>JABAOE010000246.1_pt3 | contig 56373 bp, 42 predicted proteins | sample 7062141 | NCBI WGS metagenome assembly JABAOE01 (sample SAMN14538627, study PRJNA623070) | marine sediment metagenome | biome: marine biome [ENVO:00000428]; feature: marine pelagic biome [ENVO:01000023]; material: deep marine sediment [ENVO:00002113] | place: India: Gulf of Khambhat ... | reverse complement strand
CATGTGGTGCGCTTCCTCGGTCAGCATGAAGCGCGTCGTGCGGCTGAGCGGATCGAAACCGCTCTCGGCCAGCGCCAGGAGCTGGTACTTGCCGTCGCGGTCGGTGAACATCGTGAACATGAAGAACGACAGCCAGTCGTCGATCGGCTCGTTGAACGTCGTCAGGATCCGCGGCTTGTCGAAATCGCCCGAGCGGCGCTCGAGCAGCTCCTCCGCCTCCTCGCGGCCGTCGCGGCCGAAGTGGGCGTGCAGCAGGTAGACCATCGCCCACAGGTGGCGGCCCTCCTCGACGTTGACCTGGAACAGGTTGCGGCAGTCGTACATGCTCGGCGCGCAGGCGCAGAGCAGCCGCTGCTGCTCGACGCTGGCCGGCTCGGTGTCGCCCTGGGTGACGATGATGCGCCGCAAGTGGTTGCGGAATTCACCGGGCACTTCCTGCCAGGCGGGCTTGCCGTAGTCGTCGCCGCACGGGATGCGGCGGTCCTGCTCCGGCTCCGCCAGGAAGATGCCCCACTTGTAGTCGGGCATCTTGACGTAGTCGAAGTTGGCCCAACCCTTCGAGTCCACGCTGATCGCGGTGCGCAGGTAGATATCGTCAGCTTGGAAGTCGGCCGGGCCGGCGTCCTTCCACCACTTGATGTAGTTCGGCTGCCAGCGCTCGAGCGCTCGCTGCAGGCGCCGGTTCTGGGAGAGGTTCACGTTGTTGGGGATCTTCTCGAACAGCTGCATCAAGTCCTCCTGTAGTCGAACTCGGGTCGTTCGGGTTGGCCGTAGAGCGTCAGGGCGCCGCTCTCGCCGACGGCGTTGGGGCGCTGGAAGATCCAGTTCTGCCACGCGGACAGGCGGCCGAAGATCTTGCTGTCGCAGTTCTCGGCGCCGGGGAAGCGCAGGCTGGCCTCCATCCCGGTCAGCGCGTCGGGCGAGAGGCTCGCGCGCTCCTCGATGGCCAGCCGCACCTCGTCCTCGTAGTCGATGTCGTCGGCGACGACGGTCATCAAGCCGGCGTCCTCCGCGTCGGCGGGATCGTAGCGCTGCTGGCCGGAGAGGATCTTGCCGGGCCGGTCGGGCTCGGCATAAAACCGCACCTCGAGACGTGAGGGACCGTGCGACATCGCGTATGCGCCGCCGTTGAGCGGGCTGACCGCGATCTCCACGGGGTTGTCGGGATCGTCCAGCATGTAAGAGCGATCGGCGGCCAGCGCGAGCTCGAACAAAGTCCCGGCGAAGCAACTCCCCGGTTCCACGAGCGCGAAGATGGACTTCGCCGTGAGGTCGAGACGGCGCAGCGTGCGGGCGATCAGCAACCGCACCTCGTTCACGAACCAATCGTCGCGCTGCTCGTCGAGGACGCGATCGACGGCCAGGACGTTGTCGATCTCGCCCGTCGTCTTGATCAGGATCAACCCGATGTCGTGCTCGTTGATCCGCAAATGGCACAAGGCATCGTCCAGTTCGCGAAACGCCGCGAGCGGCCACCACGACGCACCGAGCCCGCGGATCGCGTCGGCGTCCGCGGGGCCTGGTCCGTCCGGCGCCTTGACGGTCAGCGTCGCCGTGCGTGCGCCGCGATCCAGATCGACTGCGACGTGTGCGTAAACGATCCGATCGTCTTCGACGGTCTTGTCCAGCGGCGTCAGCTCGACTCCGGTCTCGGAGCGTGCCGGCGACGACTGCGCCAGTTTCAGGGCGCGTTCCGTGACGGCGTCGTTGAACTTGCTGCGCGGAGCGATGGCGTCGACGAGACCCCAACGCACGGCGCGCTTGCCCTTGACGCCTTCGGCCGTCGTGCAGAACACGTCGGCGAGGTCGCGCCGGACCTTGCGCTTGTCGACCAGCCGGGTCAGCCCGCCGGTCCCGGGCAGCACCGCGAGCAACGGAGTCTCGGGGAGACTCACCGCGGAGTTGCCGTCGTCCACGAGGATGATCTCGCTGCATGCAAGCGCCAGCTCGTAACCGCCTCCGGCGCAGGGGCCGTTGAGCGCGGCGAGGTAGTGCTGGCCGCTGTCCTGCGTCGCGTCCTCGATGGACAGCCGGGTCTCGTTGGTGAACTTGCAGAAGTTGACCTTGAAGGCGTGCGTCGACGCGCCGAGCATGTGGATGTTCGCGCCGGCGCAGAAGATCCTCTCGCTTGCTCCGCCGATGATCACGCAGCGCACGCCCGGATACTCGAAGCGCAACCGTTGGATCGCGTCCTGGAGTTCGATGTCCACCCCGAGGTCGTACGAATTGAGCTTCAACTGGTAGCCCGGACGGAGTCCTTGATCCTCCTTTACATCGAGGCTCAGCCGTGCGATCGCACCGTCGATGTCCAGGTGCCAGTGTTTGTAGCGATCGGGAGATGTTTCGAACGAGATGGGCGGGTAATCCTGGGTTTCCGTGGCCACGTTAGAGTCCTCCGAAGGAGGCATTATACTGCATTGAATTTCGGTTTTCCGAAACTCTTTTCATGCACTATAATGCACCCATGTCGAACGCCGACCGGGAATCGAATCTCTTGCAGGCGTTGGCTCGCCGTGTCCGACGGCGCCGTGACGCCCGCGGGTGGAGCCGCGAGGAGCTCGCCCGCCGCTCCGGTCTTTCGGTCCGTTTCCTGGCCCGGGTGGAATCGGGTGACGGTAACATTTCCGTTCGCCGGCTGGAAGCCGTCGCCCACGCACTCGACACCTTCCCGGACCGCCTGCTCAGGCCGGCGACTCACGAGACCCCCATCGTCGCGCTGACCGGACTGCGTGGCGCGGGCAAGAGCACCGTCGGACCGCGCCTCGCCCGCGCGTTGGGGCTCCCGTTCATCGAGATGGACGCGTTGATCCGACAGCGCGCGGGACTTCCCCTCGGCCAGATCTTCGAGCTACACGGCGAGCGGTACTACCGTCGGCTGGAAAGCGAGACGCTCGAGGGCATCCTCCGCGGCGGCAACCCGGCGGTCGTGGCTACCGCCGGCGGCGTCGTGAACGAACCGTCCACGTGGGAGCGTCTGTGCGACGAGACCCGTGTGATCTGGTTGCGGGCGACTCCCGAGGACCACTGGAATCGTGTGGTTGAGCAGGGGGACCGGCGGCCGATGGCCGACAATCCGGCGGCGATGGACCAGTTGCGCGCGCTGTTGCGGGCCCGCGAGGCGGCCTACAGCCAGGCCTGGTTGGCTGTGGACACGCACGGCAAGAACCCGGCCGCGGTCAGTCGCGAAATCGAACGGGCGCTGCGGGACAAGTAACCGGCTCCAATTCGGCAGTCATGGCGCGGGCGGCGTGAAGATCACCAGGTACTGATACTTGAGGAGCCGGCTGTTTGTCGTGACGGTCCAGCCGTCCCCTTTCATCTCGGCGATCAGCGTCGACAGGGACAGACGTTCCTCGACCGGCGGAGCAATCGGAATCTCCCCGTCGTGCCAATCGACGATCACGAAGCGTCCGCCGGGCTTGAGCGCCCGCCGGACGGAATCCAGCGCCGGGCCCCTTTTGCCGAACCGATGCCAGGTGTTGACGGCGAGCACGAGGTCCAGCGTCCCGTCGGTGGGCAGCCCCAGGTCGCCGTCGGTCGCCTGAACGACGACCGTGTTGTCGAAGAAGTGCCCCTCGTTCTCCCGTTCCAGGTATCGCACCAGACGGGCATCGGTTTCAACTGCGTAGATCCTGCCCGTCGCCCCGACGAGCTGGGACAGGCTATTCGTGAAGTAGCCCATCCCGGCACCGATGTCGGCGATCTTCTCCCCCTCTCGCACGGCCAGGAGGCCGATCACGCGGTCGGGACGTTGCCACTCGTAGCGCGAGGGGCCCGCCAGGAGTTCGGCCCCCTCGGGCTTGTCGTAACTGGTGGAGACCTTGGATCCACCACCCTGCTGGGATCCGACCGGCGGCGCGCCGACACCGACCAACACCAGCCCCAAGACGACCAACCCGAACCGCTTCATCCCTCGAACCTCCAGAAACCGTGCCTTTTTATCCCGCCTGGGACCACCGGGACCGATGCGATATAGTACGCGCTCTTACCCGGGCGCGCCCGCCGGACGGGATTCTGCGCGCGGAGAGCTGATCGTGGGCCAAATCGAAGTTTTCAAATCCGTCCCCGTGGCACGCCTGCGCGACCTGATCGAGCTGGGCAAACCGCGCCTTTCCATGCTCGTGCTGTTCACCGCCGCGACCGGACTCGCGGCGGCCCCGGCGGTCGACTCGGCGTGGCGTGGCGTGGTCTTCGTGATCGCCACGGCATGCCTGGTGGTTGCGGCCAACACGTTGAACTGCTGGATCGAACGCGAGATCGACGCACGCATGCGGCGCACCTGCGAGCGCCCGCTCCCGACCGGCCGGCTCGAGCCTCAGGTCGCGCTCGCCTCGGGTAGCTTCCTCGCGGTGGTCTCGCTCACCACGCTGGCACTGGTGACCAACCCCCTGACCACGATCCTCGGCCTCACGGCGTTGGTCAGTTACGCGGCCGTCTACACCCCGCTGAAGCGCTTCACCCCGTGGTCGGTGATCGTCGGCGCGGTCCCCGGGGCCCTCCCGCCGTTGATGGGTTGGACCGCGGCCACGGGAGACTTCGGTCTCGGCGGCTGGTATCTGTTCGGTGTCCTGTTCTTCTGGCAGCTCCCGCACTTCGTCGCGATCTCGGTCTACCTACGGGAGGACTTCATGCGCGGCGGTCTACGCGTCATGTCCGTCGCGTTCTCACCGTCGACCGTACGGCGCTACATCTTCGTGTTTACGGTCGTTTTGGTCGCCTGGAGCCTGCTCCCCCAGCTTCTCGGGCTCGCCGGTACCGTCTACACCGTGGTCGCATCGGTCCTGGGCGTGGTGTTCCTGATGTATTCGGCGGCGGGGCTTCGACGCTCCGCCGGCGACGCCGAGGCTCGCAAGGTCTTTCTTTGGTCGCTGCTCTACCTGCCGTTCCTGATCGTCGCCTACCTGCTCGGTTAATTCCGGCGAATCACTTTGATAGAGTCTGCTCTCCGACCCGGGGAGGGAACCGCCATGCTGCAAAAAAGAAGGCGTGCGTTCGTCGCGTTGTTCGTTGTCGTGGCCGCCCTGGCGTGGATCACCTCCGCGCAGGACGGCGGTGACACGACGGTTCAGGCGCCGGAGGCGGGCTGGCTGACACTGCTTCCCCCGGTGCTCGCCATTCTCGTCGCGCTGGTCTTCCGACAGGTCGTTCCCGCCTTGTTCGGCGGAATCTGGGTGGGGGCGTGGATCGTCTACGGCGACCCGTTCACCGGCTTGCTTCGAACGATCGACAAATATGCGGTGGAAGCGCTGGCCGATCCGGACCGGGCGAAGATCGTCCTGTTCACCCTGCTGCTCGGCGGGATGGTCGGGGTGATCTCGAAGTCCGGTGGGACACGGGGACTGGTCCAGTCGATCGCGCCGTATGCGACGAACTCGCGGCGCGGCCAGGTCGTGACCTGGCTGCTGGGCATCGTGGTCTTCTTCGACGACTACGCCAACACGCTGCTGGTCGGCAACACGATGCGACCGGTCACGGACAAGCTGCGGATCTCTCGCGAGAAGTTGGCCTACATCGTTGATTCGACGGCCGCGCCCGTTGCCAGCATCGCGTTGATCTCGACCTGGATCGGTTACGAGGTGTCGTTGATCGGCCAGTCGCTCGAGGAGATGGGCCGCACCGAGGAACCTTACGCGATCTTCCTCCAATCTCTGCCCTACAACTTCTACCCGGTGCTCGCACTGGTGTTCGGCATCATGATCGCTACCACGCGCCGCGACTTCGGTCCGATGCTCAAGGCCGAGCGACGCGCCGCCTCCGGCAAGGTGCTTGCCGACGGCGCCGTCCCGCTGGCCGACTTCGAGGGCAAGTCGTTGGCTGCCGTCGAGGGCAAACCGCTTCGCTGGATCAACGCGGCCGTCCCGGTCGGGCTCGTACTCGTGGTCGCGTTCGTGGCGCTTTGGTTCACCGGCCGGGCGAACCTCGTCGCGGACGGGAATCCCGCGGGGACCGCAGGGTTGTTCTCGCTCGGGCTCGAAGGGCTGGGTTCCGTCTTCAGCGCCGGTGCCTCGTACAACGCGCTGATGTACGCCTCCATCGCGGGCTCTGCCTCGGCATTGATCCTGGCGGTCGGTCAGCGCATCTTCCCGTTGGGCACCGGGCTCGCCGCGTGGATCGACGGGATGAAGAGCATGATGCCGGCGATGGTGATCCTGATCCTGGCCTGGGGTATCGGCAACGTCTGTTCGGACCTCCAGACCGCAAACTATCTCGTCGCTCAACTGTCGGATTCGCTCAACCCGGGCTACCTCCCCGCACTCGTCTTTTTCCTCGCTGCCGTGACCGCGTTCGCGACGGGGACGTCGTGGGCCACGATGTCGATCCTGATCCCTCTCGCCGTTCCCACCGCGGTCGGCGTGTCGCAAAGTGCCGGGTGGGACGCTACCTCGACCCACGGGATCATGCTCGGCGCGGTCTCCTCGGTGCTCGCCGGCGCCTTGTTCGGCGATCATTGCAGCCCGATCTCGGACACCACCGTGCTGTCCTCGATGGCCTCCGGGTGCGATCACGTCGACCACGTCCGCACCCAGTTACCCTACGCGGTGACCGTTGCCGTCGTCGCGCTCATCGTCGGTTACCTGCCGGCGGGATTCGGTCTATCGCCGTGGATCGGGCTGCTGCTGGGTTCCGCGGTCCTGTATGCGCTCCTGCGTTTCGTGGGGCGTCGCGGCGACTGACGCCGAGGTTGTTCGGACGACCCGACCCGCGCTAACGTGACCCCGCTCCACTGGAGGGGAATGCCGATGCGCCAACAGATATTCGACTACCTCGTTTCTGCCGGATTCGGAGAGGCCGCCGCGGCGGCGATCCTGATCGCCGGGACGCTGGTGGCGCTCGCGCTGTTGGCCTGGATCGCCAACCTGGTCGCGCGCCAGATCATCCTCGCCGCGGTGGAGCGCCTCGTCCGCCGCACCAAGACCGACTGGGACGATGCGCTGGCCGAGCGCAAGGTCTTCGCGCGCTTCTCGCACCTGGCACCCGCGCTGGTCTTCTGGGCGGGCGCCGCGATGGCGTTCGAGGAGATGCCCGGGCTGATCGACGTCGTGCGACGGCTGGCCGAGGTCTACATGATCCTGGTCGGCCTGCTCGCGCTGAGCGCCTTCCTGGACGCCGCCCAGGACATCTATCGCAAGTTCGATGTCTCGCGGCGCATCCCTATCCGCGGCTACATCCAGGTGGCCAAGATCCTGGCCTCCATCGCCGCCGGCGTGATCGTTCTCTCGTTGCTGTTGCAGAAGTCGCCGCTGGTGCTGTTGACCGGCATGGGTGCCTTGACGGCGATTCTGTTGCTGGTGTTCAAGGACGCGATCCTCGGTCTGGTCGCCGGCATCCAACTCGTCGCCAACGACATGGTGCGGCCCGGCGATTGGATCGAGATGCGCAAGTACGGCGCCGACGGCGACGTCATGGAGGTCTCGCTGACGACGGTCAAGGTGCGCAACTGGGACAAGACCGTCACGACCGTGCCGACCTACGCGCTGATCTCGGACTCGTTCAAGAACTGGCGCGGCATGACCGAGTCCGGCGGGCGTCGCATCAAGCGCTCGATCTCGATCGACGTGGACAGCATTCGCCATTGTGACGACGAGATGCTCGACCGTTTCGAAAAGGTGCACCGCATCCGTGACTACGTGCGCGAGACGCGGGCGAAGATCGAACAGAACAACCGCGACGCCGGGATCGACGGTTCGGTGCCGGTGAATGGGCGCCGGATGACGAACATCGGAACCTTCCGCAAGTACATGGAGGCGTACCTCCGTGAGCTTCCGGACGTGCATCCCGACATGACGTTCCTGGTGCGGCAATTACAGCCGACCGACCGCGGTCTGCCGATCGAGATCTATCTGTTCAGCAAGGACCAACGCTGGGTTCAGTACGAGGCGATCCAGGCGGACATCTTCGATCACTTCTTCGCCTCGCTCGAATTCTTCGAGCTGCGTGCGTTCCAGCTTCCCAGCGGGCATTCGCTCGCGGCCTCGGCCCCGGCCGGCCGACGATGATCGGATTGCGCCGCGAGGACAAGAACGAGTGGGAACGCCGCGTCGCGCTGACACCCGATCACGTCGCCGAGCTGGTGCGTGACGCCGGGGTGGCGCTGCGGGTCCAGCCCTCCGTCAACCGCGCTTTCGCCGATGTCGACTACACCGCCGCAGGCGCGGACCTCGACGACGATCTCGACGAATGCGACGTGATCCTCGGAATCAAGGAAGTCCCCACCGAACGGATCCTGGCCGGTAAGACGTACCTCTACTTTTCGCACACGACCAAGGGCCAGGACTACAACATGCCGATGTTGCGCCGGTTGATCGAGTCAGGGTGCACCCTGATCGACTACGAGCAGATCACCGACGACCGCAACAAGCGGTTGATCTTCTTCGGACGCTACGCCGGCTACGCCGGGATGATCAACACGTTGTGGGCCCTCGGTCGTCGGCTCGAATCCGAGGGGCACTCAACCGCGTTCGCGAGGATCCGGCTGGCGCACGACTACTCGAGCCTCGACGAGGCGACGCACCACATCGCGCGGGTCGGAGAGAACCTACGTCACACCGGCGTGTCGCCGTCCTTGCGTCCGATCGTCTGCGGTTTCACCGGCTCCGGTAACGTATCGCTCGGCGCACAGGAGATCTTCGACCGCCTGCCGACGCTGGATGTCGCCCCGGAGGATCTCGCCGACCTGATCGCCGACCCGGAGCGACCGCGCAACGTCCTCTACAAGGTGCAGTTCGGCCGTGAGCACCGTTTCGTACGGCGCGACGGGGATGGGTTCGACGGCGAGGAGCTCGCCGCGCACCCCGAACGCTACGAAAACGGCCTCGTACGATGGTTGCCCCACATGACGATGCTGGTGCACGGGGCGTTCTGGACGCCCGGACAGCCGCGCTTGGTCGGTCTCGACGATCTCGACAGGCTGTGGTCTCGGGGAGAGCCGAAGCTCCGCGTCATCGCGGATATCAGCTGCGACATCGGCGGAGGCAGCGCGGCCACGGTCAAGGCGACGACCCCCGGAAACCCCGTGTACGTGTTCGATCTCGACAGGCGGGAGGCCTTCGATGGTGTCCGCGGCCGCGGCCCGGTGATCATGGCGGTCGACAATCTCCCCTGCCAGCTCGCGGCCGAGTCGAGCGAACATTTCGGCGACACGCTCGTTCGCTGGATCCCGCTGCTCGACCGCTGCGCCTGGCGACGCCCGCTCGAGGAGTTGGGCCTGCCGGAGTCGATCCGCCGTGCCGTGATCGTGCATCGCGGTGACCTGACGCCGCGGTTCGAGTACCTCCGAACGTCGCTCGACGCGGGATAGGCGGACGCGACGTGCAGAAGGTGTTGGTGCTGGGTGCGGGCTTGGTCAGCCGGCCGATCGTGCAGTATTTCCTGGATCACGACGGCCGCGACCTCACCGTCGCCACGCTCTACGTCGAGGACGCACAGCGGCTGATCGGTGATCGCACGGACGCACGCGCGGTGGCCCTCGACGTCACGGACGCCGAACAGGTCGACCGGCAGGTCAGCGCCGCTGATCTGGTGGTCAGCCTTGTCCCTTTCCATCTTCACGCCGAGGTTGCCCGCATCGCAGTCGCTCGAGGGGTGAACCTCGTCACGACCTCGTACGTGTCGCCGGCGATGCGCGAGCTCGACGCGGCCGCCCGTGAGGCCGGCGTGCTGCTGCTCAACGAGTGCGGTCTCGACCCGGGACTGGATCACATGTCGGCGATGCGGGTGATCGACCGGGTGCATGCCGACGACGGAAAGATCATCAGTTTCGAGAGCTGTACGGGCGGGTTGCCGGCGCCGGAGGCCGCCGACAACCCGTGGCGCTACAAGTTCTCTTGGAGTCCGCGCGGGGCGCTGGTCGCGGGCACCCATGCAGCGCGGTATCTCGGCGACGGCATCGAGCGCGAGGTGCCCGGCCCGAAGCTCTTCGACCACGCCTGGCCCTACGACGTGCACGGGCTCGGGCGCTTCGAGGTTTATCCCAACCGGGATTCCATCCCGTACCGCGACACCTACGGGCTGAGCGACATCGATTCGATGCTGCGTGGGACCATCCGGTATCCCGGCTGGTCGCGCGGGATGAAAGCGGTCGCCGACCTCGGACTGCTCGAGCTGGAACCGCGGGAGTGGCCTTCGGAGGCAACCTATGCGGACCTGACCACCGCCCGGCTGGGTCCCGGTGCAGGGTCGCCGCGCGAGCGCGTCGCGCGCCACCTGGACCTGGACTTCGGTGACGACGTCCTCGAACGGTTGGCTTTCGCCGGAATGTTTGACGATGAGCCGCTGGGCCGGGCTCACGCCGCACCGCTCGACCTGGTCGCAAAGCACGTCGAGCAACGCATGCGTTACGCCGACGGTGAGCGCGACATGGTCGTGATGCAACACGACTTCGGGATCGTCCGGGCCGACGGCCGCCACGAACGTCAGCAATCGCAACTGATCGCCTACGGCGATCCGGACGGCTCCAGCGCGATCTCGCGAACCGTTTCTTGGCCCGCGGCGATCGCGGCCGACCTGATCCTCGGGGGCCGGCTTCCGCTCACCGGGGTGCAGATCCCGACCAACCGGGCGATCTACAAACCGATCCTCGAGGGCCTGGAGTCGATGGGGATCGTTTTCCTCGAGCGGCTCGTCTCACCGGACAAAAATGAATAAGATGCCTTGATGGGTAAACGCCGCTTCATGGTCACCTCCGGATTGCCGTACTCCAACGGGCGCCTGCACGTCGGGCATGTCGCCGGGGCCTACCTCCCCGCGGATACGTGGGTGCGCTACCTGCGGTCTCGCGGCGACGAGGCGCTGTTCGTGTGCGGCAGTGACGACAACGGTGTGGCCGCGCTGATCTCGGCGCGCAAGGAGGGTCGTACCGTCGAGGAATTGACGGCGCATTACAATTCGCGCCAGCGGGCGGATTTCGACGGGCTGGGGATTCACTTCGACGTCTTCGGCGGAACGCACCAGCCGGACTTTGTCCGGCGCCACGAGCACATCAGCCAGGAGATGTTCCGCACGATTCACGACAAGGGCTATTTCGTCAAACGGACGACCGAGCAGCTGTACGACACCGAGGACCGGCGCTTCCTCCCGGATCGGTTTGTCAAGGGCACCTGCTATCACAACAAGGCGGACGGATCGCCTTGCCGTTACCCGGAGGCGTACGGCGACCAGTGTGAGTCGTGCGGGAACGCGATCGACCCGATGGAGTTGATCGATCCCGTGAGCACACTCACCGGCAGCAAACCGGTGGCTCGAGAGACGACCCACTGGTACCTCAAGCTGGGCGAGTTCGAAGCCCCGCTCAAGGCGTGGCTCGAGGGCAAACGTGACGGGGTGGACGGCCCCAAGTGGCGGGACACGGTGGTCAACTTCGTTCTGGGCCAGATCAAGGATGGGCTGCCCGAGCGCGCGATGACCCGCGACCTGGAGTGGGGGGTGCCGGTACCGCTGGACGACCCGGACGCCGAAGGCAAGGTGCTCTACGTCTGGTTCGACGCACCGATCGGCTATGTCTCGTTCACGGCCAGCCTTTGCGAGCAACGGGACGGCTCATGGCAAGACTACGAGCGCTGGTGGAAGGACCCGGACTGCAGGATCGTGCACTTCATCGGCGAGGACAACACGGTGTTCCACGCGCTGATCTGGCCCGCGATGCTGCTGGCGGAGGGAAGTTACCAGCTACCCTGGCAAGTTGTGGCCAACAGCTTCCTGAACATCAAGTTCCCCGGTGCCGCGGAGCAGAAGATCAGCAAGAGCCGCGGCACGGCGATCTGGATCGATGAATACCTCGAGCGCTTCGCGCCAGATCCGTTGCGCTATTACCTCACCGCCATCGCACCGGAAAAACAACGTACGGCCTTCGACGTGGACGACTTCATCGCACGAAACAACAACGAGCTGTTGAACGCGTTGGGTAATTTCATCAACCGGTCGCTGACTTTTGCCGTGCGCTACTTCGACGGAAGAGTCCCTGACCCCGGGGCCAGGGACGACATCGACACAGGCCAGATGGAAGCCATAGGACGCCATGCCGCAACGGCCACCGCTTGTCTCGAGGAATTCCGCTTCAAGGCCGCCCTGCGTTCGGTCATGGAGCTCGCCCGCGCGGGGAACAAGTATTTCGACGCCAAGCAGCCGTGGAAACAACGCAAGGAGGACCTCGCGGCCTGCGGGACGACGCTGAACGTCTGCGTCCAGACGGTCAAGGCGCTGGCGACGCTGATGGCCCCGTTTCTGCCGCACTCCGTGGAGACCTGCAAGCAGATGCTGCGGCTGGACGCGCTCCCCTGGGATGGCGTCGGCGAGGAGCTACCGGCCGGTCACGAGTTGGGGGAGCCGCAGATCCTTTTCAAGAAGCTGGATGCGGCGGAGCTCTTCGCCGACGACTGACTCGACCTAGAGCTTCAGCCGCGGTTCGGTTCCTGCGCGGATCCGCATCAGGTTTCCACGATGCGACCACACCAGGAACAGCGCGAGCCCGACGGTCAGAGCCGTGAGCTCATGGCCGGGCCGGTGAGCGTCGTCGAGGAGGCGGTACGCGACGGCCGAGAGCGGCAGCGCCAGCGCTGCGGCGATGGAGGCTTCGGAGACACGCCGGCGGATCGCGAAAACGATCAGGAATACGGCCAGCGACCCGACGAGCAGGCGGGGGGCAAGCGCACCGACGGCACCTGCCGCGGTGGCCACCCCTTTGCCACCACGAAACCCGAGCCACGGGTTGAAGGCGTGGCCAAGCACCGCAGCCGCGGCGGTCGCGACCGCCAACCAGGCGGGCGCGTCGGACATCAACGACGGCGCCAGGATCACGGCCAGCCAACCCTTGAAGCCGTCGAGCAACAAGACGACCAGGCCGGCCATGCGACCGGCCAGGCGCCAGGTGTTCGCGGCGCCCGGGTTCCCGCTTCCGCGGTCGCGGACGTCGACGCCGAAAGCCCTGCCAACGAGAACGGCGCTGGGGAACGAGCCCAGCAGGAACGCGGCGAGGATCGGGACGAATGCCATCGTCCCAGCATAACGTGATTGATCAGAAGCCGACGCGGTAGGACAAAATGAATAGGGAGTCCGCGGCGGCGTAACCCGCGAAGAGCCGTGCCGAGGGCGAACTCGTCGGACGGAACTCGAGACGCATCGAACCGTCCGCACCGACATCGAATCGGGTGCTGCCGACAGCCGCGACATGACGCAAACCGACTTTCGGAATCCCATGAGAAACGTCGAGCTTGACGCTGGCGCCACGCTGCGGCCCCCTGGACCGTCCGCCGACAGGGCGGGATTCCAGCCAGACCCCGAGGGTCGTCACCTCGTACAGGTACGCCTTGGCCGCCTTCCGTGTTGCGCGGAGCGCGTGATGCCCGACCGTTTGCGCGACCCAGTCGTGCATGCTCGAGTCCTCGAACCAGCCACGTTGGGTTTCGAGCGCGTGAATCGAGGAAACGCCGGCAACCTGACGCGACATCCTCGGCAACAGGTGTCCCTTCAAGAACCCTGTCTGCGGGCGGAGCAAGCTCGTGTCGAGGCGCGACATGGCGACCCTCTCGACGGCGATCCGCTGGTGAGAACGTTTCTCGATACGGCCGCCGAGATCACCCGACCAGGTGAGGAAGCGCTCCTGTGCTGCATCGGGGTCGAGCCGGACGGTAGCGATCTGGGCTCCGGCGCTGGGCGCCAGCAGCACACAGGCAACCGCGGCAGCAGCGGCGATCCGCCCCGCGGAGCGCCTCGTTGTCGTGGCGATGAACATCCACCATGTTAGGTACGATGAGCCGCGGCCCGAGACAACTGACGTATACTGGCGGTGTTGCACTGCCACCGCGTGGTGGATGCCGGCTCAAATCTTTGTGAGGTAAGAACTTCCTGATGACGCCGCCGTCGGTCGACGACGACCCCCCTGAATCGGGGAACGGACGTTCCGTTTTAGAAAACGTCGACAAACCGGACAACCCTGACGGGAGCTCGACGTGATCCTGCTCCTCGCCTACGTCGCGTTTGCGCTCGGGATCTCGTTCGTCTGCTCCCTCCTCGAAGCCACGCTGCTCTCGGCGCGAATCGCTTCCCTCACGTCCATGGCGGCCGCCGGGAACCGTGGTGCCGCGAAGCTCTGTGCGCTGAAACAAGGCCGCATCGACGACGCGATCAGCGCGATCCTCACACTCAACACCGTGGCCAACACGCTCGGCGCGACGCTGGCGGGCGCCCAGGCAGCCAACTACTTCGGTAGCCGCTGGGTCGGTGTCTTCTCGGGCGTACTCACGTTGCTCATTCTGATCGTCTCGGAGATCATTCCCAAGACACTCGGGGCCGTCTACGCCCGACCGCTCTCGGGAATCGTCGGCCATCTGTTGCAGGGACTGACCGTCATGATGACCCCGGTTCTCCTGGTGTCGCGTGCGATCACACGTGTGCTGACGCGGGGCCGCAGGCTGACGTTGTCTCGGGGCGAGCTCTCCGCGCTCATCGAAACCGCCACCAGCGAAGGAGCGATTTCCGACGAGGAGGCGCGCCTGTTCACCAACCTGCTGCGCTTCAACGACGTGCAAGTCGAGGACGTCATGACGCCGCGCACGGTGACGTTGATGCTGCCCGCCGAGACGACGATCGAACAGCTGTTGCGCCGGGGCGATGCCGATGCCTTCAGCCGGGTCCCCCTGTACCGGGATTCGCAGGACAATGTGGTCGGGTATGTGCACCAGCGCGACGTGTGGCAGGCCGTCGCGCGGACCGGCGGGCGGTCGAGGAAGCTGGCCGAGTTCATACGCCCGATCTCCTTCGTGCCCGAGCTGGCGACGCTCGGCGCCGCCTTGCAGCAGTTGCTCTCGCGACGGGAATCACTGGCCATGGCGACCGACGAGTATGGCGGCGTCGCCGGGCTGATCACGCTCGAGGACATCACGGAGACGCTTCTCGGAGTCGAGATCGTGGACGAGTCCGATCGTGTCGTCGACATGCGCGAGACCGCCCTTCGGTTACGTGACGTCCGCCTCGAACGCATCCGGCGACTCCAGGAGAAACGGGACCCCGCTTCCTCGGAGTAAGGGACCCAGGGGACGTGCTACCATCCGCAGCTTTGCCGGGAGGGCCCGTGTTCGCTGGTCGTAGGTTTGCCGTCTTGTCGACGTTGCTCGCGGTCGCCGCATGTATACCGCCCGAAACCGGGGAGAGCGCATGGTTCGTAGAGGTTGGTGCCGAGGCGGGCTTGTCCGGCCAGACACCCCCGGCACGAGCCATGGACCATATCCTCGAGTCGACGGGATCCGGCGTCGCCGTCGCGGACTACGACGGGGACGGCGACGACGATCTCTACTTCCCGCTACAGCCCGCGTTGGACGATCACCTGGCGGGACGCCCCGCACCGGCCAACGAACTGTACCGCAACAACGGCGACGGGACGTTCACCGAGGTCGCGGAGCAGGCCGGCCTGGCGCTGCGTGCCTGGAGCAATGCGGCCTATTTTGCGGATTACGACAACGACGGCGACCAGGACCTTCTGGTGGCCAACTGGGGTCCGAACAACTTCTTCGAGAACAACGGCGACGGAACATTCACCGATGTGACGGGGCGAGCGGACCTTGCCGGGCCGGCCGACGGCTGGACCTCCTCTGCCGCGTTCGGTGACCTCGATCGCGACGGGCACCTCGACCTGTTTGTCGTGAACTATTGCGAGTACGACCCCACGGACGCGCCACCCGCGGCTATCCAGCCCGTGTGGCAGGGACTCGAGGTGTTCTTCGGCCCTGCGGGTCTGCCCGGCCAGGGCGACCGCGTTTATCGCAACAACGGCGATGGGACTTTCACGGACATTTCCGAGCCAGCATCCCTGGATCGCCACGCCAAGTTGTGCGGGTTGGGCGTGGTCATGCAGGACCTTGATCGGGATGTCGACTTGGACTTGTACGTGACCAACGACGCGACGGTCAATCAATTGTGGCGGAATGACGGTGTCCTGCCCTTCGTGGAGGTGGGCGCCATGAGCGGCACCGCGGTGAACGAGGACGGGCTCGAGCAGGCGGGAATGGGGGTCGATGCGGCCGATTTTGACGACGACGGGTTCGTCGACCTTTTCGTGACCGGTTTTTCCCACGACTGGAACACGCTCTACGTCAACGAGGGGGGCATGAGGTTTCGTGACGCCACCTTCGAGGCGGGTCTGTCGGACGCCTGGCGGTATCTGGGTTGGGGCACGAAGTTCTTCGACTTCGATCACGATGGCGACCTCGATCTGGGGATCGCGAACGGGCACGTCTACCCAGAAGTCGATGACCACCCCGAGATCGGCACATCGTATCGTCAGGCCAACCAGCTGCTGCGCAACAGCGGTGATGGAAAGTTCGAAAACGTCGCGGATCCGGCATGGAATGCCGAACTCAACTCACGCGGGCTGGCGTTGATCGACTACGACGGGGACGGGGATCTCGATGTGGTTCTCACGCATGTCGACGCGCCCCCGAGCCTTCTTCGTAACGACGTCGGCCCGCGGGCCAACTGGATCTCCATCCGCCTCGAGGGTGTGGATTCCAACCGCAACGGGATCGGCGCCCGGCTCGAGCTGAAGCTCGCCGACCGGACGCTCACGCGGATCGTCAACCCTTACGGCTCCTATCGGTCGCAGAGCACGAGCGCCGTGCATTTCGGTCTGGGTGAGGCGGGCTACATCGACAAACTGACCGTGCAGTGGCCCTCGATGCGCACCTACGCCTACGAGGATTTGCAGGCCAACCGCTTCTACACGATCCGCGAGCGCTCCGGCATCGTGGGCATGAGCGAGCCGTCGGAGTCGCCATGAGTCGATCGTGGTGCGTCGTCGGAGTGCTTCTCCTGGTTGCGGCCTGCGCGGCCCCGGACCGGGACTCCGCGCAGGAATCACCGGCGTTACCGGGTGCAGCGTCTCCGTCCCGGGAGCTCGACCCGGAAACGGTGCGACGCGTGGAGTCCGAGTTTGCGGTGGTCGGTCAACTGCTGCAACAGGGACGGTTCGACGAGGCGCTCGACACGGCGTCCGCCGCGATCGCCATCGCCCCGCAGCGCATCGAGCCTTACGAGGTCCTGTCCAACTGGTACACACAGCTCGAACGCCACGACCTGGCGATCGTGGCGTTCGAACGGTTGGCCGGGGGTGACCTTCACGGTCTTCGCTTCCTCGCCCGCCATCAGGCCTTGTCCAACCAGCGCGAGACGGCTGAGGAAACACTCGAGCGCTGTTTGGCGAGTGCCGCCGAGCATCCCGGGTGCCGGCTCGAGCGCGCGCTGCTATGCCGGGCGCGAGGCGGGTTCGCCGAAGCGGCGGATGACCTGCGAGTCGCTTATGCCGGGGACGCCGACCCGGCCACGGCGGCGCACCTCGTCGAGATGCTACGTCTGACCGGGGACTACGAAGCCGTCGGCACCGTGCTCGAAACGGCCCTCGAGACGAGCCCGAACTCCGCGGACCTGCTGTTCGCGCGCGCTCGACTGCTGCTACGCGACCGCGACGATGCCGGCGCCGAACCGCTCCTGCGTCGCGTGATCGAACTCGAGCCGGGTGCCGCGGCGTTGCGGCTGCTCGGTGGACTGCTGATCCGAACCGGGCGAGAGGCCGAGGGGCATTTCCGACTGGGTCAAGCCGACCTGTATCGCGACTACGACACGGCAATCCAGACGTTGAAACAGGGGTATGCCGGCAACGCTCACGTGACCGGGGCGTTGTTGATCGCGGAGGTCGAGCTCACGATCGGGAATTTCGACGAAGCCCTGGGCTGGCTGGAGGCCGCGCGTGCCGCAGGTGCCTCACCCCAGCGAATCGCCGCCGCCGAGGCCTGGATCAGCTACGCGCGCGGGGATGCGATCCGCGGGGACGCCGCGCTCGCTCGCGCCGGCGGCGAAGGGGACGGGCACGCCAACCTGGCGCGAGCCGCACGTGCGACGCGGGCGCGTGAACCGGAGATGGCCGTGGTCTGGTTGCAGCGTGCCGTCGCTGCCGGCCCCAACGAGCGTTGTTTTCTCCACCGTGCGGCCGATCTGTACCGCTCGATCGGCCACGTGGCGGCGGCGGAAGAACTGCGGCTGCGCACGGCGACCGCCGAATTCCCCTAATAAATCAATCCTGGCTTCGTTTTTGAGCGGGCCAAAAAACCTTTGCTCCGGCCCGCACTGAAACGGATGCGCAAAACGGGGAATGTTCGTACAAGTTAGGCACAATGGGGAAATCGGGGGTTCAATTCTTAGGGCTCTGGGCGCTGGTGTGGGCCGCGTCGATCGCCACGGTTTCCGCGGAGATCATCGCGGTGGATTCGACGGACCCGATCCGCTGGATCGCCAATACGACGGATCCGGGGCTCGGCGAGAGCTGGGCCGCGGCAGCATTTGACGACACGGCGTGGTCGGCGGGCTTCTACGGTATCGGGTACGACACGTCGGGGGACGCCGACGGCTTGATCGCGACGACCGTCCCGGTCAACACGCTTTCCGTGTACACGCGAGTCGAGTTCAACGAGGGCGGCCTCGGGGGTGTCCAGAATGTCTTCATCGGAATCGACTTCGACGACGGCTGGGCGTTGTGGATCAACGGGGACGAAGTAGCCCGATCGCCCAACATGCCCGCGGGTCCGCTCGACTGGAACAGCGTACCGACGGATCACGAATCGAGCAACCGCTCGACGCCGCTCTACGAGTGGTTCGATATCAGCGCCACCGCGCTTCCCGCGCTGAAGAACGGGAACAACGTCGTCGCGCTGGGTGTCTGGAACACGCACGCGGGCTCCAGCGACCTCGTCCTCTCCCCGACCTTGGTGTTGGACAAGACCCCGCAACTGCTGCGGCAGCCGTACCTGCAGTGCAGCTCGGACAATGCCGTCACGCTGCACTGGCGCACGGACATCCCGACCGATTCGGAGGTGCTCTGCGGGACGACGCTCAGCGCGCTGAACATCTGCGCGCAGGATTCGACTCTCACGACGGAACATGCGGTCAGGGTCACCGGGCTGTCGGCGGATACGCAATACTGGTACGGGGTCGGGTTCAGCGGTACCGTTCTCGCGGGAGACGATGCCGAACACGGTTTCAGGACCGCTCCGCTCCCGGGAGTTGCCAAGCCGACACGTGTCTGGATCATCGGTGACTCCGGCACCGCCGACATCAACGCGCAGAACGTACGCGACTCCTACATGAACTTCACGGGAAGCACACCGACCGACGTGTGGCTGATGCTCGGGGACAACGCCTACCCCGACGGCACGGACGACGAGTACCAGGCCGCCGTGTTCGACATGTACCCCGGAATGCTGCGCAAGACGGCGCTGTGGCCGGCTTTCGGCAATCACGACGCCATCGCGTCCAACGCGACCAACCGCAGCGGCCCCTACTTCGATATCTTCAACCTGCCGACCGCGGCCGAATCCGGCGGCGTCGCCTCGGGAACCGAGGCCTACTACTCCTTCGACTACGGCAACATCCACTTCGTGGTCCTCGACTCGCAGACGTCGGACCGCTCGCCCGGGTCCCCGATGCTCATGTGGCTCGAGGCGGATCTGGCAAACACCGCGCAGGATTGGCTCATCGCTTACTGGCATCACCCGCCTTACTCCAAGGGATCGCACGACTCGGATGCCGAGATGCGGCTCATCGAGATGCGCGAGAACGTCGTGCCGATCCTCGAGGACTACGGCGTCGACCTCGTCCTCACCGGGCACAGCCACGCGTACGAGCGTTCGTTCCTGATCGACGGACACTACGACGACGCGATCACGTTCAATGACGGCCACAAGGTCGATCTGGGAGATGGTAACCAGGCCGGTGACGGCGCCTACCAGAAGCCCGTCGCCGGACCGGATCCGCACCGCGGCACGGTGTACACCGTGTCGGGGAACGGCGGCAAGCTCGGCGGAGGTCCCCTCGATCACCCCGCGATCCTGACGTCGTATGTCGACTACGGCTCGGTGGTTCTGGACGTGAACGGATTACGTGCCGACGTGATATCGCTCGACGCCAGTGGGATGATTCGCGACCGCTTCACGATGACGAAGGGCCCGTCCATGTTACCCCCGGTGGCCCGGATCGGCGCCGACCCACCGGCCGGCGCTGCACCGTTCACCGTGCGCATGCTCGACCGCTCGCGTAACGTGCCGGACACCTGGGCCTGGGACTTCCAGAACGACGCCGTGGTGGACAGCACGGCGCAGAGCCCGACGCACACCTACGACACACCGGGGCTGTACTCGGTCGGGCTCTCGGTGTCGAATGCTCATGGCATGGACCAGACGGTGGCGGTCAACCTGATCTGCGTCACTGCGGGCCTGCCGGAGCCGGTCCAGCGGTTGCTCTTCGACACGGAGAGCGACTTCAGTTGGAACCCGGCGGGTGGAGTCGAGGCGCGCTACGACGCCATCCGCGGCGATCTTGCACTGCTCCGCTCCAGCGGCTTCGCGGCATCGCAGGAGGCCTGCGTCGTCACCGACACTCCGAACACCTTCGCCTCGGACACGACACCGCTCGCCTCGGGCGAGGGGGCCTACTACCTTGTTCGCGCACGTAACTGTGCCGAAGAGTCGGGGACGTTCGACAGCCTGTCGACGCGGCAGATCGCGTCACGCGACTTCGACCTGCAGGGCGCGGGCGGGGCGTGCGGCTGCGGGCCCGGTGAGGACATCGACGGCGACGGTCTCTGCGCGAACCTCGACAACTGCCCGTTCGTCGCGAGCCTGGAGCTGACGGACACGGATGCCGACGGGCTCGGCGATGTGTGCGACGAATGCCCGATCGACCCGCTGAACGACGTCGATCTCGATACCGTCTGCGGTGACGTGGATCTCTGCCCGGACACACCCGATCCGTTGAACCTCGACTACGATGCGGATCTGATCGGCGACGTCTGCGATCTCTGCACCGATGCCGACCAGGACACGTTCGGGGATCCCGGGTACCCGGTCAACACATGCCCCGAGGACAACTGCCCCAGCGTGGTCAACCCGAGCCAGCTCAACGACGACGGCGATTTATTGGGGAATGCTTGCGATGCCTGCCCGATCGATCCGCTGAACGACATCGACAGTGACACGGTTTGCGGTGATGTCGACAATTGCCCCGACGTCTGGAACAGCGGTCAGTCCGATGCCGACGGCGACCTCACGGGAGACGCCTGCGACACGTGCACCGACCTGGACGGTGATAGTTTCGGGAACAACTACTTCGGGGCCAACACCTGCGTGCAGGACAACTGCCCGGCCGTTCCCAACGAGGATCAGGCCAATGCCGACAACGATCTCCTCGGCGATGCCTGCGACACCTGTCCGCAGGACCCCGCCAACGATTACGACGGCGACGGCGCCTGCGTCGGCGCCGACAACTGCCCGTTCGACTCCAACCCGCAACAGCAGGATCCCGACGGCGACATGCTGGGGACGGTCTGCGACCCGTGTCCGGCCGACCCGCTGAACGACGTCGACGGGGATTTCATCTGCGGCGACATCGACAACTGCCCGACCGACTACAACACCGATCAACGGGACGCCGACGGCGACGGGCTTGGCGATGTCTGCGATCCGGACAGCGGCTGGATGGAAGACCCCAACGACTGTGCGCCTCTGGACGATTCTTTGACGGAGGTTCCGGGAGAGATCCCCAACAGCCTGCGCGTCGAGACCTCCGGTGCGGTGATGACCTGGCTGCGCGGCACCCAGGGCTTCGTCAGCAACGTTTACCGCGCCGTTCGCCCGATCAACACCGATTTCGACTCGACATTCAACTGTCTGATCGGCGAAATGCCCTCGACCGGTGCGAACGACCCGCAGATGCCCTCGATCGGCATGGCCTTCTACTACCTGGTCAGCGCGCGCAACATGTGCGGCGAATCGATCGCCGGGCAGGCCACCTCCGGCCCGATCGCACCCGCGACCATGTGCCCGACCTCGTTGACCGACACCGACGGCGACGGCCGCATCGACCTCCGCGACAATTGCCCGATGCTGGTCAACGCCTCCCAGGCTGACGGCGACGGCGACTTCGTCGGCGACGTCTGCGACAACTGCGCCGCCGTCCCCAACCCGGACCAGCGCGACAGCGACGGTGACTCGATCGGCGACGCCTGCGAACCCTAGTCCCGGCGGATCGCCCGCCACATGGGGACCGACAAGATAATCAAAAGCACACCGGCAACGACCAGGATCAATCGGGCGCCGGGCGCCGGCATATCGAGGGCGCGCGCCGCGGCGCGGAGCACGCCGGACGTGCCGAGAAGCAGGCTCACGGCGACGCAGACGTAGAGCGCACCGTTGGCCAGGGGCCCGTTGGCCCGGTCGCCCATCCGGGAGCGATCGTTGACGATGACGAAGAGGAAGATCGCGACGATCGGGAGGATCGCGCCGTTGAGGGCCTGGGCGGCGATGATCGCCGGGATCGGAGGGGTCCCGCTGGCGGCGAAGCCGAGACCGACGAGCAGGACGAAACCCCAGATCGAACGGTAGTACCACGAGCGTTCCGACCAGCGGGCCTCGCCCTCGCGCTCGAACAGTCCGCGTGCGGTCAGCGCGGCCGCCAGAGGCGCGGTCAAGGCCGAGGTAAATCCGGCCGCGGCCAACCCCAGCCCGAATCCCGAATAGGCCCAGCCACCCAAGCGGACGGCGAGCGCAGCGGCCAGCTCCTCGTAGGAGAACTCCCCGGCCAACCCGCTCCCGACGACCAGGACGGCGACCGAGATGGCGCCGCCGAGGACGATGGCGACGACGAGGCCGAAACGCATGTTCTCGGAGCGTCGCCCGCGAGCCAGTCCCGCGGCCAAAAACAGGTTGTAGGGCACCACCGTCGTCCCGATCATGCCCAGGACGAGCAACGCGGAGCCGTCGGGGAGCGAGGGGATCAGCGCCCCGCGCAGCAGCCCGCCGAATGCCGGGAGCATCCCGGCGGCGGTGACGACGAAGACCGCTCCCATCAACGCGACGAGGTAGCCGAGGAGCCGGGCCACCGTCCCGGTGGCGGCGAAGCCGAGCAGCAACGCCGCGGGGAGCCCGATCGCGGCGACCCACGCGACGTTCGGCCCCGGCTGCAGCAGTTGCGCCCCCGCGACCGCCCCGAGGATGTTGCCGGCCTGATACGCCGCACAACCCATGACGATGGCTCCGAGGACCAGCACGGTGACGGCGAGACCCGCGGCCCCGGTGAAACGATCGCGTAGCGCGCGACCGAGGTCGTTGCCGGTGGCGATCGTCAGGCGGGTGGCCGCCTCCTGGAGCACCACACAGGCGAACGTCGAGAACACGAGCGCCCAGATCAACGCGGTCCCGTAGCTCGCGCCCGCCTTGGCGCACGTCGTGACCGTGCCCGGGCCGATGAAGGCCGCCGAGATCACCGACCAGAACAGGACCTGGGCCCACCGGCTCCTCACCGGTCGAACTCGATTTCCAGCGTGACGATGCGCTGCGGCCCGACCTCGAGCGGCAGCTCGCGTCCGGAGCACTCGACGGGACCCTGGCGTTGTTCGAGCAGGTCGACGTGCCAGGCGGACCGGACCGGGAGTCCCACCGTGAGCCGCTCCGCCACGGCATCGTCGCCGAGGTTGTGGAGCCGGACCACCAGCGTGTCGCGTTCCTCGTGACGCTTGATCGCGGTGACGCGTAACCGTTCCGACTCCAATCGCAGCAGCTCGGTTCCCCCGGGACGATGGCCCGTCTCCACGCCCTGGATCACCGGCGGCCGGACACGCCAGCGACGGCTCTCGGCAGGAACCGCGGCGTGGCGCCAGTCTCCGGTGAACGGCATGACCGCGTAACGAGAAACCTGGACTCCCCTGCACTGCGCGGCGGGGGTCGCCAGGGTCGGGCCGGCGTTGCAGTGGCGGCGTGTCGGGAAATCGTCACGCGACAACCAGCCGACCGCACGTAGCAGCGTCAGATGAAGTGTGGTGCCCCCGTCGCCCTGCGAAGCCTCGATCTCGGGCAAACCCCGGGCAAACAGCGCCAGACCGTGCCCGCCGGACTGGACCAGCGAGAACTCCTGTTGCGGGAACGTGGCGGGCGGCGGCTGGACCCAGTCCTCTCCGTCCGGCCGATCCAGCGAGCGTTCGTGGACGTAGAAATGACCGTCCGACACCAGTGTGGCCGCTGGCAAGCCCGTCGGGAATACGGCGCGCAGCCGATGATCGTCGGCGCGGTTGTCGAAACGCGTTTGCACGTCCACGAGCGGCCGGTCGGCGTCGAGCGCGATACGGATGGTGGCGCGACAGCTTGCCCTCTCCTCGCGGCGAGCCGCTCGATCCGCGCTCAACCCGGCGGGGAGAGGCCACTCGAAGCTCGTCTCGAGCGCGCCGCGCAACCCGCCGTCATCCACGATCCGCACCGCGCCCGGCAGACCCTCGCTGGTCGTCCGCTCGCCGTTCGCCGCCGGAGACCAGTCATACTCGTCGCCGGCGTCTTCCACGTCCTCCAGCAGGTTCAGGCCGGGGTAGACCGTTCCCGATCTCTTGTCGGTGAGGTCGAAACGGCCGTCGGGTCGCAACCGCACACGCAACGAGGCGTTCTCGATGCAGTCGCCGGAGACCTCGACCCGGCGCGGGCAGTCGCGGCGAGGGACGTCGTCGCGCAGATAGAAACAGGCGTGACCGACGGCCGGAAGATCGGCCACAAAGCGGATCGTCAGGAACGTGTCGGCCGAGTCCGCCTCGGCGGCGGGACGCAGGATGCGCGCGGCGAACGTGTCGAGGTAGCCGCGGAGCTTCTCCTGCTGGTCGCGCGCGTAGAGCTGGTGCCGGTAGTCGACACCCCAGAATCGCTCGAGGAAACGGGTCTCGACGACCTCGAAATCCACCTCATCGCCACGCTCGTCGAGTAGCCGCAGCTTGTCGAGGTCGTAGCCCAGCGGTTGCAGCACGACGACGCGCTCGACGACCTCACGACGGCGCCGGGGCAACGGGTTGGCGACGCAGAGCACCGTCTCGCGATCGTCGGCCGGCTGCGGCCCGAACGTCGGGACCAGGTCGATCAGTTGCCGCCGGACCCAGTGTTCCGCGGTCTGCTCGACGGCGTCGAACCGCGGGCCCATCTCCGCGTGCACCTCGTCGATGCTGCAGCCGCAGATCGAGTCGTGCGGGTGGTTCTGCAGCAGCCTCTTCCACGCGTAGGTCGTGGCGCCCGACGGGTAGTCGTGTCCGTGAGCGAAATGGGTGTAGGCCGCGAGAGGCTCGAGGATGTCGGACAGCCAGCGCTGGCAGGAGTCGTTGCGCTGCTTGAGCGGCATCCTCGCCGACCACACGCCGGAGAGGATGTGGTGGAGCTTCCCGCCGAGGAGCTCCCCGCGGAAGCGTTTCAGCTCGGCGTTCTCGTCGCGGACGGCGGCGACGAACTCGGAGAGCGATGCGTGGCGAAACTCGGTCTCCGGGAAAGCCTCGCGAAGCGCCGCGAGCAGCGTGCCGAATTCCTGCTGGGCCGGGAAGTGGTCGCAGCCGTTGTTGAGCAACGCCACCCCGGTGTTCGCTCGTGGTGCCATCTTTTCGAACAGCTCGCGGATCTTCTCGACGGCACGGCCGGGCGACGGCGCGCGACGCGTGTGCGCGTGCCAGATCTCCTCGAAACCGAGACCGGCGGCATTGCAGTAACCGCCGCACTGGTTGATCGCGAGCACCTCGCTGCCGTCGGGCGCCTGCCAGAGGTACTCCCAGCCCAGCTCGTCGATCTCGTCGCCGTTTCCCCGGGTGTAGATGAAGCTGTCGATGCCCGCCCGGCGCAGGATTTGCGGAATCTGTGCGATGTGTCCGAAGGAGTCGGGCATGTAGCCGACCTTCTGGACCGCGCCGATGTCGGTCGCCACACGATGCCCCAGAAGCAGGTTGCGGACGTGCGCCTCCGCCGAGACGAGAAACTCGTCCGGCAGGATGTACCACGGTCCCAGGGACAACCGGCCGGAGCGCGCGTGTGCCGCCAGCCGTTCTCGATCCTCGGGATGGTATTCGAGATGATCCTCGACGAGGATCGCCTGCCCGTCGAGCAGGAAGTGCTCGAACGTGGGATCGTCGTCGAGCCGGTCGAGCACCCCGCGGATCACCGCGGACATGTCGAGCCGGAAGCGGTGGAACGTGTGGTACCACTCGCGGTCCCAGTGCGTGTGCGAGACCACGAACGCGCGTCGGAAACTCATCGACAGGCCTCGATCAACCGGCCCACGGTCGCGCTGGCCATCCCGACCGCCGTGTCCGCCGCGCCGTAGTAGAGATAGACCGTGGCCTCGTCGGGGACGGGGTCCTCGTCCGCCCCCGGCTCGACGATCCATCCGCTGGGGAAGACCACGTTGGGAACCTGACCCGTCGTCTCGTAGGGCTCGCGAGGCTCCAGGACGTTGGCGTCGGATCGTGCCAGCACCCTCGACGGATCGTCGGCATCGAGCAACAGCAAGCCGGCCTGGTAGATGTTCACCCCACCCGGGTGCGTCGCGACCCCGTGGTACACGCACAACCATCCATGGCGCGTCGGGATCGGGGGCGGACCCGGACCGATCAGCTCGTCCCATAGACGCGGGCGACCCTCCGCGATCACCGCCACCGGCTCCCAGTCGAGCAGGTCGTCGGAGGAAGACAAGACGATCGCGTCGCCGGTCGGCGGACGATCCGCCCGGTGCACCCGGTTCGGCCTGTCCAGTCGCATGTAGCGGCCGCCGATGGCGCGTGGGAACAGCACCCCGTTCCGATTCTCATCGGTGGAGCAAAAGCCGAGGAACGTACACGCTGCAAGATCATCCGTCTCGAACAGCCCGAGACGGCAGCCGTCGTCCAGATCCAGCGCGGCGACGATCAGAAAGCGATCCTCCAGCCGCGTGATCCGGGGGTCGTACACGTGGTGGACGGCGATGCCGAGTGTCTCGAGCCCGTGGAGCTCGACGGGTTCGGGCGCGACGGAGAAGTGAACCCCGTCAACCGACTCGGCCCGCATCCAGACGGTGCGCCGGGCACGGGTCTGAACGCGCAGGATCAACCGGAAGCTCCCGTCGTGGTACAGCGCGCCGGGGTTGAAGACCGAGCTCGGGTCGGTCACCGGGGACGCGGCCGGGATCGATTCCCGGGTCAGGATCGGATTGTCGGGATGCCTCGCGAAGATCACGACACCGGCCCGTCCGTGCGCAGATCCCCGTCATCCGCGGGATCTCTCTCGAGCGTCCTCAGCCGCGCGAACATCCGCCTGAGATCGATCGCCCCCCCGATCGCGAACCAGATCACGACCACGACGGCGAGCACGATATGGATCCACATGTAGACCTTCCAGAAGCGGATCCAGGTGGCGTCGGACGCCGGTTGCAGCAGGTTGATCACCGTGCCGACGACGAAGACGGCGAACCATCCGAGGATCCAGCCGTAGGTCAGACGATACAGCCAACGGTCCCCGCTCGTGAATCCGGCATCGATCCCGGGCAGGATCCAGTTTCGTTTTGCCGGGGCCCGCGGTCTGGGCTCGCCACCGAACAGACCTTCGAGATCGAACTCGCGTCTCGGACCGAGGAGCGAGACGACGAGATAGACACCGCTGGCCCCGAAGATGGCGATGGCCCAGAACATCTGCCCGTTGATCCAGAAATCGTCGACGAGCTGGTGCAGGATGATCCCGCCGACCGCGATTCCCGAGCCGGTCAGCATCGCGGCCCAGGCGGCGGCGGTGGTGCCGCGTTTCCAGTACAGCCCGCCGATGATCACGGCTCCCGAGCCGCCGGCAAAGATCGCACCGGTGATCGCGAAGAACAGGAAGATGTACTGGCTCTGCTTGAACAGCAGGCTGAACAGGAAGATGAACAGCGCGACACCGCAGATCGACAGCCGCAGGGCGCGCAGGTGCTGCTTCGGCGTGAACGGCTTCCTGCGCAGCGGCAGCAGCACGTCCTGGACGAAGATGCTGCCCCAGGAGTGCAGGTAGGTGTCGTGCGTGCTGATGAACGCGGCGAGCATCACCGCCGCAAACGCGCCCAGCAAGCCCACCGGGAGCAGCTCGGCCAGGACCATCGGCGTGCGTAGCTGGTTGCGAACGGTCTCCGTCTCGACGCCCTCGAGACTCGCCGTGACCGTACCCGCGTAGCTGCCCAGATCCGCGTGGTGCATGACCGTGAAAGCGACGATCGGCACGAACAGGAACAGCAGGTTCTGCGGGAAGCCGCGCCAGTTCGTGAGGACGGCCGCCATCTTGGCCTCGTGGGCGCTGGTGGCGGAGGCGTTGTAGGCCTGCGTCCCCTGCCACGACATCACGCCGTAAACGTAGCCGAACACGCCGATCAGGAAGAACCAGAAGTTGAAGTCCTCGACGTGGCTGGTCTTGAACGGGTTGATCATCGAGGCGTTCTCGGGAGCCAGCGCGAGGCCCTCGAAGACCCGGTTCCAGCCGACCCTGGACAGCAGGTAGAGGGTGATCGCCACGAACGCGATGTTGACGAACAGACCCTGAATGAAATCCGTGACGATCACCGCGATCTGGCCGCCGGCGAACACGAACCACAGGGAGATCGCCAGCAGCACGATCATCGTGAGCGGGAACGTCGGCACCCCCAGTCCGAACAGCACCAGCTCCTGCGGCAACCCGCAGTAATGGATAAAGAACCGCGCGCCCACGGCGGGGAAGATGCCGAAGTTGACGATCCCCGAGACGAACGCGACGATGCCGGCGAAGACGCGGAAGTTGCGGCTGTAGCGACGCTCGAAGAACTCCGCGAGTGTGAGACAACGGGTGCGTCGGAATCGATAGACGACCCAGCCCGAGGCGGTCACGGCGAGCACGAACACGCTCATCGACATGCCCCACCAGGACATCGAGAAACCCGCGACGTAGTTCATCTCGAGGTTGGCGACGATGGTGATCGCACCGACCCCGGCGAGCCCGTTGCTCAGGGTCAGCAGGTAGCGGCCCGCGCTGCGGTTGGCCGCCAGGTAGTCGGCCACGCTCTGCATGTGGCGCCGGCTGGTGAGCGCGCCCCAAACGACGACGACGAGCAGCCCCGCGACGATCGTCCAATCCAGTAGACTCACGGAGGATCCAGGAAGACGACGCGGCCCCAGGTCTCGGGCTGGTGCATGTCGATCAACCCCTGCGGGGACCAGACCCAGTTCTCCTCGGGATGGGGCTCGTCCGGCGGCGCGGGATCCTTGACGTAACGGCCGTCCTCGACGTGGACGGACCACTCGACCCGCGAGAAGTTGATCCGCCAGCTCGAGCCCGCGGAGGGTACCGCCTGCTCGACCGCGGACCACGGCAGCTCGATCTCGACCGACCAGCCGCGGTCCGTGTCCGCGGGATCGTTGATCGTTCCGTCGACGTGAACCGCGGTGCGCAATCCCACCATGGTCCAGTCGTGGTCTGCCTCGCCCCCTTCGGTGTAGCGCCGCGGCAGCAGCAGATCCCACTCCGTGCCGAGCGCGTTGATCTCGAGCTCGTAGTAGCGCAGACCGTCGAAGTCGGGGTCGACGAACAGCTCGAAATCGGGATCGTGGAAGATGACGGAGTCGCGCTCGGTCAACGTGGCCCAGACGTGCGGCTCTTCGAGCTCCGCCCCGATGTACAACCCGCGATCGCCCCACAGCATCTTGACCCGGGTCCTGAACTCGGGCGTCGGATGCCCCTCACCGCGGATGTCGACGAAGTCCTCGGACCACGGAGCCGTCGACCACGCCTCGTCGTCCAGCCGCCCGTCGATGGTGGGTGGTTCGTTGATACGCGGCGCGGAGTAGCTTCGTTGACCTGTCGAAGAGGCGGATTGATGCCGGGCCTGCTGCGAACACCAGGTGACGCTGAGCAGAACGAGAGCCGCGGCGGCGAACCTCAGATTCGGGTGCGTCTTTGCCAATGGCCTCCCCTACCGCCGCTGCTGTCGCGGGAGAGGCAGGATAAGACACCACCGCCCGAAGCGAAAGGATTGCATCGAGCGTGGATACGGCGTAAAAGGCGTTTGCGATGGGCTACAGCGGAAAACCTGTAGGCGCCGGAAGTCGTGTGGACGACCTCTGTCGTGCCTGCAAGCTCGAGCGCGAGCATGTCGTCATGGTCGCCAGCGGGGACGGGGTCCCGCTGCGGGTCGTCTGCGACTATTGCGGCAGCCAGCACAACTATCGCGGGGGCGGCTCGCGCAGTCGTTCGTCCTCGCGACCCGCCTCGCCGCGCCCGCGTGGTCCTCAGCCCCTCGTCAGCGAACGCGAAAGGAGTGCGCCACCGATGGAAGAAACCGGACAGGATCTGGAGTTGTTGCTGCGACGCATTATCCGCGAGGAATGCGGTCTGTCGGCGGTGACGCCGGCGGACAAGTGGATCGGCGGCGACCTCGTCTTGCGTCCCGGCCGCGACGGCCTCCAGGAGAAGACGATCCCGATCGAGACGTTCTTCAACAAGGTCGTGATGGTGCGCAACCGGTTGCGCACGCTCGAGCAGCAGTTGAACGCGTCGGACCTCTGTGCCTCGACCAAGGCCAAGATGCAGGGCTACATCACCGGCTGCTACGGCTCGTTGACCAGCTTCAACGTGCTGTTCGCCGACGAGGACGATCGATTCAAAGGGGCTGGCAGCTAGAGCTCCGCCAGTGCCGCCAGGAGGCGATCGACCTCGTCGCTCGTGTTGTAGTGCAACAGCCCGATCCGGAGCGTCCCGTCGGGCTCGAGGCCGAGCGCCTCAGTGAGCGGAAGGGCGTAGAAGTTTCCGTCCCAGACGAAGATGCCCTGCTCTCCGAGTCGTCGCGCGATCTCCACTGGCTTGTGTCTCGCGTGGGTGACGGACAGTGTCGGGACCCGTTCCTCGAAGCGAGACGGATCCGTGATGCCCCAGACGTGAAAACCGTCCAGCGCTTGGATGCCTGCGATCAGTCGTTCCGAGAGCGCGCCTTCGTACGTGCCGATCTCGTCGAACGCAGAGAGGATGCGCGCACGACCTTCCGTAGCGTCGTCGCCGAGCGACGCGATGTGGTCGATGGCAGCCGCCGTCCCGACGATTCCCTCGTGGTTCTGGGTTCCGGTCATCCAGCGGTCGGGTAGCCGGTCGGAGGCCGGACGGAGCTTGTAGACCGGCGTCTCTTCGAGTAGCGAGCGCCGGCCCCAGAGAACCCCGACGTGGGGTCCGAAGAACTTGTACGCCGAGCAGGCGACGAAATCGGCTCCCCAGGCCTCGACGTCGATCGTCCGGTGTGGCGCGTAATGGACGGCGTCCACGAAGACGAGTGCGTTCGCCGCATGGGCTCGATTCACGATCTCGGCCACCGGGTTGACCGTGCCGACCATGTTCGAGGCCGCGCCGACGGCAACGAGACGGGTCCGCGCCCCGAGGACACGATCCAGGCTGTCCAGGTCCAGCGTACAGTCGTCCCGGTTCACCTCGATGTGGCGCACTTCGACACCGGCGTCCCGCGCAGCCTGGGTCCAGGGCGTGTAGTTGGCGTCGTGCTCCATCCGGCTCACGACGATCTCGTCCCCCGCTTCCCACGTCCGCCCGATCGCCCGGGCGAGCGCAAGCGTCAGCGTGGTCATGTTGGGGCCGAAAACGACCTCACCCGGATCCTCGGTGCCCATGAACTCGGCAACCCGCCGGTGCGCCTCCTGCAGGGCGCGCTCGCAACCGACGCTGGTGACGAAGTGGCCGCCGAGGTTGGCGTTGAACTGCACCAGGGCGCGGTTCATCGCCTCGACGACGGCAACGGGCACCTGACTGCCCGCAGGGCCGTCGAAGAACACCGCCGGCCGGCCGGCAACCTCGAGCTCCAGCGCCGGAAATCGGCCGCGTAGTTGAAGCGGATCCCAGGTCATCTGTTCCTCCCCGTGTCCGACGAGCCTACCGTGAAAGCGACGGCCGTGTAACGATAGACGTCAGTCGGCCGGGTTGCGAGCCGCTCGGAGTCACCATGAAACGAATTCCCCTGTCGTGCTGCCTGGCCCTGGTGGCGCTCGCCTGCGGATCGACCGATCCGGTCGGCGACGGGCTCCCTCCCTCGACGGAGGAAGGTGCGACCCCGGCGGCCACGCAGTGGCCGGGGTTCGGCGGTCCGGCAGGAGACTTTCGGGTGAGAGCCTCCGGGATCGCCGATGGCTGGCCCGAGGGGGGGCCCGTCGAGCGCTGGAGTCATCCGCTGGGGGCGGGCTACTCGACGATCAGCGTCCTGGACGGATTGCTCTACGTGACTTCCCGCGAGGCGGACCAGGACATCGTCCAGGCACGGAACACCTCCGACGGGACGGTGGTCTGGGAGCAACGCTATGACGCGCCTGCCCGAGACGGTCAGACGGTCGACTTCGGAACCGGGCCGAACGCCTCACCGCTGGTCGACGGGGAGCGAGTCTTCACGCTGAGCTTCGCCGGCGACCTGTACGCGTTCGATCGCACGACAGGCGATTTGCTGTGGCGCCGACAGCTGCTCGACGACTTCGGCGCGGAATTACTCGACTTCGGGTTCTCGGCGAGTCCGATCTTCCACGAAGGCAAACTGATCGTCCTCGCCGGAGGCGAGCAACAGGGCGCCCTCGCCCTGGACCCCGCCAGCGGCGACGTGATCTGGAAGGGCTCGCCGTCGAGCGTGAGTTACTCGACCCCGATCGTGATCGACGTCGACGGGCAACGGCAGCTCGTCTACTTCTCTGCCGACAAGATCATCGGCCTCGATGTCGCGGACGGTTCGCGCCTGTGGGACTTCCCCGTGCTGAACCAGTACCGCAACAACTCGACGGCGCCGGTGTGGGGCACCGGCAACTTGCTGTGGGTCCCGACCCAGCTCGACGGCGGGACACGCGTGCTGCGCCTGACGCGCGATGGCGGCGAGACGCGGGTCGAGGAGGTCTGGTCGAGCACCAAGATGAGCGTGCACTTCTGGAACACGCTACGACTGGGTGACGCGGTGTTCGCCTCGATCGGCGGCAATGGATCGATCGTCGCCGCGATCGACCTCACCGCTGGCGAGATCCTGTGGCGCCAGCGCGGGTTCGAGAAGGTCAACTTCGTCCACGCGGGAGACAAGACGATCCTGCTCGATGCCAAGGGAAAGCTGGCGCTCGCCAGGCTGTCGCCCGAGAACGTGGAGATCCTCGCCGAGGCGACGATCGCGAACGAGACCACCTGGAGCGCCCCGACGCTCGTCGGGACGACGCTTTACTACCGCGATCAGAGCTCGGTACGCGCGTTCGATCTGGGAGCGGGGGCGGACTAGCGACGCGGCCCGGTCAGCGCCGCTCGACGCTGATTCCGTCGAAGTCGGCGCCCGGCGCGAAGAACAGCGTCGGCGCGGTCTCGGGAAGTACCGCGGCGGCGGGCTGCATGTCCGGCACGCCCGCGACCCGCACCGATCGCGGCACGAGGACCGTCACCCCGCTCGCGCTCCCCTCGAGCTCCACGCGGGCGTTGTCTCGCCAGTCGCCGGTCATGTCGACGGTGAGGCCCCCGAACCGGTACTCGACTTCCAGCAGCGCGGGACTGGCGTTTCCCAGCTCGTGGAGCAACACACCGGCCATGCTCGTGCGCACCGAGACCGACTCGGCCGGCTCGCGCAGCGGTTCGTCGAAGCTCACGATTCCACCCGCGCGGTGTAGCTCGATATCGACGGACCGCAACCACAGGGTTCCGAGCTCGGCTTCCATCCCGGCGTCCCGCAGGTCGACCTCGAGCTCGATGGGAGAATCCCCGGGAAGACAGACGTCCAGTTCGTCGCCGCGCCCGCTGAACAGGCGCTCGATGATCCTCGAGAGCTGCGAGCCGGCCCCGGTCATCTCGACGGTATACGCCCAACTCTCGCCCGAATCGTCAAACCTCTCCGAAAACTCGACCCGGTTCTTGTTGTAGGTCGCCGCGACGTTGAGGTTCTCGCCCTGCTCGCAGGGTCGCACGACGACCGTCTCGACGCCGCTGATCATCAGCCTGACTCTGTTCGGCGAGCTGCTCTCGCCGCTCTCGACAGGTGGCGTCGCGCCGACAACTGCTTCGACCGGGTAGCTGGCGTCCGCCTGGGTGAACTCGGCGCTGGCCGCCCGGAGCCAGCCGAAGAGGCCCACCGCGAGCGCCGCGAGCACGAACAGCCCGAGGCACCCGAGACAGGAAATCTTGAAGAACTTCTTTACACCGGAGTCGGCCACGGTGTACCTCCACGCGCGGACGTTATCACGAGCGCGTTCCCGGGATTGATAGACTTGGGGATCGATGCGCGAACCCTCGACGGCCCCGGGATGGACCCGGTACGAAAGATGTTTCACGATCCTGACGGCCGTGTACGTCACGTTCGTCGTGCTGACCAATACGGCCGGCGTGAAGCTGTTCGAGGTCGCGGGACGGGTTCTTCCCGTGAGCATCGTGTGGTACCCGCTGACGTTCCTGGTCACCGACATCGTCTCCGAGATCTACGGTGCCAAGCGCGCGCGACTGATGGTGGTGCTGGGTTTCGGGATGAGCGTCGTGCTGCTCGGCGCGTCGTTGCTCGGCATCGCGCTTCCGACGGCGGACGTGTACCCGCTCGGTGACGACTATCGCAACATCTTCAGCCCCGTGGGCCGGCTGTTGTTCGGCTCGATGGCCGCCTATCTGCTGGCCCAGCTGATCGACGTGCGGCTGTTCCACTTCTGGAAGCGCGTGACCCGCGGCCGGCACCTGTGGCTGCGCAACAACGCCTCGACGATGGTCTCGCAGCTCGTCGACAGCGCGACGGTGAACGTGATCTTCCTGTACAAGAACCCCACCGTCTTCAGGGGTACGACGGCCGACCTGATCGGGATCATCCTGTCCGTCTACGTCGTCAAGGTCTTGATCGCTGCGGCGGACACACCGCTGTGTTACATCGGCGTACGCGCGGCCGAACGCTACACCGGCGTACGCGGCACCGACGTGCGCTAGCGGACCAGCTCCGCGGCCAGTGCGTCCGCAAGAGCACGGTAGTGCGCCGGCTCGTTGTACAGCTGGGCCGAGATCCGGAGGACCCTTCGCGGCGACACCGGAGGCCCCATGATGGGGACCTCGATGCGGTACGTCTCCCGCAGTCGCTGTTGCAGGGCGTCGGTCCCGAACCGCCCGCCCGTCGCTTCGGGTAGCGTGATCGCGGCGATCGTGCCGATCATCTCCTCGGGCGCCTGCGCGGGTAGACCCAACCGATCGGTCAAGACGCCGCGCCCCTGCAGGACCATCTCGCGATTGCGTCGGCGCACTTCCGGCCAGCCACCATCGAGCATCGACCCGATCGTGTCGATCGCGGCGGGGAACGACAGGAACGGAGTCGGATCGTCGGTGCCCGTCCAGTCGAAGATGTCGTGGTAACGGCTGCGTCCCTCACGCGTGAGGTTGAAGCCATGGCTGACCACGAGCGGCCTCAAGCCGTCGCGGCGGTCCGGACGGGCCCAGAGAAAGCCGGCGCCGCGCGGCGCACAGATCCATTTGTGCCCGTTCCCCGTGTACCAGCTTGCGCCCAGCGCCTCGATATCGAGCTCCAGCATCCCCGGCGCGTGCGCGCCGTCGATCATCACGGGGATCCCGCGCGACTCCAGCTCCGTCGTGATCGTCTCGACCGGCAGGACCAGGGCGGTGGGACTCGTCACGTGATCGAGCAGGGCGAAGGCCGTCCGCTCGCCCGCGTGCGACAGCACGCGGTCCACGACCGTACCGGGCGCGTCGATCGGGAACGGGATCTCGACCACGATCACCCTGGCCTGTGCCGTTCGTGCGATCTCGTTCATGGCATTGCGGCAAGCGTTGTAGGCGTGATCGGTGACCAGCAGCTCGTCCCCGGGTTTCAGCGACAGGCAGCGCAGGACGGTGTTGACGCCGGTCGTGGCGTTGGCCACGCGCACGAGCCCCGCGGGATCGGCACCGACGAACTCCGCCAGCCGCTCACGTGCCGCGTCGAGCAGCGCGTTGTAGCGCTGCTCGAAGAACGCGACCGGTTGGCGTTCCATCTCGTCCCGCAACCGTCGCTGCTCTTCGAGCACCGCGATCGGGCAGGCCCCGTAGGCCCCGTGATTGAGATAGATGACGTGTTTGTCGAGACACCAGTGCTTTGCGAGCGGTCCCATCACCCTAGTCTCCCCTTTTCGCTCGGCGCTTTGCAACAACGGCAGGTTAGACTCCGGCGATGGGTTATCGACGCGTGCTCTCGAGGTTCGACGCCACGATGCTGGTCATCGGCAGCATCATCGGCGCCGGCGTGTTCTTCACACCGAACGACATCGCGGCGGTGACTCAGGATCGCGCGTCGATGACGTGGGTCTGGTTCATCGGCGGGTTGATCGCCCTGACCGGCGCGCTGACCTACGCCGAGCTGGGCGGGATGTTCTCCCGTGCCGGCGGCGTGTACGTCTTCCTCCGCGAGGCGTTCGGCGACCTGCCGGCGTTCCTGTACGCGTGGGGGATCATCCTGGTGATTGCTCCGGGCGCTGCGGCGATCGTCGCCGGCGTCTTCGCGGCGAACCTGACCTACTTCATCCCGGGCCTGGATTCCGCGGGGCAACGCTGGATCGCGCTCGTCGCGTTGGTCTTCCTGACCGCAATCAACATCCGCGGTGTCCGCTGGGGCAGCACGGTCCAAAATGTCGTCACGGTCGCCAAACTGGCGGCGCTCGCCGCGCTGGCGATCGGCGGCCTCGTCTATTCCGGGACATCCCAAGGACCGGTCGAGGCTGCAGTCGTTCCTTCCCCGAGCCACGTTGGGCTGAGCGCCATCGTGTTCGCGATGATGCCGGTGCTCTTCAGCTATGGCGGCTGGCAGAACGGGACGTACATCGCCGCGGAGATGCGCCGGCCGCAACGGGACGTGCCGTGGGCGGTTCTCGGCGGCACCCTGGTGGTGGTCGCCTGTTACCTCGGAGTCAACCTGGCCTACCTCGAGGTGCTCACACCGGAAGCGATCGCTTCGGATCGCGCGTTCGCCGTTCGCGCCGCGGAGCTCGCGCTGGGTCCCCTGGGCGGCGGGCTGGTGGCGCTGGGCATTCTCGTCAGCACGTTCGGGATCTGTGCGGCGATCCTGCTGACCAACCCGCGGGTCGCCCAGGCCGCCGGTGAGGACGGCTTGTTCTTCCCGCTCCTCGGTCGCCTGCATGCACGTTTCGGGACACCGGCCTGGGCGATCGGAATCCTCGGCGGTTGGGCCTGCCTGTTGCTCTTGGTCGGCGGTGCCGGTCAGCTCCTCGACGCCGTGGTCTTCGTCGACTGGGTGTTCTTCGCGGGCAGCGCCGCGAGCCTGTTCGTGTTCCGGCGCACACGTCCGGACGCGGAACGGCCCTATCGCTGTCCGCTGTACCCCTGGGTTCCCGGGTTGTTCCTGGTGCTGGCCACGACGATGGCCGTCGCCAGCTTCGTCAAGTCGGATCTCACGAGCCGGATCCTCGGCCCGGGCATTCTTCTGGCCGGCTTCCTCGCCTATCGGGTCTATCGCCGGACACGCGACAAGACGGACTAGCGTCCCCGTTTCTTGGTGAAGCGGCGATACTCCTTCCGGATCGACCGCCACTTCTTCTTCTCGGCGCGCTGCGCGGACTCGTTCTGCTTCTTCTCGAGGTAGCGCAGCTCCTTTTGCAGCTCGCGGAAGTTCTCCAGACGCTCGACTGCGAGCTCGCCGGACTCGACGGCCGCGATCACCGCGCACCCCGTTTCCTCTCCGTGAGTGCAGTCGCGAAACCGGCATCCCCGGGCCAACTCGTCGATGTCGTCGAAAGCCTGCTGTAGGCTGGACTCCCCACCCCACAACTGGAGCTCCCGTATTCCCGGGCTGTCGATCAGCAGGCCGCCTCCCGGTAGACGGAACAGCTCGCGATGCGTCGTCGTATGGCGGCCACGATCGTCGTCCTCTCGCGTCTCGCGCGTCGGCTGGACGACCTCCCCGAGCAATCGGTTGATCAACGTGGACTTCCCGGCGCCCGACGAGCCGACGAGCACGGCCGTCTCGCCCGCGCCGACGTGGGAGCGCACCGCATCGACACCGTCACCATACTTGCAGCTGGCGAGCAAGACCGGAACGCCCGGCGCCACCTCGCGAACCTCGGCGGCCCGTGCGTCCGTCTCCTCGCAGAGGTCCGTCTTGTTGAGCAGCACCAGCGGCTGCGCTCCGCTCTCCCGGATCGCGGTCAGGTAGCGCTCAAGCCGCCTGAGGTTGAAATCGCGGTCCAGGCCCATCACGACGACCACCCGATCCACGTTCGCCGCAACGACTTGTTCGCTGGTGCGCTTGCCGGCCACGTTGCGCGACAGCATCGAGCGACGCGGAAGGACCGCGTCGATACGTGGGTCACCGCTCGACGGAGACCTTAGCGCCACCCAGTCGCCGACGGCCGGCAGCTCCGCCGACGTCGCCGCCCCGTGGCGCAGCTTGCCGGCGAGGGTCGCCTGGCCATGGTAGGTCTCGCCGCGAACCCGGAAGATGGCGGCGGCGGCGCGGGTGACGCGCGCGGGTTCGAGCGCGGCGTCGTGCAGGCGCCCGAAGGCCTCCGCGAAGTGTTCGTCCCAACCGTAATCTCGAAGCGACACGATCTACGGCACGACGACGTCGACGGCTACGTCGAAGTCGATGCGGCGGCCGGCGCGTTCGACCGTCAACTGGACTTGGGATCGCTTCTCGGGTTCGTGATCGCAGAGGTCTCGATCGTAGACACCGATGCCATCGATGGCGAGCACCAGATCTCCGGGCCGGACGCCGGCCCTGCTGGCACCCAGCCCGTCGAAGACTCGCAACACCTCGAGACCACGCTTCCTCGGACGCAAGGCCCAGCCGATCTCTCGTACGGAGGGGAACTCGATCGGGGCTTGCGTGGCGCGCTCGAACATGACGCGTCGGTTCTTCTGGTCGTAGGTCACCGAGAAATGGCGCAGCACACGAGCGCCGACGAGATCGGTGCTGTTGCCGACGACGATCGTCGGGCTGATGAGCGTCGTGGCCCCGAACCGGAGATCGCCGGCCAGGCGAGCCCCGGATCGGATCATCACCCGGTCGATCCGCAGCGAGGAATCGAACGCGATCGGTTCCTCCGCGGTGCGCAATCTCGCGGAGTCGTTGACGAGGAGCCCGCCGAAGGAGCCGCTGTCAAGCAGTACCAGCCGACTCTCGGTCCCGAAATCGAGCTTGACCAACGGCCGCCGCTTCTCCTTGAACGTGCGGAAGATGCGTTTGCCGTCGGGCGACGGGAGCGAACCGATGCGGACACGAACCTCCTCGTTCGGGTAGTCCATCGTCAGCAGGACCTTTCGAAACGCCGGGTACCCGAGGATGCCGTCGAGCGGTTTGCCGAGGACGATCTGCAGGTGATCGAGCGACATCACCCGCGCGGAGATCCCGCTGAACGTGACCTCCCCCGCGGCCAGCGTAGGCAAGCGCGCGCGTTTGCCGATCGCGACCCGCGTGCCGCTGACCCGCTCGAGCGGATCGGGGTCGATCACGGTGTGGGAGGCGCCGGTGTCGAGCAGCATGGACAGGACCCGCTCGGGGTCCTCGGCAAACTCCATCTGGACGAAGAAGAACTCGCCGCAACGCTCGGTCGGCAGGACACGAATCCGCTCGGCGGCGTTCGCGAAGGCGATGCCGCCGAACCAGACCGATATCAGAAGCGCGACGAGACGCCGGCTCATCGTCCGGGCTCTGCGGCCCGCTCGAGAATGCTGAGCATTCCGATGTAGGCCATGGCACTCGTCGCGGCAGTCATCTCGATCGCATTCTATCCGGCGACGACGATACGATTCAAAATCTGCTAACCTGTACGGGTCGCGTGGGCAATTCTGCGAAAACACGAGGAGATGATGGCCACCAAGAAATATGCCGTGGGTGCCGAAATCGAGGCCTATTGCACCAAGTGCAAGGAAGATCGGCAGCACACGATCGAGACGCTGAAGTCCGACGGCAACATCAACAAGGTCAATTGCGGCCACTGCAAGGGTAGCCACCTGTTCAGGCGCCCGAAGTCCGCCACGGCAAAGAAGCCCAAGACTCCCAGGAAAAAGAAGGGAGCGATCATCCTCACCGACGCCGAGCTCAAGAAAGCCAAAACCTACTCGATGACCGGCGTGTTCGACGTCGGGGACGTCATCAAGCACAAGGTGTTCGGCGGCGGCAAGGTCACGGAAATGAAGGCCAAGAAGATGGAAGTCGGGTTCGAGGACGGCCCACGTCTGCTGGTCTGTCGCAACAAGTAGCTTTCCGATACGAACCGGAAGCAAAAAAAAGGCGCCTCGATGAGGCGCCTTTGTTGTTTGCGTTGGATCGTCGAGCCTAGAAGCGACCACCACGACCGCCCGTGCGCTCGCGCGCCTCGTTGACGGTCAGCGGACGTCCGTCCATCGAGTAGCCGTTCAAGTCGTTGATGGCTTGATCGGCGTGCTCGGAGTTGCCCATCTCGACAAAACCGAAACCACGCGGGCGACCGGTGTCGCGATCGGTGATCAGCTTGACCTCGGTGACCTCTCGGCCGTTCTGCCCAAACAGTTCGCGAACTTGCTCTTCGCTCGCACTAAAGGGCAGGTTGCCCACATACAGTCTGTTACCCATTCCTTCGAACCCTTTCCTTCCCCGTTCCGGGGAGCAAACATTTCAGGTTCCGTCCGTTCTCCCAGCTAACCGCTAGGTATCCCACTGGCCCAAAACCGAATAGGCGTTCGGCAGTCCACGCCTCGCTACTGTACGAGAGAATGGGGGCAGAACCTCGGCCGGAGTATACAACGACCCTGTCGGAAACTTCCACGTCGCCGGGCGGGGTTGCTTTTGCCCCGGTTTTCGAGACTAATTGAGCCGATGCCCGAGTCAGTCGAGACCTGGAGGTTACTCAACGTCGAGCTGCCGATCGATGCGCCCGACGACGAGTTGCGGCGGCGCGCGCTCGAGCGCGCGGGGATCGAGGAATCGGCGCTGCGCCGACTTCGTATCGCACGCCGCTCGGTCGACGCCCGTCGAGCCGGAGGCCGTAGGCGGCTGCGGTTCATCGTCCACGTCGAGCTTAGCGTCGACGCGGGCTACACCTCGAAGCGGTTTGCCGCGGCGAGAAAGAGCGGGCAACTGACCGAGGCCCCGCCACGCGAGCCCCTGACGGTCGCCGACCTGCCGGCCGGACCTCCGAGACAGGCCGTCGTCGTCGGGTCCGGTCCTGCGGGGCTCTACGTCGCCTACGTCCTCGGTCTGAACGGGGCCCGGGTCGATCTCATCGACCGCGGGGCCCGGCTCGACCGCCGCGGGACCGATGTGGTGAGATTCCACCGCACCCGCTTCCCGAACCCCGAGTCGAACCTGCTTTTCGGCGAGGGCGGGGCCGGGACCTACTCGGACGGCAAGCTCTACACGCGGATCGACGACCCGCTGGAACCCTCCTGCCTGCAACTGCTCGTCGATTGCGGCGCGGACGCCGACATCCTCTTCGACTCGCGGGCGCACATCGGCACGGATCGGCTGCACCGCGTCCTCCCCGTGTTGCGTGAGACGCTGAACCGTTCCGGCGTGACGTTTCACTGGGACACGAGGATGGAGCGGTTGCGTATCGAGGATCGGCGTGTGACCGCGGTCGAGACGGACGGCGGCGCGCTCCCCTGCGACGCCGTTTTCATCGCGCCGGGCCTCAGCGCGGTCGACACCATCCGGAGCCTCCACGATCAAGGCGTGCGCGTCGAGGCCAAGTCGTTCCAGCTCGGTGTACGCATCGAGCATCCTCAGGAGCTGATCGATCGCGGCCGCTACGGCGTTTCCCGCGAGGCCCGTTTGCTCGGCCCCGCCTATTACAACCTGGTCTGTAAATCAGGGGCTGGCGTGGCGGCGAGCCACTCGTTCTGCATGTGCCCCGGCGGGAAGATCGTGGCCAGCGTCAACGAGGCGGGGCTGCTCTGCACGAACGGGATGAGCAACTCGATGCACTCGTCGCCCTGGGCCAACGCGGCGCTCGTGACCACTTTCGGCCCCGAAACTTACGGCGCCGATCCGTTCGATGGCATCTCCTTCCGCCGCCGGCTCGAACGTTCGTTCTTCCAAGCCGGCGGATCGGACTACACCGCGCCCGCGCAACGCGCCGACGACTTCCTCGTCGGCCGCGAGACGGCCAACCCGCGACGCTCGAGCTACACGTTCGGCACCTGCGCCGGTCGCATCGACGAGTTGCTTCCGCAGCCTGCCCGTGACGCGATCGCCCGGGCACTGCTGCGATTCGATCGCCAGATCCCCGGCTTCGCGAGCTCCGAGGGGTTGCTGGTCGGGCTGGAGTCCAGGAGCTCCTGCCCGATCCGTCTGCCGCGCGATCGCCAAAGCTACCGCGCGATCGGTTTCGACAACCTCTACCCGATCGGCGAGGGCGCCGGGTTCGCGGGCGGCATCATGAGCGCCGCCATCGACGGCGCACGTGCGGCAAAGCGCTGGCTCAAAAGCCCATGCGCTCCTTGATCAGGGCCAACTTGGCCTCCGCGTGCTTCGACGCACGGTCGGCGCCGACGGCCATCAGGCGGTCGAGCTCGGCGGGATCCTCGAGCAACTCGCGGGAGCGGCCGCGAATCGGCGCCAGCGCCTCGACGACCACCTCCGCCACCCTGGTTTTCAGATCGCCGTAACCGCGGGCGTCGGCGAAGTCGGCAAGCACGTCTGCCTGGCTCTTTCCCGTGATCGCCCGATAGATCTCCAGCAGGTTTTTCACACCGGCCTTTTCCGGCTTGTCCGAGAAGACGATCTCGCGCCCGGAGTCGGTCACGGAGCGCTTGAACGTCTTGACGATCTGGGCGTCGTCTTCGTCCAGGCCGACCGCGTGACCCGAGCCCGTCGCGCTCTTGGACATCTTCTGGGTCGGATCGTCGAGCCCCATCACCCGCGCAGCCACCTTGGGAATCACCGGCTCGGGCAGCTTGAACGTCTCGCCGTAGAGGCTGTTGAAGCGCTGCGCGATGTCGCGGGTCAGCTCGACGTGCTGCTTCTGGTCCTCGCCGACGGGGACCTCGTCGGGGTCGTAGAGCAGGATGTCCGCGGCCTGCAGCACCGGGTAGGTCAGCAGCCCCGCGCCGACCGTCTCCTGCTTGCCCGACTTGTCCTTGAACTGGGTCATCCTCTCGAGCCAACCGAGCGGCGTGACGCAGGTCAACAGCCAGCAGGCCTCCGCGTGCGCCCGCACGTGCGACTGCACGAACAACGTCGTGCGCTGCGGGTCGATGCCACAGGCGATCAACAACGCCGCGGTGCGGCGCGCGCTCTGTCGCAGCGCCTCGGGGTCCTGGTACACGGTGATCGCGTGAAGGTCGACGATACAGATGTAGTTCTCTTTGACGTCCTGACCCTCGACCCAGTGCTTGATCGCACCGAGGTAGTTGCCGAGATGCAGGCTGCCGGTCGGTTGGATGCCGGAGAGAACTCGTTTCTTGCCCATCGACGGATCCGGTTCAACGGCCGGGCGTGCCCGGCGACGGGTCACGATACCACCATGGGGTCAAGTCTTGGCATGAGACACTCGGGCCCGGAAATCCGGGTGCTACTCGAACGCGTGTCTCATGCCAAGACTTGACCCCATTACTCGATGATGAATGCGGGACGCTCGAACTCGGAGGCGCAGCCGGTATCGATGCCCTCGACCGAGCCCGTCTCGAGGAACCGGTCGACCATGCGGTCGACGCAGGGACCGCTTAGCCCCCAGTGGGAGCGCTTCGCGACACGCACGAGGAGCCCGTTGGAGAGGTGCGGCACCGTTTTCTCGGCGAGATCGACCGGGGTCGCCGGATCGAACTCTCCCGCGATCAGCAGCGCCGGCACGTCGGACTCGACCGGTTCATTGAAGTCCGGCGGGATCTTGCCGCGGGGCCAGATCGAGCAGATCTCGCGCTCGGATTCCAGGCGGTAGGTGCCCAGCACGGTCCCGGCGGATTGGCGTCGGGCCTTCTCGTAGTCGATGAAGGGCAGCTCTTCGGCGCACTTCACCGAGGCCCACAACCCCTCGGCGACCGCGTTGTGCAGCTGGATGGAGAGCGCGGTCACGGTGTCGGCGAACGGGGTGTAGTCCCCTTCCGTGGCCGCCTGGACCTGCGACGGCAACGCGGCCGCATGGTGCACGGAGTAGAACATGAACCGGATCGCCGTCACGAGCTGCTCGTGGTTCATGGTCACGGGAATCTTCTCGCCCCCGGAACGAACGACGACCTCGACCGGCTTCTTCTTGACAGCCGCGAGCACGCGCTGGAGCTGTTGGCCGAATTCCGGGTAGGCCTCGGAGCACGCCTCTTCGGCGGCACAGGCCGCGATGAGCGCGTCGAGATCGCGCTGAAAGTCGCGAGCGACCCGTTCGACGAGCATCTCCGACGGCGGGGCGACGCCGTAGAGCACCGCGGCACGGACGCTGTCGGCATGCCGCCGCATGTACTCGAGGGCCCAACGCGTCCCGTAGGACCCTCCGGACAGGTTGACCCGCTCGTAGCCGAGTGCGCGGCGGACCGCGTCGAGGTCCTCGACACTCGCCGTCGTCGTGTACTGCGTCAGGTCGGCGTTCTTCGACAGCTCACCGAGGCACTGCCGGAAGGTCTCTCCGTCGAAGAAATCGCGTGTGAAGACGCGGCGCACGACCTCGGGCCCGCCTTCCGTCCCGTGGTCGAAACAGTCGAGCGGGTTGGAGCGGCCCGTCCCGCGTTGATCCACCACGATCAGGTCGCGATCTTCGAGACGCCCACGATTGCCCCAGATCACGGTGTTCGCGCCCGGCGTTGCGTGGAGGCCGGGGCCGCCGCCCAGGAACACGATCGGGTCGGGCTTCGGCGCCTCGCCGGTCGCGCCCGCACGGACGAAGTGGATCGGGATCTTGCGACCGCCGGGCTCGGCCCGGTTCTCGCGAACCTCGACAAACCCGCAGGTCAGCTCGATCCCGGTCATCTTGAAACCGCAATCCATCGTCTCGAAGGCGGGCGGCGAGTCGGGAGCCGCCGGGGTGATCGAGGCGAGGGCGAAGACCGTTGCGAAAGCGATGCGCATGTTCCCTCTTACGGCATTCGCGGCCCCGGGTTTCCATCCGGGACCCGGACGCCCTATCATGCGCCGGAACCATGGATCGGACCAAACACATCTTCATTGCCTATACCGGCGGCACGATCGGGATGAAACGATCCGGCGAGGGCTGGAGCCCGGCCCCGGGGTTTCTGGCCGAGCAGATGGCCCGGATGCCCGAGCTGCGGGCACCGGGCATGCCGACATACCAGATCCAGGAGTTCGACGCCCTGATCGACTCGTCGAACATGACCCCCGAGGGTTGGATCCGCATCGCGAGGCAGATCGACGAACACTACTTCGAGGGTTATGACGCGTTCATCGTCTTGCACGGGACGGACACGATGGCCTACACCGCATCGGCCCTGTCGATGATCCTCGCCGGCCTCGACAAGCCGGTGATCGTCACGGGCTCGCAGATCCCGCTGTGCCAGCCCCGCAACGATGCCCGCGAGAACCTGGTTACCGCATTGCAGATTGCCGGCGACGATCAGGCGCCCAAAGAAGTCTGCGTGTACTTCAACGACCTGTTGTTGCGCGGTTGCCGGACGACCAAGATGAACTGTGACGGCTTCGGTGCGTTCGGCTCACCGAACGTCGAGCCGCTGGGCAAGATCGGGATTTACTTCGAGTATCGCGTGGCTTTCAACCGCCACCTCTTTCGCAAACAGGACGGCGGCGGCCCCGGGAGCCCGCCCGGCGGTGCGATCACCTCGGGGGATTCGTCGAAACTCGCCAAGGTCGGGGCGTTGCGATTGTTCCCCGGCATCTCGATGGAACTGCTGCGCGCGGCCGTGGCGCCACCGGTACAGGGGCTGGTGCTCGAATGTTTCGGCGTGGGGAACGGCCCCGATCACGATCGCGAGTTCATCGAGACGCTCACCGAGGCGAGCGAGCGGATTGCCGTGGTCGACGTGACCCAATGCCCCAGCGGCAGCGTGTACCTGGGCGACTACGCCACCGGCGCCGCGATGAAGGCGGCCGGAGTGATCCCCGGGTCCGACCTGACCTGCGAGGCCGCGTTGGCCAAACTGTTTTACCTGTTCCAGCTGGGGCTCTCGGTCGAGCAGGTCAAGATGATCATGCCGCTCGATATCCGGGGTGAATTGAGCGGCCCTGCATTCGTGCCCCCGCTGGATGATCCACTGCTCCGGAGTGTCGTCGGGCGTGGCTTCGACGCCACTCCCCGCTCGTCATAGGAAAGGTCTCGTATGAGCACTCGTTTCCTGACCCTCGTCCTCGTTGTGTGCGCGAGTTGCGTCGCCGTCTTCGCGCAGGCACCTTCGACCGATATCTTCGTCTTCCCGGTAAACGGCACCGAGATCGGTGAAGGGCAACGCGTCACGGACCGCGAAGGCTACGACAACCAGCCGAAGTTCTTGTCCAATGGAACGACGCTGGTCTACAGCTCGCTTCGTGACGGGCAGACCGACATCTACCGTCATGACCTGGGCAGCGGCGAGAGCTCCGTTGTTCTCACGACGGAGCAGAGCGAGTACTCCCCGACACCGGTTCCCGGAACCGGGAAGATCTCGTTGGTGCGCGACTACGGTGAGTTGAAACAGCAACTCTGGAGCGTCGACCTCGAGAGCGGAGAGGAAACGCTCTTGCTGCCCGACATCAACCCGGTGGGGTACCACGCCTGGACCAACGACGGAGCGTTGATCCTGTTCGTGCTCGGGGAACCGCATACGCTGCAGTTCGCGGAGATCGGTCCCGGCCCCGGCACTCTCCTCGCCGACTCCCCGGGGCGCGGCCTGGCGCGGATCCCGGGACAGGACCGCATGAGTTATGTCGACAAGACCCGCGACGAGTGGTGGCTCACCGCGATCGATCCGCGCACGGGTGAGACCGAGCGTCTCATCGCCACGCCGGCGGGTCGCGAGGACTACGCCTGGGCCCCCGACGGGTCGATCTGGATCGGTGACGACAGCCGGCTCCTGCGCTGGACTCCCGGCGGAGAATCCGGCTGGCAACGCGTCGCCGATCTCGACGCGCGGGGGGTCTACGAAATCACGCGCGTGACCTTCTCGGAGGACGGGACACGGCTGGCTGTCGTGGGCCGGCGGCCACCGGCCGATCTGACGGCCGCCTACAGGAGCGAGGCCGGACAGATCCTCGGCGCCGCGCTGACCGACGTCGAAGGCTGGGACAAACTTACCTACCTGGCCACGGTCATCGGGCACCGGCTGAGCGGTTCGCCGGGGCTCGAGCAGGCCATCGACTGGGCCGTCGAAACGATGCAAGCCGAAGGGCTGCGCGTGCACAAACAACCGGTCATGGTCCCGCACTGGGTCCGCGGAAGGGAAAGCCTCGTCGTCCTCGAGCCGCGCGAACGCGAGCTGCGCATCCTCGGTCTCGGCAACAGTGTCGGCACGCCGCCGGAGGGCATCACGGCGCCGGTGGTGATCGTCGGGAGCTTCGAGGAGCTGGAGGCACTGGGGCGTGAGCGGGTCGAGGGCAAGATCGTCGTTTATGCCGTCGAGTGGGAAGGCTACGGTCGTACCGTGCAGTTTCGTAGTCGCGGCGCCTCGCGCGCGGCCGCGCTCGGGGCCGTGGCCGCGCTGATCCGTTCGGCGACCGGCCACAGCCTCAACACGCCGCATACCGGCGCGCTGCGCTACGACGAGGATCATCCCGAGATCCCGGCCGCGGCCCTGACAGCGGAGGACGCCGCCTGGTTCCGCCGCATGGCCGAGCTCGGGCGGGACGTTACGGTCCGGCTGACGATGGAGGCGCGGATGCTCGACGACGTCGAGTCGTACAACGTGATCGCCGAGATCCCGGGCAGCGAGCGACCCGAGGAAATCGTCGTGATGGGCGGGCACTACGACAGCTGGGATGTGGGCGAGGGCGTCCACGACGACGGCGCGGCCTGCGTCGCCGCGTGGCAAGCCCTGCGACTCATCGATCGGCTCGGGCTGCGACCACGGCGGACCCTCCGCGTCGTGCTCTGGACCAACGAGGAGAACGGTTTGCGTGGCGGCCGCGAGTACCGCGCCGCGTTGAGTGACGAGGAGGTCGCCAATCACGTCGCCGCCATCGAGATGGACGGCGGCTGCGAGCGCCCGGTCGGATTCGGTTTCGGCCTTTCCGGGGTCGATCCGACGGCCGAAGAGCGCGATCCGGGCTACGAGCGGGCACTGGTCAAGCTCGAGCAGATCGGACGTTTGCTGGAGGCGATCGACGCCCAGGATATCCGCCGCGGCGGCGGTGGTGCGGACATCGGCCCGTTGATGCGTTCCGGGGTCCCGGGCTTGGGACTGCGCACCGTCGGCGAGCACTACTTCGACTGGCATCACACCGATGCGGATACCCTGGACAAGGTCGACCCGCAGTCGTTCCGCAAGGCGATCGCGTTGCTCGGCGTGATGGGCTACGTGCTGGCCGATATGCCGGAACGGTTGATTCCCATCGAGTAAACCTCTCTCAGGGGTCCACGGGCTTCGTGTATCGTGGCATCCCGTGTTTGCCGCGTCGCGATGGTTGTTCGCCGCCAGCTTCCTGCTGTCCGGCGGCTGCGCCCTGATCTACCAGGTCATCTGGTCGAAGCACCTGCAGTACGTGTTCGGTTCGACGACCGAGGCGGTGGGGACGATCCTCGCGGTGTTCATGGCCGGGCTGGGGTTCGGCGCGTACCTCTTCGGTCCACGCATCGATCGCTCCACGTCGCCACTGCGGTTGTACGCGCTGCTCGAGATCGGCATCGGCGTTTACGGGCTCCTCGGTTTGTTCCTGCTGCGGGTCGCGACCTCGGCGTTCAGCGCGATGGGCCCGCTGCCGGGTCCCGTCTCGACGCTGGTCAAGTTCCTGCTCACGACGATCGTGTTGCTTCCCCCGTGCCTGTTGATGGGCGCCACCTTTCCGGCTCTGCTGCGCGGCGTCTCACGCTCCGTCCTGGGTGCCCGGCGTAACGTCGGTCTGTTCTACGCGGTCAACCTGGGTGGCGCCCTCGGTGGGGCGCTGACGGCCGGGTTCGTGTTGATCCCCGTGTTCGGTCTGACACGGAGCTCGCTCGCCGCGGCCGTCGTCAACTTCGCGATCGCCGCGGCGGTCTGGGCGGCCGCGGGCCGGGTCGAGACGGTGGCCGGCGCGTCGACGGGCGAGGATGCGGCGGCGCCCGTCGGCGGGCTCGAGCGGCGCTACCTCCAACTCGGCCTGTTCGTCTCGGGGGCGACCGTGATGGCCTTCGAGATCGTGGTCACACGCGTGCTTGCGTTGATCTTCGGCGTCTCGGCGTACGCCTTCACCGTCGTCCTCGCGGTCTTTCTTCTCGGTCTCGGGCTCGGCGCGTTCGTTTACGAACGGTGGGTCGCGCACCGCAGCGTCGGCGCGACGCAGTTTGCCGCGGTTCAGGTACTGCTGGCGGCGGTCGGTGGCGCGCTGGTGGCCGCATTGCCCGGCGTGCCGCGCTGGGTGCTCTACCTCAGGCAGATCCCTGGCCTGAGCTTCTGGGAGCTGCTCGCCGGCAAGGCGGCCCTGGCGACGATCCTGGTGCTTCCGCTCGCGGCCGTCGCCGGACTGGCTCTACCGATCCTGATCGGCGCGTTGGTTTCGGAGGTCGGCACGGTCGGGCGCACGGTCGGACGCGCCTACCTGGTCAACACCGTCGGAACCATCGCCGGTAGCCTGGCGACCGGTTTCTTGCTCATCGGCTGGCTGGGGACCGACACGACGCTGCGGGTCGTCCTGCTCGTGAACCTGGGGGTCGGTCTCGCCGGGTTCTTCCTGCCGCGAGCGGTAGTGCGCTCACGGCTCGCCGCCGTTGGCGCGGGAGCGCTCTGTTTTGCCCTGCTCGCGGCAGCGGACCGTTGGCCACCCGGTCTGTTCATCAATTCGGATACCGACGGGAGTCACACCGTCGCCGTGACCCCGTTGGAGGTCGAGGAGCAGCTGCGCTCCACCCCGAACCGTGTGCTGTTCTTCGAAGAGGGGCGGAACGCGACCGTCGCGGTCACCGAGACGCCGACGGTTCGCTCCCTGCTCGTCAACGCGCATCCGGACGGCTCGGACTCCGACGACGATATGGCCACACAGGTCATGCTCGGGGTGATCCCGTTGACGCTTCATCCCGCACCACGAGACGTGCTCGTGATCGGGTTCGGGACCGGGGTTTCCGCGCGAAGCGCGGCAAGGCTCGACGAGGTCGAGCGCATCGACGCGGTCGAGATCGAGCCTGCCGTGCTGGCCGCCTCCCCCTTCTTCCACCACATCAACGGGGCGGTTGAAGAGGACCCGCGCGTGCGGGTGCACCTGACCGACGCGCGGACCTACACCGCCACCACGGAACAGAGCTACGACGTCATCGTCTCCGAGCCGTCCAACCCGTGGCGTGCCGGTGTCGCCAACCTCTACACGGTCGACTTCTTCGAGTCGGTCGATGATGTCCTGAGGGACGACGGCGTTTTTTCCCAATGGATGCATCTCTATTTCGTTCGCGATGCCGAGCTCCGCATGGTGTTGCGCACGATGCTGCAGGTTTTCAACGAAGTCCAGCTGTGGTGGCTGGATGAGGGCAACATCGCGATCCTGACCTCGCAGCGGCCGTTGGAGCTGCAACCTCAGCGGGTGCGCGGACTCCTCGACGGCGAGTTTCGCGAGGATCGCGTGCGCTTCGCGCGCGCCTCCACGCTCGATGAGTTCTACGGCCGCCTCCTGCTCGATACCGGGGGCGTCCGTGATTTCGTCGCGGGCGACGGGGAGATCCACAGCGACGACCGTCCGCACCTGGAGTTTCGGGCGCCGCGAGGCCTGATCGAGGCTGACGGCCGCAACACGTTGCGGCTCGTCGCGGCCAAGCTGAACGGCGGATTCTTGAATGCACCGACCACGGATGGGTCGATTGCCGCGGTGAACGGCTGGCTCGCCGCCGCGTCGATGTTCGAGCGCTTGGAGCTTTATGACGAGCAGGTCGAAGCGACCCGTCGAGCCGCCGAGAGCGGCGACCCTCTGGCGCGCGTGCGTGCCGCCGAGCTGGCCTTGCTCGCCGGCGACGTCGAGGGAGCGCAGGGCTTGCTGCAATCGGTGATCGATGCCGAGGATCAACGCGAGCGGATCCTGCGCGACCTCGCCTATGCGCACGCGCACCTGGCGATGACGGTGGGCGACGTCCAAGCGGCACGATCCTCGCTCGAGCTCACCGGTGACTGGAACGGACGTGCGGGGCTCGAGTGGTTGGCGTTCGCCGTCAGCGGGCGTCAGCTCGACGTCGCCCTGAACGCCGCGGAACGGTTGCTGGGATACGCGCAGCTCGGCGGCCCGATCGGTAATCCCGAGGTCGAACGCGTCTTCGTCCTGCTCTACGACCTCGTCGAGCTCGAGGGCGGAGCCGAGCGAATCCTCGGGCTGGCCCAGCGATTGCCGACGGACGACCGGCTCTCTCCTCTGGCGCGGCTGAAGATCCGCGCCCTGCTCTACGACCGGCTGGGTCGGTTCGACGAGGCGGTGGAGGCCAGCTTGGAGGTCGAACGACTGGGCGTGCTCGATTTCGAGCTGCTGACGCTACGCTTGCGAGGCCTCCTCCGTCTGGGCAGGAAGGAACCCGCGGACCGCCTGCTGCGGCGTATTCGCGCACTCGAACCGGGGTACGATCCCGAGCCGGTGGTGTTACCGTTCGGCCAGGGGTGAATCCGTTGAAGCTGAAACCTGCGCGTCGTCTTCTCGCCGCCGTTTTGGCCGTCGGGCTGATCGTCCCGGCGCCGTCAGCCGCCGAGCCGCAAGCGCTCACGCCGCGCTCGACCCGAGTTCACGGCACGCACTTCGACCTCCCCAAATACCTCCCGGCGCTCGAGTGGCTGTTCGGTTTCGGTCGTAGCGATCCGCCAACGCGACCCTACTGGAGGAAGAACCTCCTCAAACGCGTGCTCGGCGATCAGGTCTACCTACTGACGAGCTGGTGGCCGCGCGAGTTGACCAAGGTACGGTTCGTGTTGCCGGTCACCCTCGCCGCGGTCGCCGCTTCACGCACCGGTTCGGACCCCCAGGCGTGGGATCGCCGCACCTCGCGGTGGATCCACCGACACTCCACGGGCTGGATCCACGACGTGTCCACCTTTCTTTCAAAGGTCGGCGAGTCGCGCTACGCCTTCCTGCTGCTGGGGAGCACGTACGCCGGTTCGCGCTGGAGCGGGAACGAGCGGCTCGAGCGATCGGCCAGTCTGTCCGCGGAAGCGTTACTCAACACCTCGATCTACGTCGGCCTGGTCAAGAACGCCACGCGGAGGACGCGACCCGTCAACGGCGGCAGCGGAGAGTTCTTCGTCAGCGACCCGCCGCCGGGGCAGTCCAACCGCTCGTTCCCATCGGGCCACGCGACGGGCGTCTTTGCGGTGGCGGCGGTGTTCGCCCACGAGTTCCGCGACAAGCGCTGGGTGCCCTGGGCCGCTTACGGGACGGCGAGCCTGATCGCGCTTTCCCGCGTCTCCCTCGGACGCCACTTCCCCACGGACATCGTGGCGGGGGCGGTGCTCGGCGACAGCATCGGGCGGATGGTCAGCCATCGCTCGGCGAGTCACACCGCGGGCCGGGACCCGATGTGGGCTACGCCGCCCGACTGATCCGCTTCTTGATCTTGGCCAGCTTCTTCCTGCGCTGTTTCTTCGAGTAGGCGGCCATGATCGGACACTTCTTACAGGCCTTGGCCTTCTTCTCGTACTTGTAGCAGCACTTGCTCTTGAGTTTCATCGGGGGCCTGAAGAGAGTCTCGGTCGGTCGGGCCGGGTAACGATACCGCATCTCCCTGCACGGTGCATCCGGTGCTATTCTCGACGGGCAGCCTGGAGGTGCACGGCATGGGCAGATGGAAGATCGGGATCGCTCTGCTGTTCGCGGCGTCGCTCTGTCTTGCGGATGACATCCGCGAGCTTCACCTCGCGGCGCGCAACGGTGACCTGGAGACGGTCAAGCGGCTCGTCGAGGGCGGGCTGCCGGTCGATTCTCCCGGACGCTTCGGGATCACCGCCCTGAATCTCGCGGCCCAGGGCGGATCGAAGGAGGTCGTGGCCTACCTGGTCGAGAAGGGTGCCGATCTCGACGCCCAGGAGACGTTCTTCGGGGTCAGCGTGCTCGGGGGTGCCCTCTGGAAAGGGGCGCCGGATTACGAGGTCGCGGTCTTCTTGTTGCAGGCCGGGGCCAGCGACCGCGCCGGCGCGCTCGACACCGCCTTTCGTTCCGGGCACGTGGCGCTCGCGCGCGCCGCCGTCGACAGCGGGCCGGTCACGGAGTCGGAAGCCGCCGAGCTACGTGCGCGGTTCACCGGCTTGAGCGAAGAGCTGAAGGCGATCCTCGACGAAATCGAGACGCGGCCGGATCCGCCGCCCCCCGTGTACGCGACGAAGGACCTGCTGGGCTTCACCGGTGAGTTCGAAGGCGGCGATTCGAGCGCCCGGCTCGATGTCGTGGACGACCGCCTCGTCCTGACCATGGATGGGACGAGCACCTCGCTGTCCCCGCTGGCCGAACGAGTCTTCGGCAACAAGGAGGCCGGCGTCGAGGTCTCCTTCTTCGGCCGAGCCGAGACGATCGAGGGCGTCGGGATCGAGCGCAGGGGCGAGCGGATGCCACGCATGCGCGCGGCCGAGAGCCCGATCGTCGGCGCCGTCGAGCTTCCCGAGTTCATCGAGAACCCCGATGCCGAGCCCATCGTCCACTGGCCCGGCTTCCGCGGTGCCAACCGCGACGGTATCGGCGACGGCGTCGATACGGTTGTGGAGTTCGACCTGGAGACGGGTGACGGGGTGGCGTGGAGCATCGACCTGCCGGGGCTGGGCAACTCCAGCCCGGTCGTCTGGGGTGATCGCGTGTACGTCACGACGGCGGTCGCCGAGGGCGGCAGCACACCGTTGCGCGTCGGCCTGACCGGTTCCGGCGAGGAGGTCGAAGAGAATACGGAGCATCGCTGGCTGGTCCTGGCCTACGACAAGGCCAGCGGAGAGAAGCTCTGGGAGACCGAGGTCGGTCGCGGCGTCCCGTTGACCAAGCGACACTTCAAGGCGACGCAGGCCAACTCCTCCCCCGCGACCGACGGCAATCACGTTGTCGCGGTCTTTCCCACGGCGGGACTCGCCTGCCTGGGGGTCGACGGGAAGCTGCACTGGAAGCACGAGCTCGGCGGCCTGAACGCCGGCGGCTTCAACGACCCCGGGCTGCAGTGGGGCTTCGCCGCCTCGCCGATCATCCATAAGAACAAGGTCATCCTGCAGGTGGACATCCACGGGGACAGCTACCTCGCGGCGTGGGATCTGAAGAGCGGCAAGGAGCTGTGGAGGACAGCGCGGCCCGACGTCGCCCCGTCCTGGGCGACACCCGCCGTCTGGTCGACGGCGAAGGGCGACGAGCTGGTCACCAACGCATCGGTCATCCATGGCTACGACCCCGAGACGGGTCGGGTGTTGTGGAGTCTGGGGCCGACGTCGATCCAGGTGGTCGCGTCACCGATCTTCGGCTCCAGGAACCTGTTCGTCTCGTCGGGGTACCCACCGGCGCGCCCGATCTACGCCGTCAAGCCCGGGATCCGCGGCGAACACACGATCGAATCCGACGAGGACGCCGGACCGCTCGCCTGGTATCGAACACGGGGCGGCGCCTACATGCCGACTCCCCTGCTCTACCGTGGGCTGCTGTATATGGTGCACCACAACGCCCGCATCGTGGCGCACGACCCGCGAAACGGCGATCGTGTCTACCAGGCGCGCTTCAGCAAGGGCGGGACCATGACGGCCTCGCCCGTCGCCGCCAACGGCAAGATCTACCAGGGAACGGAAGAGGGCACGCTGTACGTCCTCGCGGCCGGGCCGGCGCACAAGGAGCTCGCGGTGCACGACTTCGGGGAGCCGTTGATGGCGACGCCGGCGATCTCCGAGGGGCTCGTGCTCGTGCGCACGCCGTCCAGGTTGATCGCGCTGGGCCGGGAGCCGGCCGGCGACTGACCGGCCTAGCTGCGCCGCGCGGGCCTGCCGGTTTGTCGGCCGAGGTCGAACACCAGGAACTGGGCGCGGAGTCCCGACGCGATCGTCGGTTTGGCCATCGAGGGACGTGCGTTGAACGCGTCGGCAAACTCCTCGTTGGCCACGATAACGGCCGCACGCCAACCGTCGAAACGTTTCAGTGCGCGTCCGAGGTCGCGGTACAGCGGCAACACCTGGTCCCGAGTCTGCATGCGCTCGCCGTAAGGCGGGTTGAACGCGAAGAGCCCTCGGTCGTGTGGTCCGTCCGGGAGAATCTCCGCGAGAGCCGACGGCGTGAGCTCGGCGACGTCGATCGAACGGACCACGATCGACGACTCGGCCGCACGCCCGGTCAAACCGGCGGCGCGGAGGTTTCCGATCATCCACGCGACACAGGTCTCGTCGATGTCCGATGCCAAGATCGCGGGCCGGGTATCGGGGTACAGGGGGGGTGCTTCCTCGGGGAGCTTCTCGAAGGCTGACAGTCGGGGCAGGTCGCGCGGTTGGCGCACCGCGAAGCCGCGCGCGAGCATGGCCGCCTCGATGGCAATCGTGCCGCTCCCCGCCATCGGATCGACGAGCGGCTCGGCGTGGGGCATCCAGCGGGCGAGCTGGATCAGCTGCGCGGCGAGCGTCTCGCGAAGCGGAGCGGCTCCCTGTGCGACTCTCTGCCCCCGGTAGTGACGCGAGCCGCCGCCGATGTCGAGACTGAGCAGCGTCCTCCTCTCGCCTTCACGACCGACACGACGGACGTTGAACTCGAGCTCGGGTTTCTCGGCCTCGACCGACCCGGTGCCGCCGCGTTGGCGGAACGCCTCCTCGAGGGCGCTCTTGACCGCACCACGGACCTGAAGCAGCCCCGCTTCGAAGTCGTCGACGTCGCGTACGTGGACGCTGAAATCGACGGACCTGCCGCGCGGCAAGCGCTCGTCGGCGGTCAGCAGGGGCACCCAATCGGCGACCAGCGGCTCCAGACGCACCGCGGGCGACGAGGCAATCTCCCAGCCGATCCGCGATGCGCTGCGGTGGTAACAGGCCGCGACCCACGCGATCGCCGGCTCGAACGCGTAGCGCAGGGCCGCGGAACCCTGACGCGTCGGCCTGGGGACGCGGACTTCGAACGGCGAACGCTTCACCAGCCGAAGCAGCTCGGCTTCCATGACCTTGTTCGCGCCGACCGTCCCGGAGAGCCGGAGCGCCGACTCGGACCGCGCCTGGGCTGGCTGTCGCACGGGCCCATCTTGCCGGTCCGCCGATCGAATGGCCAGCCCGCGGCACCGGGGGGCCTGCTCGCCCCGGTCGCCGCCTCGCTCGTCACGCTCGTACTGGCGGCGAGTGCGAACCGTTCGAAGCTGGTTGCGGCGGCAATCGCCTTGGAGAACGGCGCCGTGATCTTCGCCGCCCGGCGCCGTCAGTACTCCGCGGCGTCGACCTCCTCGACGAACCGAATCTCGAAAGGCTCCTTGACGCCGCCGTCACGCATCCGCTCCTTGAGCTCGTTGGAATCGACGAACGCGCGCAGCGTGGTCAAGGCCTCGGCCTGGTGATAGACGATGACGTTGTTCGGATCGTCGAACCCCTGATCGACGGCGTGCCCCACGATGCCGCTTTCCTTGCGGTA
>JABAOE010002528.1_pt1 | contig 56407 bp, 59 predicted proteins | sample 7062141 | NCBI WGS metagenome assembly JABAOE01 (sample SAMN14538627, study PRJNA623070) | marine sediment metagenome | biome: marine biome [ENVO:00000428]; feature: marine pelagic biome [ENVO:01000023]; material: deep marine sediment [ENVO:00002113] | place: India: Gulf of Khambhat ... | reverse complement strand
TGGTGAGCGAGATCGCCGAGCAGGCCCTCTACCGGCGGGTGATCGTCCAGAGCAGCGGCAGCGCAGCGGGTGAACTGCGCACGCTGGCCGAGGAGCAGGCACTCGGGCGCCGGCTGATCTCGTACCTGGGCTTCGGTGGGGAGGGCCCGAGCGCGGCGCAGCTGCGTGCGATACCGGCCGAAGACCTGGTGCGCGCCACCTACGAGGCCTTGCCCGGCCACTACTTCGATGTGGTGAGGGATGGGCTGACGTTCGCGGCACAGCCCCTGGACAACTACGACAGCGCCAAGATCGCGGAGGTCGACATCCTCATCGGCACCAATGCCCACGAATGGTACATGTATGTGGATGAATCGGCGGGCTGGGAGGAGGTGGAGGCCTGGCTGCAGACCAACGCACCTGCCAGCGCCACCGTCCTGCGCTCGCTGGTCGCGGGAGAGGCCGACCCGCGCCGGGCCCTGGACCGCCTGCGCACCGCGCAGCGCATGTTGTGCCCCTCTCATTACGTGGCCGGCCGCGTCAGTGCGGCCGGCGGACGGGCCTGGGTGTACTACTTCAACCGTCAGCGGCCGGGCCCGGGCGGCCGCAAGCTCGGCGTCTACCACGGCACCGAGATCGGCTACGTGTTCAATCAGCATGAGTCCTGGCAGTCGGTGGACGAGGCCGACCTGCGCCTGACCCAGGCGGTCATGGATTACTGGGTGCAGTTTGCCCGCAGCGGCGACCCCAACGTGCTCGGCCGCCCGGAGTGGCCGCGCTACCGCGCCGGCCGGCCGCTGGTCATGGAACTGGGCGACCACCTCGGCGCCATCGAGCCCCCTGACGCCGACCTGTGCCTGTGGTTGGGTCCGCGCCGGTGAGGCCCTGATGTCCGGGCGCCACACCATCGATCGCGTCAGCTTCGCAACCTGCGTGGCCGTGATCCTGCTTGTGTGCCTGCCGCTGGCCCGCTATCCGGAAACCGGGGGCCAGGTGTTGCTGGACCTCTACGACTGGATCGCGCACGAACTGGGCTACCTGTACCTGCTCGGCGGCATGGCGACGCTGCTGTTTCTCGCCTGGTTGGCGCTGGGCCGGTTCGGAACGGTGGTGCTGGCGGCGGCCGGCGAGGGGCCCGAGTTCAGTCGCACCAGCTGGGCCGCGATGCTGTTCTGCGCCGGGATCGGCGCCGGCCTGCTGGCCTGGGCGCCCATCGAGTGGGCCTACTACCTGGATGCCCCCCCGTTCGGCTTCGAGCCGCGCTCGGTGGCAGCCGTCGAGTGGGCTGCGACCTACGGCATATTCCACTGGGGCTTCACGGCCTGGGCTTTCTACTGCCTGCCGACCGTCGCCCTGGCTTACGCCTATTACGTGAAGCGCACACGGGGCCTGAAGTTCAGCAACAGCTGCCTGTACCTCCTGGGGGGGCGCGAGAACACCCGCGCCGGGCGGTTGATCGATCTGTGTTTCATGATCGGCCTGATCGGCGGCGCCGGGTCCTCGCTGGGCTTCTCGACGCCGATGATCTCCGCGTTGCTGGGCCGCCTGACGGGACTGACAGCCGGTTTCGGCATGGAGTTCGGGGTGATCACGGCGTCGGTGGCGCTGTTCTCGGTCAGCGTCTGGCTGGGTTTACGGCGCGGCATCAAGCGCCTGAGCGAGTTCAATCTGTGGCTGGCGCTGGCCTTGCTGGCCTTCGTACTGCTGGCCGGCCCCACCCTGTTCCTGCTGAAAACATCGCTGAACAGCGTCGGACTGATGCTGGACAACTTCATCCGCATGAACAGCTGGACGGACGCATTCACGGGATCGGAGTTCGTCGAGAACTGGACCATTTTCTACTGGGCCTGGTGGATCGCCTATGGGCCGTTCGTGGGCCTGTTCGTGACCCGCATTTCGCGCGGGCGCACCATCCGGGAGGTGGTGTTCGGCATGCTGGGCTATGGCACGCTGGGCTGTGCGCTGTTCTACATGATCATCGGCAATTTCGGGCTGCACCTCGAGCTGAGCGGAGCGGTCGCGGTGAGTGAGACCTTGCAGGAGCAGGGCGCCGCGCAAGCCACTGCCTCGATCCTCGACGCCCTGCCGCTGGGCGGCGTGGTGATGGCGCTCTACGCCCTGGTCGGGCTGGTGTTCTCGGTGACGACCTACGATTCCGCCTCCTACATCCTGGCCTCCAGCGCCACGGCGAACCTGCCGGCCGGTGACGATCCGGAGCGCTGGCACCGGGTATTCTGGGCCCTGGCCCTGGCCGTGCTGCCCCTGACACTGTTGTTCATCGGCGGGCTCAAGGTGGTGCAGACGGCCACGCTCGTGGTGTCGCTGCCCTTGCTGCTGATCGCAGTGCTGATGGCTTATTCGCTGGCCCGGCAACTGGCCGCCGACCACGACCCCCCAGCTTAAAGAAACCCGGCCATGCAGCCGGGTTTCGAGGTTATGGCGGCGGGAACCGCAAATCGCCCGAGGTTATTCTGCGTCGTCCCCAACAACCTCCGTGCCGGCCGCGGCATGCGCCTCATCCAACCCTTCGCGCAGGATCTTGGCCCAGCCCTTTAGAATCCGGTCGGCTGCCGCCCGGTTGGTGACACGGGTCTGCCACTGGAAATAGCCGCGTTCGCGGTCGGCCTGTCGATCCAGAGCCTTGCCCAGCAGGTCGCCGGTGGTGGAGTCGTAGATTTCCAGGTACAGCGTCATTTCACCCGATGACTCCGAATACTGATAGCTGCGGCCCGCGCGCATGGTGTCCGGTGCCCGGACGTCGAGATTGACGATGGCCGGGCGCACCAGCAGGACATCGTCGGCGGCCTCATCGACCAGCACGTAACCGCCCTCGCTCAGTTCTGCCCGAAACACCTCGTCGAACAGTTTCGCCAGCTCGGACTTGATGTTCTCCATGTCCGCGTTGCTGACCTTGAGCGGATAGCCCCGGTTCTGGTCACGCTGCCAGTTCTTGCGGAACGCCACGGTCGGCTCCAGCAGCCAGATCCGGCTGTAGACGGCGAGGTTGACCTCCGGTTTGGCATAGACGATGGCCAGGTTCGAATCCTTGATTCGATGCAGCCCTTCCTCGGTGATGTCCGGCAGGTCGTCCTTGGCCACGGCGCCGAATGACACCAGCAGGCCAGCACACAGGGCGGTCAGTAGCGCGCCCCTGCTTTGCGATACCTTCATTTGTAGAACTCCTTGGTGTTGAATCATTGACTTGCGCTTAGTGTACATGGAGCCAATACCTGTTGTTTCAATGCCCCATGGCCGTCCGACAAGAGCGGTCGGCCCCCAGGGTTGCAGTTCTGCCCATCACTTCGACCCCTTGATGGCGCCCGAGTTGCATGCTTAGCCATCGGTCTGCCGCGGCACTCGTTATCGCCCGGAGAAATCGGTTAACCTAGTCTCAAAAGCGAAGGCTGGAACGATGAAAGCATTGCGATTGCTCATCCGCCTGAGTGCCTACTACCTGGTGCTGGCGCTGTTGCTGTGGGTGGCCTACGCGCAGGTGCCCGACCTGCACCGGCACCTGCCGCTGGGCGTGGTCGAGACTTTGTTGTCGGAAAGCGACCCGACCGGCCTCGCCGGGGTCGAGATCCACGCCTCCAACGTGACCACCGAGTTCGGCGGGGTATTGTGGCTGGTGGTGGCCATCCTGGGAGCCATCGTGCTGATGGTGCCGGTGTCCTGGGTGTACATGGCGATCCGCCAGAAGTCCAAGCTCGACCAGTCGCTGCTGGAGACCATGATCATCCTGCCGGTCGCGGTGACCGGCATCGTGCTGATCGTGCACAACAGCCTGGCGCTGGCCTTCAGCCTGACGGGCGTGGTCGCCGGCGTGCGGTTCCGCAACGCCCTCAAGAACACCGCCGATTCGGTGTTCATCTTCATGGCGGTGGGCGTGGGTCTCGCGGCCGGCATTGGCATGCTGATGATTGCCGGCATCATGACCCTGATCTTCAATTACGCCTTTCTCACCCTGTGGGCATTGAACTATGGAGCCACCGAGGAGGCCAAAGCCTACATGCGACCCAGCCATGAAGAGCCCAAGGAAGAGGACAAGGGCATCTTCGACTGACGATGGAGTTGAGCGAACGATGATGAGGCAGTGGCTCGTCGCGGCTCTTGCCGCGTGTCTCCTCGCCCCCGAAGCGTGGGGTGAGGCGCGGCAGGTGAGCGATTTTCACTGGCAAGGCGCCCGCCGCGTGGTCGTCGTCGGTGACCTGCACGGCGACTACGAGCAGTACCTGAAAGTCATGCGTGCGGCTGGCTTGCTGGACAAACGCGGCAAGTGGAGCGGTGGTGATGCGCACCTGGTGCAGACCGGCGACATCCCGGATCGGGGGCCGGACAGCCGCAAGATCATCGACCACCTCATCGGGCTTGCAAAACAGGCACAGCGCAAAGACGGCCGTGTGCACACCCTGATCGGCAACCACGAGGCCATGAACACCTATGGTGATCTTCGGTACGTCGATTCGGGCGAGTTCGACGCGTTCACGGGACGGAACTCGGAGCGCCTGCGCGAATTGCAGTGGGAAGCGCAGCTGCAGCGCATCAGGGAGGTCAAGCCCGAGGAGTTCCTGGTCATGGATCTGGATCAATACCGCCAGGAGTGGGAGCAACAGGTGCCGCTGGGTTGGGTGGAGCATCGCCTGGCCTGGCAGCCTGCCGGTGAGTATGGCCAGTGGGTCATGGCCAACCCGACGGTGATACAGGTCAACGACACCCTGTTTCTGCACGGCGGCATCAGTGCCAAGTACTGCCGCTACACGCTTGCGGAGATCAACGCCATGGTTCGCGGGACCCTCGAGAATTTCGACCCCCTGCAGCCCGGGGTGGTGGAGGACCCGGACGGCCCACTGTGGTACCGGGGTTTGGCCGAGGAGGACGAGGTGACCCTGCGACCCGTGGTGGACGCCATCCTCGAGCGCTATGGCGCGCGCCGCATCGTGGTGGGGCATACCCCCACCGGCGGCATCGTGTGGCCGCGTTTCGGGGGGCGGGTGGTGGTCAACGATACCGGCATCGCGGCCTACTATGGTGGCCATGACGCCTATCTGGAGTTAAATGGGGCCGAGGCCATGGCGGGCTACGGCGAGCGGCGTCTGGCGTTGCCCACCAGCGATGCCGATCGCATCGCCTACCTGCAGGAAGTCGTCGGCTCAAAACCCGATAACCGGTCCCTGCAGGCGCGCCTTGCCAGTCTGCTGGCGCCGCCGCCCGAGCCCGCGGCGAGCGGGGTGGAAGAGCCACCGGCGGTGGAGCAGGCGCCGGTCAGTCAGCCGCTGCCGCTGGCGCCCGGCCCCGGCATGTGCGAGTGAGCCGCTCCGCCGCGTCGGACCGTCGCAGTACGCGGTAGAAATCTTCGATATAGCGCAAGGTGTCGCCGCGGGTGCGATTGTCCAGCCGCGGCTCGTTCTGGAATAACGCCACGATGTCGTTCCGCTGGGCCAGATATCGCTCGATGGCCGGCGGCACCTCGCTGTTGTGCAGGCAGAACCCCCGGAACAGGCGTTGGCGTATGTCCCGCACCGGCAGGTTGTCGGGCGGGCCGGCATAATGCGCGTCCACCAGGCCGGTCGAGTCGAGGTCGTAGGGCACGGGGTAGATCGAGCCGGTGCCCGTGTCAGAGCCCACGAGCTTGGTGTTGTGACAGCATTCCTCCGGGTCCCGGCTGCTGAGCACGGACCAGTCCAGGTTGCCGATCAGGTACTGGTACAGCATGTAATTACTGGTCTGGGCGGGGTGGAGGCGGGTGTAGTGGATCTCGGGCACCTCGAGCTTTACCAGGTCATTGCGCTTCGCCACGTCGTCGATGTCCTCGATCAGGAATGCGAAGCGGGTGAACGGCCGGGCGTCGCGTTCGCTGTCGTGGTAGGTGACCTCCAGCGCGCGCACCCGGAAACTGTAGGGCGAGATGAGGTTGTAAATGCGGTAACCGAGGAATTCCTTGACGTAGTAGGACTCGTAGCGCTTGCTGGTGAAGCAGTGCGTGACCATCTTCAGCGAGCCCTGGCCGCGGAAGGCCGTGCCTTTTCGCTGTTGCTTGTCGAACCACAGCTTCAGCGGCGGAAAATCGCATACCTGCTCGAGGCGGGTCAGCCCGCGGGTACCGATCTGCACCGAGATGGTCTGCCGCTGGCCGGCGGTGTCTGTGAATTCCAGGCTGCCGTCGTAGCGCTGCGGGTCGGTCACATCCCGCAGGATTCGGCGCCAGGGTCCGTGCAGCGAGATGGCCAGGGTGGCATCGGCCTCGAACAGCTTCGATGGCTTGGGCGTGGGCTCGGGGCTGTTTTCCTGGGCGGCCGCGCCCAGCCAGAAAGCCAGGGCGAAGAACGCAAGCGCGTGGCATGTGTTTCGCATTCTGAATCTCCTGCTGTCCCCGGCCCATTATAATCCAGTGGCGATGCCGGCCACGGGCCATGCCAGCGAGGCGCGGCGTGGGTTCGGCGTCCGGGGCGGGGTGTGGGCCGATGCACCAGAACGAGATCGATGTACGGCGGGAATGGCTGCAGAACCATTGCCCCGAACTTGCGGTGAGCACCGAGCCCGCGGTGCTGCAGAGCCATGGCAGGGACTGGACCCGTTTTCGCGAGCCCAGGCCCGCGGCCGTGGTGTTTCCCGAGCACGTGGAACAGGTGGTGCACCTGGTGCGGGTCGCGGCCGAGCACGGCGTGCCCCTGGTGCCCTCGGGCGGGCGCACCGGCCTGAGCGGTGGCGCGGTCGCTGCGGCAGGCGAGGTGGTCGTGTCCCTCGACCGCTTGCGCAGGATTCTCGATTTCGACGCCACCGACCGCACCGTGACGGTCGAGGCTGGCGTGGTGACGGCGGCCGTGCAGGCCTACGCGGCCGAGCGGGGACTGTGCTACCCGGTCAGCTTCGGGGCCGAGGGCAGCTCACAGATCGGCGGCAATATCGCCACCAACGCGGGCGGCCTGCGCGTGCTGCGTTACGGCCTGACCCGTGACTGGGTCGCCGGCCTGAGCTTTGTGGACGGGCGCGGGGCGTTGCTGGAATGCAATGCCGGGCTGGTGAAGAATGCAGCCGGATTCGACCTGCGCCACCTGTTGATTGGCAGCGAAGGCACCCTGGGAATCGTGGTGCGGGCCATGCTGCGGCTCACCGATCCGCCGCCGCCGCGGGCGGCCATGGTGCTGGGCCTGGACCGGCTGGATGCCTTGATGCCCGTATTCCGGGCTGCGCGCGAAGCCCTGGCGCTGTCGGCTTTCGAGTTTTTCTCCGCGACGGCCCTGCAGCGGGTGTGTGCCCACCTGGGCTGCGCGCCGCCGTTGGCGGAGGCGTGCCCCTTTCTCGTGCTGCTGGAATTCGACAATCCGGATGGTGAGGACGGGCTCAGCTTCGCCGCCGCGATCTACGACCGGTGCGTGGAGACGGGTTGGGTGCGGGAGGGGGTGATCGGCGAGAGCGCCACGCAGGCCCGTGCCCTGTGGCGCTATCGCGAGGCCATCCCCGAGTCCATCGCCGCCGCCACGCCCTACAAGAACGACCTGGCGGTACGGATTTCCCGGGTGCCGGATTTCCTGGCCGCCCTGGACGGGCAGGTGGCCGCGCAGTACCCGGAGCTGGAGGTGCTGTGGTACGGACACATCGGCGACGGCAACCTGCACATGAACGTGCTCAAGCCGGACGGGATGGCGCTGGAGGCGTTCGAGCAGGCCTGCGCTGCAGCCAGCCGCTCCATCTACGCGCTCACCCGCTCCTTCGGCGGCACCATTTCGGCCGAGCACGGTATCGGTCTCCTGAAGCAGGCGGACCTGGGCTACTGCCGCTCGGCCGCCGAAATCGAGCACATGCGCGGCATCAAGGCCGTGCTGGACCCTGCGGGCATCATGAATCCGGGTAAATTAATCGCGGTCGGTTGACGGCGCGGTAAAGCGCATCGAGAAATCGACGGCCTCGAGGCTTTTGGTGAGGTCGCCGACGGAGATGAAATCGACACCCGTCTCGGCGACCGCCCGTACCCGCTCGAGATCGATCTGCCCGGAGGCCTCCAGCTCGATGTGGTCGCCGTAGCGCTGCACCGCGGCGCGCAGGTCCGCCAGGCTGAAATTGTCGAGCAAAACCCGTTCGACCCCGACTGCGCAGGCCTCGCCGATTTGCGCCAACCCCTCGACCTCGACTTCCAGCGGCAGGTCCGGGTGCTGCGCACGGGCCGCGCTTACCGCGGCGGCGATCGAGCCGGCGGCGGCAATATGGTTCTCCTTGATGAGGATGGCGTCGAACAACCCCATGCGGTGATTGTCGGCTCCGCCGCAGCGCACCGCGTATTTCTGCGCTGCCCGCAGGCCGGGCACGGTCTTGCGGGTATCCAGGATACGGGCCTGCGTGCCCTGGATGGCGGCAAGGTAGCGCGCGGCCCGGGTGGCCGTTGCGGACAGGGTCTGCAGGAAATTCAGCGCAGTACGCTCACCGCTCAGGACCGCGCGCGCCGGGCCGCGAACGCGGCACACCGCTTGCCCGGGCTGCAACGGGTCGCCGTCCCCGGCGGACCAGCTGACGCTGACCGACGGGTCGAGCTGGCGATAGGCTTCCTGGAACCAGGCGACGCCGCACAGCACCGCTGCTTGCCGGCAGATGACCCGGGTGGTGAGTTGTGCCGCGGCCGGGATCAGGCCCGCGGTGCAATCGCCGTCACCGATGTCTTCGGCCAGGGCGCGGGCCACCTGCGCGGCAATTTCTTCGTCGCCAGGTAACCGGGGCTGGCCGGGCACCCTCAAAAATCCTGCAGTTGCGTGGTGCCGATGCCCTTTTCTTCGAGCAGGATGGGAATGCCGTCCCGCACCGGGTAGATGACCTTGTGGTCCTCGGTGATCAGTGCTTCGCCGAGTTCTTCCGTCACCGCGCCGCCGCCGACGTATTTCACGGCCCCGGCCCGAATGGCCTGGTTGAGCTTTTCAAGGCGCTGTGGCAGCAACAGGGTCAGCGGTGTCTTGCTGACCGGGCAGCACAGGATTTCGAGCAGTTTTCCGTCAATGGGCATGGGCGGTCCGGGTGGGGCGATGGATGAGCGCATTCTACGCAAAAGACCGCCCTGTTTGAAATGGCCGGCGCTGGTACAATGGCGGCGGTTTTGAGCGGCTTCGCGAGGGGTGGACGGGTGAACGAAAAAGTGCTGGCCGGCGTGATCATGGGATCGCAGTCGGACTGGAACATCATGCAACATGCTGCAGACACGCTGGACCGGCTCGGCATCCCGAATGAGACGCGCGTTATTTCGGCTCACCGCACGCCGGATGTGGCTTATGAATATGCGGCCTCCGCCGCGGAGCGGGGCCTGGAAGTGATCATCGCCGGTGCCGGTATGGCGGCCGCGCTGCCTGGCGTGCTGGCTGCCAAGACCACGTTGCCGGTGCTGGGCGTGCCGATCGCGGCGGGCGACCTGATGGGTATCGATGCGCTGCTGGCCATCGTGCAGATGCCGCCCGGCATACCCGTGGGCACGCTGGCGGTTGGCAAGGCGGGCGCGGTCAATGCCGCCTTCTTTGCAGCCGCGATTCTCGGTCTCAAGTATCCCGCCATCCGCGCCGCACTGGATGAGATGCGCGCCGCACGCCGCGACGCGGTGCTGTCCGCGCCCGATCCACGGCAGGCAGCGGGCTAGGCCGGGAGCTCAATGCCTGCTCCGCCCGGCGCCGGCGCGGCCGCGGACGCGATTCGCCTGAGCCTGTTCGCCAGCCGGGTGGCGGCGATCTGTGACGAGATGGGCGCCCTGCTGGGCCGGGTGGCGTTTTCGCCCAATATTCGCGACCGGCTCGATTATTCCTGTGCCCTGTTCGATCCGCAGGGGCATTTGCTGGGCCAGGCCACGCACATACCCGTCCACCTCGGCAGCATGGCCTTTGCCATGCGCGACCTGGTCGGCAAACGGCGCTGGCATCCAGGCGACATGCTGGTGCTCAACGATCCCTTCCGGGGCGGCACCCATCTGCCGGACGTGACCTTCGTGGCGCCAGTATTTCTCGCGAGGCAGCTGGTGGGGTTCTGTGCCAACCGCGCCCATCATGCCGACATCGGTGCCGAGGCGCCCGGCTCCATGCCGGTCAGCGGCAGCCTGGCGGAGGAGGGCGTGCTGATCTCCCCGCGCAAGCTCATCCGGCGCGGCGAGCTTGACGAGCAATGGCTGTCGGAATTGCTGGGCCGGCTCAACGACCCGGCTGCCGCGCGCGGCGATTTCAGTGCCCAGATTGCGGCCAACCGACTGGGCGTACAACGCCTGCAGGCGTTGGTGGAGGCGTTCGGGGTGGAGCCGTTCGGCGCGCTGAGCAAGGACCTGCAGGCGTACGCGGAGCGGTTGGCGCTGGCCAGCATCGGCACGCTGCCGGCAGGGCGTTACGAATTCGCCGATGTGCTGGACGACGATGGCGTCGCGGCGCGGGACATCGCCATTCACCTCGCCCTGGAAATTGCCCCGGGCGGCATCCACCTCGATTTCGCGGGCAGTGCCCGGCAGGTGCCGGGAAATCTCAACTGCCCGCTGTCCGTTACCGCCGCTGCAGTATTCTACGTATTCCGTTGCCTGATGCCGGAGCAGGTGCCCGCCTGCCATGGCGCCATGCGCCCGTTCACCCTTTCGGCCCCGTCGGGATGCCTGCTGAATGCCGAGCCGCCGGCCGCCGTGGCGGCGGGCAACGTGGAGACCAGCATGCGGGTGGTGGACGTCGTGTGTGGTGCCCTCGCCAAGGCCCTGCCGGACGCCATTCCGGCCGCCAGCCAGGGCACCATGAACAACCTGGCGATGGGTGCGCGCGGGGCCGAGGGCTGGGACTATTACGAAACGCTCGCTGGCGGCCTCGGCGCCGGGCCCGATTGCGATGGCCGTTCCGCCCGCCACAGCCACATGACCAACACGCTGAATACGCCCGTGGAAATCCTGGAGCGGCACTACCCGCTGCGCATCCTGCGTTACGCCATCCGTCGCGATTCGGGAGGGCGTGGGCGGTTTCGTGGCGGCCACGGCGTGATTCGCGAATACGCGTTTCTCGCGCCCGCGCAGTGCTCCATCATCAGCGAGCGCCGCCGCCATGCCCCATGGGGCGCGCAGGGTGGGGCACCGGGGGCAGCGGGACGCAACCTGCTCGATGGGAAGCAAATACCCCCCAAGTGCCAGCAACCGGTGGCGGCGGGCCAGGTGCTGCGCATCGAGACGCCCGGCGGCGGTGGTTTCGGCGCCGGCTGATGGCGGGTGCCGGCCTTACACGCCGGTCAGCTGCTTCCACTGGTTGACGATGGTGCAGAACAGTTCCGCCGTCTTGCCCGCGTCATAGGCAGCGGTGTGGGCCGCCGACTCGTCCCAGTCTCCGCCGGCCGCCAGCACCGCCCGCGACAGGACTGTCTGGCCAAAGGCGAGCCCGCCCAGGGTCGCGGTATCGAAGCTGCTGAAGGGGTGGAAGGGGCTGCGCTTGTAACCCGTGCGCTCGATCACGGCATTGACGAACCCCAGGTCGAAAGCGGGGTTGTGCGCGACGATGATGGCGCGCTGGCAACCGGTGGTCCGCACCTCCCGCCGCACCGGCTGGCAGATGCGCCGCAGGGCGTCTGGCTCGGGCAGTGGCTGGCGCCGGGGGTCGTCGAGGTCGATGCCGGTGAACTCGAGCGAAGCGGGGCTGACGTGGGCACCGGCGAACGGCTCCACTTCCACGCTGACGGTCTCAGCCACCTCGAGTCGGCCGGCAGCGTCCATGCGCAGGATGCACGCCGCGATTTCCAGCACGGCGTCGCGGCGCGGGTCGAAGCCCCCGGTCTCGACGTCGAGGGCGACCGGCAGAAAGCCGCGAAAGCGGTCAGCAATCGAAGCCACGGCTCGGGCGCGAGGCGGCGGCGCTGGGCCCCGGCGCGGCAGCGGCGCCGGTGCGGGGCGCAGCGTGCGGTCGATCGAGATTTCTCGGCATGGGACAATCCCCGCGGCAGACCCTTATACTGAGCGTTCCCGCCAGTCGCCGGGCGCCCCCGGCCGTGCGAGGCAGCGAGCATACGGGAATGCACGGCAGAATACCATGTATCTGAAGACGCCATCGCGGGCCCGCCGGGCCCTCCTGCTCGTGCTGGGCGCAGCCTGGGCCGCCGCCGGCCTGGCCAGCGAGGATCGTGCCCTGCTGTGGTCGGTGACGGGGCCGCAAGGCCATGCCGGTTATCTGCTTGGCACCATTCACAGCGAAGACCCGCGCGTGCTGGAATTCAAGCCCGAATTCCTCGATCTGTTGCGCGGCAGCCGCGTGTTCGCGATGGAGCTGGTGCCGGACTTGCCAACCCTGGCCCGGCTGGCGGACTACATGCGCCTGCCTGTCGGCACCCACCTGGCGGAGGTCATCGGCATGCAGCGCTTTCGGGCGGTCGCACAAGCGCTGGGCGGCTACGGTCTTCCGGAGGAGCAGGTGGCGCGGATGAAACCGTGGGCGGCGATGATGACGTTGAGCGTGCCGCCGCCCAAGACCGGTCTGTTCATGGATTTTTCGCTGTCTCTGCGGGCCTCCGGCCAGGGCTTGAAGGTGATCGGCCTGGAGACGCTCGAGCAGCAGCTCGCCTTTCTGGAAGGCATGCCGGGCGACGAACAGCTCGCGTTGCTGGATCAGGCCGTGCGGGAGTTTCCCCGGGTGCAGGAGGTGCACGACCAGATGGTCGAGGCCTATCTGTCGGACGACCTGCAGGCGCTCTACCGCCTGGCGCACGCGCAGCTGGAGACGCTCGACCCCGGGGCCCGGGCGCGGTTTTTGCAGGAAGGCATCATCGAGCGCAACCGGCGGATGCTCGAGACGATGCAGCCCGTGCTGGTTCAGGGGGGGCTGTTCACCGCCGTCGGCGCCCTGCACCTGCCGGGCGAAGAGGGCCTGCTTAACCTGTTGCGGGGCGCAGGGTACCGGTTGCAGCCGCTCGCCTCACCATTTGCCGACCGTGCTGCGCCGGATCGGCTGGCGATGTCGCGCTGAGCTCAGCGCGGCGCCCGCGAGCGCCATGTCAGCGCCGCCACCAGCATGCCGGCCACCAACAGCGGCAGCCCTAGCACCGGCTCGACCCAGACCACGCTCAGCCCGGCCACCAGCATCGCCAGACCGACCGATGGGGCATCCACCGTGCCCATGCTTGTCGCCTGCTGGCGGCCGGTCGCGCGCAGCAGGGCGCGGTCCAGGCTCAGTGCTCCACCGCCATGAAACACCAGCGGCAGCAGCATGACCATGAACAACAGCGGCAGCTTGAAGTTGCCCGCGTCCTTGGCGGTGATGACGTAACCCTCCCACAGGCCGGCCAGTCCCTGCCACTCGGCCGGCCAGTGCACGGCCGCGGTCGCAACCATGGTCACCACGATCAGCGAAACCGCCGCGAAGCGGGTGAACAGGCCGAGCAGCAACATCACCGCGAAGACCAGCTCGCCCCAGGTCGCCAGAAACCAATTGAGGTCGGCGGGAAGGTGGGAGAAGGGGAATGGAAAGCCCTTCTGCCAGGAAGCCCAGGGAATCTCTGCGAACCAGTTGCTGCCGCGCAGCTTGGTGATGCCGGCTTCCCAGAATTCCCAGCACAGGATGATGCGCAATGCCAGCGGCCAGAGGCCGTCGCCCACCGCCCGCAGCCTTGCGGTCAGGGCGTCATAGAGTGTCAACAGGCTCATGATGGTTGCTCTCCCTGATTGGGCGTACCCGGCTCAATCCGTCGGCCGGGTACCCAGGATGATGTCCCTCGCCCGCCAGTCTTCGAGCAGCTCGCGGCCGTGTTCGATCACGGATTGCGGGTCCGGGTGTTCGAGTGTCGCGGCGATGCGTGTCATCAAGTCCTGACCGGTTTCGCCACGGTCTTCTTTCAGCATCTGGGCCAGCAACGCCGCTACCGCGTTGAGGTGCATGAAGCGCACCTCGTCGGCGCGGTTCCGATACACCAGCAGATGCGTCGGCTCGTCGGGGGGCGTGGTGGGCTGGAACTCAGGCTGAATGCGGTGCACGGGGTAGCGGTAACTCAGTGGCCAGGCGAGCGGCGACAGCACGGGCACCCGCTCGAGGAGGTCGCCCTCTTGGTCGGCCGGCACTTCCGCGAGGTCGGTCGCATCCAGCGACAGCGCCAGTTCCACCCACTCGTAATGGGCCAATTCCAGCAGAAACGGCGGGTCCCCGGGCCGGTCGCCACGCCGTTGCTCGAGATACTGCAGGAACTCGCGCGGAATCTCCGGAAACAGCGGCGTGTGCGCCCGGTGCTCGGCGTAGAAGGCCCGGACCAGTTCGGCCCAGGCCTCGTCTCCATACAGACGATGGAGTACGGGAAAATTGTTGGCCAGGAATTTGCGGATGTTGTTGAAGAACAGCTCCCGGTAGATGCCCATGCGCCGATCGTCGACGTCTGCGGGCGCCGGGTGGCGTTGCGGGTCTCGGATGTGGGCGGCGAAACGGCGCTGGGCGGCCGCCAGGCGCCCTGGCGCGCTATCCGGCTTGTCTTTGCTCATCGGCTGCCCAGCGAGCCTGCAGTTCGTGGATGCGGTCGACCTCTGCCAGCAGGTCCTGCACCGGCGGGAAGTTGAAGTCCCGCTCCAGCAGCGTGGGAAACACGCCGAAAATTTCGTAAGCCCGTTCCAGCAGGGACCAGACATCCCCGATTACTCCGGCGCCGTGGGTGTCGACGATGAGGTCCTTGTCCTCGCGATGGTGGCCGGCGATGTGCCCGTAGGCGACCCGCGAACGCGGCAGTCCCTGGAGAAAGCCTACCGGATCATAACCATGGTTGACGCTGTTGACGTAGATGTTGTTGATATCGAGCAGCAGGGCGCAATCGGATTCTTCCAGCACCGCGTTGATGAACTCCAGTTCGCTCATTTCGGCGCCAGGCGCCGCGTAGTAGGAGACGTTCTCGATGCCGATGCGCCGTTCCAGCAGATCCTGGGTGCGCCGGATGCGCGCGGCCACGTAGCGCACGGCTTCATCCGTGAACGGAATGGGCATCAGGTCGTAGAGGTGGCCGTCATCGGTGCAATAGCTGAGGTGTTCGGTATAGAAACGAACGCCGTGCTCATCGAGGAACCGGCGGATCCTGCGGATGAAGGTCTCGTCGAGTGGCGACGGCCCGCCGAGTGACAGCGACAGGCCATGACATACGAACGGAAAGCGCTCGGTGTAGGACCGCAGCGCGCGCCCGCGGCGGCCGCCGACATGGATCCAGTTCTCGGGTGCGACCTCCATGAAGTCGACGTTTGCGAGATCACAAGTCTGAAGCGGGCCCATCAGGGCCCGCCTCAGTCCAAGACCTGCACCGTGTACAGGTTCTTTTCGGTGACTCACCGGTTCAGAGGCCGGTGGAGTGCTGGAGCAACTCGGAGTCAGGCGTCACCGCCCTCATCTTCCTCGTCGCCCTCTTCACCGCCGTCGCCTTCCTCGTCGGTCTCTTCACCGCACTTGCCTTCGCCGCACTTGCCTTCGCCTTCGTCCTTCTCATGGCCGCCGGCGAGCATGTACCCGGTGTCGAGTTCAGCGGCGTCGAATGGATTCTCGCTGGCCACCGCAGTGGTAGAAACGACCAGTGAGGATACGAATGCGACGCCGACAGCGGCCGCGACGGGTTTGATCAAAACAGATTTCTTAGCCATTGGGTGGAACCTCCACATTTAACGAGGGCAAATGCCCGCTGATTACGATTGCGGCGCCCTGGGGCGCCTCGACTCTGACTCATCGTTATGTGCCGGAATTTGGCGTCGGCCGGGGGCCGGCGCGTGTTCCGGTCGGTCACGTCGAACCCCAAGCGTAGCAATTCGCTGCAAATTTGCAAGGGATTGACCTGATGCCAGGCCGATAGACCGGATTTCCGCGCGGAGGTTCACAGGGCCCTGGCGGCCCTGTTGCGGGCGGCGGCTCAGGCCGCAGACCCGCACTGCTGGCCCGGCTACCTGCGGTCGCGTGCCCGGCCGTAGCGGCACAGGTCACTGACGATGCACTCCTCGCAGCGTGGCCGGCGCGCCGTGCAAACGTAACGCCCGTGCAGGATCAGCCAGTGGTGGGCATCCTTGAGGAATTCCGCGGGCACGTTGCGCAACAGTTTCTGTTCCACGGCCAGCGGCGTTTTGCCCGGCGCGAGCCCGGTGCGATTGGATACCCGGAAGATGTGCGTGTCGACGGCGATGGTCGGTTGCCCGAAGGCGGTGTTGAGGACCACGTTGGCGGTCTTGCGGCCCACCCCGGGCAGCGCCTCCAGGTCCCTGCGGTTGTCCGGTACCCGGCCGCCGTGGCGTTCCAGCAGAAGCCGGCAGGTCTTGATGATGTTGCGCGCCTTGGTGTTGAACAGGCCAATGGTGCGGATGTACCCCTTGAGCCCCGGCTCGCCCAGCGCCAGCATCGCCTCGGGCGTGCGGGCGTCACGGAACAGCGCACGCGTGGCCCGGTTGACGCCCACGTCAGTGGCCTGGGCCGAGAGGATGACTGCGACCAGCAACTCGAACGGCGAGCCGTACTCCAGCTCGGTGGTCGGCGCCGGATTGTTGTCCCGCAGGCGGCGGAAGAACTCCTGGCGGTCGGCGGTCTTCATGCCGAACGCGCCCGCTGCAGGCCGGGCACAGCCTGCGAGGCGCCACGGCGCCGGGCGTGCAGCCAGTTCCGCCCGGCCACCAGCAGGCCGAGACCGATGAAGGCGCCCGGCGGCAGCATGGCCAACAGGAAGCCACGGTACTCCGGAATCACCACCCACTCGAGGCCCGCGCCGAGGTCGCCGAACATCAGCCCGGCCTGCGCGAGCAGGGTGCCGCGCCCGACCAGTTCGCGGAGCGCGCCCAGCGCGACGAGCGCGAGGCAGAAACCCAGTCCGGTTGCGAACCCGTCCACCAGCGCCGCCAGCGGTCCCCGGCGCGAGGCGAATGCTTCCGCGCGACCGATGATGGCGCAGTTGGTGACGATCAGCGGGATGAAAATGCCCAGCACCCGGTACAGGTCATGGAACCAGGCCTGCATGCAGAGCTGGATGGCGGTGACCACCGAGGCGATGATCAGCACGAAGGCCGGAATCCGGATTTCCGGGCGCAACAGCCCGCGCAACAGGGACACGCTGAGGTTCGAGGCCATCAGCGTCAGCAGCGTGGCCAGGCCCAGGCCCAGGCCGTTGACCACGGTGCCGGTGACGGCCAGCAGCGGGCACAGGCCCAGCAGGACGACCAGGCCGGTGTTCTGGCGCCACACCCCGTCGGCCAGCACGTCACGCAAACGCGGCTGCGGGGTCATTGGCCGGCCTCCGTCGCCGGGGCCGGCCGGTACAGCGCCCCGGCATGGGTGGCGTGGTAGTCCAGGGCGCGCTGCACCGCCTCCACGACCGCCCGCGGCGTGATGGTTGCGCCGGTGAATTGTTCGAAATCGCCGCCGTCCCGCTGCACCGCCCACCGCCCGGGCGGCGGATTGCCGAGAGACCGGCCGTCGAAGTCGAGCACCCAGTCGCTGCGCTCACGCTCGATGGGATCGCCGAGCCCGGGGGTCTCGCGGTGCGCGGTGACGCGCACGCCGCTGAGGGTGCCGTCGCGCCGAATGCCCACCAGCATGCGGATGTCGCCGTTGTACCCGTCCGGGGCGGTGACGCCCATCACCACGGCGACGGGCTCGCCCTGGCGTCGCGCGCGGTACACGCGCACCGGCTCGCGGTGGCGGAAGAACTGCGGATCGTTGAGCAGCAGCACATCCTCGTGCAAGGCGTTGTCGTAGTCGCGCGCCGGCAGGACCTGGTGCAGTTGCTCCAGCATCACGCGCCGTTCCTGGGCTGCGATCCGATCACGGGTGAGCGCCTCGATCCAGGCCAGCAGCCCGGTGCCCAGCACCGCGACCAGCCCCAACAGTGCCGCGCTGCGCAACATGCGTGCCAGGAGCCGGTTCATTGGCCGTAAATCCGCGGGCGCGTGTAGCGATCGATCAGCGGTGCCGCCATGTTCATGAGCAACACCGCGAACGCCACCCCGTCCGGATAGCCGCCCCAGCGCCGGATGGCGAGCGTGATCAGCCCCACGCCGGCCCCGAACCACAGGCGACCGCGGTTGCTGGCGCAACCGCTGACCGGGTCGGTGGCGATGAAGAAGGCGCCCAGCACCAGGGCGCCGGAAAACACGTGCTGCAGGGGCGCCGGGTTGCTGCCCGGGTCCAGCAGCCAGGCGGGCAGGCTCAGCAGCACGACGCTGCCAACGACCGCCGCCGGCACGTGCCAGGAAATGATCCGCCGGTACAGCAGGTACAGCCCGCCGAGGGCATACCAGTTGGCGATCCACTCCCAGCCCAGGCCGCCAAAATCGCCAAACACGGCCGCCAGCCGGATTTCCGGCACGATCCGTCCACTGTCGATGCCGGTCTTCAGGCTGTCCAGCGGGGTTGCGCCGGAGATGGCATCCCAACCGGCGGGGGCGGCTCCGCCGAGGATGATCCCCAGGGTTTCCAATAGGCCCGGCGCGCCGGGCGCCAGGGGGCGCGGCAGCAGCCACTGGGTCATTTCCTGGGGGAAACTGATCAATACCACCGCGTAGCCGACCATGGCCGGGTTGAATATGTTGTGGCCCAGCCCACCGTACAGGTGCTTGGCGAACACCACCGCGAACAGCATCGCGACCAGGCTGATCCACCAGGGCGCAAGCGGCGGCACGCAGAGCGCGAACAGTACGCCGGTGACCAGCGCTGAGCCATCGGTCAGGAACAGGCGCAGATCCCGCTTGCGCAGCTTCAGCATCAGCCATTCGAAGGCCAGCGCAAAAACGCTCGCGAGCAGGATCTGGACCAGGACCCCCGGACCGAAGTACCAGGTGGCGGCGAAGATGCCGGGAACCAGCGCATACAGCACCTGGCGCATGGTGCCCGCAACCGTCACCGAAGGCGGGATGTGGGGGGCGGCGCCGGTCGCCAGCTGGCGGTTCACGGCCCGGGCTCCGGCTCGCTGTCCGCCGAACGCTTGCGGGCCGCGCGCCCAATGGCCGCCGCCACCTTGCGCTGCCGCGCGGCGTCGTCGCGCAGAGCCCGTTTCTTCTGTGCCATGCGCTCGGCGCGCTCTGCCTGCTGGCGCGCGAGGCGCGCCTCCCGCGTCAGGTAGCGCTCGCGGGCATGGTCCGCGGCCAGTTGCTGGCGCCGCCGCGCTCGCAATTCGCCCTTGCCGTGTCGAAACCACTGCGCCAGCGGGATGTGGCTGGGGCAGACGAAATCGCAGCAGCCGCACTCAATGCAGTCCCGCAAGCCAGAAGCGCCCGCGTCTTCCCACAGGCCATTGCGAATCTGCCAGTGCAGCTGCTGCGGCAGGAGTTGGGCCGGGCAGACCCGGGCGCATTCCCCGCAGCGAATGCAGGGCATCTCCGGCTGAGGTGAGGCGATTTCGTCGTGACACAGAACGAGCACGCAGTTGGTGGCCTTGACCACGGGGTGTGCGTCCGAGTCCAGGCTATAGCCCATCATGGGTCCGCCGATGACCAGTCGCGCGGCGTCGGGAGCGTAGCCACCACAGAACTCGATCAGGTCGGCAATCGGCGTGCCGACCAACGCCAGCACATTGCGCGGTTCGCGCACGCCGCTGCCGGTCACCGTCACGTAGCGCTCCAGCAGGGGCCGATCCTCCAGGATGGCGTCGGCCACCGCCGCTGCGGTCGCCACGTTCTGGCAGAGCAGGCCAATGTCGGACGGATAACCGCCGGACGGGACTTCCTGCCCCGTGAGGACCTGAATCAGCTGTCGTTCGCCGCCTTCCGGGTAGATGGCCGGTACGCAGACCAGGTCGATGGCCGCAGCCCCGGGTTCGGCGATGGCTGCCTCGAGCGCTTCCCGCACTGCGCCCATCTGGTCTTCGATCGCGATCACGGTCCGTTCCGCCCCGATGGCGTGCTGGAGCACGCGGGCGCCGGCGAGGATCTTGCGCGGTTGTTCGCGCATCAGCATCTCGTCGCAGGAAATGAATGGCTCGCACTCGGCGCCATTGAGGATCAAGGTGTGAATGCGGGCCGCCTGGCCGTGGTGCATCTTCCGGTGGGTGGGGAACACGGCGCCGCCGAGGCCCACGATGCCGGCCTGGCAGATGGCTTGCACCAGCTCCGAGCCGGCCAGCGATTGCCAATCGTCGAGCGGCTGGCGCGCGCGCCACTGGTCGGCACCATCGGGGCGGATCACCACGCAGGGACCCGCCAGTCCGGATGGGTGACCGAGCAGGTGTTGGCTTACCGCCTCGACGTGCCCGGAGGTGGGGGCGTGAACGTTTACCCCGCGCTGACACTCGCCATCGCCGATCAGGTCGCCCTTGAGCACCCGTTGGCCCGGCTGCACGCAGGCGGCCACCGTCTCGCCGGCATGCTGTTGCAGGGGTACGGTGAGGCGCGAAGGCAGCGGCGGACGGGCCACCGGCAGGCGGCAGGACTGTTGCTTGTGGTGGCGCAGGCGCAGGCCGCCGTGAAAGTGGTGCAGACGGGTGCCGGCCGCGCGGGTCAGTCGGCGCAGGTCCTGCTTCATGGCCTGCCCCCGGCATGGGCGGTCATCGGGCGTGGCCAGTGCCAGTCCGTGGCGCCGGGTCGGTGCGGCACCATCTCGATGCAATCCACGGGGCAGGGCGGCAGGCACAGGTCGCAGCCGGTGCATTCCGCGGCGATCACCGTGTGCATCTGCTTGGGAGCGCCCACGATGGCGTCCACCGGGCAGGCCTGGATGCACAGGGTGCAGCCGATGCAGATGGCCTCGTCGATGACGGCGACCGACGGGAGCGAGGCTTCCCCGTGCTCCGGGTTCAGGGGTTTCGGCTCGCGTCCCAGCAGGTCGGCGAGTGCCCGTACGCCGGCCTCGCCGCCCGGCGGGCACTGGTTGATATCGGCCTCGCCGCTGGCGATCGCCTCGGCATAGGGCCGGCAGCCCGGGTATCCGCACTGGCCGCATTGGGTCTGCGGCAGCAGCGCATCGATGCGATCGATCACGGGGTCGCCTTGCTGGCGGAACCGGACCGAGGCCCAACCCAGGCCCAGTCCGAACAACAGCCCCAGGGACATCAGCGTGAGGATCGGAATCAGCATGTCAGAGGTTGGCCAGGCCGGTGAACCCCATGAATGCCAGCGCCATCAGGCCGGCCGTCACCAGCCCGATGGGCGCCCCGCGAAAGTGCAGGGGCACATCGGCGAAGGCGACCCGCTCCCGGATCGCGGCAAAGCTGACCAGCACCAGTCCGAAGCCCGCAGCGGCACCAAAGCCATACACGGCGGATTGCAGCAGGTCGTGTTGCTCCTGGATATTCAGCAATGCCACCCCCAGCACGGCGCAATTACTGGTGATCAGCGGCAGGAAGATGCCCAGGATGCGATACAGCAATGGGCTGGTCTTGCGCATGACCATCTCCGTGAGCTGGACCATCGCGGCGATGACGAGAATGAAACCCAGCGTGGACAGGTATTCGATCTGCAGCGGCACGAGCAGGTAGCGGTGCAGCAGGTAGGCCGAGGCCGAGGACAGGGTGAGCACGAAGGCCGTCGCGACCGACATGCCGATGGCCCCGGCCAGCTTGGTGGACACACCCATGAACGGGCACAGGCCGAGAAAGCGCACCAGCACGAAGTTGTTCGCCAGGACCGTGCTGACCAGGATCAACAACTGCTCTTTCATGGCCGGCGCGCCGGGTACCGGTTCAGGTCACCCGCTGGCCGGGTTTCGCGCCGTCGTCAGGGCTCAGGATGAACAGGTCCTCGCCGCCAGGCCCCGCCGCCAGCACCATGCCCTCGGAGACACCGAACCGCATCTTGCGGGGCGCCAGATTGGCCACCATCACCGTCAGGCGCCCCTGCAAGTCGTCCGGTTGGTACGCGGACTTGATGCCGGCAAACACGGTGCGGGTCTCGCCGCCGATGTCCAGCGTGAGCCGCAGCAGCTTGTCCGCGCCCGCGACCGTCTCGGCGGCGGTGATGCGCGCGATCCTGAGGTCGACTTTCATGAAGTCTTCGATGCCGATTTCCTCGGCCAACTCCAGGGCGGGCTGGTCGGTCTCGCCAGCGGGCTTGAGTGATTGGCGCGAATTCTCGATCATGGCTTCCACCTTGCGGGGGTCTATGCGGGTCATCAGCGGTTCGAAGGGACGCACCGCCGTGTCGAGCAGCGGCGTGTCCAGTGCGCTCCACGGGCCCACCTCATGGCCCAGGAAGGCGCCCGCCCGGGCCGCGGTGAACGGGATGGTCGGCGCCAGCAGGGTCACCAGCACCCGGAACAGGTTGATGCCCTGGGTGCAAATGGCCTGCACCCGCGCGGCCTGGTCCGCTTGCTTGATGAGCTGCCACGGCTTGTGTTCGTCGATGTACCGGTTGGCCTCGTCGGCGAGCTGCATGATCTTGCGCACCGCCGCCTGGTAATTGCGGCCCTCGTAGTCGGCCGCGATGTCGGGGCGTGCGTCCAGGAAGCGCTGGTACAGCTCTGGGTCCGGCAGCCGGTCCGAGACCCGGTTGTCGAACTGGCGCTGGATGAAGCCGGCGCAGCGCGCCGCGATGTTCACCAGCTTGCCGACCAGGTCGGAATTCACGCGCGCCACGAAATCGTCGAGGTTGAGGTCGATGTCACCCGTGCCCGGCCCGAGCTTGGCGCCGAAGTAGTAACGCAGGCAGTCGGGTTCGAGGTGGTCGAGGTAGGTGCGGGCCATGATGAAGGTGCCCCGCGACTTGGACATCTTGGTGCCGTCCACGGTCAGGAATCCATGGGCATAGACCGCGGTCGGCGTTCGGAAGCCGGCACCCATCAGCATCGCCGGCCAGAACAGGGTGTGGAAATACATGATGTCCTTGCCGATGAAGTGGTAGACCTCGGTCTCGGAGTCCGGGCGCCACCAGTCATCGAAATTCAGCCCTTCGGCATCGCAGAATTCCCGGAAACTGCCCAGGTAGCCGATGGGCGCGTCCACCCACACGTAGAAGTACTTGTCCTCCGTGCCCGGAATCCGGAATCCGAAGTAGGGGGCATCGCGGGTGATGTCCCAATCGCGCAGGCCCTCGGTGAACCACTCGCGCATCTTGTTGACCACCTCGGGTTGCATGGTGCCGGAGTTCATCCAGGCCTGCAGGCGCTCTTCGAATGCCCCCAGGCGCACGAAGAAATGCTCCGACTCACGCAGCACCGGAGTGGTGCCGCTGACCGCCGAGCGCGGTTCGTGCAGGTCGGTGGGGGCGTACGTGCCGCCGCAGGCCTCGCAGCTGTCGCCATACTGGTCCGCGGTCCCGCACCTGGGGCAGGTGCCGCGGATGAAGCGGTCGGGCAGGAACATGCCCTCCTGCTCGTCGTAGTACTGGGAGATGGTGCGCTGCTCGACATAGCCGCCCGCCTGCAAGCGCTCGAAGATGGTTTCCACCAGCTCCCTGTTCGCGGCCCCATGGGTCGATGAGTAGTGGTCGTAGCTCAGCCCGAAGTCGCGGAAATCGCGCTGGTGCTCCTCGTTCATCCGTTCGATCAGCGCCTCGGGGCTGACGCCTTGTTGCTGGGCCGAGAGCATGATGGGCGTGCCGTGTGCATCATCCGCCCAGGCGAAGTAGCACTCGTGTCCCTGGGCCCGCTGGAACCGCGCCCAGATGTCGGTCTGGATGTATTCCAGCATGTGGCCGATGTGAATGGCGCCGTTGGCGTACGGCAGGGCGCTGGTCAGCAGGATCCTTCGTTTGCCTTCAGTCATCACTCGATCATCGGCCCGGGGCACATAACCGTCGATTATCGCACGCCGCCCACTCAAGCTGTAGGCGCGAATGCCTTGAAATCGGGCGCGCTCGGTACCATCCATGGGTTCACGGCGCGGCATTCTTGGCTACAATGAGTCGCGCCTGCCAGTCAGCCACGGAGCGTACCTTTCAGTGACCCAGGTCAACCGCGAGAATATCGAAGCGCTGCTGCGCGGCGTTCCCGACCCGTGCACGGGCACGGACCTGGTCAGCAGCGGCTTCGTGCGTGGCATCGGCGTCGATGGTGACCGGGTCACGGTGGACGTCCGAGTGGGTTACCCCGGCGACGGCGTGCAGGCCGATCTGGAGGCCGCGATTCGCGAGGCCCTGAGCGCCGATGCGGGGATCGCCACGGTGGCCGTCGAATTCAGCTGGAAGGTGGTCCCGCACAAGGTGCAGGGCGACCTCAAGACGCTCGATGGGATCCGCAATGTGCTCGCGGTGGCATCGGGCAAGGGCGGTGTCGGCAAATCGTCCACCGCGGTCAACCTGGCGCTGGCCTTGGCGCGCGAGGGCGCCTCGGTCGGCATCCTCGATGCCGACATTTATGGCCCCAGTATCCCGCGCATGCTGGGCGTTTCCGGCCAGCCGGACACGGACGGCAAGCAGATTGCGCCCAAGCAGGCGCACGGCCTGCAGGTGATGTCCATCGGCTTCCTGGTGCCGGAAGATACCCCCATGATCTGGCGCGGTCCGATGGTGACCTCGGCCCTGCAGCAATTACTGAGCGAAACCCGTTGGCACGACCTGGATTACCTGGTCATCGACCTCCCGCCCGGTACCGGCGATATCCAGCTCACCCTGGCGCAGCGGATTCCGGTGGCGGGCGCGGTGATTGTCACCACGCCCCAGGACATCGCCCTGCTGGATGCGCGCAAGGCGTTGCAGATGTTCCGGAAGGTCGACGTCCCGGTGCTGGGCGTGGTGGAGAACATGAGCACGCACATCTGCAGCCAGTGCGGCCACGAGGAGCCGATTTTCGGCAGCGGGGGCGGCGCGGCCATGGCGCAGGACTACGACATCCCGTTATTGGGACAATTGCCGCTGGCCATCGAGATCCGCGAGTCGCTGGATCGAGGGCGCCCGAGCGTGGTTTCGGCGCCCGATTCCCCGATTGCCGAGGCCTACCTGCAGTTCGCCCGCCGGGTGGCGGGGTGCCTGGCGCAGCAACCTCGGAGCCTGGCCACGGGATTGCCGCCCATCGTGGTACAAAACGCCTGAATCCGGAGGCGGCGCTTGAGCATCAAGTCAGACCGCTGGATACGCCGCATGGCGGTGGAGCAGGGCATGATCGAGCCGTTCGAGCCGGGGCAGGTGCGCAGCTGCGAGGGCGGCGAACAGCGCATTTCCTACGGCACCTCGAGTTACGGCTACGACGTGCGCTGTGCCCGCCATTTCAAGATATTCACCAATATCAACTCCGCGGTGGTCGACCCCAAGCGGTTCGACGAAAACAGCTTCGTGGATTTCCACGGCGACGCGTGCATCATCCCGCCCAACTCGTTCGCGCTGGCGCATACGATTGAATACTTCCGAATCCCCCGCAACGTGCTGACCATCTGTCTCGGCAAGTCGACCTATGCGCGCTGCGGCATCATCGTCAACGTGACCCCGCTGGAGCCCGAGTGGGAGGGGCACGTGACCCTCGAGTTCTCCAACACCACGCCGCTGCCCGCGCGGATCTATGCCAACGAGGGCGTGGCGCAGTTTCTGTTTTTCGAGTCCGACGAGGTCTGCGAGACCTCCTACCGCGATCGCTCCGGCAAGTACCAGGGGCAGCGGGGCGTCACGCTCCCCAAGCCCTGAGCCTGCGGCGCGCGGAGTGGGGTTATCCCGCTCCGAGCAGCCAGCCGACCAGCCGGCCGACGAGGAATGCGAGGGTCGCGGCGGCGCCGCCAGTCAGGAGCGTGCCCAGACCGGAACGCAGGGCAGCGAGGCCGTGGCGAGGCGCTTTCATGGCGCCCACCAGGAAGAACATCAGTCCTGCCAGCCCCCCGCTCAGGGCGAATTGCCGATCGGCAGGCAGCCCGGTCAGCAGCGGCAGCAGCGGGGCGGTGCCCACCACCACGAATGCCGTGAACGTGACCAGCGCGGACCTCCAGGGCGTGACCCGGGACGGCTGCAGGCCGTGCTCCTCCACCATCATGGTGTCGACCCACAGGCGGCGGTCGGCGCTGATGGTGGCCACGATGCGTTCCAGTGTATCGCCCTCGAACCCCTTGCCCCTGAAGATCTGGCGCAGTTCCTCCAGTTCGCCTTCGGGTACCTCCGCGATGTGTTGTTCTTCCGCCTCGCGCACCTGACCGACATGCTGTGCCCGGGTGCGGGCCGCCTCGAAATTGCTGGCCGCCATGCTGAAACCGTCGGCGACCAGGTTGGCGCACCCCAGGGTCACCGCCACCGGCGCGGGGAAGCCGGCACCCACCGCACCGGCCACGATTGCAAAGGTCGTGACGCAGCCGTCGATGGCGCCGAGGACCGCGTCGGGGCGCAGGGGGCCGGCCGGCGGCCGGGCCAGCCGGTGGGCCACGCGGGCCGGCTGGTGGTCCCGCAGCAGTTGGTCGCGATCCTGGTGGCGCATGCCGTCCGCCGCCAAGCAGCGTTCAGCGCAGCGGGGGCTGCTGGATGAGCGTGGCGTAGGTGGAGAACGGCTGGCCGTCGCGGGTCACCTCCAATTCCACCTCGGTGCCGGGTGCGCGTTGCGCGATAACGAGCAGGAAGGCCCGGGCATCGTCGATGCGCTGGCCGTCCAGGGCCAACAGGACGTCGCCCTGACGGATGCCGGCGTTCCATGCCGGCCCGCCCGGCGTCACCTCCCGCACCTGGATGCCCCGCCGGCTCGCGCTGCCGTCGGCTTGCAGGGACAGCGGCAGGTCGCTGAACTGCGCGCCCAGCCAGCCGCGCCGCACCGACCCGTACTCGATGATCTGGTCCATGACGTTGCTGGCCAGGCTGATGGGAATGGCAAAGCCGATGTTCTGCCCGCCCAGAGCGCGGCCCAGATTGCGGGTATTGATGCCGATGACCTCGCCGCGCGCGTTGACCAGGGCCCCACCGCTGTTGCCGGCGTTGATGGCCGCGTCGGTCTGGATGAAATCCTCGTACAGCACCGAGCGCAGGTCGTTGCGGCCGGTGGCGCTGACGATGCCCATGGTGACCGTGTGGCTCAGGCCGAGGGCGTTGCCGATGGCCAGCACCACGTCGCCGACGCGGATTGCCACGTCGCGCGCCAGGGGGGCGGCAGGCAGGCCCTCCAGGTCGATCTTGAGCACGGCCAGGTCGGTTTCGGGGTCCGAACCGACCACCTCGGCCGCCGCGAAGCGGCCATCCCACAGTGCCACCTGGATGTTCTGGACGCGGCTGACCACGTGATAGTTGGTGAGAATGTACCCGTCCGGACTGACCAGGACGCCGGAGCCCATGTCCTGGCGCGACCGGGCGAGGTAGGGCCGGCCAAGGATGCGCTGCAACGGCGGGCTGACCTCCTGGATCTCGACGACCTGGGTGTAGATGCTCACTACCGAGGGGGCCGCCCGGTCGACGGCATCGGCATAGGTGTGGGGCGCCGTGACGCCTGCTCCCCCGGCTGCGACGGGCTCTCCGGCCAGGCGGTCGCGCAGGCTGGGCCACAGGAACAGGAGCACGAAGGCCAGCGCCAGCCCGGCGATCACGTAGCGGGCCAGAAAGCCGAAGAATTCGATGAGCTTGCTCAATGTTCGGGGGTCGGAATGGTCTCGGGGCACGGGGTCCACGTGACGTGGAAGTCGCCCCTATTCTAACCGAAACGCGGTCTCCCGGCGTCGCCGCAAGCGGCGCCGGCGATTGTCGCGAGCGGTGTGTTTCGGATAAAATTGCCGGCTGAATCGTGCGCGTCCCGGGGCGAGCCCGCAGTTGCGGGCGTGCGTGGCGAACACGCACTGCCCGGGGCTGTAAAACAGGGCTTGAATCCCCGCGTCGCGATCCCTAGGTCAGAGTGCGTAATCGTCACAAATCCCCTTCGAAAGCGGGTCTGCGAACAACCTGTCAACTGGAGCTGAGCCATGTCATCCGATGGCGTGAACAAGGAACGACGCCGCTTTCTCGTTGCCGCCACTTCCGTGGTCGGCGCCGTTGGCGCCGGTCTGGCGGCCGTCCCATTCATCAAGTCGTGGACACCCAGCGCCAAGGCGCAGGCGGTCGGTGCCCCGGTGGAAGTCGATGTCAGCAAGATGGAGTCCGGTCAGCTGCTCAAGGTGCAGTGGCGCGGCCAGACCATCGGCATCCTGCGACGCACCCCCGACATGCTGGCGGACCTGCCCCGCCTGGACCCCGAATTGCGGGACCCCGATTCGCTGGACTCCATCCAGCCCAAATACGTGGCCAACGAGTCGCGGGCCTTGCGCCCGGAATTCCTGGTGGTGAACATGCATTGCACGCACCTCGGCTGCGTGCCGCAGATGATTCCCCAGGTTGGCCCGCAGCCGTTCGACGAGAACTGGCGGGGCGGATTCTACTGTCCCTGCCACAAGTCGAAGTTCGACGTCGCGGGGCGCGTGTACAAGGCAGTGCCGGCGCCCACCAACCTGACCGTGCCGCCGTACAGCTACCTGGATGACCAGACGCTGATCATCGGCGTGAACCCGGAGGACACAGCCTGATGGGTAAGCCAGCCAGCACCCTGGCGAAGCATGCGGATGCCTTGCTGAACTGGGTCGACGAGCGCCTGCCGGTGCTCGAGTTCTGGGATGCGCACCTGGCCAAGTACTACGCGCCCAAGAACTTCAATTTCTGGTACTACATGGGCTCGCTGGCGCTGCTGGTGCTGGTGATCCAGATCGTTACCGGCATCTTTCTGACCATGCACTACAAGCCTTCCGCCGCGGAAGCCTTCGCCTCGGTGGAATACATCATGCGCGACGTCCCCTGGGGTTGGCTGATCCGCTACATGCATTCCACCGGCGCCTCGTTCTTCTTCATCCTGGTCTACCTGCACATGTTTCGCAGCCTTCTGTACGGTTCGCATCGCAAGCCGCGAGAGCTGCTGTGGATCTTCGGCATGCTGATCTACCTGCTGCTGATGGCCGAGGCGTTCTTCGGCTACGTGCTGCCCTGGGGCCAGATGTCGTACTGGGGGGCGCAGGTCATCATCAACCTGTTCGGCGCCATTCCGAAGATCGGCGAGCCGCTCACCGAGTGGATCCGCGGCGATTACTTCATCTCCGACGCCACCCTGAACCGCTTTTTCGCGCTGCATGTCGTCGCCGTGCCGATTGCCCTGTTGGGGCTGGTCGTGCTGCACATCGCGGCCCTGCACCAGACCGGGTCCAACAATCCGGACGGCATCGAGATCAAGCAAAACAAGGACGAACAGGGCGTGCCGCGGGACGGCATTCCCTTCCATCCCTACTACACCGTCAAGGATATTTTCGGCGCCGCCATGTTCCTGCTGTTGTTTGCATTCGTGATTTTCTTCTGGCCGGATGCCGGTGGCCTGTTCCTGGAACACGACAACTTTGCACCGGCCGACCCCCTGGTGACACCGGAGCACATCAAGCCGGTCTGGTACTTCACGCCCTTCTACGCAATCCTCAAGGCGGTGCCGGACAAGCTGATGGGCGTCATCCTGATGGGCTGCTCGGTGGTGGTGCTGTTCTTCCTGCCGTGGCTCGACCGGTCGCCGGTGAAATCGATCCGCTACAAGGGCGCCTGGTACAAGATCCTGGTGTTCGCGTTCGCCATTGCGTTCGTCCGCCTGGGCATGCTGGGCATGGCGGAGGGCACGCCGGCGCAGACCTGGGAGATGCGCGTGTGGACGTTCGTATACTTCGCGTTCTTCGTGCTGCTGTTCTTCCTGAGCAAAGGCGGCAAGACCAAGCCGGTTCCCGACCGGGTGCGGCACTGATGGGCCCCCGCAGCTTCCGGGTGTCCGTCGCGTTGGCCCTGCAGGTGCTGCTGGCCATGCCAGCGCTGGCGGTCGGGCCGGCGCAGCTGGAGCCGTCGGGCGTGAACATCAGCGATACCGCGGCGCTGCAGCGCGGTGCCCGCCTGTTCGTCAACTATTGCCTGTCCTGCCACAGCGCCGACTACATGCGCTACAACCGGCTCGCCGAAGATCTCGACCTCGGTGAGGAACTGGTGATGGACAACCTGGTATTCCGGGACGCCAAGATCGGCGAAACGATGAGCATCGCGATGGACCCGGAAGACGCGGACGCCTGGTTCGGCAAGGCCCCACCCGATCTTTCACTGGTCGGTCGGGCGCGTGGCCCCGATTGGCTGTATGCCTTCCTGCGCTCGTTCTACCAGGATGATGCGGGCGGCTGGAACAACACCGTCCTGCCGAATGCGGCCATGCCCCACGTGATGTGGCCGTTGCAGGGAATCGCCCGGCCGGTCTATGCGACACACCGGGTCGGCGAGCGCGAGGTGCAGGTCATCGAGAAGCTCGAGCTCGCCTCGCCCGGCAGCATGACGCCCGAGGAATACGACGGCGCCGTCCGCGACCTGGCGACTTTTCTGGTGTATCTGAGCGAGCCCGCACAGCTCAAACGCAAGAGCATTGGCATCTGGGTGCTCCTGTTTCTGGCCGTGCTGGTCCTGCTGACCTATTTGCTGAAGGCGGAGTACTGGCGCGACGTGCACTGAGTGCGGCCGCGCATCGATTCACAGGAGACCGAAACGTGTCGATCACAGTCAGAGGGCGTTCCACCATGGCGTTATACTCATCCGCGCAAAGCATCGAGTGCCATCGGGTTCGATTCGTGCTGGCTGAGAAAGGCATCAACGTCGAGATCGTGGACGTCGATTCCGACCCCTCGGCAGTGGAGGATCTCGCGGAACTGAACCCCTACAACGAGACCCCCACGCTGGTCGACCGCGACCTGCTGCTGTACGACGCCGGCGTGATCAACGAGTACCTCGACGAGCGCTATCCCCACCCGCCCCTGATGCCGGTTGATCCGGTGTCCCGGGCCCAGCTGCGACTGGCGCATCACCGCATCCTGCGCGACTGGTATCCGCTGGCGCACCAGATCGAAAAAGCGACCCCCCGCAAGATCGACAAACCCCGCAAGCAGCTGGCGGAGGGCATCATTGCCGCGGATGAGTTGTTCAAGGGTTCGCCCTTCCTGCTGAGCGACGAACTGACCCTGGTCGACTGCACCCTGGCGCCGCTGTTCTGGCGCCTGCCGGCCTACGGCATCAAGCTCGGCAAGTCCGCCACGGCCGTGCAGGCCTACATTCAGCGCGTGATTTCGCGCAAATCCTTCAAGGCGAGCCTCACCAGCGCTGAGCGCGAACTGATCCTCAACGCCACCTGAGCCATGGGGGACGCGCGAGCCGAATTGACACCCAGCAAGCCCTACCTGCTGCGGGCATTGCACGAATGGCTGGTCGACAACGGGCTGTCACCGCACCTCATCGTCAACGCCCGGCATGCGGGCGTGGTGATTCCGGAGGATGCGGTCAAGGACGGCAAGCTGGTGCTCAACATTGCGCCGCGCGCCGTGCGGGGGCTGGCGCTCGAAAACCACGCGGTCAGTTTCCAGGCGCGGTTCTCGGGCCGGCCTTTTGCGATCCACCTGCCGATGGATGCGATCCTGGCCATCTACGCACGCGAGAACGGCCAGGGCATGATGTTCGCGGGCGAGGAGGCGGCGGACGCCGAGGAGGCCGCGTCCGGCCCGCCGGCGGACGAGTCGGGGCCCGCGCCGCGGGGTGGGCCGCATCTGAAGGTGATCAAGTGAGCAGCATGCGCCGGGTCGGCCTCAGCGTCGGGGCCGGCGTAAAAGCACGCTGACCGCACCCGTGCCGCCGTGCGAGGGCCGGCAGGAAGCGAACGCAACCACCGCCGGGTGACGGCTGAGCAGCCTCTGGGTCAGGGCTTTCAGCTTGGGCTTGCCGGCCGAGCGCAGGCCCTTGCCATGCACGACCCGCACGCAGCCGATGCCACGCTGTAGCGCGTGATCAATGAATTCCAGCAACGAGGCGCTGGCTGCCGCCTCGTTCATGTGGTGGAGGTCGAGCGAGTCGCGGATGCTGTAGCGGCCGCGGCGCAGGCGCTCCAGGTAACGCCGCTGAAAGCCGGGGCGCAGGAACAGCAGTTCCTCGCCGGTTTCGTAGGCTGCCGGGTCATCGGGGGTCTGCAACAGCTCGGACACGACGGCGCGCTCGTCGCGCTGCCGCTGCGCCGGCTCGGGGGGCGGGGGCGGTGGGCGCGAGCGGGTGCGGCGGGCATGCCGCAAGCGCCGCACGCCTTCCATCTCGCGTTGGAAGAGGCTTTCTTCCTCGGCGGGTTTTTTCCGGTCTTCGTCCAAACCCCCGGCTCCGGTCCGTTTCCGATCACAGCCGAAGCCCGTACAATAGCACTTCTTGCGAGTGATTCCCGCCGACCCGTTACGGGCAGATTCGATGAGTTCCAGGCCGCAGGCATGCATTTTCTGATCAGCAACGACGATGGACTGGACGCTGCCGGCATCACCGTGCTGGCGGAGCGCATGGCACAGCTCGGCACGGTCACCCTCGTGGCGCCCGATCGCGACCGCAGCGGTGCCAGCAATTCGCTGACCCTGGACTCGCCGGTGCGCATCCGGGAAGTCGCGCCCCGCACCTTCAGGGTTTCGGGCACGCCGACCGATTGCGTGCACATCGCGCTCACCGGTTTGCTCGAGGAGGACCCCGACATGGTGCTCTCCGGCATCAATGCCGGCGCCAACCTCGGTGACGACGTGATCTACTCGGGCACGGTCGCGGCGGCCATGGAGGGCAGGTTCCTCGGCCTGCCGGCGATCGCGCTGTCGCTGGTTTACGAGAACCGTCCGCAGCACTACGCCACCGCCGCCGAGGCGGCGGCCCGTCTGGTCGAGCAGTTACGCCGCGACCCGCTGCCCGCAGACACCATTCTCAACGTGAATGTGCCCGACCGTCGCTGGCGGGATATTCGTGGGTTCGAGGTCACCCGCCTCGGCCACCGCCACCGGGCCGAGGCCACCATCAAGATGGAGGATCCGCGCGGCCGTCCGATGTACTGGATCGGGCCGGCGGGCGGGGAGCAGGATGCCGGACCCGGCACGGATTTCGATGCCATCAAGCGCGGATTCATATCGGTGACGCCCATCCACGTCGATCTCACCCGCTACCAGGCGCTGGACCAGGTGGCGGGGTGGATCGGCGATATTTCCACGTGCCCGCCGGCGCAGACCGGGGAGCTGGAATGATCCACAAGCGCCGCATTGGAGGCGACAACCGCGGCATCGGCATGACCTCGCCCGGCACCCGCGAGCGTCTGGTCCAGCGCTTGCGGGAGCATGGCATCGCCGACGAGCGGGTCCTGAAGGCCATACTGCAGGTGCCGCGGCATGAGTTCGTGGACGAGGCATTGTCCAGCCGCGCCTACGAAGACACCGCCCTGCCCATTGGCCTCGGGCAGACCATTTCCCAGCCCTGGATCGTGGCCCGCATGACCGAGGCGGTCATGGACGGCGGCCAGCCGCAAAAAGTGCTGGAAGTGGGCACTGGCTCGGGATACCAGGCCGCCATTTTGGCGCAGCTGGTGCCCGAGGTGTTTACCGTGGAGCGGATCAAGGAGTTGCTCAGACTGGCGCGCCGGCGTTTTCACCGCCTGGCGATGCACAACATTCATGCCCGGCATGCGGACGGCCACCTTGGCTGGATGAGCCAGGCGCCATTCGACGGCATCGTCGTCACGGCGGCCTCGCGCAGCGTGCCGGAAGACTTGCTGGAACAGCTGCGCGTGGGTGGCCTGCTGGTCATGCCACTCGAGGAGCGGGGTGGCGGCCAGCGGCTGCTGGCCATCCGCCGCACCGAGCAGGGCTACGAGCGCACCGACCTGGGTGGCGTGATCTTCGTGCCCCTGCTGAGCGGGTTGGAGTAGCAGGCCGGGCGGCGATGTTCCGCAGGCTCTACGATCGTACGCTGGCGTGGTCGGCACATCGCCGCGCACCCGCGATCCTCGCGGTGGTGAGCGCAGCGGAATCGGCGGTATTCCCGATTCCCCCGGACGTCATGCTGGCGCCCATGTGCCTGGCCCGGCCGCAGCGCGCGTGGGATTTTGCCGCGCTGTGCACCGTCAGTTCGGTGCTCGGCGGCATGCTGGGCTACCTCATTGGTCGGCTGGCCTTTGCGTGGCTGGAGCCGTGGCTGATGTCATCGGCGTATGCGGGTGCCTTCGAGGCGGCCGTGGCCGGTTTCGAGCGTCACGGGTTCTGGTACATCCTGCTGGCTGGTTTCACGCCCATTCCATACAAGGTGTTCACGGTCAGCGCCGGGGTGGTCGGCATGCCTGTACTGCCGTTTTTGGCGGGTTCGCTGGTCGGCAGGGGCGCGCGGTTCGGTCTGGTTGCGGGCCTGATCCGGCTGGGCGGCGAGAGGCTGGCACGCAACCTGCGGCGCTGGGTCGATCTGCTCGGTTGGCTGGTGCTGCTGGCGGCGTTGTTGGTGTTCGTGGTTTTGTGGTTTGGCGGTAACGGCGCATGAGATGGCTGCTGCCGGCATTCGCCTGTCTGCTGCTGGTTGCCTGCTCGACACCGCCAGCGCCCGTGGTCGACCGCTCGCAGGATCGCCATCGCGGACAGCTGACCAGCGCGGGCAAGTATCGTGTCCGAAGTGGCGATACGCTGTATGCCATCGCCTTCAGTTACGGGCTCGACTACCGGGACGTGGCCCGCTGGAACGGCATCCGCCCGCCCTACACCATTTTTCCTGGCCAGGAACTGGCGCTGAAGCCGCCCCCGCGCACCACCGCGGCCGCCGCGCCTGCCGCGACCCCGAAACCCGCGGCATCATCCCCCGCCACCCGACCGCGCAGCGCGGACCGCACGGCCGAGCCGGTGCCGGCGGTTCCGGCCGCGACGGCCCTGCAGTGGCAATGGCCGACCGAGGGGCGGATCGTACGCAGCTTCAAGGACAATGACCCGGCGCGCAATGGGCTCGAGATCGGCGGACGGGTCGGCCAGCCCGTCCTGGCGTCCGCCGGCGGCGTGGTGGTTTACAGTGGCAACGGCCTGTTGGGCTACGGGGAGTTGATCATCATCAAGCATGACCAGCGGATGCTGACGGCGTACGCCCACAACCGTGTACGCCTGGTCCAGGAAGGGGCCCAGGTCCGCGGCGGTCAGAAGATCGCGGAAATGGGACGCAACGAAGCCAACCAGTCGCTGCTGCATTTCGAAATCCGCCGGGATGGCCGGCCGGTCAATCCCCTCGCTTTCCTACCAAATAAGTAAATAAATACACGAATAAAAATACATATATATTGTATTTAGACCCTACCCTGTAGTGCTCAGTCCCAAAAGAGGTTGTGACAGTCAGTTTCTTTTATGATAGCGTTGTTGGTCCGCGCTGCGTTATCGCGTTCAGGAATTGTGGTTCGGTAGTACTGGCGTAGGCATGGAGCCTCGGCTGAATTCAGCCGCACCGGTAGCGGGAGGGAGCATGACCGCACGAAACGCATCAGGCCGGCAGGCCGCCCAGGGGGAGGAACGGGTGGATTCCGCTCGTCTCAAGGTCCTACCGCGGCAGAAATCCACTACGGAAAAGCGCCCCGTGCACCGGGGCGACGTCACGCGCATGTATCTCAGCGAAATCGGCCGCTCGGCGCTGCTCGAGCCGGCCGAGGAGATTGCGCTCTCCCGGGCCGCGCAGGCGGGATGCAGCGCCAGCCGGCAGCGCATGATCGAATCCAATCTGCGACTGGTGGTCAAGGTCGCCCGCTCGTATATCAATCGCGGGCTGCCGTTGCTCGACCTCATCGAGGAGGGCAATCTGGGCTTGATCCGCGCGGTGGAGAAATTCGACCCGGAGCGTGGCTGCAGGTTCTCGACCTACGCCACGTGGTGGATTCGCCAGTCGGTCGAGCGGGCACTGATGAACCAGTGTCGCACCGTGCGCCTGCCGATCCATGTCATTCGCGAGTTGACCAGCTACCTGCGGACCTCGCGCGAACTGGAGCAGCAACTGGGGCGCAAGCCCAACGCGGAGGAAGTCGCCGCACGGCTGGAGAAGCCGGTGCAGGCCGTCCACACGCTGTTCGAGCTGAACGAACCGACCGCATCGGCGGACGAGCCGTTCGGCTCCGGCTCAGAGCGGCCGCTGATGGAGATGCTGGTGGACGACCAGGCGCGGGACCCGGAGTCGGAATACGCCGATCGGGCCGCGGAGCGCTTGCTCGGACACTGGCTCGACCTGCTGCCCGACCAGCAACGCCTGGTCGTCGAGCACCGCTTCGGTCTGCACGGCAAGGGGCGTCGCACCCTGGAAGAGGTGGGCGAGCTGCTGGGGGTCACCCGCGAACGGGTACGGCAGGTTCAGCTCGCGGCGCTGGTCAGCCTGCGCGAGATATCCCGTCGCGAAGGCGTTTCGGAGATGCCATTCATCGACTGACGGCCCGCTCGCCACTCACAGCGGCATCAGGGCGGCGACCACCTCGCGGCCTTCGGATACCAACACATTGAATGTCCGGCAGGCGGCCGCGGTGGTCATCACCTCGAGCCCGATGCCACGCTGGTAGATTTCGACCATGAGCCGCGGCGCAAGCATCACCTGCTTCCGGCCAGTTCCCAACAGCACGATTTCGGGCCGCAGGTCAAACAGCTGCTCCAGGTGGGGCAGTTCCAGTTCCGCCATGGTGCGCGGCGGCCAGTCGGCGAGCAGCGAGGTGGGGCCGATGGCCAGCGGGGCCGGGTGGATCGCGTCGGCAATTCTCACGCCCGTGGCGTCCACGGAGCGGATGTAGTGGTGGCTGCCGGGGCGTTCGAGGGTCAGTTCCATGCGATCAGCGCTCCGGCAGCTCGAGCACGGGCTTGCGCGGATTGCGGCGAAAAAAAGACGCGACCTGGCCGATGCGGTGCACCAGCCGGGCGCGGGTCGCGAGCTCGATTTCCCGGGTGTAGGCGCGCCGGCGCTCACGGTCGACCCGCAGTTTGACCTTGATCAGCTCGTGGTGGTCCAGCGCCCGCTCGATTTCCGCCATCACGGTGTTCGAGAGGCCCTTCTCACCCACCATCACGACCGGATTGATATGATGGGTCAACCCGCGCAGATAGCGCAGCTGTGAGGGGCTCAGTTCCATGCACGTGTCCGGATACGGCCAGGGGTTCAATGTTAGCACGCACCCGGCAGGGCATAGCCCGTGGTGAAGTCGCGGAGCAAGAGCAGCAAGCGCTGGCTGGCGGAACATTTCGATGATCCATTCGTCAAACAGGCCCAGCGTGAGGGCTGGCGCTCGCGAGCGGTCTTCAAGCTGCTGGAACTGGACGAGCGCTATGGCCTGTTGCGCCCGGGCCATTGCGTCGTCGACCTGGGCGCGGCGCCCGGTGGGTGGTCACAGCTCGCGCGCCGGCGGGTGGGTCCGGATGGCCGGGTATTGGCACTCGACCTGCTCGAGATCGAGGACATTCCGGGCGTGGAAACGGTGGTCGGCGACTTTACCGATGACGAGCCGCTGGCGCGGCTCGAGGCGCTGCTGGGATCGCGGCCGGTCGATCTTGTGTTGAGCGACATGGCCCCCAATATGAGTGGGATGAGCGCCGTGGATCAGCCCCGCGCCATGTACCTGGCGGAACTGGCGCTGGCATTCGCGAAGCAGTGGCTGAAGCCGGGCGGTGACCTGGTGGTGAAGGCATTTCAGGGCGAAGGCTTCGATGCGTTCGTGCGTGGTTGCCGGGATGCTTTCCAGACCGTGGCGATCCGCAAACCCGCGGCCTCGCGTCCCCGCAGCCGCGAAGTCTACGTGCTGGGACGGGGACGCAAGCTGCAGTAACATGAACACTGGAATTGAGGCACATTGGCCGACATGGCAGGAAACAGAGACGACAAACCCGTGAACGACCTGGTCAAGAATCTGCTGACCTGGGCCATTATCGCCGCGGTCCTGCTGTCGATTTTCAATCACTACGCCACCGTCGGCGGGGCGCCCGACAGCCTGACCTATTCTGAATTCCTTGACAACGTGCGCAACGGTACCGTCACCCAAGTGCACATCCAGAGCAGCCTCAACGGCAACCAGATCACCGGGCGCAGCGCGAACGGCAAGGACTTCAGCACCTTCGGGCCACCCGACCCCAAGCTGGTCGACGAACTGGTCGAGAACGAGGTCGAGATCACCGCCGAGCCTCCTGCCGAGCGCTCGGTGTTGCTGGAGCTGATTCTGAACGTGACGCCGGTGCTGTTGCTGATCGGCCTGTGGGTCTATTTCATGCGNNGATCCTGCTGCTGATCGGCGTGTGGATCTACTTCATGCGCCAGATGCAGGGCGGCGCCGGCGGCCGCGGCGCCATGTCCTTCGGCAAGAGCCGCGCCAAGCTGCAGGGCGAGGACCAGGTCAACGTCACCTTCGCGGACGTCGCCGGGGTCGAGGAGGCCAAGGAAGAGGTTGCCGAGTTGGTCGAATTTCTGCGCAACCCGGGCAAATTCCAGAAACTGGGTGGCCACATTCCGCGCGGGGTGCTGATGGTCGGCTCGCCCGGCACCGGCAAGACCCTGCTCGCGCGCGCCATCGCCGGCGAGGCGAAGGTGCCGTTCTTCTCCATCTCCGGCTCCGATTTCGTGGAGATGTTCGTCGGCGTCGGCGCCTCGCGGGTCCGCGACATGTTCGACCAGGCCAAGAAGCACGCGCCCTGCATCATCTTCATCGACGAGATCGATGCCGTCGGCCGCCACCGCGGTGCCGGCCTGGGCGGTGGTCACGACGAACGGGAGCAGACCCTCAACCAGCTGCTGGTGGAGATGGATGGCTTCGAGGGCGACGAGGGCGTGATCGTCATCGCGGCCACCAACCGGCCCGACGTGCTCGATCCGGCGCTGCTGCGGCCGGGCCGGTTCGACCGCCAGGTCGTCGTGCCCTTGCCGGACGTTCGCGGTCGCGAGGCCATTCTCAAGGTGCACATGCGCAAGGTGCCGTTGGCGGACGACGTCAACCCGCACATCATCGCACGCGGAACGCCGGGGTTCTCGGGGGCAGACCTGGCCAACCTGGTGAACGAAGCGGCGCTGTTCGCGGCCCGGGAAAACGCCCGCCAGGTGAGCATGGACCACCTCGATCGCGCCAAGGACAAGATCATGATGGGCACCGAGCGTCGCTCGATGGTGATGTCCGAGAAGGAGAAGCGGTTGACGGCCTACCACGAGGCCGGGCATGCCATCGTCGGCCGCCTGGTCCCGGAACACGACCCGGTGTACAAGGTCACCATCATTCCGCGCGGCCGCGCGCTGGGCGTCACCATGTTCCTGCCCGAGCAGGATCGTTACAGCATCTCGCGGAAACAACTGACCAGCCAGCTGGCCAGCCTGTTCGGGGGCCGCGTCGCCGAGCAACTGGTGTTCGGTGAGGACAACGTCACCACCGGCGCCGCCAACGACATCGAGCGCGCCACGCAAATCGCGCGCAACATGGTGACCCGCTGGGGTCTGACCGAGGCGCTCGGACCGCTGGCTTATTCCGAAGACGAGGACGAAGTGTTCCTTGGCCGCGCGGTGACGCAGCACAAGCACATGTCCGACGACACGGCGCGCCGCATCGACGAGGAGGTGCGTGAAATTATCAACGCCGCCCACGACCACGCGCTTCAACTGCTGACCGAGAATCGCGACACGCTGGAACTGATGGCGCAGGCCCTCATCCGGTATGAGACCATCGACTCGGGCCAGATCGACCAGATCATGGCGGGCCAGGAGCCTGATCCGCCGGAAGGCTGGAGCGACGGCGAGACCGCCGGTGCGGAGCCCGGCCCGGCCGAAGCCGAGGCCGGAGAAGAGGGTTCCAGCCCGATCGGCGGCCCAGCCTCGCAGCACTGAGCCGGAGCGGGCCGGCGGCGAGCACGGTCGCTCGACCATCCGGCCCGCGCCGCAACGCATTCACCCGCATGCCTGAGTCCGCCCCAACCCTGGACTGTGGCGGCCGTCCCCTGGTGCTGGACCGGCCCCGGATCATGGGCGTGCTCAATGTCACGCCGGACTCCTTCTCCGACGGCGGCGCATGGCTGACCCCCAAGCAGGCCTTGATGCATGCGCATCACATGGCCGCTGCCGGTGCCGACCTGGTCGACGTCGGGGGGGAGTCGACCCGCCCGGGGGCGGATGCGGTTTCCGAGCAGGAAGAGCTGGATCGCGTGATACCCGTGATCGAGTTGCTGCACCGCGAGCTGCGCCTGCCGATATCGATCGACACCAGCAAGGCCGCCGTCATGCGCGCGGCGGCCGCGGCCGGTGCGGGGCTGATCAACGATGTCTATGCCCTGCGGCGCGAGGGCGCGCTGGAAGCGGCCGCGGGCCTGGGCCTGCCGGTTTGTATCATGCACATGCAGGGTGAGCCCGGCACCATGCAGGCGAGCCCGGCCTACACCGACGTGGTGGGTGAAGTCGAAGCTTTCCTGCTGCAGCGCGCAGGCGAGTGCGAGCAGGCCGGCATCCGGCGCGGCGCGATCGTGCTGGACCCGGGTTTTGGCTTCGGTAAGACCCTGCAGCACAACCTGGCGCTGCTGAGGGAACTGCCCGCCCTGTGTGCCCACGGTTACCCGGTACTGGCCGGCCTGTCGCGCAAGTCCATGCTGGGCGAGCTGACCGGGCGCGAGGTGGGGGAACGCTGCGCGGGCTCGGTGGCGCTGGCACTGCTGGCCGTGCTGGGCGGGGCGGCCATGGTGCGGGTCCACGACGTGGCCGAGACGCGCGATGCACTGAAGGTGCTGGACGCGGTTTGGCCCGGCCGCGGCCGGCTGGAGTAAAATCAGGCCATGAGCAGACGGTATTTCGGAACCGATGGTGTCCGCGGCCGCGTTGGCGATGCGCCGATCACCGCGGATTTCATCCTGCGCCTCGGGCGGGCCGCGGGCGTGGTGCTCGCGGATGGCGACGACCGCGCCGTGGTCATCGGCAAGGACACCCGCGTCTCCGGCTACATGTTCGAATCCGCACTCGAGGCCGGCCTGGCCGCGGCCGGCGCCAATGTCGCGTTGCTGGGCCCCATGCCGACGCCCGCGGTGGCGTATCTCACGCGCACGCTGTACGCCTGCGCGGGGATCGTGATTTCGGCCTCGCACAACCCGTTCTACGACAACGGGGTCAAGTTTTTCTCGGCCGAGGGCGAAAAGCTGCCCGACGAGGTCGAACGGGCCATCGAGGCGGAGCTCGAACAACCCTTCGTGACCGTTGACTCCGAGCACATGGGTCGCGCGGAGCGCATCGAGGATGCGGCCGGCCGCTATATCGAGTTCTGCAAGGGCACGTTGCCATTCGGCACCCTGTTTCGGGATCTGCAGTTGGTGGTCGACTGCGCCAACGGCTCCACCTACCGGGTCGGCCCGGAAGTGCTGCGCGAGCTGGGGGCGCGCATCGAGGTGATCGGCAACCAGCCGAACGGACTGAACATCAATGACGATTGTGGCTCCACCCATCCCGGCGGGCTGCAGCAGGCGGTGGTGGAGCGCGGCGCGGATGCGGGCATCGCGTTCGATGGCGACGGCGACCGCGTGATCATGGTCGACGCCGCCGGTGAGCTGGTGGACGGTGACGACATGCTGTTCATCATCGCGCGCGCCCGGCAGCAGGCCGGGCAGCTCAGTGGCGGCGTGGTCGGCACCGTCATGTCAAACCTGGGCCTCGAAATGGCCCTCCGACAGCAGGACATCCCGTTCCGGCGCGCGCCGGTCGGCGATCGCTACATCCACCAGGCGCTCGTGGAGAGTGGCTGGAAGCTCGGTGGCGAGACCTCGGGCCACATCCTGTGCCTGGACCGCACCAGCACCGGCGACGGTATCGTCAGTGCCCTGCAGGTGCTGGAGGTCATGACCCAGACCGGTGCCAGCCTCGCCGAGTTGCGCCAGGCAGTGCATAAATTTCCCCAGACCATGGTGAACGTTCCCGTCGCGCCGGGCGGCGGCCAGGACCTGGAAACCTCGGAGCGCATCCAGGCGGCCAGGCGCTCGGTGGAAGCCGAGCTGGACGGGCGCGGACGGGTGATCCTCAGGCCCTCGGGGACCGAGCCGCTGGTGCGCGTGACCCTCGAGGGTGAGGATGCGAGCCAGATCGAGCGCCTGGCGCAGGAACTGGCCGCAGTGGTGCAGGAGGAGTTGTCCGGCTGAGCCGCGTGCCGGCGGGTCGCCACTCAGGCCGGGTGCAGCCCGGGCCTCATTCGATCACCCCCAGCTCACGTCCCACCCGCGTGAAGGCCTCCACGGCGCGGTCGAGGTGATGCCGCCGGTGGGCGGCGGAGAGCTGGACGCGAATGCGCGCCTCGCCCGCGGGCACCACCGGAAAGAAAAAGCCGATCACGTAGATGCCTTCCTGCAACAGGCGGGCCGCGAAGCGCTGGGCCAGCGGCGCGTCGTACAGCATCACCGGTACGATGGGGTGGATGCCGGGCTTGATGTCGAAACCGGCTGTGGTCATCTGCTCGCGAAAATAGCGGGTGTTTGCCTCCAGGCGGTCCTTGAGCTCCGTGGTGCTGGCGAGCATGCCGAACACGCGGATGGCCGCGGCGACCAGCGGCGGGGGCAGGGTGTTGGAAAACAGGTAAGGCCGCGAGCGCTGGCGCAACAGGTCGATAATGGCCTGGCGGCCGGTGGTGAAACCGCCGGAGCCACCGCCCAGCGCCTTGCCGAGGGTGGAGGTGAAGATGTCGACCCGCTGCATGACGCCGTGGTGCTCCGCCGATCCGCGCCCCCCGGGTCCGAGAAAACCGGTGGCGTGGCTGTCGTCCACCATCACCAGCGCATCGTATCGCTCGGCGAGCCGGGTGATCTCGTCGAGCCTGGCGATGAAACCGTCCATGCTGAATACGCCGTCGGTGGCGATCAGCCGCGTGCGGCAGTCCTGCGTCTGCTGCAGGGCGTGCTCGAGCGCGGCCATGTCGCTGTTCGGGTAGCGGTGCCGCTGGGCCTTGCACAGGCGGATGCCGTCGATGATGGAGGCATGGTTGAGCGCGTCGGAGATGACGGCATCCTCGGGGCCCAGGATGGTCTCGAACAGCCCGCCGTTGGCATCGAAGCAGGAGGTGTACAGAATGGTGTCGTCGGTGCCGAAAAACCCGGCGATGGTCTGTTCCAGCTGCTTGTGCAAATCCTGCGTGCCGCAAATGAAGCGCACCGACGCCAGTCCGAAACCGTGGTCGTCCAGCGCCCGGTGCGCCGCGGCGATCACGTCCGGGTGGTCGGCGAGGCCCAGGTAATTGTTGGCGCAGAAATTCAGGACCTCCTGGCCATCCGCCACGCGGATTTCCACGCCCTGGGGCGAAGTGATGATCCGCTCGTCCTTGTACAGCCCCGCGCTGCGGATCTCCGCCAGGGTGTCATTGAAGCGCTCCAGCTCATGCATCGTGCGCCGCATCCCCGATGTGCCCGGTCCAGTCGCAGACCACCTTGCCGCATTGGCCCTTCGCCATGAGGCGGAACCCCTCCTCGAATTCGTCGATGGGGATGTGGTGGGTCAGCACCTTGTGCAGCGGGAAGCCGGTCAGCACCATCTGGGTCATCTTGTACCAGGTCTCATACATGCGCCGGCCATAGATGCCGTGCAGTTCCAGGCCCTTGAAGATCACCTGGTCCCAGTCCACGGCGGTGCCATTGGGCAGGATGCCGAGCAGGGCGACCTTGCCGCCGTGATACATGTGGTGCAGCAGATCGTTGAAGGCATCGGGGTGGCCGGACATCTCGAGGCCGATGTCGAAGCCCTCGATGCCCAGCGTTTCCACCTTCTGCGCAATGGTGTTGCGGGTCACGTTGATGGTCTGGTCCGCACCCATCTCGCGGGCCAGGTCCAGGCGATAGTCGTTGACGTCCGTGATCACCACGTGGCGGGCGCCGACATGCCGGCAGATCCCGGCGGCGATGATCCCGATCGGCCCGGCGCCGGTGATCAGCACGTCTTCACCGACCAGGTCGAACTGCAGGGCGCAGTGGGCGGCATTGCCGAAGGGGTCGAAGAACGCCGCCAGTTCCGGAGCGATCCGGTCCGGAATCGGCCACAGGTTGCTGGCCGGCACGACGACGAACTCCGCGAACGCCCCGTCGCGGTTCACGCCGATGCCGATCGTGTTGGGGCACAGGTGTGGTTTGCCCGCCCGGCAATTGCGGCAGTGGCCACAGACGATGTGGCCTTCCGCCGAGACCCGTGCGCCGACCTCGTAGCCGGTGACCCCCGTGCCCAGCGCCGCGATCCGGCCCACGAATTCGTGCCCGATCACCCGCCCCGGGGTGATCGTTCGCTGGGACCATTCGTCCCAGTTGTAGATATGCAGGTCGGTGCCGCAGATCGCGGTCTTCTCGAGCCGGATCAGGACCTCGTTGGTGCCGGGCGCGGGCACCGGGACCTCCTCCATCCAGATGCCCGGTGCTGCATCGCGCTTTACGAGGGCTCGCATGGTCTGGGACATGGCGTCTCCCGTACCGAAAGTTGTGCGGAATGGACCCGCCGCGGGTCGCCCCAATTATAGCTTTTCACCGCCCGCACCGTTGCCGCGCGCGGCCGCGAGTGCCACCAGCGCCGCACTGGCGGGTTGTCGCAGGCAGCGGTCCGCGGACCCGCTCAACGGGGTGGGCGCGGGATTGATCTCGACCAGCAGAGCGCCGGCTTCCCTGGCCACCAGCGGCAACGAGGCGGCTGGCTGCACCAGCGCGGAAGTGCCCACCGCGATGCACACGGTACAGTTCTGCAGTGCGCCGATGGCCTGCATGTAGGCGGCTTCCGGCAGGGCCTCGCCGAACCAGACCACGTCCGGCCGGGCCAGCGCGCCGGCCACGTGCGGGGAGGGCGGTGGCAGCTGCTCCTGCGCCTCTATCCAGGCTGCATCGATCGGCCGTCGGCTGGCACTGCAGATCGAACGCAGGATGTTGCCGTGCAGTTCCAGCACGCGCGAGGATCCCGAGCGCTGGTGCAGGCCATCGACATTCTGGGTGACGATGGTCAGGCGTGCCACGCGGCGCTCGAGCTCGACCAGGGCCCGGTGACCCGCGTGCGGGCGGGCCGAGCGCACCCCGGCACGGCGGTGCTCGTACCACTGCCAGACCCGGCGCGGGTCGCGGGCGAACGCCTCCGGCGTGGCCAGTTCTTCCGGTCGGAACCTCGCCCACAGTCCGGTCTGGGCGTCGCGAAAGGTGGGGATGCCGCTCTCGGCCGACATGCCCGAGCCGCTGAGCACGACCACGCGTGCGTTCGCGTCCAGGTATCCCGCGATGTCGGCGATGGCTTCGGGCGGTGCTTCAGCGCTCATCGGGCGGGCCTGGCGGGAATGGCAGGGGGTGGCGCATGCGTGTATTCTATCCGGTCCCCGCGCGACGGGGTCCGTGCAGTGCATTTCGAAAGGCAGGATCGGGTCCAGGCAATGAGCGGCAAGCTGTACATCAAGACCCACGGGTGCCAGATGAACGAGTACGATTCCGACAAGATGGCGGACGTGCTGGCGGCCTCGCACGGCCTGGAACTCACCAATCGCGAGGAAGAGGCCGACGTGATCCTGATCAACACCTGCTCCATCCGCGAAAAAGCCCAGGAAAAGGTATTCTCCCAGCTGGGCCGCTGGAAACGCCTGAAGGTGGACAACCCGCAGCTCATCATTGGCGTGGGCGGCTGCGTGGCCAGCCAGGAGGGAGAGGCGTTGTTGCGCAGGGCGCCACTGGTGGACCTGGTGTTCGGACCGCAGACCTTGCACCGGCTGCCTGGCATGCTGCAAACAGCGCGCGACGAGGGCCGGCCGGTGGTGGACATCAGCTTTCCCGAGATCGAGAAATTCGACCATTTGCCGACGCCCGGCGCCCGGGGGCCCAGTGCGTTCGTTTCGGTGATGGAAGGCTGCAGCAAGTACTGCTCGTTCTGCGTGGTGCCGTACACCCGCGGCGAGGAAGTCAGCCGCCCGCTGGATGACGTGGTGGCCGAGTGCGCCACGCTGGCGGCCCAGGGCGTGCGGGAGATCAACCTGCTGGGTCAGAACGTCAACGCATACGCCGGCCACATGCACGATGGCACGCACGCCGACCTGGCACTGTTGATCCACTACGTCGCAGGCATCGAGGGCATCGACCGCATCCGGTTCACCACCTCCCACCCGGTCGAGTTCTCCCCCAGCCTGATCGAGGCGTTCGGCGAGGTGGCCGCGCTGGCCAGCTTCGTGCACCTGCCCGTGCAGAGCGGTTCGGACCGGATTCTCGCCATGATGAAACGGGGCCACACGGTGCTCGAATACAGGCAGAAGATTCGCCGCCTGCGCGAGCGACGACCCGGCATCTGCATCTCCTCGGATTTCATCGTCGGCTTCCCGGGCGAGACCGAAGCCGACTTCGAGGCCACCCTGCAGTTGATCGAGGAACTGGATTTCGATCAGAGCTTCAGCTTCATCTACAGCGCCCGACCCGGGACGCCGGCCGCCCAGCTCCCGGACCCCACGCCGCTGGATGTCAAGAAAGAGCGCCTGGCGCGCCTGCAGACGCTCATCAACCGGCAGGCGGATCGCATCAGTCAGGCGATGGTCGGCGGAACGCAGCGCATCCTGGTCGAGGGGCCGAGCAAGAAGAATCCGCGCCAGCTGGCCGGACGCACGGAAAACAACCGGGTGGTCAACTTCGACGGGCACCCGCGCCTGGTCGGGCAGTTCGTTGACGTGGTGGTCACCGAGGCCCTCAGCCACTCGTTGCGCGGGCGCCTGAGGACGCGCGAGCAACCGGCCACCGCGGTGGCCTGAACCTCTTGCCATGAGCCAACGCCTGACGCTGGAACTCGAGCCTGCGGATACCGAGCGCCTGGCCAATCTGTGCGGTCAGTTCGATCAGCACCTCAAGCAGATCGAGTCACGCCTGGGCGTGGAGATTTTTTGCCGGGGAAACCTGTTCACGATAGCCGGCGAGCGCCGGCCAGCCCGCGCCGCGGCGCGGCTGCTCAAGCGGCTGTATGAACTCGCGGAGGCCGAGGCCCTGACGCCCGAGGCCATCAACCTGCACCTGCAGGAGTCGGGCATCGCCGAGATGGCCGATGCCGATGCCGACAGCGCGGCGGAAGACGAGGTTCTGATCCGGACCCGGCGGGGAACCATCCGGGGGCGGGGGCCCAACCAGAAACAGTATCTGCGTAATATCGCCTCCCATGCGGTCAACTTTGGTGTCGGCCCGGCGGGTACCGGCAAGACCTACCTGGCCGTGGCCTGTGCAGTGGCCGCCCTGCTCGAGGACCGCGTGCAACGAATCGTGCTCGTGCGCCCGGCCGTCGAGGCCGGGGAGCGGCTCGGCTTCCTGCCGGGCGACATGGCCCAGAAGGTCGACCCCTACCTGCGCCCGTTGTACGACGCGCTCTACGAAATGCTGGGTTTCGAGCACGTCGCGCGCCTCATGGAGCGCAATGTCATCGAGGTCGCGCCGCTCGCGTTCATGCGCGGGCGCACGCTGAACGACGCGTTCGTGATCCTGGACGAGGCGCAGAACACCACGCACGAACAGATGAAGATGTTCCTGACGCGCATCGGCTTCGGGTCCACCGCGGTGATCACCGGGGATGTGACCCAGATCGACCTGCCGCGCACGCAGGCCTCCGGCATGAAGCAGGCGGTCGCCATTCTCAGGGACGTGGAGGGAATCAGCTTCAGCTATTTCAGCGCCCGCGACGTGGTCCGGCATCCCATGGTCCAGAGCATCGTGGAAGCCTATGACCGCGCGGAACGCACGAGTGGGGCGGATGAGGATTGAACTGACGGTGCAGCGCGACTGCGAAACCGCCGGGCTGCCCACCGACGCCGAATTTCAAGCCTGGGTCGACATCGCCCTTACCGATCGCGCACAACCGGCGAGCCTGGGACTGAGAATCGTCGACGAGGCCGAATCCGGCGCGCTCAACCAACGCTATCGGCAGCGCGCCGGTCCCACCAACGTCCTGTCGTTCGCGGCCGATGTACCGGAGCCCATGGCGCGTGAGCTGCTGGCCGCAGGCGTGGCCGTGCCGCTGGGCGACCTGGTCCTGTGCGCGCCGGTCATTCGGCGTGAAGCCGAGGCCCAGGGCAAGGGGGAGCAGGCCCACTGGGCACACCTCACCGTCCACGGCGTGCTTCACCTGCTGGGTTTCGATCACCAGTCGCAGGCCGAGGCGGCGCAGATGGAATCGCGGGAGACCGAGTTGCTGGCGCGCCTGGGCATTGCCGACCCGTACGCGCCGCGCTGACGGCTGACCCGGCGCGGCGCTGGCGCCGAAATGCTGAAAATCGGCAGATATTCTGGTAAAAGATTGAAATCGAGGCCAAGCGAGCCCCATGTTAGGCGGTGATGCGAGGTGCATTGCCGGCCGAGACAATATGAGCGACGACCAATCGAGTAGCGGTTCCGGGCAGCGAAGCTGGATGGAGCGACTGACCAGTGCCTTCACCAGCGAGCCACGGGACCGCGAAGAACTCAAAGAACTGCTGAACGAAGCCCTCCTGGGCGGCGTCCTGGACCGCGAGGCCTTGGCCATGATGGAGGGCGTCCTCGAAGTGTCCGAGATGCAAGTGCGCGATGCCATGGTGCCGCGCTCGCAGATGGTGGTCGTTCCACGCGATGCTCCCTTGGAAGCATTTCTGCCGCGCATCCTGGAGTCGGGGCATTCCCGCTTTCCCGTCATCGGCGAGGACCGCGACGAGGTCGAGGGCATCCTGCTGGCCAAGGACCTGTTGCGCTATTTCGCTGCGCCCGACCCGACCCGCTTCCGCCTGGAGGACGTCATGCGCCCGGCCGTGCTCATCCCCGAGAGCAAGCGCCTCAACATGCTGCTGCGGGATTTCCGCTCCAGCCGCAACCACATGGCCATCGTGGTCGACGAGTACGGCGGCGTGTCCGGGCTGATCACCATCGAGGACGTGCTCGAGGAGATCGTGGGTGAGATCGACGATGAGCATGACGAGGAGGAAGCCGCACCCATCACCGGCCTGGCCGATGGCCGCTACCTGGTGCAGGCCCTCACCCCCATCGACGAGTTCAATGAGGTCTTCGGTAGCGAACTCAGCGACGAGGATTACGATACCGTCGGCGGATTGCTGCTGGGCGAGTTCGGTCGCGTGCCCGAGCACGGCGACACGGTGACCCTCGATCAACGCTTCGAATTCCGCGTTACCGCCGCCGACAGCCGTCGCATCATCACCCTGGAGCTGCATGACCTCGGAGCGTCGTAAACGCCGCCTGCGCGCCGCGTTCACCTGTTCCTGGTTCATGCTCGCGGGGCCCGCAGCGGTTGCCGGCGGAGCGGAACCCGCGCTGCCTTTGCCGGCGCCCGAGGCCGGTTACGAGGCCTGGCTGGTGACCTATGGGCCGGGCGAGATCTACTGGCAGCGCTTCGGCCACAACGCCCTCTGGCTGCGGGAACCGGCCCGAGGGCTCGACCACACCTTCAATTTCGGCTACTTCGATTTTGCCCAGCAGGGTTTCCTGGCGCGCTTCATCCGGGGGCGCTTGCTGTATTTTTCCCTGGCGCAACCCGCGTCGGAGGAATTCGAGGGTTACCGTCGCGACGGCCGCAGCATCCGGGCCCAGCGGCTGAACCTCGATGCCGCGCAATACCGGCGATTGCGGGAGCACCTGCTGCGCGCCGTGCAGCCGGCCAATCGCTATTACCGCTACGACTACTTCCTGGACAACTGCGCCACGCGGATTCGTGACGCCCTGGACCTCGCCCTGGGCGGTGCCCTCCATGAGCGGTGGGCGGGGGTTCCGGCACAACAGGGCTTTCGCGCCCACACCCGCCGCCTGACCCACATGGATTACGGGTACTACCTGGGGCTGGAGGCGGTGCTCGGGCGCCCCGTTGACCGGCCGGTCAGCCGCTGGGACGAGATGTTCATCCCCTCGGTGATTGCCGACATCGCGGCCGCCACCCCCGCGGTCGGTGGTGGGGATCAGACCCCGCTGGTGCGCGAGGACCGGGTGCTGTGGGCCTCCGCGGCGCCAACGGTCCCGGCGGAGCCCCCGCCGGTCTGGCCGCGCTACCTGCTGCTGTCGATGGCCGCCGTGCTGCTGGCCGTGGCCGCCAGCCGCTGGCTTGCCCCGGCGCAGTCCGCAGCCTTCGCCGGCGGATGGCTGCTGGTGGCCGCAGGTGCGGGGTCAATCATGGTGATGCTGTGGGCCTTGACCGACCACGAGGTGGCCGGCCCCAACTTCAACCTGCTGATATTCAACCCGTTGTCGTGGCTGTGGTTCTGGACCGCCGCACGGCGCCCGCTGGCGGTCTGCCTGGCGCTCGGGGTGCCCCTGGCACTGCTGCAGGCGTTGGCCCCCGGCGGGCAGTACAACCTCGACGTCGTGGCGTTGGCCGGGCCGCCCGGTCTGGCCAGCGCCGCCTGGCTGTGGCGACACGGCGCACGCGCGGCGGGCGGTCGGGGTTCCGCCTAGGGGAGCGCCAGTTCTGCCTGGCGGCGGGTCAGCAGGACCGGGCCCGAGGCGTCGCTGCGGATCAGCATCAGACGATCGTGCTCCGCGTCATCCATGGGCGCCACCGGGCAGGCGCACAGCAGGGCCGCCAGCTCGGGGAGCGTATTGCTGTGCCCGACCACCACCGCCTTTGCAGCGGGCGATGCCTGCAACCGCGCCACGAATTGCCGTGGCTTGTCCGGATCGTAGAAATGCAGTGCGACCCCTGCCGCGCGGGCGATCGGCCGCGCCGTGTCGCGCGTGCGCCGGTAATCGGTGGACCAGACCTCGGTGATGCCGAGGCCGGCGAACCAGGCCGCCCAGTGTTCGGTGCGCTGCCGGCCGGCGGCGGTCAGGCCGGGGTCCGGCAGGTCCGGTTCCTTTTCCGCGTGGCGCAGGAGGTAGACTTCCGAGCCATGGGCGGCGACCGAGGCGAGCAGGCACAACAGGGCCGCGAGAGCGCCGGGTAGCCATCGTGGCGGGGCCTGCGCGGCCGGGTTCACCCTTCCAGCGTGGCCAGCGCCCGGGCCTGGTCTTCCTGGCGCAGGGGCTCGATGACCGCGTCGAGGTTGCCGTCCAGCACCTCATCCAGCTTGTAGAGCGTGAGCCCGATCCGGTGGTCGGTGACCCGACCCTGGGGGAAGTTATAGGTTCGAATCCGCTGGGACCGGTCGCCGGAGCCGACCTGCAGCCTGCGCGCCTCCGCCTGCTCTTCTGACTGGCGCTGTTGTTCCTGTTCGAGCAGGCGGACCTTCAGCAGCGACATGGCTCGCGCCCGGTTCTTGTGCTGCGAACGCTCGTCCTGGCATTCCACCACGATGCCGGTCGGCAAATGCGTGATGCGAATGGCCGAATCGGTCTTGTTCACGTGCTGGCCGCCGGCACCCGAGGCGCGGAAGGTGTCGATCCGCAGGTCGGATGGCTGAACCTCGACTTCCTCGATGTCTTCCCGCTCGGGCAGGATTGCCACGGTGCACGCCGAAGTATGCACCCGGCCCTGCGACTCGGTTTCCGGCACCCGCTGCACGCGATGCGTGCCGGATTCGTATTTCAGGCGTGCGAATGCGCCACGGCCGGCAACGCGCGCAATGACCTCCTTGAAGCCGCCATGCTCGCCGAGATTCTGGCTGAGCACTTCCACCGACCAACCCTGCCGCTCGGCGTAGCGGCCGTACATTCGGAACAGGTCACCCGCGAACAGTGCCGCCTCGTCCCCGCCCGTACCGGCCCTGACCTCGAGAAATATATTGTTCTGATCGTCGGGGTCGCGGGGCAACAGCAACACCCGCAACTGGTGCTCGATGTCGGCCTGGCGAGCCTCCACGGCCGCCAGCTCCTCGCTCGCCAGTTCTGCCAGCGACGGGTCGGACCCGGCCAGGATCTGTCGCGCCTCTTCCATCGCGACGGCGGCCTCCTGCCATTGACGCCAGGCCGCTACGACGGGTTCGAGCTGCGCATACTCCACCGAGAGGTCGCGGAACCGGGCGGGGTCGGCCGCCGCATCCGGCTGCGCAAGCAGCAGCGCGATCTCTTCGAAACGCGCCTCGACCTGACGCAGGCGGTCGCTGATGCTGGCTTTCATGGCTCCGGCTCACGATCCGGGTCCGGCTCCGGCTCCCCCTCGAACAGCCAATCCGCGGCCTTGAGCGTGTCGTAATCCTGCTGCTCGGCGGCCTGGCGAAGGCGCGTGCTGGGAAGATGCAGGATGCGGTGCGTCAGCGTGTTGGCGAGTTGCTCGATCGCCTCCTCGGCCGGCCGGCCGGCCGCAATCTGGCGCAGGGCGCGTTGCGCGAGTTCCTCGCCACTGCGTTCGGCGTGCCGGCGCAGGCGTTGCAGGGAAGCCGCCGCACGGGCGCCGTGCCACCAGCGCATGAACTCCTCCACTGCCTCGTGCACCATGTCCTGCGCCGCCACTGCGGCCGCATCCCGGTGTTGCATGTTTGCCATCGCCACCTGTTGCAGGTCATCGATGGTGTACAGGTACACGTCATCGAGCTCGGCGACCCGCGGGTCGACATCCCGCGGCACCGCGATGTCCACCAGAAAGATGGGTCGCCGCCGCCGGGCGCGGAGGGCTCGCCTGATCAGCTCCGCGCCAATCAGCGGTTCCCGGCTGGCGGTCGAGGTCACGACGATGTCCGCCGCGGGAAGCACCTGGTCGAGCTCCTCCAGCGCATAGGGCGTGGCCGCGAACTGCAGCGCCAGCTGCTCCGCCTTCTGGCGGCTGCGGTTGGCGATCATCAGGCTGGCCACACCCTGCTCGTGCAGATGGCGCCCGCACAGCTCGATCATTTCCCCCGCGCCCAGCAACAGCACATGCTTGCGGGCGAGGTCTCCAAAGATCTGGCGGGCCAGGACCAGCGTGATGTAGGCGACAGAAACCGGGTGCTCGTTGATGCCGGTCTGGTGCCGCACCGTCTTGCCGGTGGCGAAGGCGTGCTGGAACAGGCGGTCGGTGACCTTGCCCAGCCCGCCCGCCGCCCGGGCCTGCTGCCAGGCTTCCTTCAGTTGCCCGACGATCTGCGGCTCCCCGAGCACCAGGGAATCGAGCCCGCCGGCCACCCTGAACAGGTGCGCGACGGCCTCGGTGTCACGCAGCAGGTAGAGGTGTTCGCCGGCCTGTCGCTCATCCAGGCCCGCCGTGGTCCGCATCCACTGCAGGAAAACCTCCTGCTGGTCGGGTTCGACGATGCCATAGATTTCCGTTCGATTGCAGGTGCTCAACAGCAGGGCCTCCGCGACGCCCGCCAGGGCCCTCAGCTCGCGCACCTTGGACGGGTAGTCGTCGCGGTGGAATGCCAGCCGCTCCCGAATTTCCAGGGGCGCGACATGGTGACTGGTTCCAACGGCAAGCAGCGGCATGGGCAGGGTTCGGCTAGGCGTGCGAGACGATTCTGGGGCTGCGCATCGACAATATCAAGTTGTTCTATTTTACCGGCCCGTGCTGCGGGCGGGCGCCCCGGGGGATTGGTTCACTACCGGCAAGCGCGTATGCTTGGCGGCTATGTGCCGTGCTCTCAGCCAGCGATGCATGCATGGTCCCCTGCTCGCGCTGACCCTGGTGCTGGCGGCCTGCGCGCATGCACCCATGAATCCGGACGACGGGCCAGGAGCTGGGGCCGCGCCGCCCGTGGCGGCCGCCCAGGCCACGCCGGAGGAGGTCATGTACCGGATCTTTGCCGGCGAGGTGCTCGGCACTGAGGGCGACCTCGAAGGCGCAGCCAACGAGTACCTGGCGGCGGCCATGGAGGCGACCGATCCCGAGATTGCGCGCCGCGCCACCCAGATTGCGCTCTCGGCCCAGACCTGGCAACACGCCGCGATGGCGGCCGATCGCTGGGTGGTGCTGCAGCCCGACAGCCTGGAGGCGCGCGAAGTCGCCGCGCGCACCTTGCTCATGGTGGGCGATTACGTTGGTGCCGAACACCAGCTGGAGGGCATCCTGGGCCTGTTGGCGCCGGATTCAAGGCAGGCCTGGTCCGCGATCGCCGGCCTGTTGGTGTCTGCGGCCAACCCCGAGAAGGCACAGCGGCTGCTGGAGCGGCTGGTCGCGCTGCACGGCGCCGATGGCCATCCCGATGCGCTGCTGGCCCGCAGTCGCCTGGCGGCCGGTGCCGGTGACCTGGATCGGGCCGAATCCCTGGCGCTGCAGGCGGTGGCTGCCGATCCGCAACGGGCCGATACGCTGGCCTGGGCCGGCCGTCTGGCGGTCAACAGCGGGGACGAGGACCGCGCGCTCGAGCGTTACCGAAGCGCCTGGCAGCTGCAGCCCGGAGAGCCGGACATTGCGATGCCTTTTGCGGAACTGCTGCGGCGGACGGGCGACCTCGATGCGGCCCAGGGCGTACTGGCGGGGCTGGCGGATACGCCGCGGGCGCGCCTCACGCGGATCGTCTTCGCGCTCGAGTCCGGCCAGCAGGCGCTGGCCGAGTCCCTGTACCATGAATTCCGAGACGTCACTTATCCAGACCGTTCGGAGCAGGCCTTCCAGGCCGGCCAGGCCGCCGAGTTGCTCGGCTTCCCGGAGCAGGCCATCGCCTGGTATGCGGCGGTCGAGGACGGCGAGCGGGTGGTGGTCGCCCTGCTGCGCCGGGCCTTTCTGCTGGCGCGTACCGGCGAATTGGAAGCGTCCCGGGCGTTGCTGGCGGAGGCCAGGGTGGGCGGTGACCCGACCGTGGTCACCGAGAGTTACCTGGCCGAGGCGCAGATCATGGCCGATGCCGATCAGCCCGGCGAGGCCTACGCGATCCTGACCGAGGCCCTGGCGCGCGCGCGCGGCGATGACACACAGATCCGGTACAACCGCGCGCTGCTCGCGGTTCAGCTGGACCGTGCGCAGGCGGCGGAAGACGACCTGCGCCACATCATCGCGCGCCAGCCGCGCAATGCCATGGCCCTGAATGCGCTCGGCTACACGCTGGCGGACCGCAACGAGCGGCTGGAGGAGGCGCAGCGGCTGATCGAGGCGGCGTACGCTCTCGACCCGGACGAGGCGTCCATCATCGACAGCATGGGCTGGGTAGCCTATCGCCTGGGCCGGCTGGAGGAAGCCCGGCAGTATCTGCAGGAAGCCTTGCGTCGCGAACCCAACCCCGAGATTGCCGCCCACCTGGGCGAGGTGTTGTGGGTGCTGGGCGACCACGAGGCCGCCACCGCGGTCTGGGACGAGGGCCTCGAACTGGAACCCGACAATGCAGTGCTGCTGGACACCCTGGCGCGCTTCGGGGTGGCTCGTTGATCCGGGCCGGACGCCTGTGCCTGCTGTTGGCCGTGGCCGGCTGCAGCGTGACGCCAAGCGTTCCCCCGCCAGAGAACCTGGAGTCGATCTACCATGACCGCGCCCAGCGCCTGCACGGCCTCGACGACTGGGCCCTGCTCGGTCGGCTGTCCATCGATGACAGTCATGACGGCGGCAGCGGGCGGTTGCATTGGCAGCGCAGCGCGAACGAGATGCAGCTCGATTTTCGCGGCTCGTTGGGGCAGGGCGCGTGGCGCCTGCGCGTGGGGCCCGGGCAGGCACGCCTGGAGCGGGGCGACGGCAGCGTGACCGCGGCCGAAAGCATCGATGAGCTGGTGCAGGCCGAAATGGGCTGGTCGGTCCCGGTCGAGGCCCTGCGCTGGTGGGTGCTGGGAGTGGCCGCGCCGGGTGGTGACGATGCGCTGGAGCTGGACGCCCGGGGTCGGCCGATCGCATTGGCTCAGCTGGGGTGGACGGTTCGCTACGACCGCTACCTGCCGGTCGGTGACCTGCAGCTGCCCGGCAGACTGGAAGCCACCCGCGGGTCGTACCGGGTGCGGCTGGCCGTCAAACGCTGGACGCTGGGCGCGGGCGCGCAATGAGCGGAGCGTTCACGGCCTGGCCGGCGCCGGCCAAGCTCAACCTGTTCCTGCATATCCTCGGCCGACGCACGGATGGGTACCACGAGCTGCAGACCCTTTTCCAACTGCTGGACTGGGGCGACGAGGTGCGGCTCCAGATCACCTCGGATGGCCGCATCGAGCGGGTCGGAAACCTGCCCGGTGTTCCGGCGCAAAGCGACCTCGCGGTGCGCGCGGCGCGGGCGCTGCAGGCCCACTGCGGAGTGCGGGCGGGGGCCCTGATCGACATCCACAAACGCATTCCGCTGGGCAGCGGGCTGGCCGGCGGCAGCAGTGACGCGGCGACCACCCTGGTGGCCCTGAATGAACTCTGGGGTTGCGGCTTGTCAAAGCCGGAGCTGGCCGAACTTGGCCTCGCGCTCGGTGCCGACGTGCCCGTGTTCGTGTTGGGCCGCAGCGCCTGGGCCGAAGGGGTGGGGGAGCGTCTCGAACCGCTGCGCCTCGGCACGCGTCACTATGTGCTGATCTTTCCGGGCTTGCGCATCGCCACGGCGGAGGTGTTCGCAGACCCGCACCTGCCCCGCGACACGCCGGCGATCGAGCCCGCCCGATGGCGGTTCGAGTCCAGCCGCAACGACTGCGAGGCGGTGGTGCTGGCCAGGCACCCCGAGCTGCGCGAGGTGATGCAGGCCGCTGCGGCCTTCGGGTCGCCGCGCCTGACGGGTACCGGGAGCTGCATCTTTCTGCCGGCCGAGGGGGAAAATGCGGCGCGCGGCATCACAACCGCGCTGAAACCCCGCTATAATGTTCGCGCCGTCAGGGGTGTGGACCATTCGCCGCTGCTCGCGCGGCTGTCCGCCGACGCCTGACGGTGGCGGGTTGACTCAGCTGGGACGTCGCCAAGCTGGTTAAGGCACGGGGTTTTGATCCCCGCATTCGCAGGTTCGAGTCCTGCCGTCCCAGCCAATTTACTGGCCTCCGCACGGGTGAGGGGTAACGAATCGTGGCCACTCCATCGCTGATGATCTTCTCCGGCAATGCGAACCTCCGGCTGGCCAGTGACATCGCCAACGAGCTCGGAGTGCCGATGGGCAAGGCCATCGTCGGGCGGTTCAGCGACGGCGAGGTCATGGTCGAGATC
>JABAOE010000079.1_pt1 | contig 56799 bp, 49 predicted proteins | sample 7062141 | NCBI WGS metagenome assembly JABAOE01 (sample SAMN14538627, study PRJNA623070) | marine sediment metagenome | biome: marine biome [ENVO:00000428]; feature: marine pelagic biome [ENVO:01000023]; material: deep marine sediment [ENVO:00002113] | place: India: Gulf of Khambhat ... | reverse complement strand
CTCACCGATGCGGATACTTTCCTGGCCCTGCTGACGACCCGCTCCGGGCGCGCCGTCATCGTTATCGACGATGCCCATCGGCTCGACCGCGAGGCTCTCGAGCAGCTGCTGTATCTCGCAAAACGATGGCAATCGTACAGTGTGAGATTTCTGATCAGTGCCGAACCGGGCTTTCGCGAGAGTCTCGCGTTATTGTCACAGGGCGAGCTTTTCACCGCCGCCGCGACCACGCTGGCGATGCCGCGCTTCGATCACGAGCAGGTCGGCGACTACCTGCACATGTGCCTCTTCCACGCCGGCTTGGTGGGCGACAGCCCCTTCGATGACAGGCTCGTATCGGAGGTTGTGCAGAGGGCCCAGGGGCTGGTGGGCGCCATCGCACCCATCGCCAGAGAATTGCTGCAGGCAGCCGCAGACGCGCAGGGATCCGCGGGCGCGGCGCCCCGGAGAACGCGCCGCTGGCCGCTGCTGATGGTGGCCGCGGCGGGTCTCGGCGCCATGCTGACGGTCGCGGTTCCCGGCGTTTCCGGCGGCGGCGAGGAGGCGGAGTCGCGTGCCGGCCGGGCGGCCTTTCACTGGAGCATCATCCCGGCACGCCGGGAAGCTGCCGGCAGCCGCGTACGGGGATCAGCCCCCGCCGGTGCCGCGGTGCGCTGACAGGGTGCTGGAGTGGTGGAAATTGTGGCTCGAGCCCCGCTCGACCTGCTTCGGTGGCAGCGCAGGCTGAGGCTGCGCGTAGAACACGGGTTCCAGGTCATCGGTGCGATCCGTGAAGGGCAGGCGCATCAGCACCTTCGTTCCTCTGGCCTCGGCGTCGCGCTCGGCGCCGTGGAGCTGCTTGGCGAGCTCGTGCATCCAGGGCAGCCGGTAGGCGCGCGGCTCGTCGGTGTCGGGCAGCTCGACCCACAGGTAAATGGCCTCGCCCTCGCGCAGGCTCGAGCCGAGGACCGTCACTTCCGAAACCTCCCGGTGCCACCACTCGAGACTCGTGGGTTTGGGACGGCTCAATAAATCCGCATAGCCCAGATAAATCGCCGGAATGAACAACGCCGTCGCGAGCAGGGCCGCGACCTTGGCCAGCACTCTGCGGTGCGACCATATGGTGATCGCTGCGAGCATCGCGGCCAGCGCAGATGAGGCAGCAAAAAGGTGAAAGAGCTCAGTCACAGCCTCGCCTTGCTGCGAAGCGGCCGCGGCAGATCGTGAACGCTTCCTGCAATCAGATCGCCATCTTCATCGAGCTTGAAACGAAAAACCGTCGTTTCCTGTCCCTCGTGCAACAGGTCGAGCCTGGTATTGAGCAGGCGCCGTGACGATGCGTCCTTCGTGCCCTTTACGCTCACCGCGATGGTTGCCGGTATCGGGTAGTGATGACCGGTGTTACGGTAAAGATGAACGTTAACCGTGTACTCGCCCGCAGGGACGCCGCGGCTATAAGAGAACTCGTAGTTGAGATTGGTGAGATCGGAGTCGCGACCGAGGTCATCGCGCAGCAGGTTGAACACCGTGCCATCCTTGTTGGAGTAACCTACAGGCCTGTCGCCCGGGCCTTCGACCCACAGATCCACGTCGGCATCGATATGATCGGGCCAGCGCAGCTCGACGATGACGTTTCCTGGACTGCGGGTTTCCTGCTCGTCAGCCGCACGCGGATTGATATGCGGAAGGAGCAGCATGACGATCATGACGAAGCCGGCGAGCGCCAGCATGATCACGTCGCGAAACACCGTCGCGCCGCTCTCGTCATCGAATAGATCAATCTCGCGCATGAATCTCCGCAAGCTCGACGAGCGCTGTGATGAGCTTTACCGTGCCGCCGGCGAGGACCTGGTGATTCGCCATCAGCCACACATTGAGGACGGCACCGATGAGCGTCGTGTAAAGGGCTGTCGACATGCCCTGAATCAGCGTCGATACCATCGGCGCAATGGCCTTGACGTCGGATGCGTGCTCCGGGTCGACACCGCCCAGCGCGATGATGAAACCGACCACGGTGCCGATCAGTCCGAGCAGAACGAGGCTGTTGGCGATGTGGCGAACCACCGCAGTACGGTGGGCAATCTTCATGCGCAGCGCGCCGACCAGGTTGGCGCGACTGTCGGCGTCGCCGTCGACCATGGGGGCCAGGTAACGGGCCGCGGGCGAATCGACGCCTGCCTCGAAGTCGCGCACGCTGTTCAGCTCGTAGCTGGTCTGCCAGACCTTCCAGGCCGAGAGTCCCAGCCCGACGAGGAATACCAGCATGATGACCAGCGACAGATAGGTTCGGTCGGCGACCAGCGCCTGGTTGACCAGTCCGTGGGCATAGGCCGCCCCGAGGAGACCGAAGCCGAACAGATTGAGCAGCGCGAAGCGCATCAGCAGAAGGTAGCGATAGGGGTCGATACCCCGCCTTCTCGGATGCAGCTGCAGCCAGGCGACATGCCGGAGCTCGGGATTCTGCTCCTCGGCGGCGTCCCCATGGGGCGGGGGCTTCTCATCGGAAGCGGGTAGCTTGGGGATCGCGTAAGCCATGGCTCACCCCTCGGGCGGTTAACTAAATTCCTAAAAGGGATATCGGCCGGATTGGGAATTCCTTAAACATCTCCCCTCGCGCAGCTGTGACAATCGGCGTGCCAGGCGCGTGAAAACTGACGACCCGGTCACGTTGTGGGAGATCTTCCCGCTTGGCCCCCAACCCGGGCCGGGATCCCGGCCGGCAGCGGGGCCATCGGCCGCCCGGGCGCCCGGCATCGGACCCGTCGGGCGCCGGCCGACTAAACTCCCAAGGGAATCGTCCGATAAATGAGGTATTGAAGCGGCGCGATCTGCGCGTTTCTTGGCCCAACCACCGAAGGATGCTCAAGTCATGACCAAAGGCACACAGGATTCGGCCTCAAAACCTGCGGAGGTCCCGGCCTCCGGGAACAGGGCGACGCCCCCCCCGGGCGCTGCCGCGCAGCAGGCGGCCGCCGGACAGCAACCACGGGTCGTCTCGCGCCCGGAGGACGTGGCCGGCCTCGTTCTCATGCAGATCGACCTGGTCAATGCCCGAAAGGACGATCTCACCATCGCCATCAAGGGGCTGGCGGACCTCACCCGGCAGCTGGTGAGGGCTTACGGTGAGAACATGCAGACCATCGAGCAGCTGCAGTCGAAGCTCAATAAACTCGGCAGAGAGGCAAAAGGCGCTGCCCCACCTTCGAACGGCAAGCGCAAGCCGTCCCGCTAGCTTGCCGGCGCGGCCCGCCGCTAGGAGCCGGCCGCGCAGTCGTCACTGCCTTCGTTCACCCAGCTCGCCATGGCGCCCGCGTAGGGCGCGCCCTGTCGGCTCGTCTGTCTGATCCGGACGCGGCTTTTGTCGAGTCCCTGGGCGTCGATGTCGACGCGCATCACGTGGGAGTCCGCGAGAAAAGCGTCGTTCTGAAAGCCCACCCCCGTGTCGACGGAGATCTCCGCGTGGCTCTTGCCCAGGTCGTAGTCACCCTGGATTCGGTAGTAGCCGCTGGTGCATCGGTAGAGCATCTTGTAGAGACGCCGATAGGTCATTTCCACGTTGCGGCCAGAGACGAACTCGGTCTCCTTCAGATACCGGGGTTTGCGGTCTTCCTTGTTGACGTATACGGTCCCGCAACCGGCAACCTGTGCGAGCAGAAAAAAAACCAGTACGGCCCGCACCGGCAGCGTTGTGTCCTCGAAAGAGCGTCGGCCGTGCTCAAGCGTCGAGCGTATGATCCCGCTCCCACTGCGTGATGGTCGTTGCATAGCTCTTCCATTCCTGCAGCTTGAGCTTCACGTAGCTGCTCACGAGCTCGTCGCCAAGGGCTTCGCGCAGCACCTTGCTCTTGTCGAAAAGACGCACGGCATCGAGCATGTTGAGCGGCAGGCGGCGGATGCGGCGCAGCTTGTGTCCCTCCGTATACATGTTGATGTCGAGCCGTTCGCCGGGGTCACGCTCGTTGGCGATACCGTCGAGCCCGGCAGCCAGCACGCCGGCCTGCAATAGATAAGGATTGGCGGCGCCGTCCATCAGGCGCAGCTCGAAGCGGCCCGGATCGGGGATTCGAACCATGTGCGTGCGATTGTTGCCCGAGTAGCTGATGGCATTGGGCGACCAGGTTGCCCCGGACAGGGTCACGGTGGCGTCGATACGCTTGTAGCTGTTGACGGCGGGATTGAAAATCGCCGCCAGGGAATCGGCGCTGTGAATGATGCCGCCGAGGAACTGATAAGCAAGCTTCGAGAGCCCCATCTCGTCGCTCGCGTCCGAGAACTTGTTCGTGCTTCCCGACTTGTCCCATACCGACACATGGGCGTGGCAGCCGTTACCCGTGAGATGCGGGAAAGGCTTCGGCATGAAGGTCGCCCTCAATCCGTGTTTCTCGGCAATCGATTTCACCATGTACTTGAAGAACACGTGACGGTCAGCCGTCACGAGCGCGTCGTCGTATTCCCAGTTCATCTCGAACTGGCCGTTGGCGTCCTCGTGATCGTTCTGATAGGGGTTCCAGCCGAGCTCGACCATGCAGTCGCAGATCTCGCTGATGACGTCGTAGCGCCGCATGAGCGCCGCCTGGTCGTAACAGGGCTTCTCCTGGATGTCGCGCTCGTCGGATATGGCGGTTCCGTCGAGATTGACCAGGAAATACTCGCACTCGACGCCCGACTTCATGTACAGGTCCTGGGCGGCGGCCTTTTCCAGCTGGCGCTTGAGCGCCACGCGGGGCGATGCTTCCACGGCCTTGCCGCCCATCCACAGGTCGCCCGCCAGCCACGCCACCTCGGGCTTCCACGGCAACTGGATGAGGCTGTCCGGGTCGGGGATCGAGAACATGTCGGGATCCGCGGGCGTCATGTCCAGCCACGCGGCGAATCCCGCGAATCCGGCGCCGTCCTGCTGCATCTGCGCGATGGCGCGCGCCGGGACCAGCTTCGAGCGCAGAACGCCGAACAGATCCACGAAGCTGATGAGAAAATATTTAATCCCCTCGGATTTCGCGACCTTTTCGAGATCAACGGCCATGACTAACCTCCCTTGAAGTCGAGGCCTGCGCCTCGATTGTTGTCGTTACGGAGTCAGGTGCGACGATCGCACAATTTCGCGTGATTGTCAGACCCGGTCCTGGAATGGTCGCAGAACACGGGTGTCGTCAGATTCCGAACGCAGTCCGGGCCCCTAAGCCGGGCGCGTGCCGGCAAGCGGCACGCCCGTGGCCGTAGCGGTCGCGAGGGTAACGGAGCGCAGATCCTCGGGCTCGAGGTTGTGCAGATTGGTCTTTCCTGTGCAGCGCGCCATCATCGAGGCCTCGCCCGCGCTCGCCGTGACAATGTTGACGATTGCGCGCGCGCGCTCTTCATCGCTCCAGTCCGATGTGAACTCCAGCGACGTCTCCTCGGAGATGTAGCCACCCGCAGCAAGGCCGAGGGCCATACCCAGAATCACTGCCTTTGCGCCGAGGGCCATCAGCTTTGCCGAGTCGGTGCCCGAGCGCACGCCGCCGAAGTACACCAGATCGATCGCCTCTTCGCGGTTGAGGCGTCGCAGAATCGCGATGGCGTCGCGAAGCACCTCCGGACTGGGAGCACCGCGCAGCTCCGACCATCCGCTTTCGATGCCGGCGGTGGCGTCGAGCAGCAGCAGGTCGAAATCGTGATCCAGGGCGTGCACGATGCTCTGCTCGAGGAAAGCGCTCGAAGAGACCACCATGCCGAGCAGCTGATCGTCGCGCAGCCGCGCCGCATACGGCGGGCTCGGTTCCGATCGCTGCACGTGCAGCAGCGCCTTTGCTTCGGGGCTCGGCTCCGACTCGCCGGCCACGATCAGCTGAAGCCAGGGCAGCGCATCGTCGATGGGGCGCCGACCCACGTAGCCGCATCCGAGCGCGCGTAACCCTTCGGCGACGCCTGCGCGCACTTCCTCGGGCGCATCGTCGAAGCCGGTTGCCAGATAAGGCAGCTCGAGATTCAGTCGGCCGCCCAGATCGGTGTCGATCCTGCACGCCTCCCGATACGGGTCGATCACCAGGCGCGACAGATTCGCCGGCAGGAACACGAGATCGTCCAGGCTCGGCGCCCGGCCGTCGGGAAACGGGTTGTCGCGCAGCCGAAGGCGGCGGCTCAGCATTGCCTTGTGCTTGGCGTGGTCGATGACGTTTGTGCGCGCCATGGAGAACAGATCTTCGCGGTGGTGCACGGAGTAGTCCGCGGATCCCGTCTCTGCGTCGCAGCGGTAGCAGCGGGCCGCCTCCCTTCGCGCGGTCTGCTCGTCGTAGGTGGATTCGATTTCCGGAAACTCGATGGGCTTCTTGCCGAGACCGAAGAACTCCGGTTCCTGCTTCGCGAGCCTCTCCCACATCAGATCCTGGGCCACCGGCACGCGCCGGGTGCGATAGGGCGTGCGATAGGGCATCGGGTCGTCGCGGCCTTCGAGAAAAGCCTCGATGTAGTATGCCGCGCGCTGCCCGTGACTCATGGCCATGACAATGGTGGATCCGCCGAATGCGCCGTCGCCGGCCGCGAATACCTTATCGTCGTCGGTGCGCATGCCGGCGAAGTCGGCGTGCACCCGATCGGGTCCCATCATGCCGCGTCGCTCGAGCTCGTCGCATTCGGCCTGCTGGCCGACCGCAGCGATGACCATGCCGCAGTCGATGCCGTGCTCGCTGTCTTTCACCACCACCGGGCGGCGCCGGCCGTCCGCGTCGGCCGGGCCCGGCTCGGTGCGCACGCAGCGCAGCTCGAGGCCGTTTCCTTTCGGATTCACCGACACCTGCTGGGTGCTGTAGACGAACTCGATGCCCTCCTTGATAGCGCCTTCGAGCTCGATGCGCCGCGCGGGGATGTCCTCGGGCCCGCGGCGGTAGATCACCTTGACGTGCTTGCAGCCGGGCAGGCGCTTGGCGACCCGGCATGCGTCCATGGCGACGTCGCCGCCACCGATGACGGCCACGGTCTGCGGAAGCTCCGGCCGCTCACCCGCGTTCACCCGGCGCAGGAAGCCGACGCCGTCGACGACGCGCGCGTCGCCCTCGCCGGGGATGCGCATGGCCTTGCCCCACCAGGAGCCGATGGTGAGCAGAACGGCATCGTGTCGTTGCTTGAGCTCGTCGAGGCTCACGTCGCGGCCGAGCGCGGTGTTGTAATGCATGCTGAGACCCGGGCAGCGCTGCTCGAGACGTTCGATGTCTTCCTCGATGATGCCGGGCGGCAGGCGGAAGGCGGGAATGCCCCACACCATCATGCCGCCGGGGCGGTCGGTCATCTCGTAGACGTCGACGGCGTAGCCCGCGACGCAGAGGTCGTGGGCGGCGACCAGACCGGCCGGCCCGGCGCCGACGATGCCGACGCTCTGCGACTTGCTGACAGGCACGGCGGGCGGATCGTAGCGGTGCCCGACCTTATCCATGACGAATCGCTTCAGATTGCGGATCTGCACGGCGCCGTCGGCGGACTCGCGCCGGCAGGCAGGCTCACAGGGGGCGTCGCACACGCGCCCGCAGATGGAGCTGAACGGATTGGTAGCGGTAATGGCCTCGAAGGCTTCCTCGTACCTGCCTTCCCAGATGTAGGCGAGGTAGGAGGGCGCGTCGGTGCCCACGGGGCACGCCACCTGACAGGGCGCCGGCACGTAGTGGGCATCGGCGGTGTCGTCCCTGTACTCCCCCGGCGCCGGTGGCACGAGGATGCGGTTGATGTCGTAGACGCCCATCTCAGCCCACCTGCACCGAAAGCTCCGGGTTGCGACCGCGGTATTGCGGGGCGTAGGGCAGGCGCGTGATGGCGGCGGCTTCGGGCGTCAGCGCCACGAGATCGTCGCGATTGAGCTCGCGCACGTCGTGGTAACCGAGCCCTTCGGTAATGGCGGCAATCTGCCAGCGCACGCTTTCCAGGAACCGGTGAATGTTCTCCGCTTCGACGCTCGGCTTGTAGCGCTTCTCGTGCTCCGGGTCCTGCGTCGCGATGCCGGTGACGCACTGACCCACGTGACACTGCATGCAGGCGATGCAGCCGCCCGCGATGATCACCGAGGTGCCGAAGGCGGTGGCGTCGGCGCCGAGACAAAGCGCCTTGACGGCGTCGATGCCGTCGCGCAGGCCGCCCATCAGCACGATCTGGATGTCGTCGCGACGCCCGATCTCGTTGAGGGCATCGAGCGCCTCCATAATCGCTGGAAGCGTCGGGATGCCGACGAAATCGATGACCTCGCTGCTGCCGGCGCCGGTCGAGCCCTGCATGCCGTCGAGCTCGACGAAGTCGAAGCCGTCCTTGACCGCGATCTTGATGTCGTCGCGCACGCGTCCGGCGCCGAGCTTGACGCTCACCGGCAGCCGATAGCCCGTGGCTTCGCGGAACTCTTCGATCTTGATGACCAGATCGTCGGCGCCGAGGATATCGGGATGCCGTGACGGCGAGCGCAGGTCGATGCCCGCCGGAATGCCGCGGATCTCGGCGAGCTCCTTGGTGACTTTCTTCGCCATCAGCTGACCGCCGAGACCGGGCTTGGCCCCCTGGGAGATGTAGATCTCGAGTCCGTCGGCGCGCTTCATGTCGTGGATGTTCCAGCCGAGCCGCCCGCCCAGGCATTGAAAGATCAGCTGCTCGGCGGCGTCGCGCTGCGCGTTGCTCATTCCGCCCTCACCGGTGTTCTCGGCGATCTTCGACATCGCCGATGCCATGGCGATGGCCTGCTTGGTGGAACGGCTGAGCGCGCCGTAGCTCATGGGCGCGATCATCACGGGCATGCTGAGCTTCAGGGGCTGCGCTCCTTTCAAGCCGCCGATCTCGGTATACATACGTACCTTGGACACCACATCCGGATCGCGTCCCGCCTCGGAAAGATCTTTCTTGAAGGCCAGGTCCGAGAGATGCGGCAGGGGCCGCGCGCCGCCGTAGCCGCGGATGCGATAGCGGCCGCTCTGGGATTTGATGTGAATGTCTTCCTGGACTTTGGCGTTCCAGTACTGGGATTTCCCCGAGAAGCTGAAAAAAGGGATGCTGCGCATCTGCTTCTCGGCGCTGCCATAGCGCAGCTTCTTTCCCGCATTGACGATCTTTTTGAACGTGCCGCGGTGGCGCAGCTCGTAACGATCCAGGAACTCGAGAATCGAATCCTGCTCGTCGCCGTCGAGACCGGCCTCTTCGGCATCGGAGCCGAGGGACTGGACGTCCCCGGCAATGTAGATGGTGCCGCCCGTCATGTCCTCGCCGACGCGCTCGCCGGAGTTGCCGAGGATGATGATGCGTCCGCCGTACATCATATAGCCGGCCATGAAATTGGCATTGCCGGCGCAGAGCAGGGTGCCTTCCTTCATGACCTGGCCGGCGCGCGAGCCGATGTTGCCATGGACGACCAGCTCGGCGCCGCGAATGCCGACGCCTGCGATGGCGCCGGCGTTGCCTCGCACCACCACCGAGCCGCTGTACATGTTGTCACCGAGGCCCCAGCCGACGTTGTTGTCGACTTCGAAGTGCGCGCGATCGGTGAGTCCCGCGCAGAAGTAACCCGCCGAGCCGCGAATGTGCACGTTGATTGCGTCGGTGAGCCCTACGCCGATGTGATGGCGCGCGTCGGGATTGAGGACGGTGACGTCCTCACCCGCGGCTCCGCACTCGCGGATGCGCTCGTTGGCCTCGCGTACCGGGATCCTGGCTAGATCGATCGTGACCACGTGTTGAAGGTTCCCGGCGGCGGCTCCATGGTGCTGAGCGCCTGTCCCGGGAACAGACGGTTCAACGATACTTCTTCGGAGGCGACGGCAATGAGATCGTCGGTCTCGTACATGATCATCGGCTTGGCGGCGAGGCGATCCTTGGCATAGCCGATCTCGTCCTTGGTGGAGACGAGAAAGGAGAACGTTCCGTCGAGGTCGTCGATGGATGTCGAGAGCGCATCCTTGAGCGAGATGCCCTGGGACATCTTGTCGGCCAGGTAAACGGCAATGAGCTCGCTGTCGTTATCGGTGGTGAACTCGAAACCGCGCTGCTCCAGTCGCCGGCGCATCTTCCAGTAGTTGGTGATCTGACCGTTGTGAACGATGGCGACATCGGCGAAGCCGGTAGCCCAGAAGGGATGCGACGCCTCGGGCTTGACGTCGGATTCGGTAGCCAGGCGCACGTGACCGAGACCGTGGCTGCCGCGGAACGCGTGCACGTGATAGCGATCGTCGACGTCGTGGGCGCCGCCCACGTCTTTGACGATCTCGAGGCTCGATCCGATGGAGATGACCTTGGCGGCATGCTCCATGGCGTAGGCGAATGTCTGGATGTCGCCGGTGTAGCTCACGGTGCAGCGGTAGTTGTTGCCGATCCGCTCCTCCTCGACGAGCGCTGCGCCGTGCTCGACAAAGCGCGCCTTGATACGCTCGACGGCGTCTTCGGCCTCGTCGCCTTCGCCGACGAAGAAGCGCAGACGCAGGCGATCCTCGACGGCCGCGCCGTAGAGGGCGAAGCCCGTGGAGTCGGGTCCCCGGTGCTGGCAGCCATCGAGCATGTCGATGAGCGCCTGCCCGGTGTTACCCTGGCTGTCCCTGGTCTTGTACATGATTCCGGCTATTCCACACATGCTGCCTCCTCGGCGGGGGTTCCGGCCGTCGCGGCGTGGCCGCACCCGCGAGCCCGTTGAGCGTAATACCGCGGCCCGCCCCGATCAACCCAGAAGAGAAAAAATTTACTCTGAGGAATGACGGCCCTCACGACTCGGGGCCGCGGGGCTCGACGATGACGGCCAGGAAGCGAATCGGCAGCTTCACCAGCTCCTCGGGGCCGTGGGGGGCGTCGGCGTCGAAGAACAGCGAATCGCCCGGCGTCAGCCGGTAGGTCTCACTGGCGTGGCGGTAGACGACCTCGCCGGCGAGCATGTAGATGAACTCGACCCCATCGTGTTGAAACAGGGGAAAGACGTCGGATTCCTCGCTGAGCGATATGAGATAGGGCTCGACGAAGACCTGCTTGCCCACGGTGTGTCCGAGCAGCTGGTACTGGTGTCCGGCGCGGGTGCCGCGGCGCTCGATGTTCAGACCCTGGCCCGCCTTGACGAAGGTCGCGTCGCGCTCCTCCTCGTATTTGCGGAAGAACGCCGTGACCGGGACGTTGAGCGCGGCCGAAAGCGCCTTCAGCGTTGCCAGCGACGGTGACGTGAGCCCATTCTCGATCTTCGACAGCATGCCGGGCGAGAGGTGCGCCTGGCCGGCAACCTCCGCCACCGTCATGTGCAGCTGCTTGCGGAAGGCGCGCACCTGCTGGCCGATGGCGATCTCGAGCTGATTCGCCGGCGTCGCATCCTGGACACGGCGCGACGCGGGCGCCCGGGCCCTGCCCGCGGGCTTTTTTTTCAGAGACTTGGGAGCCATTGGCGACGATCCGGTGGTGTCGTGCGTTGAATATTTGTTGCACATTGGGAAAGGAATTCCAGTATATTAATCGCGCGGCGGCTCGCGTTGCACGCGGGTCGTCGGGGAGGAACTTCGGGGGAAGATGGGAACCGCGGCAACATCGCGTCGGGGGATTACGTCGATGCGGGGGCTAGAGAGATCCCCTCGTTGCTGCCGATCCGCGGATCTCGCGTTGCATTGCTCCTCTGTCTTCAGGTTTCGGATTTCCCGCGGCGACACACGATAGCTCGAGCCGACAGCTCGAGCCGCTCATTGCGCGTCTCGGTAATCCGCTGAAGCATGCCTGCCCATTTGGCCAGGGGGACTGGTCGGGGAGGCGATCTCACCAATCAGCTACCGGAGGGGAGGTAGAGAATGGACAATGAACTAACCGCACTCGGCATACTCTTTACCGAGTTCTACTACTGGTTGACGGTGGTGATCATGTTCTTCATCCACGTCGGCTTCTGCATGTACGAGGTCGGTGCCTCGCGGCACAAGAACCACATGCACACGCTGATGAAGAACACCATGCTCATCCCGCTGGTAACAATCACATTCTTCTTCTTCGGATGGTGGATCTACTTCGCCTTCCCGAACGGTCCGGGAATCACCGGTGGTCTCGAGTCGGCTCCGTGGGCGGTAGCGTGGAGCGAGCTCATGGGACCGCACATGGGCGGAGCGCCCGCGACCGAAGCGTTGACCGCCGACGATACCGCCGGCTGGGCGCGCATCAACGGTGTCTTCTGGGCGGCGTTCCTGCTGTTCTCGTGGACGGCCGCGTCCATCGTCTCCGGCTCGGTGATCGAGCGCATCAAGTCGACGGGCTTCTGGATCCTCGCCGTCGGCATCGGCTCGGTGTGGTGGATCATCGACGCCGCCTGGGGCTGGCACTCGGCGGGCTGGATGGTGCAGAAGCTCGGCTATCACGATGCCTACGCATCCGGCGTGATTCACGCCATCGCCGGCGGCTACGCTCTCGGCGTGCTGGCGGTGCTGGGCCCACGCATCGGCAAGTTCGCCGCCGACGGCACGCCGCGCAACATCCATCCGCGAAACCCGTGGCTGGTGACCATCGGCCTGTTCCTCATCTATACGGGTTTCTGGGGCTTCTACGTGGCCTGCAACGTGCCCATGTGGGACATCCAGGACGGCGACGGCGTGTTCTTCTCGGCGACCAACATCTACCTCGCGCCGACCACGCTTTCGGGGATCACGGTGAACTTCCTAATGTCGCTCTCCGGCGGCCTGCTGATGGGTTATATCGTCTCCAAGGGGGATGCCTTCTGGACCTACTCTTCGGGTCTCGCCGGTGTCATCGCGGCTTCCGCGGGCAACGATCTGTATCACCCGCTCCAGTCGATGTTCATCGCCGCAGCCGGTGTCATCTTCATGTACAAGATGCACTACTGGGTCGAGAACAAGTTCAAGATCGACGACGCCGTCGGCGCGGTGGCGGTGCACGGGTACGCGGGATTCTTCGGCGTGTTCATCGCCGGATTCTTCCTGTGGGGGTACCCGTCCTCGCCGGACACCTCCTTCGCCACTATCTCTCCGTGGGGTCAGTTCATCGGCGCGGTGATCATGTTCGGCGTGCTGGGGCTGCTGCCGGGCTGGGTGACAGCGAAGATCCTGAACGGCGCCGGCATGCTGCGCATCCCGAAGGAGGTGGAGCTCGCGGGTCTCGACTGCGGCGCCAACGCCGAGCGCTTCGCCGACGAGCAGGGCATCATCAACGCGGAACGCGACGCCATCGCTGGTGGCGCGGGCGCAGATTGAGGAGGAACAGACATGTCTACGGGTAACTTCGAAAACTGGGCCGGCACCATCACTGACATCGGCCCGATATATCCATTCGTCGGCTCGGAGATGCTCTGGTTCATTCTCGGCCTGGCGTTCTGGATCTGGTGGCACGTGCTGCAGACGAAGCGCGAGAACGCAACGTATGAAGAGGAGAAAAGGCGCTTCGGCAGCGCTGAATCGTTGAGAAAGATCGTCAGCAACGAATCGGCGGAAAACCCATAGGGCGATCGGCCGACGAGCCCCCCGCCGGTGCGCTGCGCCGGCGGGGGGCTTTTTGTTCACAGCCGTGCTCAATCTGAAGGAGTCGCTCGCGGGTCTGCCGACGCGCCCCGTGCTGTATCTCGCATCGGCGGTGATTGCCATCGGTCTCGGCTATCACTTCATCACCACCTATCAGAGCTGCCGCGGCCACGCCGAGCTGCGCGAGCGGCTGGAAGCGGCCGTCGCCGCGAGCGCCGACGGCACCTCTCCAGGACCTGTGCGACTGTCGCGCATTATCGATTTCGAGTGGGATCGCGCCGAGATTCTCGTCGACTACAAGCCCGCTGGCTCGACCGCCGACTGCCCGTTCGGATGGGACTGGTCGCAGAAAACGCGCGAAGCGCTGATCGCCGCCGATCGACTCATCGTAATCGTTTTTCTTCGCGGTGGCAGGCTCGTCAACTATCTGGAATTGCGCAGCGATCGCGTGAGCTTCGTCGGTATCAGTAACCCCTATACACCGGAAACGGCCCTGTTCACGGTCTCACCGGGTGCAGGGCACGCCGGCGTCTTCACCCTCTCGCCGGTGCCCTAGACCGGGCCGCGGAACGCGAGGCTCCGCGACCCGACCTGCGGGCGATTACGCTCACGCGGCTTTGCTGCGAGATAACCATGCCTCGAGCGCTTCGGAATCCCCGACGTACTCGCCGTTGACGAACACCTGCGGCACGCTCGCGCTTCCTGCGACGGCACGCAGCGTCCGGTCCGTGTAATCTCGATTGAGCACCAGCTCCTCGAAGTCGATGCCGGCATTGCGCAGGGCTTCCTTCGCGCGCACACAGAACGGGCATCCGTCTCTCGACATCACCGTCACACTGAGAGGCTTGTCGGCGTTAGGCGCGATGTACGCGAGCATGGTATCGGCGTCGGACACCTCGAAGGGATCCCCCGGCACCTCGGGCTCGACGAACATCTTCTCGATGACGCCGTCTTTCACCAGCATCGAATAACGCCAGGAGCGCTTTCCGAAGCCGAGCTGCTCCTTGTCAACGAGCATCCCCATGCCTCTGGTGAAATCGCCGTTACCGTCGGGGATGAAGCGGATCTCGTCGGCCCTCTGGGATTTCTGCCACTCGTTCATCACGAACGCGTCGTTCACGGAGATGCACACGATCTCGTCGACGCCGTGGGCACGGAAGCGCGGCGCCAGCTGATTGTAGCGTGGCACATGGGACGAAGAGCAGGTCGGCGTGAAGGCTCCCGGCAGGGAGAAGACGACCACCGTCTTGCCGCCGAACAGCTCGTCGCTGCTGATATCCACCCACTCGTGACCGCGCCGCGTGCGGAAGACCGACTCCGGGACGCGCTGACCTTGTCGATTCTCGAACATTTTTTCGATTCCTCTGTTACTGATTACGTTGGTTGAAAATCTCACGCCGCCTCTGCGCTCGCGTCGTCTGCGAGCATGGAGCGCAGCATCCAGGCATTCTTCTCGTGGATCTGCATGCGCTGGGTAAGCAGGTCCGCCGTCGGCTCGTCGTTCACGCGCTCGACGAGGGGAAAGATTTCCCGCGCCGTGCGCACCACGGTCTCCTGACCGATCACCAGCTGACGGATCATCTCGCGGGCCTCGGGTACGGCAACCTCTTCCTCGATGGCCGTCAGCTCGGCGAAGCGCCGGTAGGACCCCGGTGCCGGGAATCCGAGGGCGCGGATGCGCTCGGCGATCTCGTCCACCGCGGTAGCGAGCTCCGTGTACTGCTCCTCGAACATGGCGTGCAGTGTGCTGAAAAGCGGCCCGGTCACGTTCCAGTGATAGTTGTGGGTCTTGAGATACAGCGTGTAGCTGTCGGCGAGCAGCCGGGAGAGACCCTCGCTGATAGCGTGCCGGTCCTGCTGGTTGATTCCGATGTCGATGCTCATGGCTGACCTCCGTTGCTCGATGTCCGTGAGCGCTATGATGGGGGCTGGCGATAAATTAATAAAATGGTATATTTCTTTCACTATGATAGAAAAAACAGAATATAAGCCCGTCCCCCGCGGGATGAGCCTTCCGACCGTCAGGCAGCTGCGCTACTTCGTCGCCCTCGAGCAGCACGGGCATTTCGGCAAGGCCGCAGCGGCCTGCTTCGTGTCCCAGTCGGCGTTCAGCGTGGCCATCCGCGAGCTCGAGTCGCTGCTCGGGGTACAGCTGGTGGATCGCACCAACCGCAAGGTCACCGTGACCCGGCTGGGTCGCGACGTCGCCGTGCAGGCGCGGCTGTGTCTTCGCGACCTGGAGGGACTGGTGGAGACGGCCCGGGGCAGTCGCGACGATCTGGCCGGGCCCCTGCGCCTCGGCATCATTCCGACCATCGCGCCTTTCCTGCTGCCGAAGATCTTGCCGGCGCTGCGCGCCGCCTACCCGCAGCTCGAGCTGCTGCTCCGCGAGGAGCAGACGCAGGCCATCTACGAGCAGCTTCTGGAGGGCGAGCTCGATCTCATTCTGCTCGCGCTTCCCTACGAGATGCGCAACGTCCAGGTCATGCGGCTTTTCAAGGACCGCTTCCGGCTCGCCTGCCGGGCGGACACCGAGCTGGTGGATCCCGCCAACTACCGCTTCAACCGCCTCAACGCCGAGAGCGTGCTGCTTCTCGAGGACGGCCACTGTCTGCGCGATCACGCGATTTCGGCCTGCCGCATCCGCAACCTCGAGAAGGTCAGCCGTTTCTCGGCCAGCAGCCTGCTGACGCTGGTCGAGATGGTGGATGCGGATCTCGGCATTACCTATCTGCCGGAGATGGCGCAGGGCTCGTCGATACTCGCCGGGACGCGCGTCGAGATGCATGCCATGCGCGATGACGCCTACCGCCACATCGGGCTCGCCTGGCGGCGCGGCAGCGGGCGCGAACGCGAGTTCCGCCTGCTGGGAAATTTCATTCGCGAGCGGGCCGGCGCCGGCTCGTAAGATTCCCCCCGCATCCGTTACTCTCTCGCGTAGCCGTTTCACCGCGTCGGGGTTTGGCAGATGAGGATCAAGGCGGCGGTTTGCAGGAAATTCGGCGAGCCCCTCGGTATCGAGGAGCTCGAGCTCGCCTCACCGCGAGCCGGCGAGATGCGCGTCAGGGTGGCGGCCTGCGCCATCTGTCACAGCGATATTCACTACGCGGATGGCGCCTGGGGTGGCGAGCTGCCGGCGGTTTACGGCCACGAAGCCTCCGGAGTCGTCGAGGAGCTCGGTGACGGCGTCGAGGGATTCTGCGTCGGCGATCACGTCGTGGTGACGCTGGTCCGTTCCTGCGGCCGCTGCTTCTACTGCGCTTGCGGTGACGAGGTGCTCTGCGAGGGCGAGTTTTCCCTCGGCCGCGAAGGACCGCTGAGAGCCGGCGACGGCGCGCGCATCATCCAGGGTCTGCGAACCGCCGCCTTCGCCGAGCAGGTGGTCGTCGATTCGTCCCAGGCGGTCGCCATTGCGCGCGAGGTACCCTTCGAAAGCGCTTCGTTGCTCGCCTGCGGCGTCATCACCGGTCTCGGCGCGGTGGTCAACACCGCCCGCGTCGAGGCCGGATCGAGCGTCGTCGTCATCGGCACCGGCGGCGTGGGCCTTAACAGCATTCAGGGCGCGCGCTTGAGCGAGTGCGCGAAGGTCATCGGCGTCGACGTCTACGACGAGAAGCTCGCTGCCGCGCGGCGCTTCGGCGCTACTCACGTCATCAATGCGAGCCGCGAGGCGCCTGCAGAGGCCGTGCGTTCCCTGACCGGCGGACGCGGCGCCGACTACGCGTTCGTCACCGTCGGCGCGATATCCGCTGTCGAGCAAGGCCTGGCACTCATCAGGAAGGCTGGCACACTGGTGCTCGTCGGCATGCCGGCGAGCGGCGAGGTGGCCGGATTCGAGCCGCTGGCGCTCGCCGATAACCAGCAGATCATTCTCGGCAGCAAGATGGGGTCGTCGAGAATCCGCGAAGACATTCCCAAGCTCGTCGGGCTCTACCTGGGGGGAAAGCTCGAGCTCGACGAGCTGATCACGGGCCGCTACGCCCTCGAGGACATCAACGAGGCTTTCGCCTCGGTGAGCCGCGGCGAGGCGTTACGCAACGTCATCGTTTTCTGACAGACCGCCGGGCAGGACGCGTTCACGCTCGATCGCATCGGTACTCTTTCGAGCGCGGCACCCCGCGCGGAGCGCGCCGCGGCCAGATCCCGCCTACATACGCACCCGCGTCTTCTCGGGATCGTAGAACGGGAAGCGCACCACTCGCGCGGGGATGCGCTTCTGATGGCCGTCCATCTTTCCGACCTCGACCTCCGTGCCGATGTCCGCGTACTCCACCGCGAGCCTGCCGAGGGCGACGTTCTTGCCGAGAATAGGCGAGCGGGTGCCGCTTGTGATTTCACCGACCTGCTTGCGTCCCACGTGCACGCAGTCGCCGTGCGCTCCAGGCTCGTTGCCTTCGAGCTCGAGTCCGACCAGCATGCGCTGGGGATTCGCCTTGCGCTTGAGCAACGCGTCCCTGCCCGAGAAGTCGTCCTGCTTGGACTTAAGCGGCACCGTGAATCCGATACCGGCCTCGAAGGGGTCGGTCTGATCGCAGAACTCGTAGCCGGCGAAGATGAGCCCCGCCTCGATGCGCAGCATGTCCAGCGCCTCGAGCCCCAGGGGTGTGATGCCGTGTGGCCGGCCGGCCTCCCAGACGGCGTCCCACACGGCGGGCGCATCGCTCGGGTGGCACCAAACCTCGTAGCCCAGCTCGCCGCTGTAGCCGGTGCGCGACACGACCACGGGGATGCCGTCGAAGTCGCCGATGCGGCCGATGCTGAAGCGGAACCAGCCGAGCTCTTCCAGGGACGGTTGCGCCGGTGGTGTCCAGATCACCTGCGCGAGAATCTCGCGACTCTTCGGTCCCTGCACCGCCACGTTGTGGAGCTGCTCGGTAGCGGATTTCACCCACACCCGCAGGCCACGCTCGCGGGCCTGCTCGCGCAGCCAGAGCCCGCCGTAGTCGTCGCCGCCGATCCAGCGGAAATTGTCCGCTCCGAGCCGCATCACCGTGCCGTCATCGATCATGCCGCCGGTGTCGTAGCACATGGCGGTATACACCACCTGGCCGACGGAGAGGCGGCGCATGTCCCGGGTCACCGCCCACTGCAGCAGCTCCTCTGCGTCGGGCCCCAGGACCTCGAATTTTCTGAGCGGCGACAGGTCGGTGATGATCGCCCGCTCCCTGCAGGCCCAGTACTCGTCGATGGCGCCGTGGTTGGTGAACGACGTGGGCAGCCAGTAGCCGCGGTACTCGGTGAAGCTGCGCGTCAGCGTCGAGGTCCGCGGATGGAAACCCGTCTCGCGGGTCAGCTCAGGATCAGCGTCGGTGGTCATTCTGTATGCAACCGCCTTTGAGAAAGTGTTTTCGGCCGGATACACGCGCACATGGATATCGGTCGGATTCCATCCGTTGGCTGCGTCGATGTCGTCGGGACACGCCGAGGATACGCATACCAGGTCAGTGAGCGCCTTGACGAGCACGTAGTCGCCGGGTCGTGACCAGGGCTCGTCCAGGTAGGTTTGATTGTTCTCGTCGAGGTTGGTGTTGTAGAAGAAATTCATCGCCTCCCAGCCTCGACGCGGTGCGATGCCGAAGGGATCCAGAGCCGCGTTGAAGTTGTCGGTGCAATTCACGTGGCCGGGATAGCCCATGTCGTCGTAGTACTTGGCGCAGCAGGCGAGATTGAACGCGTCATGGCGTCCAACGGTGTCGCGCACCAGCTCCAGCAACGGCTGCATGTCCGCATCGTAGTACTTCGAGTACAGCCCCGGTCCGGGGTACGCGGCGCCCATCAGCGTGCGCGTGATGGTGGCATCGAGACAGCGCTCGATCCCCCGTTCGAGCCCCGCAACGGTGAACACCTGCAGGTCGGAGCATTCCCGGCCTTCGACATCGATGATCTGGATGAACTCGCCGGCCCTGACCTCGTAGGCCCGGGCCGTGCAGCGATCCACGCGTAAATCGAGGCGCGGGTCAGCGAGCGGCTCCGGCAGCAACGGCGGGGGTGATTCGTATGGCGATGCGCGCCGCACGAAAGCGATCAGATCCGTCGGCGGGCTCTGCTCGTCCACGCGCATCGGCCCGCCGGGGGCCGCCAGGACGCAGATACCTTCCCGCTCGGCCGTGAATGCGATGCGCTCGCCGGCGGGGCTCTCGGCGCCGAAAAGATGCACCGCGTGCGCCTCGCGCGCATCGATCCCGCGCCGCTTCAATGCGCCCGTCACGCACCGGACGTCCTCTCCCTGGCTCGCGAGAAGCTGGTTGATGGCGGACGCGGGGCCGGTCGCGCGCGTGCCGAGCAGACCACTGTCGTTGATCCCGGTGGGCCCGAAAATCGTCAGCTCGCCCGGTTGACGGCCTTCCGGGTCGACGATCTCGAGAATGTCGCCGGCGGCCATGGCAAACACCGCGGCACCGCCCCCGCGCACGCGGTAGCGCTCGGTGCCCGCAGGCAGTGCCCGCAGACCGGGTTGCAGGAGACGTGGCCGCGAGGTGGGCGTTTCGGACATGCGGGGTATCCGGATAGCCGGCGCTCGCTTGCCGACGCTCAGCTGGCCCCCAGCAGATCGCTGCGCGCCTTCTCCAGATGACCGGTCATGATATCCGCCGCCGCCTGCGTGTCGCGGCTGAGGATGGCCGTGAACAGGGCGCGGTGCTGCTTGTTGTAGTCGGCGATACGGCCCGGGGTCAGAATTTTGTCCTTGCGTATGCTCCACTGGGCGTGACCGCGCACGTCGTTGATGTGGCGGTACAGCCAGACCATCAGCGGATTACGGGTGCTTTCGGCCAGCGCCAGGTGGAACGTCTCGTCGGCACGGGAGAAGATTTCCGGGTCGTCATTGCAGGCCTCCACGTGCACCAGCGCCTCTTCCATACGCTCGATGTCCTGGGCATTGGCGTGCAGCACGGCCAGGCGCGCCACCGATGGCTCCACCACCAGGCGCACCTCGATCAGCTCGAGCGGCGAGGTCTGCCCGGCAATGTCCTCGTCGTCGGCGTGGCCCCGGTAACGCACGAAGGTGCCGCTGCCGGGCCGGCGAATGACCAGGTTCATGTCCTCGAGCTGCTTGAGCGCGGTGCGCACGGTGCCCCGGGCGGCGCCGAAATCGGCCGCCAGCTCGCGCTCCGACGGCACCCGCTCGCGATAGCCGAAGTCGCCGTCGAGGATGGCGCGGCGCAGCTGCGTGACGATGCGCGCCGAGCCGGTGGGAGTGGAGCGCAGGGCCGCCGCCCCGACGCGGGACGCGGCAGTGCCGCTGGCATCTTGAATGTTACTCGCCATTGCTGATGGGTCCGTCGTCGATGGTATCGAATTGGACCATTGCGCTTCTACGTGAGGCTTGAAATTGGTCCGCAAGCGGAGTTGAATATAACCCCTCCCGTCGGCAGGCTGCAAGCCGAGCGCGCACGCCTGGAGGCGCTGAAAAAGCGTCGATTACGCCACTGGAGTTAACAACAAAAACGCCGCGGCGAGGGTCGCGCGGTCTCGGGAGGCAACCGCCCTCAGGCGATGCCACCAGTGCTTTTGGCCTGAATTTGGTCCAGTAAAAGGAAACATCGATGGCACTTCCCACGCACGCCAGATTCGTCGTCGTCGGCGCGGGCATTCACGGTCTCAGCACTGCCATGCACCTCGCCCAGGCGCTCAAGGGCAGCGGTCGCGGCAGCGGCGAGGACATCCTGGTGCTCGACAAGACCTCCATCGGCGCGGGCGCGTCGGGCATCGCCTGCGGTGTGGTGCGCAACAATTACTTCCAGCCCGCCATGCGCGAGCTCATGGCCCACAGCGTCTCCGTATGGGAGAGCGACCCACGAGCCTACGCCTATCACCCGGTGGGCTACATGCAGATCAGCCCCGAGTGCATGCGCGAGGACGTCGCGAGCATCGCCGCGCAGCAGAAGGATATCGGCTACGAGTCGGTGTTCATCGAAGGCGTGAAGGCGTCGGCGGATTACATGCGGGGCATCTTCGACGACTGGCAGGCCCAGGGCATCACATCGGTGCTGCACGAGAAGCCGGGGGGCTATGCCAACAACACGAGCAGCCTCTACGGCCTCGCGAACAAGGCGGAGGGGCAGGGGGTGCGCATCCTCACCGGTATCGCCGTCACCGGATTCGAGAGTGGAGACAACAGCGGCGCGATCACGGCGGTAGAGACCACGCGCGGACGCATCGGCTGCGACTATGTGGTCGTAGCCGCGGGACCGTGGGCGAAGAGCATGTGGGAGATGCTCGAGCTGCCTCGCAGCGTGAGCATCAAGGGAAGCGACGGCACCATGCACCACGACATTCCCATGTGGGTGTTCTGGTCGCTTCAGGAAGGCACCCTCGGCGTGGACCCGGAGCTGCAGAAAACCAACGACGGAAATTTCCCGCCCGTCATTCATGTCGACAGCGATGCACCGCTGCTGTCGGATGTGGACGGATCCTTGATCACCGATCAGATGTGGGGCATCTACTACAAGCCCGACTTTCATTTCGGCGGTATCCAGGGCGGCGCGGCGCCGCACAAGATCACGACGCCGCCCGACGACGTCAAGGTGGATCCTTACGGACCCGAATCACCTGATTACGTCGTCGATGACCACTTCGCCCACATGTGGTGCTCGGCCCTGGCCCATTGCCAGAAACGTTTCTCCGGAAAGATCGTGCATTACAAGAAAGAGCCGTCCGGCGGCATCGGTGCGTTCACCCCCGACAGCTTTCCTGTGATCGATGTGTTCCGCGAGAACTGCTACGTGATCGCGGATTCGAACCACGGCTACAAGATGATCGGGGTCGGAAAGCTCGTCGCCGAGGAAATCTGCGGCACGCAGAGTGAATTGCTCAAACCGTTTCGTTTCTCAAGATACGCCGAGGGGAAGCTTCACCCGGTGTCGAACAGCCCGTTTCCCTGGAGCTGAAAAAAACCAGCCGGGACACCGAGCCCGCGACAATCAGAACAATGCCGATGCAAGCGATCGGCGCTAGGAGGAGAGGAAAATGACCGACCTGGAAGCCCACGTGAATGCACCGGGAAGAGACGATCTCGTCAAGCAGGTCCGCGAGAAAATCAACGAGCTCGGCATCACGTATATCTACTATCAATTCATCTCGGTTACCGGCCGAATCGTCGGTAAAGGCATTCCCGCGGATCACTGGGAGCGCATTGCCGAGAGAGGATTCCAGCTGGTCTACGGTTCGACGGCCAACCTTTTCCTCGATCGTCACGGTCACTACATCGGCTATGGTCCAGAGGCGTCGGAGCTCGTTGGTATTCCCGATCCGGAGACCTTTTGTCAGCTTCCCTGGGACAAGCGCGTCGCCAGAGTCTATTGCACGTGCTTCCGAAATCGCGAGGAGCAGGAAAATCCCGGAGGTCATTTGACCTCGGATTGCCGCGGGAACCTGCGCATCATTCACGATGCCTTCAAGAAAAAGTACAACGGCATGCATCTGCGCCACGGCACCGAGCCGGAGATGATGTGGCTAAAACGTGGCGATGATGGTGGACCGGCCGGCGGTGTTACGAAGCCGAACTGTTATCACATCGATCAGTTCGAGGAGTTGCGCCCGGCATTCATGCGGGTCATCGAATACTCCCAGGCTATGGGTCTAGACATGATTCAGGGCGACCACGAGGATGCACCGGGGCAGCTGGAGCTAAATTTCACCTTCGACGAGGCGCTCAGGACCTGCGACCGACTCACCACGTATCGTCAGGTGTGCGCGCAGGTAGCTCGCGAGATGGGCTACATCGCCTGCTTCATGTCGAAGCCGTTCATGGGCGTTTCGGCTTCGGGGTGTCACCACAACATGTCGCTCTGGACGGGGGGTGAAGACCATTTGAACCCGCTTCACCAGAGCCCGCTGCCCGGGATGGAAGACACTTTCTCCTACCGCAGCGGTGGCGAGAATCTGTTTATGCCCGATCCAAAGATTGACGCACGCAAGCCGGGTCCCGTGGGCCTTCAGTGCATAGGCGGCGTGATGAAGCATCTCGGCGCGCTGACGGCCATCGGCTCGTCCACCGTCAATTCCTACCGACGTCTGTGGGACACCGGCTTCTGGGCGCCGGTGTTTGCCGACTGGGGATACCAGAACCGCACCTGCGCATTGCGCATTTCGGCACCGGGTCGTTTCGAGTACCGATCGGTGGATTCCATGGTCAATCCGTACCTGATGGCGAGCGTGTTGTTGAAAGCCTTCGAGGACGGTATCGACAACGACATCGATCCCGGCGAGCCTGAGGAGCGCAATATCTACGAGGCCATGGAGGCGGGCAAGATGGTGAAGAAGCTGCCCATGTCGCTCGGCGAGGCGCTCGACAAGTTCGAGGAAGACGAGATCATCCGGTCGGCATTGCCGGACGAGATGTTTCGGGTCTTCATGCACTACAAGCGCGACGAATGGGAGCGTTTCAACCATACGGTGACCGAGTGGGACCTAAAGACCTATCTCGATTGTCTGCCGTAGGACCTGCTCGAGAGGAGGTACGCATTAATGTGCGGAATTGCCGGACTGATTCACAGGGGCAAGAGCGCGAATATCGGCGAAGAGCTGACCTCGATGCTGCAGTCGCTCAGGCATCGCGGCCCGGATTCCACCGGATTCGCGCTCTATGGAAATCCCATGACGGACAGATTCGTCATGCGTTTCAAGGTCGCGGAGCAGGAAGACGTCGCCAGGGGCTTCGAGATCCATCACCAGATGCACCAGCGCAAGGCGAAAGTCGACGATCGAATGATAGAGATGGGCGCGCAGATCGAGTCCGAGGAGCAGATCACCGAATACGCGCACCGCTACATCTTCCGCTTCGACGGCGACATGAAGCGGCTCGCGGACTACATCGAGGACGTGGAGGGTGCGGAAATTCTCTCGATGGGCCACGCGCTCGAGCTCATCAAGGACCTCGGCGATGCTGGACGCGTATCGTCACAGTATCGTCTCGATAAGTTCCAGGGCACGCACGCAATCGGGCACACGCGCATGGCGACCGAATCCGACGTCGACATTCGCTCGGCCCACCCTTACTGGGCGTATCCCTTCAATGACGTCGCCGTGGTCCACAACGGCCAGCTGACGAACTATTGGAGCAAGCGGCGCGATCTCGAGCGACGCGGCCACCGCTTCATGTCCAACTGCGATTCCGAGCTCATCGCCGTGTATCTCGCCGATGCCATCGATCGCGGCGAGGAGCTCGAAGACGCCATGCAGTGCTCCATAAGCGAGCTCGACGGTGTGTTCACCTACGTGGTCGCGACCGGCGACAAGCTCGGCATGGCGAAGGATGTCATGGCTGCCAAACCCATGGTCTTGTATGAGAGCGACGACTTGGTGGCGCTCGCGTCGGAGGAAGTCGCGATCAGAAGCATCTTTCCCCACGAGATTGACACCTACGACCCGTACGAAGGGGAGGTTCGAGTATGGCAAAGCTAGAGCGCGAGCACGCATCCTATGACATGGGGATGCATACGGAGCAGCTTGCCGGTCGCACCCAGCAGGTGTTCTTCTTGCCCGAGGAAGAGGAAAATTTCACTTACCCTGGCGCATTCGACGTCGACTTCAACAAGCGCACGGAATTCGACGCGGCAAAGATGGACAGCAAGTCCATCAACCTGCACATCCGAGAGCTCATGGGCCAGGGATATGGCACCATCGTGGTGAAGAATCCCGGCGCCAAGCACTCTCTCGGTGTCGGCATCCTCAACCGCCTGCAGCTCTACTTCGAGGGCAGCCTCGGTTATTTCGGCGTCGGTCTCATCGATGGCCCCAATGTGCGTATCTCCGGCCGCGTGGGATGGTCCTGCGCCGAGAACATGATGGCGGGCACGGTCGTAATCGAGAAGAACGCGGGCTCCACCTTCGGTGCGGCCATTCGCGGTGGCGACCTGGTGTGCAAGGGTGACGTCGGCAGCCGCACGGGCATCGATCAGAAGGGTGGAACCATCATCGTTGGCGGCAGAACCGGTGCCTTCAGCGGCTTCATGATGCAGCGCGGTCGTATGATCGTTTGCGGTGACGCCGGCAAGAACCTCGGCGATTCCATGTATGACGGAACCATCTACGTGGGCGGCAAGATTGCAGACCTTGGCGTCGACGCCGTGGAGGCGGATATGACCGACCTGGATGTCGCGTGGTTGAAACGCAAGCTGGAGATGTATGACCTGGAAGCGCGCAACGGCGTCGAGAACATGACCAAGATCGTCGCAGGCAAGCAGCTCTGGAACTACGACAACCTCGAGCCCACCGAGAAGAAGCTGGTGCTCTAGCACCCGAGAGAGGAATGAAATGAGCAGCAAAACCGCCAAGTCAGAAGCTCCCCGAGCAGACGCGTCGGATCCCGCGGAGAGCGCGCGCTACCGGCTCGGAAAGAGCTTTCTGTTCACGCCCGAGGTCATCAACGACATTCACATCAAGTCGGAGCTCGGTCGCTATCGCATGCGCGGCTTCTCGATGTTCAAGAAGATCCCGACCTGGGATGACCTGACGTTCCTGCCGGGAACACTGACACGGTTCGTCATCGAGGGCTATCGCGAGAAGTGCGACACGAAGACCGTGCTCGGGCCGCGCGCGAAACGCCCGCTCGTGCTCGACATCCCGGTCTACATCACCGGTATGAGCTTCGGCGCGCTCAGCTATGAGGCCAAGACCGCGCTCGCGCGCGGGGCGACCATGGCGGGCTCCGCCACCTGCTCGGGCGAAGGCGGCATGATCCCCGACGAGCGCCGGTACTCGGAGAAGTGGTACTACCAGTGCATCCAGTCCCGATACGGCTTCAATCCTCACCACCTTCGCCTGGCCGACGCGTGCGAGTTCTTCATCGGGCAGGGCTGCAAGGTCGGTCTCGGCGGTCATCTCATGGGTCAGAAGGTCACCGACCAGGTGGCCGAGATGCGCTCGCTGCCGGCGGGCATCGATCAGCGCTCTCCCGCGCGTCATCCAGACTGGCTGGGCCCCGACGATCTGGCGCTCAAGATCGAGGAGATCCGCGAGGCCACCAACTGGGAGATCCCGATTCAGCTGAAGCTGGGCGCTGCGCGCGTCTACGACGACGTGCGCATGGCGGCAAAGACCGACCCCGACTGCATTTACATCGACGGCATGGAGGGCGGCACCGGCGCGGGGCCGCATCTGGCAACCGAGGAAACCGGCGTGCCCGGAATCGCGGCCATCCGTCAGGCACGGCGGGCCCTTGAGGATGTCGGCAAGTCGGATGAGATCTCACTCATCTACGCGGGCGGCATCCGCAACGGCGGTGACGTCGCCAAGGCGCTGGCGCTCGGCGCCGACGCCGTGGCCATCGGTCACTCGTCGCTGATGGCGCTCAACTGCAACAAGGCCATACCCGAGGCCGACTTCGAGCGCGAGATCGGCGTGCCCGCCGGTTACTGCTATCACTGTCACACGGGGCGGTGCCCGGTGGGTGTCGCGACCCAGGATCCGGTTCTGCGCAAGCGGCTCGATCCGGACGCTGCCGCCGAGCGCGTCTACAACTTCCTGCACACGCTGACTATCGAATGCCAGATGTTGGCCCGGGCCTGCGGCAAGACCGACGTGCATTCGCTCGAGCCCGAGGATCTGGCCGCTCTCACCATGGAGGCATCGGCCATGGCGCAGGTGCCCCTGGCGGGTACCCAGCACACGGTCGGCCGGCCCGACATGACACGGTTCTAGAGGAGCTTTTCAATGGCCAAAAAGGGCAACAAAGGCGGCGCCGCCGATGATGTGGATCGGTACCTGACGGGCTCCGGCATCGACACCGACCGCGAGCAGGAGATCGGGCAGCACATCGGCTACCGCTACGACGTCAATCTGGTTCCCGACTATTCGCGTCTGACGCCGTTTCTCAAAAACTACATGGAGGTCATGGGCTGGGAGGATCTCAACTGGCTCGAGGACGTGCACATGGGCTACGAGGAGGGTCGGCCGGCGGTCTTCGATCGCAACATCAACGGCTGGGTCAGCATCCCCAAAGACATGAAGCTGCCGGACAACCAGCAGGATCGCGACATGCTGGCGCGAGAGCTGCTGGTGAAGTTCCAGATGTCACGGCGCCATCCGATGGTGGATCTCTACAAGGCCTATGGAAAGTTCTGAGCGGCGGACCAGTCGGGCTTGAAGCACAGAATCAGCACGTCGCCCGGTATGGCGGGGTTGAACAGACTGTTATGCCAGTAGGTGAACTGAAAGCCCGGATCCGAGCTTGCCAGCGTCTCGACCCGGCAGCTGAGTCGATAGCGTTGCGCGTACTGCTCGAAGTCGAGCATGCACTGGCCCGTGTCGATTAATCGTCGAACCAGTGGCGAGCGCGGCGCGAACAGCGCCGTCATCGCGTCGCTGAATTCCTCCGGGCGCTGATAATAAGCGGCCGCGAGAAAACGCAGCCCGCTCTCGAGACGCTCCGCCGGGTCACGCGTTCTTCGTACCATGTGCTGGATCCGGGCCGTCACCTCCTGCGACGCTCTCTTGCGGATGAGCACGGTAATTTGGCCGAGATCCGTGTCATCGCGTAGCAGCGACACCCGTGGCCGCATGCCCGAGGTCGGCCGGCCGGCCGCCTGGCGCACCGACAGCTGCCGAATGCGGCACTGCCAGCCGAGAAATTCCCGGCGGGCGGCTCGAGCCGCGGGGTCGAGTCGTGCGACCTTCGCATTTTCGTTGTTGCCCATGAGCGTGCCAGCCGTCGGCTTCGGGGCACCGGTGCCCCGTGTTCGTCACCGATATCATAACGGAACGGAACCCTCGCCATGAACGCTGCGCTCGGTGGCATGCTCGCAGCCCTCGCATGGGGCAGCGCGGACTTCATTGCGCGCTTCACCGGCACGGCCCTCGGGCACGTGAGCGCCCTGTTCGGCATGCTCGTGGCGAGCGCCGTCGTCCTCACCGCCCTGGTGCTCTTCATGGGTCTGCCCGTCACGGGTCTCGCCACCGCGTGGTGGTATCTGCTGCTGGCCGGATGCGGGCTGACCCTGGCGACGCTGCTGCTCTATCAGGGCCTGGTACGCGGCCCGGTCACCGTGGTTGCGCCCATTGCCGGAACTTTCCCGGCCTTCAACATCGTTCTCGCGCTCGGTTTGGGGCTGCGGCCGAGTGTCACCGAATGGGCGGCCATGGCAGCGGTCATGGCGGGCGTGTTCGTCGTCGCGCAGTCGGCAAGACACTACGAGACACGCGGCCAGTACAGCCGCACGCACATCAGGATATCGGTGGTGATTGCGCTTGCGGCATCGTTCCTGTTCGCCGTGACCGTGGCTGCAGCCCAGGAGGCCGGCGCGATCTGCGGCGAGATTCAAGCGGTGTTTCTCGCTCGCTGGATCAGCCTCGCCTGCTGCGTCGCTTTGCTCGCCGCCCGGGGCCGCGTGCCGGTGATTTCGCTTCGCTGGTGGCCGGCCCTGGCCGTTCAGGGAGCTCTCGACGCCGGCGCGCTTCTCGCGGTCGTCGCCGGCAGCGAGGACGCGACCTCGGCGATCACCGCGGTGCTGGCCTCGACCTTCTCCGCCGTGACGGTCGTGCTCGCGCGCGTGTTTATCCGCGAGGCCATGTCCTGGGGGCAGTGGCTCGGCATCGCGATCATTCTCGCGGGCGTCGCCACGCTGTCCGGTCTTCAGGCATGATTGGCTATTCGGTCGAGAGAGGATGGCGCGGTGGCGCTCGAAGCATTTTCAGGGCCTGAGAAATTTACCCCCTGGTGGTGGGAGGCGGCGCCGCCGCGGCCGAGAGTCGAGTCGCCGCTGCCGCAAAGCGCCGACGTGGTCGTCGTCGGTTCGGGCTATACCGGACTGTCGGCAGCCCTCACGCTCGCGCGCGCGGGGCGCCAGGTGGTCGTCATCGATGCCGGGGCACCGGGATACGGCGCCAGCACCCGTAACGGCGGTCAGTGTGGCAGCGGCAACCAGAAGTTCACCGCCGCCCAGCTCATTGCCAATCATGGAGAGAGAAAAGCACGCGAGCTGGTGAGCGAAGGACTGGCGATGTTGCGTCACCTCGGTGACTTCATCGAGCGCGAGGCTATCGAGTGCCATTTCTCCCGGGTCGGTCGTTTCCGCGGCGCGGTGATTCCGCGTCACTACGAGAATCTCGCCCGCGACCTCGAGGACATGCGAAAGCTCGCCGACGTCGAGTCACACATGGTGCCGCGCAGTGAGCAGCACGCCGAGGTGGGCAGTGACTTCTACCACGGCGGCGCGGTTCTGCCCCATGACGGTTCCCTTCACCCGGCGCTCTATCACAAGGGCCTGCTCGAGCGGGCCGAGGCAGCGGGTGTCGAGGTCATCGCGCACACGCCGGTCGGCGCCGTCCGCCCCGAGCGCGGCGAGGTGATTGTGAGCACCGATCGCGGAAGCCTGCGTGGGCGCTGTGCGCTCATCGCCACCAACGGATATACCGGCGCAGCGACGCCGCAATTCAGACGACGCATCATTCCCATCGGCAGCGCCATCATCGCCACAGAGGTGCTGGATCCCGCGCTCGTCGAGCGTCTGATGCCGAGAAACCGGGTCGTCGGCAGCAGCTCGCGCATCTACCACTACATGCGTCTGTGCCCCGAGGGCAAACGCTTCCTCTGGGGAGGGCGGATCAAGGGCGCCGGCTTACCCGAGGATGCGCGCGGCTTCCTGCACCTCTATCGCGACATGCTGCGGGTCTTTCCCGAGCTCGAAGGAACGCGCGTCACGCATGGCTGGTCGGGATACGTCGGTTACACGCACGACGTTTTTCCACATCTCGGCAATGACGACCGTATCTACTACGCCATGGGTTACTGTGGCACAGGAGTGGTTCGCTCGACGTGGTTCGGCCACAAGGTTGCCCTGAAAATACTCGGCGATGCCGAAGGCCACACGGCTTTCGACGATCTCGACTTTCGCGACTACCCGGTGCACTCTTTTGCACGGCGACTCGTGCCCGCCGTCACCGAGTGGTATCGGTTTCGCGATTGGCTCGAGCGCTGAAGCGGGCATCGAGGTGAGTCGGGCGGGCTCTCATCGGCCGGTAAGTTCTAATTAAGGAGGATTGATGCATGAGTGATACATCTGCGGCAGGCGGGCTGGCCGAAACAGCTGCCGGTCTCGAGCTCCAATCGGTGAGTGAGCGGTGGGGCTGGTTCATGGGACTGGGAATACTCATGATCGTGCTCGGCGTGGTCGCCGTCGGTGCGCCGTTGGCCTCGGGCATCGCCATCAATCTTCTCATCGGCTGGCTGCTGGTCATCAGCGGCGTGGCTCACGGGTTTCATGCGTTCAGGGCGACGGGCTGGCGCGGTGTGCTGGTGCAGATTCTCTGCGCCATTCTCTATCTCGGCGTCGGCATCATGATGATCCGGAATCCCGTCGCCGGGCTGCTCGCATTGACGGTGATGGTGCTGGTCTATTTCATCGTCTCCGGAATCTTCAAGATCATTCTCGCGATTCGAGTCGACTCGTTGCCGCAGCGTGGCTGGGTGGCCGTGAGCGGCGTGCTGTCGCTGGCTCTGGCGATCTACGTTGGCGGTCAGTATCCCATCAGCGCTCTGTGGGTGGTCGGCTTGCTTGTCGGCATCGAGATGATGTTCAGCGGCTGGTCATTCATCATGCTGGCGCTGGCGGCCCGGCGCGCCGGCGCGCCTGGTCAGGCCGGCTCGCTGAGCGCGGCCGGGGCGTAGGCTTTCGCACGAGCGTATCGGCGGGGGTGTGGCCGCGCGCAGGCCCGCGCGCGCCCGCCCCATGAACCTGTTTTTTCCTAGGGTTTCTCCGCCTGGCGAGCGCGGACCGGTCAAAACACGCAGCGTGTGACCCGCTTCACCTTCGCCGCACGGCGCATCGGCCACGGGCGGCTATGCTTCAAAAGTGTCTTCTGGCGCTCGATTTCCGGCACGGCACGGCACCCATATCCCCATGCAGAGCAGCGCACCAACAGACCCCGAACAGATCCTCCGCGGGCGAGAAGCGTCGTGCGGCGAGGGATCTGCGCCGCCATCCGCCGCGGCAGAGGGTTCGGGCGAGCCACTCGGCGAAGGTGGCGCAGCGCATCCGGACCCGCGGTTCGAAGCGACCGCGAAAGCCACCATCATGATCGTCGACGACGAGTCCGTCATCGTCGACATCCTGAGGAACGTTCTCGAGGAGGTGGGCTACGAGCACTTCATCCAAACCACCGACTCGACCCGCGCGCTCGAGCTGCTGGCGGAACACAAGCCCGACGTTGTGCTCCTCGATGTCAATATGCCGCAGGTCACCGGGCTCGACATTCTCAACGCGGTACGCTCCGACGAGGACCTGAAGCACATCCCGATCATCGTGCTCACCGGAGCTTCGGATTCGGCAACCAAGTTGCTCGCTCTCGGCCTGGGAGCCACCGACGTGCTCGGTAAGCCGGTCGACTCCAGTGAGCTCGCGCTTCGTGTGCGCAACACGCTTACCGCCAAGGCCTATCGTGATCGCCTGCTGAACTTCGATGAGCTGACTGGCCTGCCGAATCGTCGACTGTTCATGCAAAGGTACGCGAAGGTTCTTGCACGTGCCGAAGAGGCGAATAACGAATGTGCACTGCTTGTGATCGGCCTCGATCGTTTTCAAAAGGTGAACGAATCCTTCGGAACCGAGATCGGCGACGGCGTTCTGAAGGCCGTGGCGGCGGCCTTGGAAGAGCACTTGAGTGAAAGCGATCTTCCCGGAGTATCGGGCATGGACGAAGAAGAGATCGCGCTTTCCCGTCTCGACGGCGACGAGTTTGCGTTAATCATTCCGAATCTTCCGCACTTGGAGATTGGCGACCTGTTATCGCGCCGCATTATGTCGATGCTCGAGCAGCCGTTGCATGTGAGCGGGATCGATGTCCACATTACCGGCAGCATCGGCATGTCGATTTTCCCGGAAGATGGAAAAACCGCGGACAAGTTGCTTGCCAACGCCGCCGTCGCGTTATCGGCTGCCAAGCAGAGTGGAGGCGTTTCCTATCAGCATCACTCCAAGGAGCACAATGTCAAATCGCGCGAGTGGGAGATGCTCGAAGACCAATTGCGACTCGCTCCGGCACGCCATCAGCTGTTTCTCTCGATTCAGCCCAAGGTCGAAGTGGGCTCCGGTCATGTGTCGGGCGCGGAGGGAGCGATACGCTGGAAGCACCCGAAGTGGGGCGTCGTGCCGCCGAATAAATTTCTGCCGATTGCCGAAGAGAGCGGACTCATCATACCGGCAGGGGAAAAGGTGCTCTATCTCGCCTGTGCGTTGGGTAGGCAGTGGCAACAGGCGGGCATCGAGCCAGTCAATGTGTCGATGAGAATTTCCGCGCCGCAGTTTCGTGATGCGCAGAATCTTGCCGGTACCGTGCGACAGATTCTCACGGATACGGGCTTGGACGGGAAGTTTCTGACCCTGAACTTTGCCGAGAGCGTCATCATGGAAAATCCCGAGAAAAATCTCGAAGGGTTGCGCCTTCTGAAGACTCTGGGCGTCAATCTCTGTCTCGATCGCTTCGGCACCGCGCTCTCGTCAATGGGGTACCTCAGGTATTTTCCTATCGATGAGCTCAAGCTCGACGGGTCGCTCATGAAAGACGTCCCGGAAAGTACCGACGCGTCGGCGGTCCTCATTGCCGCGGTGAAGCTCGCCAAGGGGATGGGTCTGAGAGTGGTTGCCGAGGGAGTGAAGTCCCAGGATCAGCTGACCTTCCTTAAAAAGTGGGGTTGCGACGAGTTCCAGGGTCCTCTGTCTACCTCGCTGACGGCAGACTGGCAGAAGAGCGTACGCCAGGCCGCCCGAACGCTCGCTGGTCAGAGCTCTGCTGCCAGCGCTTAGAGAAATACCATGCCGGCTACTCAGAAGAAATCAGACGAAGAGTACACTCTCGAAGATACCGCCGGAGGCAACGCCGGCACCATCGGGCAGGAGCGCCGCTCCGAGGAGCTCAAGCAGGCCGCCATCCTGATGGTGGACGACGAGCCGGTCATTCTCGAGACACTGGAGAATCTTCTCGAGGATGCAGGGTATAAGAACTTCGTTTCCACGACGGACGCGACTAGAGCGATCGAGCTCATGCAGAGCACGAAGCCCGACATCGTTCTACTGGATGTGCTGATGCCGGAGGTCAGCGGACTCGAAATTCTCGCATCCATGGAAATGGACGAGGAGCTGCAATACATACCCTCGATCATCATTACTGCTGCCACGGATGCGGAGACCAAGCTAAAGGCGCTCGAGCTGGGAGCCACGGACGTGCTCAACAAGCCGGTGGACCCGAGCGAGCTGGCACTGCGGGTGCGCAACACGCTTGCGACAAAGGCGAATCAGGATCGCCTCACGAAGTTCGATGCCCTGACCGGGCTGCCAAACCGGCGATTTTTCATGATGCGTTTCGCCAAGGCGCTCTCGAGAGTCAGGGCTGCGAAGTCGAGCCTGGCCCTGCTTTATATCGACCTCGATCAGCTGAAAAAGATCAATGACACGCTGGGAAACAAGATCGGCGACGGACTTTTGAAAGGCGTCGCGAGGAGACTCGAGAATTGGCTGCGTGATTCCGATATCGCTTCCATCTCGGGCGTCGAGATCGAAGACATGGCATTGTCACGAATCGGGGGAGACGAGTTCGTTCTGATTTTCCACAACGTTGGCAGGGTCGAGAACGCCGTCAAGCTTGCGTCGGATGTCGTTTCGACCCTGCAGAGACCGCATCGAGTGAGCGGCCGCGAAATGTCAGTGACCGCAAGCGTCGGTGTGGTCATGTACCCTGCGGACGACGACGCTGTTAATGCCGATCTGGCCGACAGTGAGATCATGGACGCGCTGCTCAGTCATGCCGATCTCGCCATGGCGGACGCCAAGCGGCGCGGCAGGAACCGTGTTCAGCAATACACCGCAGAGCTCAACGCTGGGGCGGGCGAGCGGCAGAGCCTCGCATCTCATCTGCGACAGGCGATCGAAAGGCAGGAGCTGTCACTCGTTTTCAGACCCAAGGCCAGCGTCTGGACCAATCAGATAACCGGCGCCGACGCTCTGCTGCGCTGGGAAAGCCCTGTTCTGGGTGAGGTACCGAGCGAGCAGTTCATCCCGGTTGCCGAGGATGCGGGACTCATCGTACCCCTCAGCGAATGGATGTGTTACCAGGCATGCGCCTTCGCGTCTGAATGGCAGTCGACGAGCTCCTCGCCGGTGCGTATCACCGTCGGCATCTCCAGCCGCCAATGCGACCTGTCCAGGCTGCTGCTCGCCGTGCGCTCGGCGCTCAACAGTGCCGATGTCTCAGGCGAGTTTCTCGGCCTGCAGTTCACCGAGAGTATCTTCGTCGACGATCCCGTGGGAAATCTGAGCGCAATGCAGGGCATCAAGGAGATGGGTGTGGAGATCTCCATCGGGCACTTCGGTTCGGGTCACTCGTCCATCGGCTATCTGAAGCGCTTTCCGCTCGACCACCTCAAGATCGATGCTTCTTTCCTCAACAACGTTCCCAACGATGCCGACAACGCCGCCATCGTCGCTTCGTTCATTCCCATGACCCACAGTCTTGGACTCACCGTGGTTGCCGACGGCGTGGAGAATGCCGAGCAGCTGGCCTTTCTCAAGGATCGGGGCTGCGACGAGTATCAGGGAGCGTTGCTGGGCGAGCCTGTCGACGGGCCCGAATTCCTCTTGCGGGTAACGGGCGAGCATGGCTAGGCAGCCTCGCTGCGACTTTCTTGATCCAGATCATTGCCGCCCGCCAGCGCGTTGCTAGCGTGGAACCAGCGTAGCCAGGGAATCGGCCACCGACGCGGTGGCGTAGGAGACGCGAACTGGACCATGTTGCACTACGTGCGGGAGGTTTCAGTCATGTCCCTTCTTTCGTTCATGATTATCCTCGCCCTGCTTGCGACTATCGGGGCACTCGGGGCTGGTGTCGTATCCATGGTAAGAGGCGGCGAGTACGACCGCCAGCACGATACCCAGCTCATGATCGCCCGCGTCAGTTTTCAGGGCGTCGCGCTCGTTCTGTTGCTGTTTGCGTTGTATTTCGCAACTTTCTGAACGCAGTCTGAAGCGCTAGCTGTAATCGCCGGCGGCGGCGCTGGTGCCGCCGTCAACGACGAGGGTCTGCCCTGTCATCCAGGAGCCGGCCCTTGAAGCGAGGAAAACCGCCGTGCCGGCGATGTCCTCGGGCTCACCCAGCCGCCCGAGCGGATACGCGGCCAGCGCCCGGGCCCGGTTGGCCTCATCCTCCCACAGGGCACGGGCGAAGTCGGTGCGCACCAGGCCCGGCGCGATGCAGTTGACGCGCACATTCCGATGCCCCCATTCCACCGCGAGATTTCGCGCCAGCTGCATGTCGGCGGCCTTTGAGAGCGCATAGGCACCGAGCCTGCGGGTCCCCTTGAGGCCGGCGATGCTCGATACGATGATCACGGCGCCGTCCATGCGCTCGGCCATCTGCGGAATCACGGCGCGGCACAGCCACAGTACGTTCTTGACGTTTGTGTCCATGATCTTGTCGAAGGCCGATTCGCTGATCTCCTGTGACGATCCGAAGTGGGGATTGACAGCTGCGTTGCAGACCAGAATGTCGACGCGCCCCCAGTGCGCCAGGGTCCGGTCAACAAGGCCGTTCACCTCGCTGAGATCGGAAACGTTGCAGGGAATCGCCACGGCCTCGCCGCCGGCATCGCAGATGGCGCGCGCCACGTCGTCACAGGCATCCGCCTTGCGACTGGAGATCACCACTTTAGCTCCGGCGTGCGCCATTGCCTCGGCAATCGCCTTACCGATGCCGCGGGAAGAGCCGGTAACCAGTGCAACCTTCGCCTCGAGAGAAAACATGAATCGTTCGCTCATTGGCCTCAGATGACGACAGGTTAGGCGCTGTCATTCCTTCGGGATACTGTAAATAGTGACAGCAGAACTCGGTTACCGTCGAATCGGGGCTGTTGAGAGCCGCCTGGCCGAACGATGGGCAGCCTGTCCCGCGGGTGACCGTTTGCCGAAATCAGCTCACCCGGTACAACCGGATAGCACTTGATCGCAATCAAGATATGCCCCGCGCGACCCTCATATGCTGCCGTGAACTCGAATTGTATCGTGAGAGCGGCTGAGAGATTTCGATGGCGCACGCTTACGCGAGACAGTCGGGCCGAGCGGGAAATGTGAGAATCTCCCGGTGGCTCGGCGTCATCATGCTGACCGGCATCGCTGTCGCGGCGTTCGCCGAGTGCGCCACCGACGCCTACGGGGACGTCTATTGCGGCGGCGGGCAATGTATCCGCGATCGCCACGGCACGGTCTGGTGCTCGCGTTTCTACGAGGGCGGTGCGCAGCTGACGCGGGATGGAAAGGTGGTCTGCGGCCGGGGCCAGTGCGCGAAGAGCACCCGCGGCGAGGTGTTCTGCTCGTCGGTCGCGGCTGGAGCCGTGCTCAAGGACAGCAGGGGACAGGTGCGTTGCATGGGACGATGCGAGCCGGGCTCAGCGCAACATTGTGAAAATACCCGTGCGGACAGCGCGGGGTAGCCATCGGATCTCAGTTTGTATCAATCCGAGCATGACCTCTAAGTATATTCCTGACGCTGCCTCAACAGGCGGCTATTCGACAGCCTTTGGATATGAATGAGGCAGCTCGCTCGTCGTAGTGGGCAAATCGTTCGTCCTGCGTCTGACCACGCCGGTAACGGATGTAGATCTGCTGGATGATCACCGCGAACTTCATCACCGAGAAGGCGTAGTACCACTGCATGTCTGCGACGTCGAAGCCGGTTTTTCCGCAGTAGCGTTCCACGACCTCGTCGCGAGTGCGGAATCCCGGTTGCCAGGTGGGCATCGCACTCCACTCGATCCACGCCGGGTCGTCGTCCGGCTCGACCCATTGATTGAGCAGATAGCCGAGGTCGGTCAGCGCGTCGCCGCTGGTGCACATGTCCCAGTCGAGCACCGCTACGGGAGTGGCCGGATCGCCGCCATCGACGATCATGTTGTCGAGCTTGTAGTCGTTGTGCAGGATGGAGACATGACGCGTGTCCGGCTTACGCTCCTCGAGCCAGGCGATGAGCCGTGCCATGTCGGCACGCTCCTCGTGGGCGGCGGCGTGCCAGCGCCGTGACCAGCCGTCGAGCTGGCGATCGAGGAAGCCCTCGGGGTGGCCCAGATCGTCGAGACCGACCGTCGCGCGATCGATCGCGTGCAGCTCGGCCAGCACGTCGACCAGCATGTCGCTGATGCGGCGGCGCAGCTCCGGTCCGTCGCCCGCCAGCGGCGGCATGCGATCGCGGATGACGATGCCGTTGCGCCGTTCCATGACCTGGAACGGCGCGCCGGCGAGGCTCTCGTCGCCGCAGTAAAGGAAGCTTCTCGGCGCCAGCCGGAAGTGCCGGTAGAGCTTCGAGAGCACCCGGTGCTCGCGCTGCATGTCGTGGGAGCCGGGCGCGATTGGCCCGAGCGGCGGGCGGCGCAGCACGTATTCCGTCTCGCCGAATCGGACCAGATAGGTGAGGTTGGCGTGTCCGCCCTTGAACTGGCGCACCACCAGCTCGCCGTCGCAGTGCGGCAGGTGCTCGCGCAGATAGGGCTCCAGCCGATCGAGCGCAAGGCCCTCGTCCGGGCGCGGCTCGATGAGCTCCGGATCGTCGAGGCCGGTCATCAGACCACGTCGTCCCCGGGACCCCCGGGGACGATATCGCGCTGATCGGTGACCAGATGCAGAAGTGCCGGGCCGTCGGCGGCGAGCGCCGAATCCAGCGCGGCGGGGAAGGCATCGCTGCGCTCGACCCGCCAGCCGGGCACTCCGTATGCGTGCGCGATGCCGACGAAGTCCGGGCTCTCGAGGCGGGTCGCGTAGTCTCGGTCGGCGTCGAAATGCTGCCACTGAGAATAGAGTATCGAGCCGTGGGCCTGATTGTCGCAGACGATGACGATGGTCTTGAGGCGCTCGCGCGCGGCGGTGGTGAGCTCCTGTCCGGTCATCATGAAGCCGCCGTCACCGACGAAGGTGAGCACTGGCGCATCCGGACGGGCCAGCGCCGCGCCGATGGCCCCGGGAACGGCATATCCCATGGCGCCCGAGACGGGACCCGCGAAGCTTCTCGGTCGCGAGAAGCGGAAGTAGCGGTGCACCCAGCGCGCGAAGCTGCCGCCGTCGGTGAGCAGCACGGCGCTGTCGCCGAGGGTGTCGGCGACGCAGCCAACGACCGCCGCCAGATTCAGGGCGCCCCGGGCGTGCGCGCCCGCGCCGGAGGACAGATCCAGATAGGCGGCGTGCAGGGCGTCCCGCCACTCGAGGCGCTGTTGCGGGAACCCGTCGAGCATGCCGCGCAGGGTAGCCAGCGTTGGCGCCACGGCAGCGTTGACTGCGACCTCCGCGGCCGAGCGCGCGAGAACGTCGGCGTCGGGGTAGACGTGCACCAGCCGCTGGTCCGGGCGCGGCAGCGAGTAATCCTCCGTGGTGATGCCGTCGAGACGCGAGCCGGCGGCCAGCACCACATCGGCTCGGGTGAACGCCTCGCGCTGGAAAGCGGCGCGGTTGATCTCCAGGTGACCCGCGTAGGCCGGGTGCAGATTGGGAAACGCGTCCATTTGACGGTAGGCCGTCACGACCGGAGCCGCGAGCGCGTCGGCGAGCTCGACGAGGGCGCTCTGCGCGCCCTCGTAGGAGACCATCTCGCCGGCAATGATGATGGGGTAGTGCGCCTGAGCGATAACGCTGGCAGCGGCCTCGATGGAGTCGCCCGGGTCCGGCGCCGCCGCCGGTCTCTTGGCCTCGACGGTCGCCGCCTCGTCGAAGTCAGCCTCGGTCAGATCCCGCGGCAGCACCATGACCACCGGCCCGGGCCGGCCGCTGGTGGCTTCGTTGAGCGCGCGTGCCGTCGAGTTGGCGATGTCCGAGACGTTGTCGGGCTCGAGGACGCTCTTCGCGACCGGCGCGAACATGCGGTGGTGATCGATCTCCTGGAAAGCCTCACGGCCCTTCGAGCGCCTTCGCACGTGGCCGACCACGAGCAGCAGCGGCGTCGAGCTCTGGCGCGCCGTGTGGATACCGATGGCGGCGTTGGTCGCCCCCGGTCCACGGCTGACGAATACCGCCGCGGGCCGGCCGGTAAGCTTCGCGTAGGCCTCGGCCGCGAAGGCGCCGCCGCTCTCGTGGCGCGTGCTCACGAGTCGAAAGACGTCGCGCCGGGCGCGCAGCGCCTCGAGCACGTTGAGAAAGCTCTCACCGGGGACGGTGAATCCGGTGTCGACGCCGAGCTCGATCAGCGCATCGACCAGTGCCTCGCCGCCGTTCACCGTCTCGACTCGCCTGCGCAGCGCACTCTCAACCGAGCCTCCGGCGCGCGCACGTTTCAGCTGCCGGAGACCGGTTCGCGGCGCCATCCCCGTCCCGGCGCCTTCTTCAGCTCCTCGCGCGCAATGGTGCGCCGGTGCACGGCGTCCGGGCCGTCGGCGAGGCGCAGGCTGCGCGCCCGGGCCCACGCCTTGGCGAGGCCGAAGTCGTCGCATACGCCCGCCGCGCCGTGCACCTGAATCGCACGATCGATCACGTCGAGGGCCATGTTGGGCACCACGACTTTGATCATGGCGATGTGCGCGCGCGCGGTTCTCGCGCCCACGGTGTCAATGTCGTGGGCCGTCTTCAGCACCAGCATGCGCGCCTGCTCGATGGCCATGCGCGAGTTGGCGATGTCCTCCATGACGCTGCCCTGCTCCGAGAGGGGTTTGCCGAACGCCGTGCGGCTGCGGGCCCGCTGGCACATGGCGTCCAGGGATCGCTCGGCAACGCCGATCAGTCGCATGCAGTGGTGCACGCGCCCCGGCCCCAGCCTCGCCTGCGCAATCTCGAATCCGCGCCCCTCGCCGAGCAGAATATTTGTGAGCGGCACGCGCACGTCCTCGAAATCGATCTCCATGTGTCCGTGGGGCGCATCGTCGTAGCCGAATACCGGCAGATGGCGCATCACGCGCACGCCGGGCGAGTCGATGGGTACGAGGATCATGGATTGCTGCTTGTGCGTCGGCGACTGCGGATCGGTCTTGCCCATGAAGATGAGGATCTTGCAGCGTGGATCGCCTGCGCCCGACGTCCACCACTTGCGCGCATTGACGACGTAGTGGTCACCGTCTCTGCGTATCGAGCCCTGAATGTTCGTCGCATCAGAGGACGCCACGTCGGGTTCGGTCATGGCAAATCCGGAGCGCATCTCGCCGTCGAGCAGCGGTTTGAGCCAGCGCGACTTCTGCTCTTCGGTCCCGAAGCGCGCCAGCACTTCCATGTTGCCGGTGTCGGGTGCCGAGCAGTTGAACACTTCGGGCCCGATGGGCGATCGACCCATGATCTCCGCGAGGGGCGCATAGTCGAGATTGCTCAATCCTGCGCCGAATTCGGAATCCGGAAGAAACAGATTCCACAGACCCGCTTCGCGCGCCCGCGCCTTCATCTCCTCCATGATGGCGGGCAGCTGCCAGCGCGTCGCGCCGCTCTCCAGCTGCGCATAGTAGAGCGCCTCGTTGGGGTAGACGTGCTCGTCCATGAAGGCTTCGAGCCGTCTCTGAAAGCTCTTCTGCTTGTCGGAAAACGCGAAATTCATCAACACCGCTCCCTGAGCCACCTCTTACCCTGTCGCAGGAGGGTCGTCAATCGACGCGTCCGATGACCGCCGGCGCCATCATGCAGCGGGCAATGCCGGCACGAGCCACGCCCATGACCATGCCCGAATCAATCGGCGCATCGGCCGCCCGCGCTCACCGCCATGGCGTTCAACCACACACCGGGCGACGTGATGGCGAGGCACGAAGCGCGCGGTCCGCCGGCGCGCCGGGGCGCTGGCACCAGCCGGCCCGGGGGGCCGCCCGGCAGCCGAAAAAGGGGCTCCGGCGGCCGTTTTCGGTCCTTGCAGCCGGGTACTGCATCACAGGTTTCGAGATGCGCGGCTACCGCCGAGCGCCCCTGGTCTATCCTTTCTCAGGGGCCACACGAGGGGCCGATCGCCGCCATCAGTGGCCGGGGTCGCAAGCAATTCCACGCAATGGTAGACCGCTTACTCGTCATCGACGACGCCAGAGACGTCCAGGACCTCATTACCTATTGCGCCCGACGGAACTGGCCCAAGGCCGAGGTGGATTGGTACGACCCTGTCGCCCGGGGAAAGCCCAGCGCTGAATTCGACTGGGCCAGCTACGATTTCGTATTTCTCGACGCGCATTTCGGGCTCAAAGGTGAGGACGGGCTGAGCTGGCTCAAGGAATTCAGCCGCGATGGCAAGCTGCCCCCCGTCATCGTGCTCACCGATCAGGTCTCCGAGGAGTCATCGGCCATCGCGCGCAAGCTTGGCGCGAAGTACTACGTCGACAAGCACGACCTGTCTCCGAGGCTGCTGGCCAGTGCCGTGGAGGCCATCATCGAGAACCGCGCATGGATCGGTGTGAGCGAGAACGGCGATCTCGAGGACGATCCGGATACCGACATGATCGAGATCGACGATCTCGACGCGATGATCGATGCCGATCTGCCCGCGCTCGATCTGGAGCTCTACGACGACGAGTCGTTGGAACCGCTTGCCGAAACCGAGGGTGCCAGAGCCACCGGGGCCTCCGCGAAGGAGACGGATTTCGAGAAAATCGGCGAGCCGATCCACTCGCTGCCGTTCAATACGAAAATTCCCGGATATCGCTTGAAACGGGTGCTCTCGAGCGGTGCCTCGTCACTGGTGCTGCTGGGAGAGCGCAAGAAGGACAAGCGTCTTGCCGTGCTCAAAGTCATCTCGACGGAGCTTCAAGACGACAAGAAAGTGCTCAAACGATTCATGCGCGAGCAGCGTATACTGTCGAAGCTGCGCCATCCGAACATCGTCAAGATTTACGCCGGCGGCGTGACCGAAGACAGCGCCTACATCGCCATGGAGTATTTTCCCGGCGGCGATCTCAGGAAACGCATCGATGCCGGAATTCCCGAGGGCAAGGCGCTCGAATATTTCCGTCAAATTGCCAAGGGCCTCGGAGCTGCTCACGAGGTGGGCATCATCCACCGCGACATCAAACCAGCGAACATACTCATTCGTGAGAACGACACCGTTGCCATAGCCGACTTCGGTATCTCGAAGTCCCTCGGTGCCAGCACCGCCATTACGGTGGTTGGCTTCGTCATGGGCACCCCTTTCTACATAAGTCCGGAGCAGATCGACGGTGAACCGGCCAACGCATGCAGCGACCTCTACAGTCTCGGGGTCATCTTGTTCGAGCTGCTGACCGGCGAGCGCCCCTATCCCCAGACGCGACTGCCGGCGCTGCTGCGCGCGCACGCCGAGGACCCGCTGCCGCGGCTCCCCGAGGAGCACTCGCACATGCAGTTCGTGCTCGATGGCCTGATGGCGAAGCAACCGAAAGAACGCTTTCAGTCGGTCGCGGAGCTGCTGGTCGCCCTGGGCCCCGAGTAGATCGATCCCGGCCTGGCGCCCCAGGCCATCCTTGCGACAAACGCGCCGGTCGGCGCGCAGTGCCTCTTCGCCGGCGCCTCGCGGGGGCGGGAAACGGGTTGTTTTTTATTTACTTGATTTGTCCCCGGGGGCACGTAACATAACCGGGCTGGGGGACCCGCGCTCCTTGACGACAACGCCAAAACTTCGAGCAGGAGGAGACCGATAATGATCAAGACAACACGCCCGCGTGTCTCTCGCCGTTCATTCCTCGCAGGGATGGGCGCCGTGGCGGCAGGAATTCACCTCGTGCCGCGCCGCGCCTTTTCTGCCGAGGAGCCCAAGCTGAACTTCTACAACTGGGACACTTACATCGGCGAGACCACCCTGGATGATTTCAAGAAGGCTTCCGGGATCGAGGTCAAGATGGACCTCTTCGCCGATAACGACGAGCTGTTTGCCAAGCTAAAGGAAGGTAATCCAGGCTACGATTTGATTGTTCCCACCAACGATTATGTCGAGCGCATGATCGCAGCCGAGATGCTCGTTCCCATCGACCACTCGATGATTTCAAACAAGAAAAATATCGATCCGAACTTCCTCGACGCGGACTTCGACCCGGGCCGAAAGTACAGCCTGCCCTACATGTGGGGGTCAATCGGCATCGGGTATCGCAAGTCGAAAGTGGACGGTGTGCCCGACAGCTGGAAGTGGCTCTACGATTCAGACAGGTACTCCGGCCGAATCGCGCTGCTGGCCGATGGCGGCACCGTCATCGGTATGGGCCTCAAGTACATGGGCCACTCCTTGAACTCCAAGGACAAGGCGCTCATCAAGCAGGTCGAGGAGATGGTCATCAAGCAGAAGCCTTACATCAAGGTCTTTGCCGAGGACAACGGTCAGGATCTGCTCGCATCGGGAGAGGTCGATCTGACCATGGAATGGAATGGCGACATTCTCCAGGTCATGGCCGAGGATAAAGACATCGGCTACGCCGTGCCCAAGGAAGGCGGGTTACTTTGGGAGGACTGCTTGTGCATTCCCAAAGGCGGCGCACATCCGATGAATGCACACAAATTCATCGATTACATTCTCGATGCAAAGGCCGGTGCGGCGATAGCCGATTACATCCAGTACGCTACGCCCAACAAGGCCGCGAAAGCGCTGTTGCCGGACGAGTACACCAAGAACCCGGCGATCTTTCCTCCCGACTCGGTAGTCTCGATCAGCGAGGCTGCCGTCTACAAGGGTGAGGATCACCAGCGCGTCGTCGACGAGACCTGGACGCGTATCCAAGCAGCGTGACGATATGAGCCTGCTCGAGCGGCCCCAGCAATGGGGCCGCTCGACGGGCTCTGATCCTTTCGGCTTACTCGACGTTGGGGGCGAGGATGTTGAGGAAAGCGCCGCGTGGATAGCTGGCGTCGAACTCCGTTGGTCTTCTGGATCTTAGGGATTCCGCCCAGCGTCTGGTTGATTGCTTTTTTTCTCGCGCCGCTGGCTCTCGTCTGTGCTTTCAGCTTCGGAGAGAAGCGCGGCATCGTCGATATCGCCATAACCGGAACCCTCGAGAATTACTGGCGCGCGCTCGATCCTCTCTACCTGCAGATTTTCGCCAAGTCATTCTGGTTCGCCGGTATCACCACGGCGATCTGCCTTGTCGTCGCGTTTCCGATCGCGCTCGCCATCACCTTTGCGAGTCCGCGCTGGAAACCCGTGCTGTTGCTCATCGTCATCCTGCCTTTCTGGACCAACCTGCTGATTCGCACTTACGCACTCATCGCCGTCCTTCGCACCCGGGGCTATGTCAATTTCGGGCTGGAATGGCTCTGGGACGGTGCCAACGGCTTTCTCTCTGCTATTGGTCTCGGCGAACTCCAGCTGCTCGGCGCGCAATTCCAGCCCGTTCAAATGCTTTATAACAACTTCGCCGTCGTTTTCGGCCTGGTGTACGTGTATCTCCCGTTCATGGTGCTGCCGCTCTACGCATCGCTCGACCGAATGGACAAGTCGTACCTCGAGGCCAGTCTCGATCTCGGTGCGGGTCAGCTGCGGACGTTTCTCTCCATCGTGGTGCCGTTGGCGATGCCGGGAATCATCTCCGGTTTCATCATCACCTTCATACCGACGCTCGGAGCATTCCTCACGCCTGATCTTCTCGGCGGCACGGACAGTCAGATGATCGCCAACGTCATCGAGCGCCAGTTCAAGTCCGCAAATGACTGGCCGTTCGGCGCGGCGCTGTCGTTTCTGCTCATGTACATCACGTTTTTCGCCCTGGCGATACGATCGGTCTTCTCAAGGGGCACATCGGCCATGGAGGCGGGCTAGTGGCACTTCTTCGTCGCCAGCCCATCGGGCCGCTCGATTACGGCAAGCGGCTGTGGATACGCACGAGCCTCCTGGCCACTTTCGTGTTTCTGTATGCGCCCATCGTGACGCTGATGATCTTCAGCTTCAATGACAGCCGTCGCAATATCGTCTGGCGCGGCTTCACGTGGAAGTACTATGAGAAGGCCTGGAATAACGAGGGCCTCTTCGAGGCGTTCACCAATTCTCTCAGCATCGCTTTCTTCAGCACCATCATCAGCACCATTCTCGGGACAATGGTGGCGATTATGCTGTGGAGGTTCCGGTTTCCTCTCAAGGGTCCCTACGAAGGGGCCATGGCGCTGCCCATCGTGATTCCGGAAATCTGCATGGGCGTGGCAATGCTGGCATTCTTCGCAAGAATCGGCTGGCCGGCGGGTCTGCCGTGGCCGCTCAACCTGAGTGCAATCACGATTGCGCATATCTCTTTCAGCTTTCCCTTTGTGGCCGTCGTCGTGCGCGCGCGGCTGGTGAACTTCAATCGCGAGCTGGAAGAGGCCGGCAAGGATCTCGGCGCCAGCGAGTGGGAAATATTCAGAGACATTCTCCTACCCTATCTGAGACCGGGAATCGTGGCAGGCGCGCTGCTTGCGTTCACGTTGTCGCTGGACGACTTCGTCATCACCTTTTTTACCGCCGGTCCGGAGACGATCACCTTCCCGGTGAAGGTTTACTCGATGGTGCGGTTCTCGGTGACGCCCGAGGTCAACGCGGCGTCCACGGTGCTGATATTGGTCACGGTGATACTGACGTCGGTGGCATTGTGGCTGCAGAGCCGGGGTCAGGGCCGGGCAACCCGGTAGCAAAGCCATGAGCGAGCGGCGAAGCATCATCTCCATCGAGAATGTCAGCAAGCGGTTCGCGGGCGGCGTGGTCGCCGTCGACGACGTGTCGCTCGAGATCGTCGAGGGCGAGTTCTTCGCGCTGCTGGGGCCATCGGGCTGCGGCAAGACGACCCTGCTGAGAATGCTCGCCGGCTTCGAGATACCCAGCGGGGGTACGATAAGCATCGACGGTCGGGACATGAAGGGTATCGATCCGAACCGGCGTCCCGTGAACATGGTGTTTCAGTCCTACGCCGTTTTCCCCCATATGCGGGTGTTCGATAACGTCGCCTACGGTCTGAAGGTGACCGGCGTTGCCAAGAGCGAGATCAGGGCGCGCGTCGAGGAGGCGCTCGGGCTCGTTCAGCTGGAAGGCCTCGGTAACCGCAAGCCCGATCAGCTCTCCGGCGGTCAGCGCCAGCGCGTCGCTCTCGCGAGGGCGCTGGTCAAGCGGCCGAGGGTGCTGTTGCTCGACGAGCCGCTTTCAGCGCTGGATGCGAAGCTTCGTGCGGCCATGCAGCTCGAGCTCGTGCGCCTGCAGCACACCGTCGGCATCACCTTCATCATCGTCACGCACGACCAGGACGAGGCGCTTTCCATGGCCGACCGCGTAGCGGTGATGGAGGCGGGCGTGGTGCGCCAGGTCGCGCCCCCGAGCGAGCTCTACGAGTACCCCACCAGCCGATTCGTCGCGGACTTCATCGGCAAGATGAACCTTTTCGAAGGCCAGGTGCACTCGTCGGCGGGCGGTGTGCTCGATGTGGAAATCGACGGACTCGGTCGCTTCGAGGTGCCGCACGAGGGGCAGGCATCGGGCAGGATCGGTGTCGCCATCCGTCCGGAGAAGCTGCGCATCACGGCGCAGCAGCCGCAAGCGTCGTGCATCTGCTTCGCCGCCGTTCTCGACAACGTCGCCTACCACGGCAGCGAGAGCCACATGTTTTTCACCACCGACTCGGGCGCGAAGCTCACCGCGACGGTGCAGAACGAGACCCGCACGCGTGCGCCGGTGGTCGCCGGCGAGCGGCTGTGGGTGAGCTGGATTCCGGGGGATACGCTGATTCTCGGCGATTGACCGGCGCCGGCGGTGCTCAGACCTCGCTCGCCTGCAACGCGCGGTGCAGGGTCTGGAGCATGCCGTGGGGATCGTCGCCGATATCCCAGGTGGTGGTTGCGAACAGCGCCTCGATCTTGTCGTCTCCCTTGAAGCGTGCGCCGTCGGCGAGCGTTGCCTCGACCTTGCGAATGACGCCGAGGGCCGCATGTTCCCCGCATTCGGGCAGGATGACCAGCACGTCGCAGGGAGACAGCGTGCCGACGAAATCGGCCCAGCGAAGCACCTCCTCGAGGCACTCGGCGATGCGTCTGCGCGCGGTGTCCTGCCAGGCCTCGCTGGCCTTCACGCCGTTCTCGGGCGCGAAGCGGACCTGAACCAGGCTCAGGTCGTTGCCGTAGCGGCGGCTGCGCGAGACCTGGGAGCTCAGCTCCTGGACGATGGCCTGGCGGTTGAGAAGCCCGCTCTTCTCGTCGAGCCGCGACGGGTCGCGGCCGGCGGCGGTGGCCACGCGCCCCTTCTGCCGGCTCTCGAATGCAGAGACGTCGGTGAAGATCCGCAGCGATCCGACCTGGCCGTTGCCGGCATCGATCTGCGACAGCGCGCACTCCAGCCACCTGGACCGGCCCGAATCGGAGGTGATCACATAGCGATCCACGTGGGTGCGCACCGGGTCCGGCTCGCGGCCCAGAACGGCCGACATCGGCGCTCCGATAAGGGCGTCGGGCTCGGTCTCCAGCAGCTCGCAGAAGCTCTGGTTGGCCCAAACCACCTGGTCGCTGGCATCGCACAGCACGATACCCGCAGGATGCCCGGCCAGCAGCGCCTGACAGTCGCTGGCGGACAGCGGAAAATCACTCATCAACAATCTCCCTGGCATCGCCACCGCTTCGCCGGCGGGGCGTCGAAAGGTCCACGTCGGGCACGTTTTAAGTGTAGACGCCTCTGCCAGCGAAACCTAAAAGGCAGGGATTTCGGCCCGATCCATGGGGCCGATTCGCGGCCGGCGCGCAGCTAACGGGGCACGCCACATCCGGCGCAGCGGCGCCACCGCCCGGCGGCTCGCCGGGGTCCCGCTTTGCGGGGGCATCAGCCGCCGGCGGCGTCGATGGCGGCGCGAACCGATCGCTGCCAGTGCTGCAGCGCCGGCTCGTTGCGTCCATAGGTCACGTGGGTCTGGGCGCCCGAGAGCAGGCCGCGCTGGATGCTCTCGCCGATGGGGAAATCCTCCTCCTCGACGGTGCGCAAAGTGAGCTCGAGATTGCGCCGCCAGTGCTCGTGGGCGCTCTCGCTGGTGGCCGGCTCGGGAATATAGAACTCGAGAAAGGCCACGCACTCGTCGACCCTGCGGCCGACGGGAAACACGCGCCACACCTCGGCATGGTCGCGCTGCATCACGATCACCGAGTTTGGAAACAGCACGTAGACGATGCCGCTGTTCCTCACGAGATCCCATTCGCTCTCGGGAAGCTCGCGCATTTCCATGATGCTGCGCCTGGGAAGCGTCTCACGAATGTTCAAGCCAAAGGGATGAAACAGGCATACGTTGTGCAGAAACAGCGGTGCCACGGTCGACGGGTGCAGAACACCGAAGTGGTAGGGCTCGAGAAAGGTATCGATGAGCATTTTCCAGTTCATTCGCCGGTGCATGATGCGCGTCGTGTAGTGCTGATAACTTTCGAAGCCATAGCTCGCGAGCTCGGGGCCGAGACCGCTAAGCGCCTCGTCGACGTCGAAGCGGCTGCCGGGCTCCGGCTGGACCCAGATGCAGCCGTGGCGCTCGCATGCGGGAACCGCGACCAGGCCGTGCTGCTCACGGTCGATACCCTCGAAATTGCGGCCATCGGGTATTCCCACAAGCTTGCCCCGGCTGTCGTAGCTCCAGCCGTGATAGGGGCAGATAAAGTTGCGTTTGACGTTACCGCAGCCTTTCGCGACCTGCGTTCCCCGGTGGCGGCACACGTTCAGAAAAGCCCGCACCTCTCCCTCGTCGTCGCGCACGACGAGCAACGGAACACCGCAGTTGTCATCGGTGAAGTAATCTCCCGGCTCCGGAATTCTGCACGACAGGCCCATCATCAACGGATAACGGCGAAACAGAATTTGCAGCTCGCGATCCAGCCGATCCGCATCGGTGTAGCTCGACACGGGGTTCGTGGCAATATGCTCCGCAAGGCAGGTCGTACCTGCGTCGATGTGCTCGAACAGCTCGTGTGCCAGAGCAACTTGTAATGAGTGTTTCATAAAACGGCTTACTGATTGCGTTCCGCCGGCTGGCTCTTGGTGCGCTCCGCAAGCTCCGGGTCGACGCGCAAAACTTTATCGCGCAGGTTTTCGATATAGTCGGGCGGAAATCTCCAGACAGGATCCTCGTCAGTGCGGACCAGCCCCCGTTGTTCGGGAAGCAGATCATAGCGAAGGGTCATGAGGATGTCGCTGCTCACCCAGGGACTGTCTCGGAAGTACGCATGGCCATTTCCTGCATCGGACTTTGCCGCATCGCCCACGTGGATGGCCAGCAGGTCGTCGCGCTCGCGCAGGATTCGTGCGCCGGTGGGAGACAGCGTGTCGTCGCTGCCCCATGCGCCCAGTCTTCGTTTACCAAAAAAGAAAATGCTCGAAACGTTGAGCGCAGCATCGGTTGCTGACGCATAGATGCTCAGGTGAGCTGGAACTTTCCAGATTCCGTCGACCAGATGGCCGCCGAATACGCCGGCGTCCAGATCGCTGCCGGCAAGAATCACGTGGCGCAGGCGGAGTTTTTTCTGAATCGTCGCCTTGTCGAGCTCGTCGTTGAGTAACGCGAGCTGCCATAAGGCCCCGGCCACCACACGCGTGCCCGCGCTGTAACCGACGATATGGATACGCTCGGCATCGGTCTCCTCGGCCAGATATTGCAGAAATATGCGCAGGTTCCTGCCTGCGAAGGCAGCGGTCTCCATGTCATAAGCGTAAGCCCACAGGCTCGGCGTGGCCGGCCACGAATAGGCGATGAATACGCCCTCATAACCAAGGTAATGCCAAAGCTCGGAGGCGACCAGGAGCGGGTTTTCGAAATTGACCCTGAAGCCGTGCGTGTAGATGAAAACGTCCTTGACGGAGGTTCTGGCCAGCTGCGCGTTCACCCGTTCGGCAAAAAGCGTTCCGGGCAACGCGCTCTTGTGCGCGACGATCGTGGAATCGTCGAGATCGGTCACGCTTCGATCGAGCACGCCATACTCTGTGACGTCTTTGACCCTGAGCGGGAACTCCTCGGTTCGGTTTTTCAGAAGTGAGACACGCCGCACTTCGTCCCAGGTGACGCCCTCTTTTTCAACAGAGATGCGCGCGGAACCCAGTCTCAGAACATGGCCGCGCGAGTTGCTGTAAAAAGGCGGCCGCATCGGCTCATCAGCCGGCGCTCTGTCGGTTGCGTAGAGAATGCCGTAGTGATCTTCCATGTCGACCGCAGTGATATCCGCAAAAGGATCGATGCCACCGTGATCGAAGATATCGGGTGCGTTCATCAGGTTCTGCTGATAAACGCCACCCGTACTGCAGGCGCATAGCGCGAGCGCGAGAACGCAGGCGAGTCCGCGGTGAGCGGCCCTCGATCGCTCCCCGAAGCTGTGGGCCGAAATCATGCGCGCAATTCGACCGTCGTTAAAGCTCTCCCCAGCTTCGACGGCGCTTCCATCGAATCTTGGGTATCACGAAGCCGAGGATCATGCCGCCCAGCAGCACGCCCGCGCCGGCAATGAACCAGTCCCGCTCCGATCGCTCTTTGAGCACACGGTTCGTCTGCTGAGCCGCGTCGAGATCGAGCGACAGCGCCTCGACCTGCTTTTTCAGGCTCTCATTGCGTTCCTTGATGGAAAGCGCATCAGCCGCGGCCTGCTTGATCTGAGCAAGCTCGGCCTGCAGCAGCTTCTTGTCCCGCGCAAGGGTGCTTCTGTTCTTCTCGATCTCCTCGACGGTCTGACCGAGGGTGTCGAGCTGATTGGTGAGATCCCTGGCGATCTCGCGCTCGCGAGCGTATTTCTCCAACGTCTCGGTGAGCCGTGCGCGCGCGGCTGGCTCATCCATCAGGTATCGCGTCAGGATCCAGACCTCGGAGCCGTCATCGAGGGCGACACGCGAGTAGCCCGTCTGCTCGTCCTCCTCGAGCACCGTGACCCGGGTGCCGCTGCTCAACATGTGCGAAATGCGGTGACTGGTGCTGGGCCCCTGACGCGCCTCGAGCTTCAACGAGTCGATCACGTAACGCACGCTCTGGGCATGAACGTGCCACGATGCCAGGCTCAGCAGGCAGAGAAGAGCGATGTTGCGCACGAGCATGTCCTGAGTGGTCCGTAACGGTCCCCGTTTCGCCGGGGAGCCCCTGAAAGGTTTCATCGATTCGAGCGGATCTCCCGCTCCGAGGCCGAATCCTTACACAATTCTGCACGATATCAAAGGGTTACCCCCAGTATTTAACCAAATTCAGCACCGTGTCGCAGCCCGTGGAGGCGCTCAGAGGTACCAGTCGTATTCACGCGAGAACGCCTCTTCCATGAAAGCGTCGAATTCCGCCTGCTTGACCTCGGCGTAGATTCTCGGGTACTCGGCGCCCAGATAGCCCGGCAGGATCTCGGCTTGCGCGGTGCGTCGGAAGGCGTCCCAGGGGGTCAGTGGCAGGTTGGCGTCGACCTCGGCGCCGGCGTTGCCGGCGTGCTTGTCGCCGGGATCGAGGGCGTGCACGAGTCCGTAGTGAACGCCGGCCAGCACCGCCGCCATGACCAGGTAGGGGTTCGCCTCGGCGCCGGCAACGCGGTGCTCCAGGCGCCGGTTCTGGCCGTCACCGATGGGCAGCCGGAACGCCACCGAGCGGTTGTTCTCACCCCAGTCGCGGGTAACCGGAACGAACTGGTCGGGTTTGAATCGCCGATAGACATTGATATTGGGTGCGAACAGGCCCATGGACTCGGCCAGGGTGGCCTGGAGGCCCGCCACCGCGTGACCCAGCCGCTTATCGCCGCCATCGCGCGCCGGGTCGAACAGGTTCTCGCCGCGCGCATTTGCGAGGCTCAGATGAATGTGCAGTCCGCTGCCGGACTGATCCGCGAAGGGCTTCGACATGAAGCTCGCATCCAGGCCGCCGGCCCGGGCCACGCCCTGCACCGCCCGGCGCAGCAGCGCCGCGTGATCCGCGGCACGCACCGGATCGTCCTGGTGAGCCAGGTTGATTTCGAACTGCCCGGCGCCGTACTCGCTGATCATGGTAGTGGTGGGTATCGCCTGGGCCGCGCAGGCGCTTTCGATGCCGGAAAGCACCTGCGCGAACTCGTCGAGCTTGTCGAGCGACAGCACTTTGCCCTGAGTCTCGGCGGCGCCGCTTCGCGGCGAGCTGGCGGGCCTCGGCGCGCCGGAACCGGCCCGAGCGGCGTCGATCAGGTAGAACTCGAGCTCCGCCGCCACCACCGGTCTCGCCTCCAGCTCCTCGAAGCGCTTCACGACCCCCTCGAGAACATGGCGCGGGTCGTACCAGAGCGGCTCGCCGTCGCTCGCGCGTTGCAGCTCACACAGCACCTGCGCATGGCCCTGACCGTTCCAAGGCACCGGCGCGAGCGTGCCGCTGAGGGGTCTCGCGAAGGCATCCGGGTCGCCATCGGAAAATCCATGGCCCATCGGGTCGGCCGTGTTGCCGAGCACGTCGACCAGCTGCATGGCGGCGCAGATGGGGGTTCCGGTGATAAAGAGACTCTGCGCTTGGGCTACCGGGAGGCGCTTGCCGATGGCATTTCCACACAGGTCGATGACCAGCGCATCGATGTGCGTGACATCGGGATTCGCTTCGAGGAATTGCTCGAGCTCTGCCGTCCCGGCGTTCATCGCCCCCTCCTGCTGATGGCAGACCGAATGAGGGAGAGAATACCATCACGCGCTCGACGAGCAGCACGCGGGGACGAGCGCGGTGGCAGGAAGCGCTAGGCTCGGGGAATCAGGCCGCGATTCCCATGTTGCCGAGCGCGCCGAACAGCTGCGTCGTGCTCTGGAATCGATCCTTGGGGTCCTTGGCCATCAGCTTCATCAGCAGAGGCTGTAGCTCGTGGTGCTCCATCGGCAGCTTCGGGATCGGTGCGTGCAGATGCTGAAAGATCAGCGCGCTGACGGTGTCTCCGTGATACGGTTTCTTCCCGGTCAGCATCTCGTAGAGAATCACGCCCAGGCTGTAGAGATCCGAGCTGCGGTCGGCTTGCACGCCCTGCGCCTGTTCCGGGCTCAGGTAATGGGGCGTTCCGATGACGGTGCCGGCGCAGGTGAGATCCGAGCCTTCGCTGATGCGTTTCGAAATGCCGAAGTCGGCGAGAGCCATGCTGCCGTCCTCGCGGAACATCACATTGGCGGGCTTGAGGTCGCGATGCACGATGCCGATTTCGTGAATGGCCTCGAGCCCGTGAGCAATGCTGGTCAGATGGGTGATGGCTTCGTCTTTGGGCAGCCCCTGGGCGATCCGCTGCTTGAGATTGCCGCGCGCGAAGAACTCCATGACGATGTATCCGAACTTGTCGGTGAAGCCCTGCTCGTGGATCTGCACGACGTAGGGGCTGTTAACCTGCGAGACCAGCTTGCCCTCGCGAATGAAACGCTGGACATGGTCCGGGTCATGGGCAATCGTCCGGTCGAGGATTTTGATGGCGACGGTCAACCCGTCCTGGACGCGCTCGGCGATGTAGACGTTGCAGGCGAGCCCGCGACCGATGATGCCGCCGAATTTGTAGCTCGGCCGTCCCTTCTCGCCCTTCGAGGCGCGCTCGTGCTCGAAACCGTGGGTCATGGCCTCGGCCTCCAGCGGGCTCGTCGGCGAGACCTGCGGGGAATCGCTTTTCGAGTGGGCCAGCACCTCGAAGACCACGGATGCCAGGCGCTCCGGACTCAGATCGGCCTTGTTCAGGTAGCCTTCGGCGCCCAGCTTGATGGCATCGGCGACCACGTAGGAATCACCGACGCCGGTGATCAGCACGGTGCGGGGGAAGCCCGGCCGGTGCACGGCCTCCCGCAGCCAGTCGACGCCCGTCTGTCCGCCGCCCAGGTCGTAGTCGAGCAGCAGCACGTCGTATGCCGCCCAGTTGAAATCCGGCCCCGGCTTGCCCAGGCGCAGGCTCGGGTATTCGGTCACCTCGACGCCCGGGATCTCCTGATCGAGGAACACGTGCATGGTTTCGAGGGTTATTTCGCAGTCGTCGATAAGCAGAATTTTCATGGTCTTACCGGTGCTCGAGTCGACCCCACCCCGCCGGGAAGGCGGGATTATCCATAGAGTATCGGCCCAATCGGCCGCTTTTTTGAGGCCTCGGGGGTGCCAATGTGACACGGGCCCGAAGCGGTTAGACTGACGCGGTGTGGAGGAAGGGGATCTTGCCCGCCCGATGCCGAACGCCGTGGACCCCATAGCAGCCTGGTTGAGGCAAATCGGCCTCGAGGAGTACGCCGGCGTATTTGCCGAGCAGCGCATCGACGAGGACGTCCTGGCTGAGCTCAGCGACGCGGATCTGGAGAAGATCGGCATCCCCCTCGGGCCCCGCAAGAAGCTGCTGAGGGCGATCCAGGCGCTCGGCGCGGCGTCGCTTTCGGCCGCCGCCCGGGCCGACGCCGGGCGGCCGGCCGCCCCGGAAGCCGCGCGCGCCGAGCGGCGTCAGCTGACCGTGATGTTCTGCGACCTGGTAGGTTCCACGGAGCTCTCCCAGAGGCTCGACCCCGAGGACCTTCGCGAGGTCAACCGGGCCTATCAGGACCTCTGCAAGGCGACGCTCGAATCGTTCGAGGGATACATCGCCCGCTACATGGGTGACGGCGTGCTCGCCTATTTCGGCTACCCGCGAGCCCACGAAGACGACGCGCAACGGGCCATACTCGCGAGCCTCGAGCTGCAGCGGGCGATGGGCGATCTCGAGGCCGGGATGTCCCGCGAGCACCCGGTCGAGCTCTCGGTGAGAATCGGAATCGCCACGGGTCCGGTGGTGGTCGGCGACCTGATCGGTGAGGGCGCATCCCAGGAGAGCGCGGTGGTCGGCGAGACCCCGAACGTGGCCGCGCGGCTGCAGGCGCTCGCCGAGCCCGGCAGCGTGCTGATCGCCGGGGGCACCCACGCGCTGGCCGGTCAGCATTTCGACTACGAGGACGCCGGCACGCACGCCCTCAAGGGCATCGCCGAGCCGGTCCACACCTGGCGGGTCGTCGGGCGCAGCGCCGCGGCAAGTCGATTCGAAGCCCTGCAACGCTCCTCGCTCACGCCGCTCATCGGCCGCGAGCACGAGATTGCTCTGCTCCTGGATCGCTGGCAGCAGGCCAAGGACGGAGACGGCCAGGTGGTGGTGCTGACCGGGGAGGCCGGCATCGGGAAATCGCGGATTGCCGAGACCCTGTGCGAGCGTATCGCAGACGAGGGGCCTAGCGTGCTGCGCTACCAGTGCTCGCCCTATCACGTGAGCAGCGAGCTGTTCCCGTTCGTCGACGCCATGCAGCGCGCGGCGCAGTTCAAGGACTCGGACGCGCCGGCGGTCAAGCGCCACAAGCTCGAGACGCTGCTTTCACTCGGCACCGACGATGTGGCAGCGGTCGCTCCGCTGTTCGCCGAGCTCCTGTCGATCCCTGTCGGGGACCGCCATCCCAGCCTCGACATGAGCCCGGAGTCGATCAAGGCACGCACCCTCGAAGCGCTGTGCGGGCAGCTCGAGGGGCTCAGCGCGCGGCAGCCGGTGCTGGTCGTCTTCGAGGACGCGCACTGGGCGGATCCCACCTCGCTCGACCTGCTCGCCATGGAGATCGAGCAGGTCAGCGCGAACCGGGTCCTCACCCTCATCACCGCGCGCCCTGAATTCTCGCCGCCCTGGTCGGATTACACGCACATCACCTCGTTCAATCTCAACCGCTTCAGCCGCGGGCTCGCCAACGCGATGGTGGAAAAGGTGCTGCGCGGCAAGTCGCTTCCCGACGAGGTGCGCGATCAGATCATCGAGAAGACCGACGGCGTGCCGCTGTTTGTCGAGGAGCTGACCAAGACCGTCCTCGAATCCGGACTCCTCGAAGAGCAGGCCGACGCCTACGTGCTGACCGGCCCGCTGCCGGCTCTGGCCATTCCCTCGACCCTGAACGATTCGCTCATGGCGCGCCTCGATCGGCTGGGCCCGATAAAGGACGTCGCGCAGACGGCGGCGGCAATCGGGCGCGAGTTCTCCTACGAGCTGCTTGCCGCCGTCTCTGCGCTGGACGACTCTGCGCTGCAGAGTGCCCTCGAGGAGCTGCTGAGGGCGGAGCTCGTCTTTCCCCACGGACGGACCCGGCAGAGCTACATATTCAAGCATGCGCTGGTGCAGGACGCGGCGTACGGTTCGATGCTTCGCAAGCGGCGGCGTGAGCTGCACGGTCAGATAGCCGACGCGATCAGGGATCGGTTCCCCGAAATCGCGGCCGCGCAGCCGGAAGTGCTCGCGCATCATTTCTCCGCCGCCGGGAAAGCGAGAGCGGCCATCGAACACTGGCTGCAGGCTGGTCGCCGCGCCACGGAACGATCTGCGAACAAGGAAGCAGTGCGTCATTTGCAATGCGGGATTCGGGAGCTGAAAGAGCTCGAACCTTCCGAGGAGCGTGACCGGCTGGAGCTCTCCCTTCAAATTGCCATGACCACACCCATCACGGCGATATCCGGCTTCGCTTCACCCGAGAGCGAGAAGGCGTATGCGAGGGCACGCGAGCTCTGCGTGTCGCTCGATGCGACAGAGCAGCTCGTGACCGTGCTGCATGGGCAGTGGGTCAGGCACACGGTGACGCTCGGGCACCGCAAAGCCCAGGAAATCGCGGCGCAGCTTCTACGCATGGGAGACGAGCACGGCATAGAAACCGC
>JABAOE010000862.1_pt1 | contig 57479 bp, 56 predicted proteins | sample 7062141 | NCBI WGS metagenome assembly JABAOE01 (sample SAMN14538627, study PRJNA623070) | marine sediment metagenome | biome: marine biome [ENVO:00000428]; feature: marine pelagic biome [ENVO:01000023]; material: deep marine sediment [ENVO:00002113] | place: India: Gulf of Khambhat ... | reverse complement strand
ATGACGATGCCGCCCTCGCCCTGGATCGGTTCGACGAGGAATGCTGCGGTATTCGGCGTAATCGCTTTCTCGAGCGCATCGGCATCGCCGTACCGGACGACCTTGAAGCCAGGCGTAAGCGGCCCGAAATTCTTCTGGTATTCCCTTTCGTCGGAGAACGAGATGATCGTGGTCGTCCGACCATGGAAGTTGCCTGTGCAGACGATGATCTCGGCCTGGTCGGCGGGGATTCCCTTCGATTCGTACCCCCAGCGCCGGGCCGCCTTGACGGCGGTTTCGACCGCCTCCGCGCCGGTGTTCATCGGCAATGCCATGTCCTGCCCGGTCAGCTCGCAGGCGAGCTTCAGGAAGGGCCCGAGCTTGTCCGTGTAGAACGCGCGCGACACGATGCAAAGCGTCTCCGCCTGCTTCTTCAGGGCCGCAACGAGCCGTGGATTCGCGTGCCCGTGACTGACCGCCGAGTAGGCGCTCATCATGTCGAGATATTGCTTGCCGTTCTCGTCCCAGACATACACGCCTTCGCCGCGCGACAGCACGACCGGAAGCGGGTGGTAATTGTGCGCGCAGTACTGGTTTTCGAGCTCGAGACCGGATGACATAGAATTCACTGATCAGTTCTGAAGAATACCGCAGCGCTGTGAGCCAGGCTGCATAAGATCATAATTTTACAGCAATTAAGGGTGGGCAGGCCAGATACTTGAGATGAGAAAACTACCCGCGAAAGAAGCTTTTATCATCGACGGGCCGGTCGGCGACCTCGAGGCCTTGCTCGAATCTCCGGGCGACGCGGTGCCGGCAGGATGTGCCGTGGTCTGCCATCCGCACCCGGCTCACGGTGGCGCGCTGACCAACAAGGTCGCACATACGCTGGCCAGGAGTTTCGTCGGCGCCGGATTTGCGGCCTTACGCTTCAATTTCCGCGGCGTCGGCAGGAGCGCCGGCGCGTTCGATGCTGGCGTGGGTGAAGTCGACGACGTGCTGGCCGCCGTGGCCTGGATGCGCGCAACGGTGCCGGCATTACCGCTGTGGCTTGCCGGCTTCTCGTTCGGCGCGGCGATGGCGATCCGCGCCGCGGTGACGACGAAGCCCGACGGCCTGATCAGCGTCGCGCCGGCGGTGTCACGTTTCGCTGTCGATTTCGACGAGCAGCCGGCTTGCCCCTGGCTGATCCTGCAGGGCGACCGGGACGAGCTGGTCGATGTCGACGAAACGATCGCCTGGGTCAACGAACTCGACCCCGGGCCCGAACTGGAAATCTTCCCTGGTGTCGAGCACTTTTTCCACGGCAATCTGGTCCGGCTACGTGAGGCCGTGGAGCAATTTGTTTTAAAGAACCAACGTCATTGCGAGGAGTGAGCGACGAAACTAGGCTCAACTTGCCGGCGCCTCCGCATTGGTTGTCAATGGTAGTAGCGACGCTGCGCGAACGACGAAGCAACCTCCGAAAGATTGCTTCGCTTTGCTCGCAATGACGGTGTTTGGCGGAGCTGCCTAATCCGTGTAGAACTGCCGCTGGAAGCGTACGTCGGAGGCCACCTCGACACCTTCCGGACGCACCGTGATGTCGAAGATGAGTGTCTCCTGGTTGGCGACCGGCGTTTCGCCGATGTAGTAGATCGCGTCGCCTTCCTCGATCTTGCGCATCGAGACGTTCTTGAGCTGGCCGGTCAGGTTGACCGTCTTGACCGTGACATCCGCCGTTACCGCCCGGTCGGTTGCATCTTCGAGGACCGAGACATTGAGCATCGCGCGATTTTTGCTCCTTACGATGTTGTACGCGCGCGCCACCTCGGGCGGCAACTGGTCCGTCGTTTGTGCGCTGAAATGGATCACATGGTCGCCGATGTCGACGAAAGACACGCCCGCAGGCTCGGCCTGGGGTACGGTGGCGTCCTCGCCCGGTCCGCCGCACGCGCCAAGCGAAGCCAATAGTGACAGAGTGAGGATGGTTGCTGGAGCGTTCATGTTGCAGTGTCTCCCTGCGCGGCGTTTTCTGCTCTTCACCGACTATAGCCCAAAGCCCGCGTCACCTGAAATAGACGCCTGCAGCGCTGTTGCGCGGGCTGAAAGGCTTGTAGCCAAGGCGCCGGGGCGCCGGACGGGCGGGTCAGTAAGGCGGCCTGAGATCGGCAATGATCATGTTGAGCGCAATCAGCAGGATCATCGCGATGTAGGCCGACAGGTCGATGACGCCGAGCGGCGGCACGAGCCTGCGAATCGGCCGCATCAGCGGTTCCGTCATCTCGTTGAGCAGCTCCGTTATCGGCCCGAAGTACCGCTGCAACAAACTCAGGATGACCCGGATCAGGATCGCAACGATAAACAAAGTTACGCTCATGCTGGCGAGCCGCAGGAACGCGTCGAACGCGACGCTCAGGAAAGACCCCGTCATGACGGCGACGGCGCTGCCGCCGCGATCGATCAGCATAACGACGAAAATCAGCAACACCTGGATCGCCAGCGCAACCAGCACGGTCGCCGTATCGATCGCTCCCATGGCAGGCACGAAGCGACGCACCGGAACGACCGCGGGTGACGTAAACCGCAACACGCCCTGGGCGATCGGGTTCCTGAAATTGGCGCGCAGCACCGGCAGCCAGAAACGCATCAGCAACAACAACAGGTAGAGTTGCGTAAACGTATCAATCAGAAAAATCAGTGCGTTCTTCATTGGGATCCGGGGCTATTCGGCGGATGCTGCGAGCTTTGCGAGTTCGGCGGCCCGTTTTTCCGCTTCATCGATGGCCGTAGCAAAGATACCACGGGCGTCGACTTTATCGAGGAACTCGAATGCCGCCGTCGTTGTGCCGCCCGGAGACCGGACGCGCTCGATAAGCGATGCCATGGACTCCGTTTCGGCTGCCGCGAGTGCGGTCGCGCCACGCGCGGTTTCGACCGCGAGTGTCCTGGCCGTGTCGGCGTCGATGCCGAACTTCTTTGCCGATTCGATCATGATGTCGATCAGCAGGTAGAAGTAGGAGGGTCCGGTGCCCGACACCGCGGTCACCGCGTCCATCTTTGCTTCCGAGTCGATCCACACGGCGTGACCCACGGCTGTCATGATCTTTTCAGCCAGCGCGCGATCCGCCTCGCTCGTGCGCTCATTGGCGAACAGCGCGGACACGCCCTGGTCGATCAGCGCCGGCTGGTTCGGCATCACCCTGACCACCGACAGGCCGCCACCGAGCCATGCGTCGATGTCGTCGATCTTCGGTCCCGCCGCGATCGACATGATCAGCGGCCGTCTTTCCTGCACCTCTTCGATCAGGCCTTCGCAAACCGGCTTGAGAATCTGCGGCTTGACCGCGAACAACAGGATCTCGGCGTGCCGCGCAACGTATTTATTGTCGTGCGTCACCATGGCGCCGTAGAGTTCCTCGCGCAGTCGTTCGCACTGCTCCGGAATCGGCTCGGCAATCATCAGGTTCGTGGCATGCATACCGCCGCGCAGCATGCCGCCACCAATGGCCCTTGCCATGTTACCGCCGCCGATCAGGCCGACCTTGTTATTTATCATTCACGTTCTCCAAAGAGGGCGGTTCCTATCCTGACGATCGTCGCGCCCTCGTGAATCGCGGCAGCATAGTCCGCCGTCATCCCCATTGACAGCGTGTCAAGCGATAATCCTGCCCTGTTCAGGGACTCGAGCAATGTCCTCAGCGCCACGAATGGCTTGCGCTGTTCCTCGAATTCGGTGCGAATCCTGGGCAGGCACATCAGGCCGCGGAGCCGGAGCCCGGGCAGCCCGGCGACTTCCCCGGCCAGCTCGGCCACGTGCTCCGGCAGGACCCCGGATTTCTGCGCTTCGCGGTCGATATTGACCTCGATACAGACGTTCAGATCCGGCGCGTGGTGGGGGCGCTGCGCAGACAGGCGGCGGGCGATCTTCAGGCGGTCGATCGTGTGTACCCAATGAAAATACCGGGCTACCGGGCGGGTCTTGTTCGACTGCAGGTGGCCGATGAAGTGCCAGCAAAGATCGTCGCGGCCTGCCGCCTCGATTTTCTCCAGGCCCTCCTGGACGAAATTCTCGCCAAAATCGCGCTGTCCCGCCGCCGCGGCCTCGAGGATCGCCTCGACGGGCTTTTTCTTGCTGACCGCGAGCAAGCGCACCGCCTCCGCCGGGCGGCCCGCATCAGCAGTAGCTTTCGCCAGCAAATCTTGGATTTTTCGAAAGTTTTCCGTGACTCCAATCACGTTTTGCTCACCACGCTTCGCTATACTAGGCAGCCAAAGGGTCCGGGTTATGGTAAGTCGGACCAGCCAACTCCGAGGGAATTACATGGCCGTCGACGTTGCTCAGTTGTTGTCGTTCACGGTGAAGAACAACGCATCGGACCTTCACTTGTCGGGTGGGGTCCCGCCGATGATTCGCGTCGATGGTGACATCNNNNTGACAAGCAGCGCAAGGACTATGAGGAATTCCTCGAGACGGATTTCTCCTTCGAAATCCCCAAACTCGCTCGTTTCCGCGTCAACGCCTATAACCAGAACCGGGGCTCAGCCGCCGTTTTCAGGACCATTCCCTCGGAGATCCTGACGCTGGACGATCTGGGCGCGCCGCCGATCTTCAAGGATATCTCGATGCATCCGCGAGGCATCGTTCTCGTGACCGGTCCGACCGGCAGCGGTAAGTCGACCACGCTCGCGGCGATGGTGGACTACATCAACGAGAACAAGCCCGATCACATCCTGACTATCGAGGATCCGATCGAGTTCGTACACGAGTCGAAGAAATCGCTCGTCAACCAGCGCGAAGTGCATCGCGACACGCTGGGCTTCAACGAGGCCTTGCGTTCGGCGTTGCGTGAGGATCCCGACATCATCCTCGTCGGTGAGCTACGCGACCTCGAGACGATTCGCCTGGCGCTGACTGCCGCCGAGACCGGTCACCTGGTTTTCGGCACGCTGCACACCAGTTCCGCGTCCAAAACGATCGACCGTATCGTCGACGTCTTCCCCGCGGCAGAGAAAGAGATGGTGCGCGCAATGCTGTCGGAGTCGCTGCGCGCGGTGATTTCACAGACGCTGCTGAAAAAAATCGGCGGTGGCCGCATCGCGGCGCACGAGATCATGATCGGTACGCCGGCGATCCGAAATCTCATTCGCGAGGGCAAGATCGCGCAAATGTACTCCGCCATCCAGACAGGCCAGGGCTCGGGCATGCAGACGCTTGACCAGAACCTCACGGAGTTGATGCAGAAAGGTCTCATCAACAAGGAAGAGGCGAGATTCCGCGCAGTCAACAAGGAGAATTTCTAGCCGACGTGCAAGACGGCCAGAAAGGAGCTCAGATAAATGGAACGCGAACAAGCAGTACGGCTGACGCAGAACCTGCTGAAAAAAATGGTCGAGAAGGAAGGCTCGGACCTTTTCATCACGAATGGCTTCCCGCCGGCCATCAAGGTCGACGGCACGATCCACAAGGCGACCGATACGCCGCTTACGCCGGACCAGTCGGCGATGATGGTGCGCTCCATCATGAACGACAAGCAGATCAAGGAATTCGATGCGACGAAGGAATGTAACTTCGCCATCACGCCGCAGGGCATCGGCCGCTTCCGCGTCAGCGCGTTTATCCAGCAGGGTTACGTCGGTGCGGTGCTGCGGACGATCACGACCGAGATTCCGACGCTCGACGGCCTCGAACTGCCGCCGATCCTCAAAGACGTCGTCATGAACAAACGCGGACTCTGCATTGTCGTCGGCGGTACCGGTTCCGGTAAGTCGACGACGCTTGCGGCCATGATTGGCCATCGCAACAAGAATTCCCGCGGCCATATCGTCTCGATCGAGGACCCGGTCGAGTATGTTCACCCGCACGAAGGCTGCGTTATCACGCAGCGCGAAGTCGGTGTAGACACCGAGTCCTGGCACGCGGCCCTGAAGAACACGCTGCGGCAGGCGCCGGACGTCATCCTGATTGGCGAGATCCGTGATCGCGAGACCATGGAATACGGCATCCAGTTCTCCGAAACGGGCCATCTCTGCCTCGCGACCCTGCATGCCAACAGCGCAAACCAGGCGCTCGACCGGATCATCAACTTCTTCCCGGAGGAGCGGCGCCAGCAGCTGCTCATGGACCTGTCACTGAACACCAAGGCGTTCGTTTCGCAGCGCCTGATTCCGCGCGAGACGGGCATCGGCCGGGTCGCCGCGATGGAGATCATGCTCAATTCGCCGCTGATCGCCGACCTGATCTTCAAAGGCGAGGTCGGGCAGATCAAGGAGATCATGGCGAAGTCGACGCGTCTCGGCATGCAGACTTTCGACCAGGCGCTGTTCGCCTTGTACGAGGACGGCATCATCTCCTACGAAGAGTCCATGCGTAACGCCGACTCGAAGAACGAGCTCAGGCTGCGCGTCAAACTCGAGTCCAAGCGCGAGTCTTCGGTTAACGACCAGCAGTCCGAGTCCCTGCGCATCATGGAAGAGGACTCGGCCCAGACCTTCTAGGCCACTGACACGGAAATCGAGCCCGCATGAACGTCAAGCCACTTTTCAAACTGATGGTCGAGAAAAAGGCCTCGGACCTTTTCTTTGCGCCGTTCGCGCCGGCCAAGATCAAGATCGACGGCAAGATCATGCCGGTCAACAAGCTCGAGATGACGCCGAAGATGGTCAAGCAGGCGGCCATCGAGCTGATGGACGAAGAGCAACTCGACGAGTTCACCCGGGAGCTGGAGCTCGACTTCGCCATCTCGGAGCCGGGACTCGGCCGCTTCCGCGTCAACGTATTCCAGCAGCGTGGTAACGTCTCGATGGTGCTGCGTTACATCACCGCCGAACTGCCGACTCTGGACGAGCTCGGTATGCCCGAGCAGATGAAAGAGCTGGTCATGCTGCGTCGTGGCCTGATCCTGATGGTGGGTGCGACCGGCAGCGGCAAGTCGACGACGCTCGCGGCGATGATCAATCATCGCAACGAGAAGACCTCGTCACACATCATCACCGTCGAAGACCCGATCGAGTTCCTGCATCCCAACAAGCAGTCGATCGTCAACCAGCGCGAAGTGGGACTCGACACGAAGTCCTACCACCGGGCGCTGAAGAGCGCGATGCGCGCGGCGCCGGACGTCTTGCAGATCGGCGAGATCCGCGACCGCGAGTCCATGCAGTCGGCACTCGACATGGCGGGCACCGGTCACCTCGTCCTCGGCACGCTGCACTCGAACAACGCGCCGGAAACGCTGGATCGCATCATCAACATGTTCCCGACCGAGCAGCATGGCCAGGTGTTCATGGACCTCGCACATTACCTGCGAGCGATCCTCTCGCAGCGGCTGGTCAGGGCACGCACGGGCAAGCGGGTTGCGGCGGTCGAACTGATGATCAACACGCCGCACATCAAGGACCTGATCCTGAAGGGCGACATCTCCGAGGTAAAAGACGCGCTCCGTGAGTCGGGCGAGAAGGGCATGCAGAACTTCGACGATGCACTGCTCGCGCTGTACAAGAGCGGCACCATCACGCTCGAAGAAGCCATGTCGCATGCGGATTCGAGAGCCAATCTCGAAGCCAAGGTCAACTTCGGCGGTTGAGAATCCCTCGGGCGGGCCAGTGCGTCGATGACAGCCGCCCGCCAGGTGCTTACGCATTACTTGATACGCTGCGCGTTCTGGCGGGTGACTTCCGCCGTGTCCTGACCTTGCCCGAGCGATTCTCAGCACGGTTGTCGATGGCAGGCGCCTAAGCGGAAGGCAATCACCACGGCCCGTTTCCCGCGCCGGTGTCATTGCTGGGCGCGCAGCGACGAAGCAAGCTCCCGGGGCCGGTTGCTGGTTTGCGCTGGTTGCCGCAGGCGATATTCTGATGTTAAAGACCCTTGACAAAGAGTCAAATGACCTTTACACTCAGTGATATCAAGTATCCTTTACATTTTGACAAGGGAAATTGACATCATGGACGAGATTGCAGCGGGCTGCGTCGACGGGTCATCGCACCGCCGATGAAGAACCGGCTGCGCGTACTGAGAGCCGAACGCGACTGGACGCAGGCCACCCTGGCCCGCGAGCTCGACGTGTCGCGGCAAACCGTGAATGCAATCGAGACGGGCAAGTACGACCCGGCGTTGCCGCTGGCGTTCAGGATCGCCCGTCTCTTCAACCTGACTATTGAAGAGGTCTTCGACCCGGGCACAGCAGAAGAAACTTAGACAAGTCCCTGAATCTCCTGAATCGAGAGGTCTCAATAGTGATTAGCGGTGGCAGCAATGCCACCGCTTTTTTTATCTGCGCAGCAAGCAGAAGACGGCGGACGACAAAACGCTCACGAGGATCATCGTCGTCAACGGAAAGTAGACCCGGTAGTTTTCCCGGTCGACGACAAAGTCTCCCGGCAACCGCCCGAACGGCAGCTTGCCGAGCCATGGCCAGCCGATGCCGATCAGGACGATCGCAATGCCGATGACGATCAGCGCCTTCTGCATTTACCTCGGTCTCAATACGCCTCGCCCGGGCGTCCAGGGCACGCCGGCAGCTTCGACAGCCTCTTTCAGCGCATCGTACTCGACGTCGACGAGCCGGGTCAGCGTATCGCCGACCTGGGCATAAACGTCACGGGCGATCGACAGCGATGCGCGCTGCGTCTCGGTCGGACCGTAGGCTGTCCTATTGGGATCGTATGCGGCATGACGCAGGCGCGCCGTTACCGGCGTTGTCCGATCGATCGAAAACGAGCCCTGCGTCTGGTTGCCCGCGAGGCGATCGCGGGCGACGCCGAGTTGCTGGGATATCCGGTTCGCCTGGGCATACAGAGTCAGGCTGGCCGTGGAGTTGCCGAGAGATTCCTTGATGGCCCCCAGTTCTGTCTGAATGTCGTCGATCGCGCGAAGCGTGCCGTTCACCGCGCGACGCATCTCCTCGACCTGCTGCGAAAACGCCACGCGTTCCTGTTGCGAAGCGCCCGGCAAGGTCGGCTGGCGAATCGAGACGACCTCGAAGGTCTGCTGTTGGCCGAGGTCGTTCAACTCGCCGTCGATTCGCTCCTGCATCGTGACCCGGTACGTTCCCGGCGCGACCAGGACGCCGGCCGGATTGCCGAAGCCGCCGCCGCGCTCCGATTCGGGGACCCACGGGTCGACCACCGGGTAACGCAGGTCCCAGGCGACGCGGTGGAACCCGGCCCCGGCCTCTGCCTCGAGGTGACGAATGACGTTGCCGTTGGTATCGGACACCGTGAACAAGATGGCGGGCGCATCTTCGCGCTCTTCCTCGCCGATCCGGTCCCAGCTCGGGAAGTCGACGTCTTCGTTGTCGCCGGTGGCCTGCTTCTCGTCGGCCTTGCGCTGATCTGCGAGACTCTTGCGCTCGTCCGCGAGGTAGTAGGTAAACACGGCGCCGAACGGCGGATTCGGCGCGACATAGTAGGCATCGCCCTGGCTATCGACGCAGCCGGGCGTCGCGCAGGAATGCGGACGCCGCGGGACGTACCAGTAGGCATGGCGAACGGGGAACAACACCGAGCCGGACTGCAGCATGTCCTCGTCGACGTACCTGAGCGGCGAGTAGTCGTCCAGTACATAGAAACTGCGTCCGAAGGTCGCGCCGACCAGATCGTTCTCACGTTGTTGAATGACCAGGTCGCGGAACGCGATATTCGGCACGCCGCCAGCGAGCTTGGTCCACTGGTCGCCGCCATTCACCGTGAAGAACACGCCGAACTCCGTGCCGAGAAACAGCAGCTCCGGGTTGACATGGTCCTGGACGATGCGCCAGAGAACGTGCCGATCGGGCAGGTTCGACGCGATGCTCCGCCAGCTGCGGCCGCGGTTCTCGCTTTTCAGCAGGTACGGCGAAAAGTCGCCCGACTTGTGGTCGTCGACGACGACATAGACCGTGTCGGGATCGTGCAGATCCGCTTTGACGTCATTGACGAAATAGGAACTCGGTACGCCCGGCAGCGTGCCGGTCGAGCGCCATGAACCGCCGCCGTTATCGCTGACGTGCACGAGGCCGTCGTCGGTACCGGCATAAAGCAGGCCTTCGACCACGGGCGATTCGGACAACGAGGTTATCGTATTGAATTTCGACATCGCCGAAAGATCCCAGTTGGAGTCGAAACTCCAGTGCCGGCCCATCAGCGGCTGCTGCAGGCGATCCTCGCTGCGCGTCAGGTCGCCGGAGATCGTCTGCCACGAGTCGCCGCGATCCTCGCTCTTCCAGACCCGGAAACTCGCGAAATAGAGCGTTTCGGGGTTGTGCGGGCTGATCAGGATCGGCGCGTCCCAGTTGTAGCGCTCCTCGACCTCACCCTGCAGCGGCTGCGGCCGGATGTAGACGCTCTCGCCGGTCGCCCGGTCGTAGCGCGTCAGGTTGCCTTCCTGCCAGTTCGCGTAAACGATGTTCGGATCGGAAGGGTCGGCAAACGGCTGGTGCCCGTCCGCGCCGAGGATCAGGTTCCAGTCCGAATTACGGATGCCCACGTTGTTGTCCGTGCGGCTAGGGCCGCCGAGCGTCGAATTATCCTGCGTGCCGCCATAGATGTTGTAGAAGGGTTCGTCGTAATCGACGGTTACCTTGTAGAACTGTGAGATCGGCATGTTCGCCATGTAACGCCACGTCACACCCTGATCGAGACTTTCGTAAACACCGCCGTCGTTGCCGACGAGGAGATAGTCCGGGTCGGTCGGGTGAAAGGCCAGCGCATGGTGGTCGACATGCTTGGTCTCCGAGCGCATCGTCTCGAAGTCCTTGCCGCCGTTGCGCGTGACGTGCAGCCGCACGTCCATCTGGTAAACGGTGTCGAAGTGATGCGGGTCGGCGAAGATTTCCTGGTAGTAGTGCGGACCGGTGCCGCCGGAGAGGTAATCGTTCATCTTCTCCCAGGATTCGCCACCGTTCTCCGATCGGTAGAAACCGCCCTTGCGATGAGCAAGCTCGACGGTCGCGTAGACGATGTCCGGATCCTGTGGCGAGATCGCGAAGCCGACCTTGCCCATGTCCTCACTCGGCAGTCCCTCGGTCAGCTCCCGCCAGGTCTGGCCGCCGTCCTCCGATTTGTGGATTCCGGATCCGGGACCGCCGTCCATCAATACGGCAACGTTGCGGTACTTCTGCCAGGAAACCGCGAAGACCACGTCCGGGTTGCGGGGGTCGAGATGTACTTCGGAGACACCGGTGTATTCGTCGTCGATCTCGGTGTCGCCGAGCCCGTCGCCCAGCATCTTGTTCCAGCTTGCGCCGCCGTCGGTCGACTTGTAGAGACCACGCTCGCCGCCGGCCGACCACAGCGGGCCCTGGGATGCGACATAGATAACGTTGGAATCACGCGGGTCGATCCGGATCATGCCGATGTGCTCGGAGTCCGGCAGGCCCATATTCTCCCAGCTCTGGCCGCCGTCACGGCTGCGATAGACGCCGGAGCCGTAGGCGACATGGCGGCCGGAGACATTCTCGCCGGTGCCGACCCAGATCGTGTCGGGATTATTCGGGTCGAGCGTGATACAGCCGATCGAATAGGAATCCTCGTCGTCGAAGATCGTCGACCAGGTGGTCCCGCCGTTCTCGGTCTTCCAGATGCCGCCACTGCCGACGGCGACATACCAGGTGCTCGGATCGTCGGGGTGGATGACGATGTCGGCGATACGTCCGGACATCATTGCGGGGCCGATCTCCCGCATTTCGAGCCCTTTGAACGTCGACTCGTTGAACCCCGGCTCGGGCGTCTCGTCGTCCTGCGCGGCCGAGCAGAGCGGAATAAACAGAATAGCCAGACCGAACGTCAGCGTACGCTTCATGATTTCCCCCGGACAGTCTTGTTCTTGGTGTTGTCCTGACTATAGCAAAGGGCAGGGATGCATTGACGACCGCGGGACCGGGGTCTAACTTGAAATCATGAAGCGTTACGAAACCGTCGATGGCTGCGTCGCTGCGTCCGATCAGTGAGGCGGGCCCTGTTATACCGTTCGTCGGCGACGCGGCATGCCACGAAACAGAAGCGCCTCGACAAAGTCCTGCCGATCATCAAGGCGGGCGTCGGGCTCAATGACAGTTACAGGTGCTGACCAGCAATGAATCCAAAGTCCAGTACATGGATCGAAACCGCGGCGGCCGTCGCTGTGCTCATCGGCCTGTTGTTCGTCGCTCAGGAACTTCGCCAGAACAATGAGTATGCGCGGGCTGATTCCATCAGGGACCTGCATCGTTTCTGGTCCGAGATCTACCAGTTCGGTGCGGAGCAGGATATCGATGCACTCATGCAGCAATCGATCGATGATCCGAACCAGTTGACCGATGACGAATTGAGGCTTCTCGACAGTTATTACTGGATGATCATGAATGCCGAGTGGGCGCAGGACACCATGGCGGAATATGGATTGACGATGGGCAGGCAGGAAGAGTTCCGAAGACTGATTGCGCAAAGCTATTTCACATCGGAATTCGGTCGTGCCTGGTTCGATCTCAACGAGGCAGAGTGCCGCCTGCACTCGGAGGCAATCTGCGACGTGATCGCTGAAGTGATTCGGTCCGAACCCGTCGTACGAAAAGGCACCTACTACAGGGACCTGAGGTCGAGATTCGGAAGCGGACGCCAGTAGACGTTCGGGTAGTGACTCCGGATAGGTAATCATTTTTCGTTGCCGGGAGGAGGTATGGAAAATCTGTCCGCGATTGCGAAGACAAAGGTCCGTCGGCCGGTGTCGGAAGTCTTTGCGGCGTTTGCCGATGCTGAAAAGATGAGTCGCTTCTGGTTTACGCGCAAAGACGATGGCCTCGTCGAAGGCGAAGCGGTCACGTTCTATATGGGTCCCGAAGCGGGTGCGTTTTCTTTCGGCGCCCGGGTGAAGGCCTTGAACGAGCCACATCGGATCGTGACGGAGTGGGAGGGTCCTGACGGAAACGCCACCCAGGTCACCTATTCGTTCGATGAAACCGAGGAGGGCGACACGGTCCTCACGATCGAAGAAACAGGTTTCGGTGGCGACGTAGAAAACCAGGTCGCGCAGGCGCTGAACTCAACGGGCGGCTTCAACCAGGTGGTGATCGCCGCAAAAGCCTTCATCGAGCACGGCGTGTCCGTGAACGTCGTTGCCGATCACGCCTAGGGTACCGGCGGCTACCCGTTCCTGTAGATGTAGCTGTAGCCGTTGATGGCGGGTACGCCACCGAGGTGGGCGTAAAGGACTTTCGAACCTGGCGGGAAGAAGCCGGTCCTGACCAGGTCGATCATGCCCTGCGCGGACTTACCCTCGTAGACCGGGTCGGTCAGCATGCCTTCGAGACGGGCGCAAAGGCGGATCGCCTCGTTCGTCTCATCCGACGGCACGCCATAGACCGGGTAGGCGTACCCGGTCTTCAGCACGACGTCGTCCGCCGTGATGTCCTGGCCGAGTTCGACGAGGTCGGCCGTCTTCTGCGCGATGTCGAGCACCTGCGCGTGGGTCTGCTGCGGCGTGCAGGACGCGTCGATGCCGATCACGTTTCTCGCGCGACCGTCTTTGGCAAAGCCCACGACCATGCCGGCCTGCGTCGAACCGGTGACGGTGCAGACGATGATGTAGTCGAACTTGAAGCCGAGTTCTGCTTCCTGCATCCGGACTTCCTCGGCGAAGCCGACGAAGCCGAGGCCGCCATACTTGTGAACGGAAGCGCCGGCCGGGATCGGGTAAGGCCTGCCGCCCTTGTCCTTGACGTCCTCGAGCGCGCGTTCCCAGGATTCCCGAATGCCGATGTCGAAACCCTCGTCCACCAGTTCGATATCGGCGCCCATGACGCGCGACATCAGGATGTTGCCGACCCGGTCGTAGACCGCGTCCTGGAACGGCACCCAGCTCTCCTGCACCAGCCGGCAACGCATGCCGATCTTGGCGGCGACCGCCGCGACCTGGCGCGTGTGATTGGACTGGACGCCGCCGATCGTGACCAGCGTGTCGGCGCCGGAGGCGATGGCGTCGGGCACGATGTACTCGAGCTTGCGGACCTTGTTGCCGCCGAACGCGAGCCCGGAATTGCAGTCCTCACGCTTCGCGTAGATGTCGACGTCGCCGCCGAGGTGCGCGGACAGGCGCGCCAGGTGTTCGATCGGCGTCGGGCCGAAGGTCAGCGGGTAGCGTTCGAAGTGGTCGAGGAGGCCGCTCATTCCGGATACACGGCAGCGGCGTCAAATACCGGGCCGTCGACGCAGACGCGTTTCATCGCCGGCCCGTCGTCGGTCTGCACCAGCACCGTGCAACCGGCGCAGCCACCGACCGCGCAGGCCATGAATTCTTCGAGCGACACCTGGCAGGGGAGCCCGTATTCCCTGGCCAGCGCGGCGACCGCTTGCAGCATCGGCGTCGGTCCGCAGGAGAAGATCTCGACCTTCGCCAGTTCGTCGGCGGCAAGGCTGTTCAACCACGCCCGCGCCAGGTCCGTCACGTAGCCGCGAAAGGTGCCGGGAAAGTCCGACAGGCTCGCGAGCCGTGCCGGCACGCCCCAGTCTTCGAGTAACGTTATCGTGCTGACGATCTCGTCGGCCAGCCAGGGTGTCGCGATGGCGGATGGCGCAAGCGCGAACGGGAACGGGATCTCCGATCCCATGACGACCAGCGGCTGCCAGGGGTGTTTGTCGTCCTTGAGATGTTCAGCCAGGAACACCATCGGCGGAATGCCGACGCCACCACCGATCAACAGGGGCATCGGCCTGTCGGGATGCGGCGTAAATCCCTGTCCGATCGGCCCGATCGAACTGACGACGTCACCGGGTCGCCGGTGTCCCAGCGCGTCGAGGCCGTGGCCGACGATCTTGAACAGGACCTCGATCCAGCCCGCATCGGGATCCGCGCGCATGATCGACAACGGCCTGCGCATCGGGATCGACGCATCGCATTGCACGTGGACGAAGCTGCCCGGCGTCGCCCTGGCCGCGCACTCCGGCGACCGCAAGCGCATCACGAATTGGTCGCCGGGAAACTCGCTGACGTCGACAACGGTTGCCTCTTCGACGAACAAGGTGCCGCGATTAGCCTGTGCAGCTGCCCGTGCGCTTGCCGGCGCGCTCATGCGGATTTCCAATTCTCTGCCAGTATGTCGAAGATGGCCGCGCGCACGGCCACGCCGTTGGTGACCTGATCCCTGATGACCGAGGAGCGACCGTCTGCGACCGCCGAGTCGATTTCGACGCCACGGTTCATCGGTCCCGGATGCATCACGATCGCGTCTTTTGCCGCCAGTTTCATCCGCTCCGGGGTCAGGCCCCAGGCCCTGAAATATTCTTCCTGATCCGGGATGCCCGCCTCGTCCACGAAGCGCTCCTTCTGGATCCTGAGCGCCATGACGACGTCGGCGCCCGTCAGCCCTGCCTCGATGTCGGTCACTATCGTCGTGCCGGGCGCGCCCTCCGGGGCCAGTGCCCGCGGCGCGACCAGCCTCAGTTCCCCGACGCCCATGGCGACCAGCCCTTCGGCCGCCGACATCGCAACGCGCGAATGGGCAACGTCGCCGATGATGGCCACCGTCAGCTCATCGAAACCGCCCTTGTGCCGGCGGATGGTCAGCAAGTCCAGCAGCCCCTGGGTGGGATGCGAGACGTCGGCCTCGCCGGCATTGAGCACGCTCACATGCTCGTCGACCTGGCTGGCAACCAGCGCCTGTGTCCCGGGTTGCCGGTCGCGAATCACGAACATGTCCACCTGCATGGCCTGCAAGGTGTACACGGTGTCGAGTATCGACTCCCCCTTGGTCGTCGATGAGGTATTGACGTCGAGATTCAGGACGTCAGCGCCCAGCCGCCTGGCCGCGAGCTCGAAGGACGCCCGGGTGCGCGTGCTGTTCTCGAAGAACAGGTTGGCGACGGTCATGCCGGAAAGCGCGTCGCCGCGCACCGGCCTCTGGCCCGGCGGCACGAGATAGGCTTCCGCCCGATCGAGAATGGCCGTGATCTGCCGCCGGTCGAGACCGCGCAGGGTCAGCAGGTGGCGGAGCCGGCCGCGGTCATCCAGCTGCAGGTCGGACTGCTCCGCTCCGCCCGGGTCATCGAAGAGTGTGGTTACGGACATGCGGGCCGCATTGTACGCTGATTAATGTTCGTTTTTCAGCCAGCGCTCGGCGATCAGCATCGCCGCCGCCGAGTCGATGGACGCCTTGCTGATACGCCCGCGCAATCCCTGTTCCCGCTGGGCCTTGAGCGCCGCCTCTGCTTCGAGCGACGAGTAGCGTTCGTCGACCGTCTCGACCGGCAGGTCGAAGCGCTCGAGGTCGGCGGCAAAGACAGCGACCTGCTGGCCGATGTCGGCGGGCGAACCGTCGGCGTGCATCGGCATGCCGACAATCAGCCGCTGTGGCTGCCAGTCGCGGACAAGCGCGCCGATCTGCTGCCAGTCGGGTCCGTTCTCGCCGTTGGCGACGGTTTCGAGCGGGCTCGCCGAATTCGTCACCTGCTGGCCGACGGCGACGCCGATGCGCCGTATTCCGAAATCGAAAGCAAGGATGGTTTCAGGCGTGCCCGGCATCCGGGGATATCTGGCTGATGTCGATGCCGAGCGTTTGCGCCGCGACCGTCCAGCGGTCCGGGAAAGGCACGTCGAAGACGATGTCGGGCGTGGCGGGGACGGTCAGCCAGGTGTTGGTGAGCATCTCGGCCTCCAGCTGGCCTGCATCCCATCCGGCATAACCGAGCGCAACCACCGACTTTTCGGGCCCGGAGCCTGCCGCCATCGCATCGATTACGTCGCGGGACAGGGTCAGCTGGATGTCGTCCGAAACGGCCACCGAGCTTTCGAATGTGTCGCCCGGATTGTGCAGCACGAAGCCTCGTTCGCGGGCGACGGGTCCGCCGTTCAGGACCGGGTGATTGGCGATGGACCGATCGGGATCGGTCACGTCGAGCTGCTCGAACAAGCCTTCGAGTTTCATATTCATCGGCCGGTTGATGACAATGCCGAGCGCGCCTTCGTCATTGTGCTCGCATACGAGCGTCACGGTAGTGCTGAAGTTGGGATCCAGCATCCCGGGCATGGCAATCAGCAGATGATTGCAAAGCGAATCTTTCGATTGCATACGCCCAAGTATCGCACAGTCGGGCGAAGCCCAGTGGCCGATTTGACAGCTGTCGGGACCGGCTTCAGTCAGTGCGGGCGGTCGCCTGCACGTCGAGGTGACTGAACTGCCATTTGTAGGCGAAGCGCAGCTTGTCATAGTCGACCCTGATCGCTTCGGGAAAGGGGTCGAATGGCGCCGCCCGGCGCAGGATGCTGAGCGCGACCTCGTCGAGGGCTTTGGACCCGGACGAGCGGCGGACCAGCGCTTCATCGAGCTGGCCGTTGGCAGTGATCGTGACTTCGAGCGTCGGGCTGCCGCCGATGCCGTCGACGCCGATCTCGCTCGGGAAATACTTCACGCCCACGGTTTCGATCTTGCTCTTCCAGCGGCTCAGGTAGCCGGCGACTTTGGATTCCTTGGTATCGACGGAGGTCACGAGCTCGCGCGGATTATCGTCGTGTATGGAGGTGTCGGTCAGCATGTCCTGCGGCAGCGGCATGGTCAGTTCGATTCCCGATTCGAGCTCTGCGGCCTTCGAGACATCGCTTGACGGCTCCTCGCGCGGCTTGTCGAGGACCTCGAAGTCCTGCTCGGCATGCGCGGTCAGCACGCTGTCGGCAAATTCCTCGACGGCGTTCGAATCCTCGGCGCTGTCGCCGTCCAGCGTGCCGATGTTATCGACCGGCACCAGGCTCTCGGCTTTCGCCGTCGGCCGCGCCTGTTCCTGGGTATTGCCTGCGCCCGCCTGGCTGGCCTGGGCCAGGTACTCCGCGCGCTCGGGTTCGAGCACGTTGGGATCCGGATCGGCAACGATCGTGACCTCCAGGGAGATCGCCTCGCGGAATTCGTCACCGAGTACGGCGTTGAAAGTGACGCCGATAATCAGGATGCCGTGCACGAGCGCCGCGAGGAACAGCATCGGTGGCAGGCGATCGGGCGCCGGCAGCGACTCGAGCACGACGTCGTCGATCGAATCGGGTCCGATCCCGTCATCCAGGGTGTCAGATTTTGCAGGCTCGTTTGCCATGTCCCAAGCTGGCGTTGCGCCGGTAAGCCCCTGATTTCCCTATTCTCGCACAGGAAATCAACGATTTGTCTAGGCAGCGGTCGCAAAAATACCCGCGAGCCGCGTCAGGGCGGCCACAGGCCCGCCTGCCCAGGCCCGAAATCACATAATCCGGGGGGCGCAGCGCGGCGTCAGCGCAGCCTGGCCTCGATCGCGTCGAACAGGGAGCCGGCGATGTTCAGATCGAAAATCCGGTCGAGTTCGCGGATCCCCGTCGGGCTGGTGACATTGATCTCTGTCAGGTAGTCGCCGATGACATCGATGCCGCAGAAGATGACCCCGTTGTCACGCAATACCGGCCCCACCTCGCCGCAGATCCACTTCTCCCTATCGGTCAGCTCGCGGCCCTCGCCGACGGCCCCCATGACGAGATTGCCGCGATTGTCATCAGCCGGCGGGATGCGGGCGAGGGAATAAGGAATCGCCTCGCCATCGATCAGCAGGATCCGTTTGTCGCCCTCGCTGATCTCCGCGAGGTAGACCTGGGCCATCGCGAATCGCGCGCCGTTGTTGGTCAGGGTCTCGAAGATGACGTTGGCGTTCCTGTCTTCCCGGGAGACGACAAAAACAGACTTGCCGCCCATGCCCTCCAGCGGTTTGACGACGATGCGGCCGTGCTCCGCGAGGAATGCTTTCATGTCCGGCATCGAGCGGGTAATCATCGTCAGCGGCGCGCACTGCGGGAACCAGGCGGTGAACGCCTTTTCGTTCATGTCGCGCAGCGCCTGCGGCTTGTTGACGATCAGGGCGCCGGCCTGCTCCGCTCGTTCCAGGATGTATGTGGTGTAGACGTATTCCATGTCGAACGGCGGGTCCTTGCGCATCAGGATTACGTCGAGGTCGCCCAAGCGGATGTCGCTCGCTTCGCCCGTCGTGTACCAGTCGCGCTCGTCATCCCTGACATTGAGCCGGCGGGAAATCGCAAGCGCCTCTCCGGCGACCAGGCGGAGATCCTGCTGGCGCATGTAATGAATCTCCGCTCCGCGGCGCTCCGCCTCGAGAAGCATGGCGAGCGAGCTGTCTTTCTTGGGCGAGATACCCCCGATGGGGTCCATGACAACGCCGATTCGCATTTTGCTGGAAGACATGGCGGCTACTCTCGTGGCGCGCGAAAAACGGGCGGCTAACTATACCGAATACTGCGTTTTCTGCATCCGTCGAAACGCGTGAACGCAAGCCCGGGAGCGCGTCGTGGCGGCATTTTGGTCAATGTGGTACAACGCGTTTGCCGGCAGATATTATGCAAATTAGCGGTTTGTCAGTCACAAACTTGGGCCTGCCGGTCGGCGTTTGGGGGTGCGAGCAGCCGGGACGTTCGCTTTAGCGAGGATATCCATTGTCAAATAGTGCTTCCCGAGGTCTGAACGGTCTCAAAATACTGGTCGTGGACGACAGTAAGACGATCCGCAGGACTGCGGAAACCCTGCTGTCCAAGGAAGGTTGCCAGGTTTTCACAGCCATCGACGGATTCGATGCGCTGTCCAAGATCGCAGACCACCAGCCCGATCTCATCTTCGTTGACATCATGATGCCGAGACTCGATGGCTATCAGACCTGCTCACTGATCAAACACAACAAGGTGTTCAGGGAAACACCGGTCATCATGTTGTCCAGCAAGGATGGCCTGTTCGACCGGGCGCGGGGACGGATAGTGGGTTCGGAACAGTACCTGACCAAGCCCTTCACGAAGGACGAGCTGCTGGGCGCGATTTCTAACCAGATCAACTGAGGATTGGTTCATGGCCGTAGTGCTGATTGTCGACGACTCACCGACGGAACTGCACCTGTTCAAGAGCATGCTCGAGAAGAGCGGTTTCGAGACGCTCGTGGCTGACAGCGGCGAGGAGGGCATCCGCCAGGCGGAGGCTTCCCGGCCCGACTGCATACTGATGGACGTCGTCATGCCCGGCATGAACGGCTTCCAGGCGACCCGCAAGCTGACCCAGGACCCGCGGACCTCCCACATACCGGTCATCATGATCACTACCAAGGACCAGGAAACCGACAAGATCTGGGGCATGCGGCAGGGCGCCGTCGAATACATCGTTAAACCCGTGGGCGCGAAGGAACTCGTCTCCAGGATCAACTCGGTCATGGCAGGCTGAATGAACGCAGCGACGGAACTGGCAGCTCTCGTCGAGCGACCGTTCGAACTGCTGCGGGAAATGGAGCGCCGCAGTCGCGCCGCGGTCGCCGGCAAGACGACTGGCGAGATACCCGAAGAATGGGTGGGCATCGGCTTCAGCATCGGCCAGGAGAACTTCGTTGCCGACCGCGACCAGGTCCGGGAAGTCCTGATGCTGCCCGAGGCGATGACGCGGGTCCCGGGCGCGAAACGCTGGCTTCTCGGCATCGCCAATCTGCGTGGGCACTTGCTGCCGCTCGTCGATCTCAAGATGTTTCTCGGCGGCGGGCGGACCTCTCTGCGGCGCATGACCCGCGTCATATCGATCAACCATCGCGAAGTGCCGGCGGGCATCGTGGTCGACGAAGTCCAGGGTTTCCGCCGCTTTATGGATTCGGAATTCGTCGACAAGTCGCCGCAGACGGCAATCCGCTGCGATCGCTACCTGAACGGCGCCTACGAACGTGGCCCCGACACCTGGCCGGTGTTCAATTTTTACGAACTGCTCGAGAGCAGCAGCTTCCTGCAGGCTGCCGCCGAATGAAGCGGCATCCACGGACAATCAACTGAGTAATACCCTGCATAGCCATGGCAACCACAACCGATAAGTCGGCCACATTCACCATCGTCGCGGCAGTGCTTGCCGTCGCGTTGCTGGCGGTGGCCGGCATCCTCTACATGAATTCCGCATCGGGCGGCGGCGCAGCCAACGGCAACGCCTCCCTGGTCGCGGCCCTTTCACAATCCATTCCGCGACACGCAAGCGCAGCGCTCAATGGCGACGCCGATGCGTTCGCACGTCTGCAAGCGGATGCCGACAGACTGGGTTCTGCCGGCGCGAGCGGCAGTGCGTGGACGGCGCTGCGGCAGAACGCGGATACGGTCCTCGCGCAGCGTGAAGCCGTCGAAACCGTGACGGCCGCGGCGACGCTCGTCAGCGACAAGTTGCCCGCGCTGCTCGAGGCGTCGGACGCCTTGCTGGGGCAATCCGGCGCAACCCGTGAGCTGCAGGAATTCCAGCGCCGCGCGACGTCGCTGCAGGCGACGCTCGCCGGGCTCGCCGTCAGTGCGGCGAACGGTAACGCGGGCGCCGCGCGAGCGGCCGTCGACGACATGGCCTATCTGCGCGCGGTGACCGGCGCTTTATCCGGCGCATCGACGGGACTGGACGTCGCGCCGCTGGCGCCGGCGACGCGCGAGTCGGCGCTGGAGCCGCTGCTCAGCGAGCTCGCCGACATCGAAACGCGGGTCGCCGCCGCCGTGCAGGCTGCCGAGAGTCTGCCGCCCCTCGGCGAGGCCTTGCGCGGCCTGTCGGCCGCGGCTGACGAGCTCCTGGATGCCGCGCTCTCGTCGCCCGGCGGGTCGCCCGGCGGACTCCTCGCCAATCCGTGGCTGCCGATCGGCATCCTCGGCATTGCGCTGTTATTGCTGGTCGGGCTTGCCGTGATGCATTCGAAAACCTCGGTCTACGAGCGGACCTCGCGCGTACAGTCCGAGCAGAACGAGCGTAACCAGCAGGCCATCCTGCGACTCCTGGACGAACTGGGCAGTCTCGCGGATGGTGATCTGACCGCCGAAGCGACCGTTACCGAGGACATCACCGGCGCCATTGCCGACTCGATCAACTACGCGATCGAGCAGCTCCGCGGGCTCGTCGCGACGATCAACGAAACCGCGATCATGGTCGATTCCGCCGCGAAATCGACCGCCAGTACCGCGACGCACATGGCGCGCGCCGCCGAGACCCAGACGCAGGAAATTGCCGCGGCGACGGAGTCCATCGTCTCGATGGCGGGCTCCATCGAAGAGGTATCGGGCAATGCCGAGCGGTCTTCCGACGTTGCCCGGCATTCGGTCGAGGTCGCGCACAAGGGTGGCGAAGCGGTACGGCGGACGATCGACGGCATGAACACGATTCGTGAAACGATCCAGGAAACCTCGAAGCGCATCAAACGATTGGGCGAGAGCTCGCAGGAAATCGGCAACATCGTGGAACTGATCAACGATATCGCCGAGCAGACGAACATCCTTGCGCTGAATGCGTCGATCCAGGCGTCGATGGCGGGAGAAGCCGGCCGTGGTTTTGCGGTCGTCGCAGACGAGGTGCAGCGACTGGCCGAACGTTCCACGAACGCGACCAAGCAGATCGAGGTGCTGGTCAGAACCATTCAGTCGGATACCAACGAAGCCGTCATCTCCATGGAGCGCAGCACGACCGACGTGGTCGGCGGCGCGCTGCTTGCCGAGAACGCCGGAGCGGCACTTGACGAGATCGAGCAGGTATCGAACCAGATTGCGAGTCTCGTGCAGAACATCTCGGGTTCGGCCCGCGAGCAGGCGAGCTCGGCGGCTGACGTGACGCGGCGGACGACCAAGCTCCGCGAAATCAGTGATCAGACCGGCAAGGCAACGACGGCGACAGCGGCGTCAATCTCGAAGCTGTCGGAACTCGCGTCGCAGTTGCGACAGTCGATCGCCGGCTTCACCCTGCCAAGCTCGGCCATGCATTCGAGCGCCCTGTCCGGGGGCGCTCATGCAGCGCCGGTCGTGATGCCGGAACCATCGGGCGAAGAGGCCGCCGGGTAGGTAGCGCACGGGCTTTCCACTCAGCATGAGCAGCGAATCGGGCATACGGGAAAAGCCGGACATCGACAACGTCGTCGAGGCGGCCAACGCACTCGCGGTCGTCAGCCAGGAGCTGATGGAGACGATCCGCAATGCGCACCTGGCGCTGGAAGATTGTGTCGATGGCCGTGGCGGTTCCGCCGCACTCGTGCGTTGTGGTCAGCTGCTGCACCAGGTCGGCGGCGCGCTCAAGATCACCGAGACCTATGGCGCCGCATTGCTGGCCGAGGAGATGGAGTCCGTCTGCGCCTATCTCGCAACCTTGCGAGCCGGCAAAGGTCGCGAAGATGGCCTCGACGCGCTGACCCGCGCGATGGTCCAGCTGCCGATTTACATCGAACGACTGCTCGGTGGCGGTCGCGATATCGCGCTCGTGCTGTTGCCGCTGCTCAACGATTTGCGCGCTGCGCGAGGTCAGCCGCTGTTGTCCGAAGGCACGCTGTTGCTGCTGAACCTGTCGCCGCAGCGCAAGACAGCGCCCGCGGCGGCGCCGGAGGGCAGCGGCGAGGATCCCGTCTATGTCGCCCGCAAACTGAGACCCAAATTCCAGCTGGCGCTGCTCGGCTGGATCCAGGGCGGTGAAAATAAGCGTCACCTCGAGACGCTGGCCAGCGTGATCTCTGCGCTCGAGAGCAGCGCCAACCGCAACGATATGTACCAGCTCTGGTGGGTCGTCGGCGGCGTCCTCGAGTCACTGCAGAACGGCGGGCTGGAAACCTCCGTTGCCTTGAAAAGGCTGCTCGGACAAACCGATCGCCAGATCAAGCGGCTGATCGACGAAGGTCTCGAGGCATTCGACAATCACCCGGTAACCGACCTGCTCAATAACCTCCTCTACTACGTCGCGCGATCCAGTCACGCCGGCGAACGGATCAGCGAGATACGCGCCGCGTTCAATCTCGCGGAACTGCTGCCCGGCGACGAGCAGGTGGAGCATGCGCGCGAAGCGTTGTCGGCGCCCAGCGTCAAGCTCATGGAGACCGTGGCCGGCGCGATCAAGGAGGACCTGGCGCGCGTCAAGGATGTCCTCGATATCTTTGTGCGCACGGGCATGAGCAATGCCGCCGAGCTGGTGCCCCAGCTCGACCTGCTCAAGAAGATCAGCGATACCCTCGGCGTGCTCGGTCTCGGCGAGCTGCGCGGAGACATTGACTCCGAAATCGAACGCCTCAAGGACATCGTTTCGAAGGGCGGCCCGACCGAAGAGAAAACGATCATCGACATCGCCTCGACATTGCTGAAGGTCGAGGATCGCCTTGATCAGCAGCTGGTGCGGCTGATCGTGCCGAGCGAACCTCAGCCGCAGGAAGAAGACGAAGAGCCGCTGCCGCCCGAGGAGGACGCCGACTACAAGCAGGTTGCGGAAGCGGTCATGCGCGAGAGCATCATCAATCTCGCGCGGATCAAGGAAACCTACAGTCAGAGCATGGTATCGAAGGGCAGCTCGCAGGGTATCGACGCCGTGCCGGGGCTGATTCGCGGCATCAAAGCCGGGCTCCTGATGCTCAACAAGACGCGCGCGATGCAGGTCGTCGAAAAAGTCGGCGACCTGCTGACGCTTGCGCTTGCCGGCGCAGGCCCCGGTCGCCTGACGCAGAAGGAGACGGACCGGCTCGCGGACGCGATCGTCAGCATCGAGTATTACATGGAGACGGTCAAAGCCGGCCGCAGTGAACCCTGGTACATGCTCGACAACGCGGAGGCCTGTATTTCGGTGCTTCGCGATCTCGAGAATCGGCTCAAGGCGGAACAGGTCGGGGAAGATACCGCCACGTCCTCGACGGAGCGAATCGCGGCGCCCGATTTCGACGAAATCGCTGCCACCGAAAAGGCGCCCGCGCCCGAGCAACAATTGACGACGGTCATGCCGCCAGCGGCGCCGGTGTTCGCGGAGAATGCCGAACATCTCGATCCGGAACTCCTCGAGCTGTTCATCGAGGAGGCCAAGGAAGAGATTGCGACCATCAGTCGCAATCTGCCTGCCTGGGCGGAAGCGCCGGACGACATGGAGACGCTCATAACCGTCCGGCGCTCGTTCCATACCCTGAAGGGCAGCGGCCGCATGGTCGGCGCCGAGCGCATCGGGGAGTTCGCCTGGTGTATCGAAAACCTGATGAACCGGCTCATCAACAAGACGCTGGTGCGGACGCCGCCGATGGTCGAGTTCATCCTCGATGCAGCCAGGGCGGTTCCCGAACTCGTCGAGCAGCTGGAGGTTGGTACGGAGCCCGAGGCTGACATCACCCTGCTGATGGCCCGGGCGAACGCGTTTGCCGAAGGTGATCCCAATGCGTCGGTGCTGACGGTGAGGCCTGCCGAGGCGGAAGCAGCCGAAGAAGGGCCGGTCGCGCTGGAGATGGATCCGGTGCTGCTCGACATCTTCGCCAAGGAGACCGCGGGCCATCTGCAAGTCATTCACGACTACCTGGAAGCATGCGAGGGACACCGGCCACCGTTCCACGTCACGGACAAGCTCTATCGCGCCTGCCACACGCTGCATGGCAGCGCGAACATGGCCAACGTCGATCGTGGCGTCGCGGTCGCCGGGGCGCTGAACAAGTTCGTGCGTCGGGTCTACGAACACAAGGTCGGTTTCCAGGAGTCCGGCGTTGCCGCGCTGAAGGCCGCAGCCAAAGCCCTCGAGACCATCGTCGCCGACATCAATCAGCCCGAACGCAGCCGTTCCGATTTCGCGGTGCTGATCGAACACATCGGCAACCTGACCGACGGGGTCGAGCACGAGGCGCCGAGAGAAGCGGCGCCGGCGCACGAGGCGCCGTCTGAGCCGCAGCCCGCCGAAGAGCCCGAGGCGGTCGTGTATGACGCTGAGATCGCCGCGATATTCTCCGAAGAGGCTGCCGAGCTGCTCGAGTCGGCGGATCAGTCGCTGGACGCCTGGAAAAAGGAACGCGATTCCCGGGACCACATCGAGGCGTTGAAGCGACACCTGCACACGCTGAAGGGCGGCGCCCGCATGGCCGGCATCACGGCGATGGGCAACCTGAGTCACGAGATCGAGGCGCTGCTGATCAACGTCGATGACGGCCGTATCGAACCGTCCGATCGCATCGACGAGTTCCTGCAGCAAAGCATCGATGAGTTGCATCGAATGCGGGACATGGTGATCGCCGGCAAGGGCGTCAAAGCCAATACCGAGCTGGAGCGCCGGCTGCGCGACATCAACGCGGGCAAGGCGGCGCCAGTGCCGACGTCCGTGGACGAGGCCCCGGCGGATGTCGAGGCGAGCGAAGCGGCCGCGTTCACAATCGAACCCGAAGATACGCTCAGCATGGTGATCGTCGACACGCCGCTCAACGACGAGGTCGCGGAGATCGCAAAACCGGCGGCGGCGCCTGAACCGGAACCGCCGGCGCCACCCGAACCTGGACCGGCGCCACCCGAACCTGAGCCGGCGCCACCCGAACCTGAGCCGGCGCCACCCGAACCTGAGCAGGCGCCACCCGAACCTGAGCCCGTGGCAGCAGAGCCAGCCGAGGCGCCGGAACCGGTAGCGGCGCGCCCGGCGGCGGCGCAGCGCGGCGGCGATGCGCGCCAGGAATTCGCCCGCATCGATGCAGACCTGCTCGAGGACCTGCTGAACGCCGCCGGCGAGATCAGTATCTATCACTCCCGACTTAACCAGCAGATCAATTCGATCGAATTTCATGTCGAGGAGATGGAGCAGACCGTCGCGCGTCTTCGTGACCAGCTGCGAAAACTGGAGATCGAGACGGAAGCGCAAATCATTCACGGTCACCAGGAAACGCTGGCCGCCCAGGATTTCGATCCGCTCGAACTCGATCGTTATTCGACGATTCAGCAGTTGTCCCGCGCGCTTGCGGAGTCGGCAAGCGACATGGACAGCCTCAAGGACCTGTTGCAGGCGCTGATATCGGAAGCGGATACCCTGCTGGTGCAACAGGCGCGCGTTACTGCCGAGCTCCAGGATGGTCTCATGCGTACGCGCATGGTGCCTTTCCAGCGCCATGTGCCGCGACTGACGCGGCTGGTGCGGCAGGCGGCGGCCGAGGTCGGTAAGCGGGCCGAGCTGGCCGTCGAGGGAGCGTCCGGCGAACTCGATCGCCAGGTGCTCGACAAGATGCTGCCGCCCTTCGAGCATATGATGCGTAACGCCGTCATTCACGGCATCGAGGACCCGGACAGCCGCCAGGCGGCAGGCAAGCCGGCGAGCGGTCGAATTACGATCCGCCTGCATCGGGAAGGCGCCGAGATGGTGATCGATGTCGCCGACGACGGCGCGGGTATCGACGTCGAGGCCATCCGGCGCAAGGCGTTCGAGAAGAGCCTGCTCAAGCCGGATAGCAAGGTGACGGACGAGGCCATCATGCAGCTGATCCTGACGCCGGGCTTCAGTACCGCCGCCCAGGTCACCCAGGCGGCCGGCAGGGGCGTCGGCATGGACGTGGTCGCGAATGAGATCAAGCAGCTCGGTGGATCGCTGCAAATCTCTTCGGTCGTCGGGCAGGGCACGAATTTCACGATCCGCCTGCCGTTTACGCTCGCGATTACGCAGGCGTTGATTGTACGCACCGGCACGGAAGTCTATGCGCTGCCGCTGCCGACCGTCGAGGGCGTCGTCCGCATCGCTCGCGGCGAGCTCGAGAAGCTGTTGTCCGAGAGCGAGCCACGCTACGAATACGGCGAGCAAACCTACCGTTTCCGGCACCTCGGCATGTATCTCGGCGGCCAGTCCGCGAAGCTGCCCGAGGACGATTCTTTTGTGCCTGTCATCCTGGTGCGTGCCGGCGAACATTCGGCAGCGCTGCTGACCGATGAAATGATCGCCAGCCAGGAGATCGTGGTTAAATCGGTCGGCCCTCAGCTTGCCAGCATACGAGGGATTTCCGGCGCAACGATCCTCGGTGACGGCCGGATCGTGCTGATCCTCGATATTAATGCGCTCGTCCGCAGCGGCGCACCGGTCGTCGAACTCAAAAGCGCCGCGCCGACGCCGAGCGATGATCGGCCGCTCGCCCTGGTGGTCGACGATTCGATCACGGTGCGCCGGGTCACCGAGCGTTTCCTCGAGCGTAACGGCCTGCGCGTCATGACGGCGAAAGACGGTATCGACGCGATCAGTGTCCTCCAGGAAGCGAAGCCCGACATCATTCTCCTCGACATCGAAATGCCGAACATGGATGGCTACGAGTTTGCGACCCACGTCCGCAACGACGAACGGGTCGCCGACGTGCCGATTGTCATGATCACGTCACGGGTCGGCGACAAACACCGCGCGCGCGCCATCGAGATCGGCGTCAATGATTATCTCGGCAAGCCCTACCAGGATTCGCAGCTGCTCGACGCCATCCGGCGGCTGCTGGAGGAAAAAGGAATCGAGCTGTCGTGAGCGCCGAAGACGAAGAGCTGTACAGCCTGCTCGTCCCGCTCGCCGACGAGCGCCTGATCGTGCCCAGGGCCTGCGTGGCGGAGGTGGTTCGATATACTCCGCCAGCACAGAAGGAGGGCGGCAAGGAGTGGATGCTCGGCACGATCAACTGGAACGGTCGCGAGCTACCGGTCGTGGCTTTTGAAGGCGCGATCGGTAACGAGATGCCGGCGCCCACTGGCCGCACCCGCGTCGTCGTCTTCTACGCAACGACGGGCAACGTGCGTTCGGGGTTCTTCGGCTTACTGACGCAGGGCTTCCCGCAGCTCGTGCGCGTCAACGAGGAAGTCCTGAAGCTCGACGCGAAAGATGGCTGGCCTGACGATGCGCCGGTGCATTGTCGCGTCAAGATGATCAACGAATTCCCGTTGATCCCGAATCTCGAGGCGCTCGAGGGCCTGATCGCGGCGGAGACTCTGTAGCGGCGCGGAAAAGTCCTCAGGCAAGATCGCCATACAATGCCTGCAGCGCGGCCAGTGCCGCGACCGCGGCGGTCTCCGTCCTGAGTATCCGCGGTCCGCAGCGTACTGCCGAGAAGCCGGCCGCCTCCGCGTTCTCATATTCCGTATCGCTGAAGCCACCCTCCGGGCCGATCAGCACGGTGACCTCGTTATCGTCAATCTTCGCGGAGCCGAGCGTCTCGTCCGCGTCCGGCCTGAGGATCAGCTTCGTGCCGGCGTGCTGCCGAAAATCGCCCAGCAGCGCAGGCAACGAGCCGGGTAATCCGATTTCCGGCAGCCGGTTGCGGCCGCACTGCTCGCATGCGCTTGCCGCAACGCTTCGCCAGTGCAGGAGCCGTTTGGCGGCGCGTTTTTCGTCCAGCCTGACGACCGAGAACTCGGTCCTGACCGGGACGATGCGCGTGACGCCGACTTCGGTTGCTTTCTGGATGACGTAATCCATCCGCTCGCCGCGGGAGATGCCCTGCAGCAGGGTGACCGCCAGCGGAGATTCGGCAGAGCGTTCGATCCGATCCGTTGTGCTGACGTCGACCCGGTCCCTGGCGAGCGACCTGATGACTGCCGGAAACTCGGCGCCGCTGCCGTCGAACAGGATCAGCATGTCGCCGGGTCTCCGCCTCAGAACGCGGCTGATGTAATGCGCCCGGTCGCCGCGAACGACGATCTGGTCGCCGACATTGATCGTTGCTTCGATGTATATGCGGTTTATCGACATGCCTGGCGATGTCCGGGTCGTTGACATTAAGCCCCTGAAAGTCCGACCATGTCAAAGCGTCCTGACCGCCGGAATTTCCAGATTTGAACGAGACAAGTCCTGCCAGGTATTCGATCGATCCGGGCACCGGGCTGATCGAGCCCGCAACGCAGCGTTCCTCGCCGAACCACGATGAGCGACCCGACGGCGTCGAGCCCCAACTGGTCATCATCCACGGCATCAGTCTGCCGCCGGGCGAGTTCGGTGGCCCGTACATCGAGGCGCTGTTCAATAATCGCCTGGTTGCCGACGAACACCCCTTTTTTGCCGAGATCGAGGGGCTGCGCGTGTCTTCGCATTTGCTGATTCGTCGCGACGGCGAGCTCGTGCAGTTCGTACCGTTCAGTCGCCGGGCATGGCATGCCGGCGAGTCCTTCTTCCGCGGCCACGAATGCTGCAACGACTTCTCCATCGGCATCGAGTTGGAAGGGACAGACGACATGGCGTATACGGACATACAGTACACGGTGCTCCGCGACACGCTGAGTGCGCTCATGGGAACGTATTCGCGCATTACGCCCTACACGATTGCGGGTCACTGCGACGTCGCGCCTGGTCGAAAATCAGACCCCGGCCCTGCTTTCGACTGGCTGCGCTTGTATGATGAGCTCGGTAAGGTCGAGCAGGCAATGTCACGCGCATGAAATTACTGGCACTCCTCATCGGGCTCGTCATCGAGCGCCTGGCGACACAGCTCTTTCACCTGCGTCGTCTGCCCTGGATGGACAAGGCCATCGATTGCGGCTTTCGCCAGGGCGAACGCTTCGCCAACTGGCCTGACCTGATCCCCGTTATATTGCTGGCGCTCGCGCTCGTTGCGCCGATCTTGCTGATCCGCTTCGGCGTTGGCGACGTCTGGTTCGGTTTTCCGTACCTGATCCTGGCAGTTATCGTGCTGTTCTTTTCGCTCGGGCCGAAGGACATCGGCGAAGATATCGCGGAGTACTGTCGCGCGATCGAGGCAGACGACGCCGAGAGGATCCAGGCGACGGCCAAGGCGCTCGCGGAGACCGACGTGCCGGAAGACGACGCCGAGAGGATTCGGCTCGTCGAGGAGTCGGTTTGGATACAGGCGAACAACCGCCTGTTCGCCGTCGTGTTCTGGTTCGTGCTGCTCGGTCCGGTTGGCGCGTGGGCCTACCGGGTCACTGACCTGATCCGTCGGCGGGCTGTTTTCAACATGCTGCGCGAAGAGACCGCCGAGCCACGCATGGTCGCTGCCTCGGAGATGCTGCACGGCTGGCTGGCATGGATTCCCGCCCGACTCACCGCGATCGGCTACGCGATGGCGGGCAGCTTCGATGGCGCGCTCCATGCCTGGCGGCGCCCGGGCGAGACGCCCCCTGCCACTTCCCACGAGCAGAGCGAACGCTTGCTGGCGCGCGTCGGCACCGGCGCGCTCGCGATGCGCGATGTCGATGGCGAGACCCCTGCCGAGCGCGGCGTGCGCGGCGCGACCGCAGCCAACGGGCTCGTCTACCGTTTGTTTCTGATCTGGGCGGTGGTCATCGGAGCCATGACGCTGTACGGCTGGTCCGTGTGACCGGCCTCGCAAGACGCCTTGCCCTGCTGTTCTGGATCGGGGCGTGCGTGGCTGCCTGCAGCCCTGCGGCGACGTCTGCGACAGCAAGCTCCGCATCGTCGACCGCCGCGCACCGCATCGTGACGCTGTCTCCGCACCTGGCGGAACTCGTATTTGCCGTCGGCGCCGGCGAGCGGCTGGTCGGTGTCAGCGCGTATACGGATTTCCCCGGGGAAGCCGCTCGGCTGCCGGTCGTCGGCGATGCTTTCAACCTCGACCAGGAGCGGCTCGCGCTGCTGCAACCCGACCTGCTGCTGGCCTGGGATACCGGCACGCCGGCGCACGTTGTCGACGAGTTGCGATCCCGCGGTTACCGGGTCGAGGTCGTGACGACGACCGCGCTTGCCGATATTGCCGCCGCGCTGAGGAAGATAGGCGCACTGACCGGCGAGGCGGATCGTGCGGCTGCCGCGGCTGCGCAATTCACGGCGGGGATCGAGTCCATCGCCGCAAGCAGCGCGGGCGCAGCACGGGTCAGCGTCTTCTACCAGGTCGACGCGCGACCGCTTTACACCATCAACGGCAGCCATTTCGTCGGCCAGCTGATCGAGCTGTGCGGCGGCAGCAATATCTTCGCCGACCTCGACGGCCTGGCACCCCTCGTGTCCGTCGAGGCGGTGCTCGAGCGCAACCCGGAGGTCATGCTGGCAAGTACGGACGCCGGCGACCGGGCATTCGACGAATGGGATCGCTGGCCGGATCTCGCCGCGAACCGATACGGCAATCGCTTCCTGATGCCGGCAAACGATATCGGCCGGCCGACGCCAAGAATCCTGCGCGGCGCCCGCGCAGTATGCGAGGCGCTCGACCAGGGCCGGCAAAACAGAGGCCAACATGACTGACCTGCACATGCCCGCCCTCAGGCAGGCGCGGCCCGGCGATTGGCGGGCGATTCGAACGCTTTTATCGGACGCCGGTCTGCCCGTCACCGACCTCGATCAGGAGAAACTCGACGGCTTCCTCGTCGCCGTCGACGACGAGGAAGTCGTCGGCCTGATCGGGCTCGAGGTATTTGGCCGGACAGGACTGCTGAGGTCGCTGGTTGTGGCGACCGGAGCGCGCCGCGCAGGCCTCGGTGGCAAGCTGGTCGGCGCGCTGGAGTCCGCCGCCGAGGTGGCCGGGATCGAGGAGCTCTGGTTACTGACGATCGATGCAGAACGCTTCTTCGAACGCCAGGGCTTCACCATCGTCGAGCGCGAGGTCGTTCCGGACAGTATCCGCCAGACAGACGAATTCGGCGGACTGTGCCCGGATACCGCATACCTGATGATGAAGCGCCTGGGCGCTTAGGCCGATCATTGCGGGCTCAGCCCCGCTGCCTGTCCCAGATAATTTCCTGACCGGACTCGGTTCGCGCGAGTACTCTCGCCACCACGAACAGCAGGTCGGAGAGGCGATTGAGATAGCAGATGACTTCATCGCGGACCGGCTCCGCTTTCCGCAGGCTCAGGACACGACGCTCTGCGCGCCTGACGACCGTGCGCGCCAGGTGACAGGCTGCTGCCGCCTGTCCGCCGCCCGGGAGAATGAATTCCTTGAGCGGTGGCAGGTCTTCGTTCAGGCGATCGAGGTCCTGCTCGAGACGTTCGACGAAGGCGGGGGTAATGGCTTCATGACCCGGGATGCATAGTTCGCCGCCCAGCTCGAACAGGTCGTGCTGCACCGCGGTCAGGCACGCCCGCAAGTCATCCGGCACGGTCTCGACGGCGAGGACGACGCCGATCGCGCTATTCGCCTCGTCGACGGTGCCGTAGGCTTCGACGCGCGGGCCGTCCTTGTCGGTACGACTCCCGTCACCGAGACCGGTCGTTCCGTCATCCCCGGTGCGCGTGTATATCTTGCTGAGTCTGTTTCCCATTTGGGGGCCCGTGAAAAGGCGCTACACAATAGGAGCGAGTATATACACTGTCAAGACACCGACTTGTGTCACCGCGGATCTGCGGCCATAGTTGGCGCGCAGCGAATCGCCGGGGGCAAGCATGCCAGCCAACACGACACACTCCCAGGAACTGACCGTCGCCATGGATGCGGCAAAGGCGGCTGCGGAAATCTGCCGCGGCTACTACCGCGGCAATCTCGAGGTCACGATCAAGGCTGACCTGACACCGGTCACGCAGGCGGACGTGGAATGCGAACAGGCGATTCGACGCATCGTCCTGGAAGCGTTTCCGGACGACGGTTTTTACGGAGAAGAAACCGGCAGGACGGCGGCCGACAACGGCCGACTCTGGCTGGTCGATCCGATCGACGGCACCAAGGCGTTCGTTCGGCAGTACCCGTTTTTTTCTACGCAGATCGCGCTGATGCAGGACGGTGAGCTGGTGCTCGGCGTGTCCTGCGGCGCCATGTTCGACGAGCTGATCTGGGCGGAGCGCGGTCGGGGCGCATGGCACGACGAGGCCCGGCTGAAGGTCAGCCTGGTCGATGATCCCGCCCGCTCCGCGTTGTCGACCGGCAACCTGAAGTCACTGGCCAACTCCGACGGCTGGGCCAGGCTCGGCGAATTCGTCGGCGTAGCCGATCGCATCCGCGGCTATGGCGACTTCTACCAGTATCACCTGCTGGCAGCGGGGAAGATCGAAGCGGTCATCGAATCCGACGTCAACATCCTCGATATAGCCGCGCTGTCCGTCATCGTCAGCGAAGCGGGCGGCGTGTTCACCGACCTGAACGGCAAACCGGCCGGGCTCGAAACGCGCTCCGTGCTCGCCGCCAATCCCGCGCTGCACGCGAAATTGCTGGAACGCTTCAATGGGTTTGTCGCATGACGGAACTCGATGTCTACCAGGTGGCGGCGTTTACGCCGGAAGCCTTCGGCGGCAATCCCGCCGCGGTCGTACCGCTCGATGCATGGCTCGATGATGCGTTGATGCAAAAAATCGCTGCCGAGAACAACCTGTCGGAGACCGCGTTCTTTGTGCCGACGGGCGACAGCGAGTGGCAGATCCGCTGGTTCACGCCCGCCGTCGAAGTTGCGTTGTGCGGTCACGCGACACTCGCCAGCGCAGCGGTGATTCGTTCGCGTCTCGGTCACCGGGACTGGCCGATTACGCTGCACTCCGCGAGCGGTCCTTTGCAGGTCGCCCTGAATGGCGACCAGTTCGTGCTGGACTTTCCGTCCAGTCCGCCATTTGCGGTCGATATGCCTGCCGGACTGGCGGAGGCGCTCGGCAGCGACGTCGACGAATGCCTGGTTGGCGGCGAGATGCTGATGGTCGTGCTGGAAAACGAAGCGGCCGTTGCCGCGCTCAGCCCCGACTTCGCGAAGCTCGCGAGCATTGTCGAACAAGGACTCATCGCCACCGCCGCCGGCGATTTCGTCGACTTCGTGTCGCGATTCTTCGCGCCGGCGATCGGCATCGACGAAGACCCGGTCACCGGCTCCGCGCACTGCGTGTTGACGCCTTACTGGTCACAGAGGCTGTCGAAGCCCGAACTCGAGGCGCGGCAGATCTCCAGCCGGGTAGGTTACCTCTCCTGCGTAGACGCGGGCGATCGCACGTTGATCAGGGGGTCGGCCGTGTTCTTCCTGTCCGGAACGATCACGATCTAGCAGCGAGTTGAAAAACCCTCAGCCGGCACGAGACGGCGTTAAAAATTCCGCAAAATGCGGGGCGCGGCAGGCGCAGATTGCCATATACACTGCGCTTTGCTGGACAGGAGTCCGAATGCCGCGGAGCTCGTTCGTAGAAACACGCTGCCCTCGATTGCGACTCAGACCTTCCGAGCGAGGATGGCGAGAGCGACGGCGTCATTTTTGCCTTGTCTCGATCCCTGCCGCTTCGCGGCGCCGACTTTTGCAACTGGCTGCTAGGTAACGGCGACGAACAGCTGCCGGTCCCGCCACGGCACGCTCTCTATCGGCGTGTGATAGAGCTCGGACAGCCTTTCGCCGTCGAGCACGTCGCCGCTGTTGCCGACCGTCCAGCGTCCGTCACCGAACAGCAGGAGGCAGCGATCCGCAAAGCGGGCGGCGAGATTCAGATCGTGCAGGCTCGCGACAATCGTCCTGCCGTCGTCTGCCAGGCGTCGAAATATTTTCAGAACGTCGAGCTGGTGTTGCGGATCGAGGTGATTGGTTGGCTCGTCCAGCAGGAAAACGTCCGGTTCCTGCGTCAGCACCTGCGCGACGGCGAGCCGGCGGCGCTCGCCGCCGGACAGGGTCAGGACATCGCGCTCCGCAAAGTCGCTTAGATCCACAGCGCGGAGCGCATCCCGGGCGATCTCGATGTCTGCGGTCGATTCCCACTGCAACCTGCCGATGTGTGGATGCCGCCCGATCATCACGGTGTCGAAGACCGTGGCCGGGAAAAAATCCTCCGTGTATTGCGGCAACAGGGCGATGCCACGGGCAACATTTTGCCGGGACAGGGCGTCGATATCGTTGCCGGACAGCGTAATGCGGCCGCGAGCGGGCGCACGTATGCCGGCGAGCGTATGCAATGCGAGCGACTTGCCGACGCCATTCGGGCCGAGCACGGCGAGGAACTCGCCGCCGGCGACTTCCAGCTGCAGGGCATCGATCAGCGTCCGTCCAGGCACGGTGACCGCGAGGTCGCTGCAGCTGATGCCCGGGTTTCCCGACTCGCTCATCGGGGCAGGTTAACAGACCGACAGATTGACGCCAGAGGCGGCCTAGTCCGTCAGGCGGATTTCCTGCGCGGTCAGCGCGCCGATCATGACGTAGCGGAGACTCGTCGGGATGACGGCGTCGTCCGTCGCCAGCGGAATCCGGCCGCCCATGATCTCAGCGAACTGCTGGGGATGCTTCGGTTGCCGGTCGGGCTCTGCGTATCCGAGCGGGAACGAAGGCAGCCCGGTGGACGGGTCGTACTTGTCGGTCGCACCGAGCGTGTGCAGGAACTCGTGGGCGATGATGACGTTGTTTGCGCCGGCCCGGCGCCGACTCGCGTAGGCGTTGACGATGCCGACCATGCCTTTCTGCAGCCCGACCGAGTTCTCGAGCACGAGCTGCTCGCGGGGAGCGTGGTAACGCACGAAGATCCTGACATCGGGCGCCGGATTGTCCTGGGTGTCAGTCACGCCGGATGCCCACCAGCGCATCTTCAGACTCCACCACATCACGGACGCGAAATTCGGTGACTCACCTAGCGCCGGTGGCTGCTCGCGGATTTCTGTACCCAGTTCCATGCGGACCGGCCTGGCGATCGCGACGCCGAACTTCCCGGTCTCTCGAGCCAGGAATTCCTCGATCGGCGTGAAATCCTCCAGGCTGAGTGCCGCGATGTAGTCGGCGGCGAGCCGACTGCCGTCGCCGTTGATCGGATAGATCTTGACCCACAGGCTGTCATTCCAGTCCGTGCTGCGCGCCTGGGTCAGCCAGGTGCTGACCGAGACGAAAAACAGGATCAGCAGAAGTACGCCGATGCGAATCGCTTTGAACATGATCCGGGGTCACGTAAATCATTGAAAAAGTTACTCGAATTCTCCACCGGCGGCCGCTGGCGGAGAAGTGCCGGGTTCTCAGTTCGGCGGATTACTCGGGCTTTACGAAGCGCAGGACGAAGCGGTCGGTTCTGCCACGGACCTCGGGCGCAGCCATGTTCAGGCGATGGTCGTCGTCCATGTTGCGCAGGATGTCGCTTTGGCCGTCGAGTACGAAGCCCGCGGATTCCAGTTCGGCGATCACGATGTCCGGATCGATCCGGTGCAAGGTATTGCCGGTCTCGGGTGGAGATCCGGCTGCCGCATAGTGGTCGACCACGCCCAGCACGCCGCCCGGCCGCAGTCCCTCGTAGAACTCGGAGACCAGCGCCGGACCATCGATCCTGGGCCAGCCGTCCTCCGGCGCGACGTAATAAATGTCGTGATAGGCAAGCACCATCAGGATCGCGTCGTAGCTCCCGGGCGCAAGATCGAGTTCGTTGTTTTCCGCCATCAATGGCCGGACGTTTGCCAGCCTGTCGTCCGCATACCGGGTTTCGACTTCCGCGCCGACGAACTCGGCGTAGGCCGAATTGCTGTGTGCATCCACGGAACCTTCCGGTCCAACGACGTAGGCGACGATTTCGGTGTAATAGCCGCCGCCGGAAAACATGTCCAGCACATCCATGCCGCGATCGATGCCGAAGAACTCGAGCACGGCGCCGGGTTTGCGATGCACGTCGCGTTCGCGATCCGTGTCCGTGCGCGCCGGGTTGGCAAGCGCCGCCGCATACACTGAGGCGGACGATGATTCGCTCGGGGCGACGGCTGTCGCGTGTTGCGGTGCGGTCGCCTGGCCACAGCCGGCGAATAGCGCAAGAATGGCGAGCAGAGAGGCTGGTCGGGGCATCAGGTTTCCATCGAATGGCGCGGCACGGCAACTATATACCGAGCGGAGGCCGCAAACTGCCGTGGTTCGACGTCGGGCGCCAGCGCCACTGCCTCAGCAATAAAAAGCCCCGCGTTTTACGGCGGGGCTAATGACTCTTTTTATTATTAAAGAGGTAACTGTTTGTTCGGTAACCAAATACAGACTTTATTGTTGTTATTGGATCTGGATCTTCTTGTTTTTATTGTTATTTTTCTTCTGGCGTCTAAATCCTGTTTGTATTTATTCGTGGTTGCCGAGTCCAGTTACACTTCGCTTGGGCATAGTACTAGAAGCAAGACCTATGCCAGATGCGAAAAAGCGCCATATTTTCATGCGATTATAACGATTCCTAATATCGTCGTATTAACAGCAGGCGATGCTGTGTAAAGAATTCCGACAAGATGCTTCAGGCCTGCTTTCGGCACCCCGCAGCTAATTTCCACAAGGCACTGAAAAATATGCCGATGCCATTGCTGGCGAATGGCAGGCAGAGCGCTGGGTCGACGGTGGCCGGACAAGCGATCTGAAACTGTCATGAATCCTGACAAATGGCCGCCAGGCCGCCCTATTTTGTCAAATTAATCGACGTTAACGGGGGTCGGCGCCCACTCCAGCAGGCTGACGAGGCTGAAAAACCGGCCGTTTCTGACCACGGCCACGATCGACAGGGCGTCACTGACGTCGGCCAGCGGGTCGCCGTTGACCAGCACCAGGTCCGCAAGCCCGCCTGGCGTCAGCGTGCCCACCTGGTTCTCGATACCGAGCGCGCGCGCGGCATTCCGTCCGGCCGCATGCAGCGCTTGCTCGCTGCTCAACCCCGCAGTTTGCATTGCCAGAAGCTCCGCATGCAGTCCCGCGCCCGGTGGGAGGCGATTGGGCGCGCTGCCCGCTACGATCGTCGGCGCCCGGCCACCGATGTCCGGCGGCGCGGCGAAGCGACGCGCCGGACGCGTCGTGTGCCCGAAGGTTCGCGCTTGCCTGGACAGGATCACGCGTTCGATATCGTCGAGGCCGCCATCGGCGAGTCCCGATACCTCGGCCCGCTGCTCGTCCGCGGACCGGACGATCAGGCGCGGCCCCGGCGTCGCCTCTGTCTCCCAGGACGCAGGCTCGATCGCCTCGCCGCTACCGGCGACGACGATGGTCGTGACGCCGTAGGCCAGGATCGAAGCGCCCGTAGTCCCCGCACCGGGAACCGGCGCCGCCGCGTCGATCAGCCCCGGGATGGCGGTGACATTGCCGAGATCAATGACGATGCCGTCCTCGCGGTCGCGGCGTGATTCGATGGCTTCGATCCTGCCGCCGTCGATCACGATATCCATGGCAGGTCGATAGCCTGGCCAGATGCCGTCAAACAGCCGGGCGGTGCGGATGATCAGTCGGCTGTCCGGCGCATTGCTGATCACCAGTTCGCGCCGTGCTATCGGTGCAGGTGACGGCGGCGGCGCTGCTTTCGCGACCAGCGCCCGAAAATGCACCGGCCTCGAAACACGATCCTCGAATCCGCGTGAGCGAATCCGTCCGTCTGCCGTGTAGTAGAGGTTCATCCTGTCCGACCAGGCGACTGGCGCCACCGTGAAGTTCTCGTCTTCGGCAATGGTTCGGACGAGCACGGGTTCGGACAGGATCGCCATCTCCAGTGTGACGCGGTCCCTGCTGTGGCGGAGGTAAGTGAACAGGCTGCCATCCGGGCGCCACGCCAGCGACGACAGCGGTTCCTCGGACAGCATGAATTCGCTGTCCGGCTCGCCGTGCAGCCTGAGCATGATCGCGTAACCGTTCTCGTCCTTGCGGATCCAGGCAAGGTGCCGTCCGTTGTCCGACCACGCCGGCGACAGCTCGTCTCCGGGACCCGACGTCAGTCGCCACGACAGGCCGGTCGGCAGGTCTGTTTCCCAGATGTCCAGGCCGGTGCCGTGCCGGTCCGACGCATAGACGATCCTCTCGCCGTCCGGATGCCAGCCGGCGTCCTGGTTATGAACGCCGGCGTCGCCGACGCTGCGACTTTCGCCAGCCACAAGATCGCGAATTCGCAGCGTGCTGCCGTCGTCCGATGCGGCCAGGAAAAGCAGCGACCGACCGTCGGGCGACCAGCGCGGCCTGACAAGCGTTCGTTCGTCTTTCTCGACAAGACGAGCTTCGCCACCGCCGTTTTCCAGCATCCAGATGTCGCCCGCAAGGTCCATGACGATGCGGCCGTCGGCGGGCATGACATCGATCGCGAGCGCTCCGCCTTCGGTCAGGAACTCGTTGGCGGCGCCATCGACGAATGCCAGCAACGCCCAGGCGGCAAGAACGCTAGCTCGCACAATCGACACTGATATCGACTCCATCCTGTCCATCGACGACGAAACTGATGTCCATCGGTCTGCAGCATACCTGGCAGTCCTCAACATAGGACTGGTCGCCCGCCGAAAGGTCGAGCAGCACCGAGACTGGCTCGCCGCAAAACGGGCAGGTGATGTTTTTTTCGACCAGGCTCATTGCGACGACTCAGGGTTGCAGGCGGACGCCGCGCCACGGAGAAACGGTAAATTCGTGTTCCGACGAACGGATCAGGTCGCGCGACCAGCGGCCACGGTCATGGATCCTGTCCTGCCCCTCGATCCAGAGTTCGATCGCGCTGGCCCACAGTCGCATGCCGCCCCAATGCGGCGGTCTTGCGATGGCCGGCACGCTGCCTTCGACTATTTCGGTCGTGTCGGCGCCCAGCGCGAGGCCCAGCGACTTGCCACGCTGGCGAATCTGCCGGACCAGCGCCTCCTTGGAGTCGACCGGCTGGCTCTGGTCGCTGCCCCATGCGCCGAGCTGGCTGCCCCAGCCGCGGCTCCTGAAATACTCGTCACTTTCCTGCTCGGGCGAGCGCACGACCAGGCCCTCGATGCGGACCTGCCGGCCGAGCGCGTCCCAGTGAAAAACGGCCGCCGAACGCGGATTGCTCGCCAGTTCCATCGACTTGCGGGATTGGTAGTTGGTGTAAAAGACCAGGTAACCGGGATCCGGCACGAACTGTTTGCACAGGACGACGCGGGCTGACGGCTGCGAGCCTTCGCCCACGGAGGCGATCGTCATGCAATTCGGATTGCGCTGCACTTCGGCCGTCGTGGCCTCTTTCAGCCAGGCATCCGCCCAGTGCATCGGGTCGTCCGGCAATTGCGCCGGCAGACGATGAAGTATCTCGTCGTTGCTCACAACAGGCTCCGGTGTTCGGTCAGCGCGGCGCGATGTGCGTGCCGCCCTCACGTCGCGGATCGGCGGCGACGTCGAATCCGCTGTCGGCGGAATACAGGGCGGCAACTACGCCGCCGAAGTACATGCTTATCTCGTCATAGCGGACGACGCCGATGTCCAGCGGCGGCAAGTCCATGCCGGGTTCTGCCGCCAGCTCGTCTTCCGCGTCGTCGATTTTAAGGTGTACGCGCGGATGGGCAACCGCCGCTCCGAGATCGAGGCCGCGCTGCATGAAGTTGGCGAGGAATTGATGCAGCGCGGTGGTAATGCGATCCGCGCCCGGAGAACCCATCGCGAGCACGCTGCCCGGCTTTCTCGCACACGCCGGCGCCATGTTGGATGGCAGCCGGCCGCCGGGCGGACCGGCATCGAGGCCATGCTGATTCAGCTCGAGTTCGCCGAGGCAGTTGTTCAGCCACAGCCCGGTTCCCGCCGGCATCTCGCCCGAGCCGTATCCCGACGATGCGGTGATCGCGCAGGCGAGACCGCTGTCGTCGACCGCCGACGTGTGGACCGTCGACCCGGATGCGTACCGCGAAATCAGCGCCCCCGAGTCGGCCGCTTCGAGCATCGCCGCTGCCGCGGCACCGACTTCCTCTGCGCTATCGAGGTGCTGCTTGCGGAAACGCATCACCGCGCGCTGCGCTGCTATCAGTTGCAGCAGTCTGTCCGGCTCCCAGCGGGCAAAAGTATCCGTTCCGAACGCCTGCAGCATTGCCGCGACGTTGACGCCACCGATCGCCGGTAACGGATTGAAACCGATCTGCCATTCGCCTACATCGACCGTCAACGATTCGCGGATGTCCGGCGAATACGCAGCAAGGTCTTGCATGGTCAAGGTGCCGCCGCTTGAGCGGACATGCTCGACGATCTTGCGGCCGATCTCGCCACGATAGAACGGCTCACCGCCATCCTCGGCGATCGCCTGCAGGCTGTCGGCCAGGTGCGGCACGACGACTGTTGCCCCGATGTCCAGCAGCCGTCCCGAGGCGTCGTGCACGGCGCCATGACCGTCATCGCTGCGTCCGTAGATGACGTCGCCCGCGTAGCCCAGGTAATAATGGCAGGCGGTGGCCAGCGGGAAGCCGTCGCGAGTCGCCCGAATCGTCGGCTGTAACAGCTCGCGCCAGGGGAGGCGGCCATAGCGCTCGGAGGCGACGCAAAGCGCCGCAAGCGTCCCGGGAACCGCGACCGAGGTGGCGCCCACCAGGGTGGTGACGCCGCCGCCATAGGCGATCGTCACGGATTCCGGTACTACCGCCGTCTTGTCGTCCAGCCCCATGCCGGGCACGGCGACGTTGCCGTCGATCGTCACCGGGGCCTCGCCTGGTCGCCATATGGTCACATAGGCGCTGCCCGCCAGCGCGCATACGCCCGGTTGCGTATTGATGGAGCAGAACGCGGCGGCGATGCCGCAATCGACCGCGTTGCCGCCGAGTTCGGCGATCTCGGCAGCGGCGTCGGCAGCCAGTGGCGACGTTGTCGCGACGGCTGCCCTGGCTGAATCGGCGCTCATCGGAACGCGGGGCGGGGACGCCCCGCCGGCTCAGTAATGGATGACGGAGCGAATACTCTTTCCTTCATGCATCAGGTCGAAGGCCTTGTTGATGTCCTCGAGGCCCATCGTGTGCGTGATGAATTCGTCGACTTTGATGTCGCCGTTCATGTACTGGTCGACCATGCCCGGCAATTGCGACTTGCCCTTGCAACCGCCGAAAGCCGTACCCCGCCACACGCGACCCGTGACGAGCTGGAACGGCCGCGTGGAGATTTCCTGTCCTGCGCCGGCGACGCCGACGATGACCGATTCGCCCCAGCCTTTGTGGCAGCATTCGAGCGCCGCCCGCATCAGCTCGACGTTGCCGACACACTCGAACGAGTAGTCGACACCACCGCCGGTCAGTTCAACGATGACTTCCTGGATCGGGTCACTGTAATCGCCGGGGTTGACCGTATCCGTCGCGCCCATCTGCGTCGCCAGTTCGAACTTGTCGGGATTGATGTCGATTGCGATGATCCTGCTGGCTTTGGCCATCGTCGCGCCCTGGATCGCCGACAGACCGACGCCGCCCAGGCCGAACACCGCCACCGTCGCGCCGGGCTCGACCTTGGCCGTGTTGAGCACCGCGCCGATGCCGGTCGTGATGCCGCAGCCGAGCAGGCATACCTTTTCGAGCGGCGCTTCTGTGCTGATCTTCGCCACCGAAATCTGCGGAAGCACGGTGTACTCGCTGAAGGTCGAGGTCCCCATGTAGTGGAAGATCTGCTTGCCGTCCTTCGAGAAACGCGACGTATTGTCCGGCATCAGTCCCTGGCCCTGGGTGACTCGTATCGCCTGGCACAGGTTGGTTTTGCCGGATGTGCAGAAATTACATTCGCCGCACTCCGGGGTATACAGCGGAATCACGTGATCGCCCGGCTTCAGTTCGCTGACGCCGGCGCCGACCTCTTCGACGATCGCGCCGCCTTCGTGGCCGAGCACCGCCGGGAAAATACCCTCCGGGTCTTCGCCGGACAGCGTGAACGCGTCGGTATGACAGACGCCGGTTGCAACATTCCGAATCAGTACCTCGCCGTCTTTCGGGCCGTCGAGATCGATTTCTTCGATTTCCAGGGGTTTGCCTGCTTCCCAGGCAACAGCGGCGCGGGTCTTCATCTTTCGTAGCTCCTTCGTCTGGTATCGATTGTTGTTCTGATTGAATATTCGCACGAATGCGTAACCGAGGTCACGCGGTCCGGCAAACGGCGTGGCTTTCAACGATGGACTGGGGTAAAAAAGTGGCTTACCCCGCAATGGAAATGTGGATTCGCAGCAAATGAGTCTCGAAGAACTTCGCAATGCGCTCACCTCGATCGATCGGCGGATCGTCGAACTGATTGCCGAGCGGCAGAATGTCGTCGACGATATCGGCAAGGCCAAGCACGAAAGCGGGCGGGCCACGCGCGACTACGAACGCGAGAAAGACGTGCTCGACACGGCGCGGGCGCACGCCATGCAGGTCGGTGTCGAGCCGGCGCTCGCTGAGGAGATTCTGACCAGCCTGATCCGCGCGTCGCTGACGCACCAGGAAAAGCGCCGCGTCGAGGCGGAAGCAGCAGGCGACGGGCGCAGGGCGCTGATTATCGGCGGCGCGGGCAAGATGGGCGGCTGGTTCGTGGATTACTTCAGTTCACAGGGTTTCCTGACGGTGATCGCGGATACTGGCGTCAAGCCGGGACCCGGGCGTTGCCGCGACTGGCGGCAGGCGGGCACCGACTACGACGTCATCGTCGTTGCCACGCCGATGGCCGAATCAGGCCGGATTCTGCAGGACCTCGCCGAATTGAAGCCTGCCGGCCTGATCTTCGACATCGGCTCGCTGAAGTCGCCACTGCGCGAGGGACTGGCCGCGCTGCGTGATGCAGGTTGTAAAGTCGCCTCGCTGCACCCGATGTACGGACCGGATACCGAACTTTTGTCGGGTCGCCATATGATCTTTGTCGATGCCGGCTGTCCGCAGGCGACGGCGGAAGCCAAGGCGCTGTTCTCGGCGACGATGGTCGAGGAGCTCGACATGAGCCTGGACGATCACGATCGGCTGATCGCTTACGTGCTCGGTCTGTCGCACGCGTTGAATATTGCCTTCTTTACGGCGCTTGCGGAGAGTGGCGAAGCGGCGCCGAAGCTCGCGAAACTATCGTCAACGACCTTCGATGCCCAGCTCTTGGTATCCGGCGCCGTTGCGCATGATAACCCGCGCATGTATTTCGAGATTCAGAACCTCAATGACTTCGGCATGGATCCGCTCGATGCGCTCTGTGATTCGGCCGCGCGAATTCGCGAACTGGTTGCGAGCGGCGACGAGGCCGGCTTCGTCGAGCTGATGCAAAAGGGTCGCGACTACCTGGCAACCAGGCAGTAGCCCGGGAGATGTCAGCGCGCCTGAAGCTTGCCTCGCTGTGCGTCGTGCTGGCCGCTGCCTGCACCCGCGATACGCCACCCGAACCTGCCGAATCGGCATCCGCCGCCGCCAATCGCGCCGCACCGGGGTCAGTAGTCGTCGAGGCGGCGCGTCCGCCGCAGATGATGATCCCGGTCCTGGACGGCTGGCGCGCGGAAACCGGCGGCCGGTTCGAGCTCGCGCTCGCGGACGAAGGCGAAGCGCCGGTGCAGGCGGATCTCGTGGTGCTCGGCAGCCTTGCCGATACCTGGGACATCGCCGAGGCCGACGAGCTTCGCCCGGTCTTCCGGGATTCGATCAACAGCAATATCGACCCGCGGCTGCGTGACGCCGAATCGCGCTGGACCGCGCTGTCGAAGCGTGGCCGGGTCGTGGTCTACAACCCTTCGCTGGTGGCCGTCGAGGACCTTGGCTCCCTGCAGGACTATGAATCCCTGCGCGAAGAGCGATGGCGGGAACGGCTCTGCCTGTCGTCGTCTGCCGTCGGCGGCAATCGGCTGCTGGTCGCTCTCCTGATCAGCCGCCATGATCTCCGCGAGGCAGAACTGATCGTTCGCGAATGGCGCGCCAACCTGGCGGGCGCCGTGCTTCCCGACGACGACGCGTTGCTGGACGCTGTCGCCGGGGGCAGCTGCGCGATCGGCATCGCGGATTCCAATGACGCTGCGGCGACGGCCGGTGTGTCGATTCACTGGTTCGGCGATCCAGCGGCGACGCTGGTCGATGTCACGACGGCGGGTGTCTCGAGGCACGCGGCAGACCCTGATCGCGCCGCCGGCCTGCTCGAGTGGTTGAGCACGGAAACGCCGAACGCGCTGTTCGCCATCCAGGACCTCGAGCTACCGGCCAATCCGAATTCGCCGCCGGGTAACCTGGTCGGCGGACATGCCGTTCACCTGGCCGAGCCGGCCGCATTGTCCAGCCTGGGATTCCTGCTGGAGGAGGCCGACCTGCTCGTCGAGCGGGCGCGTTACCCCTGAGCCGGGCGCTTGAAAATCACGCGTCGCGGACGCGATAGCGACTCATCAATACCAGGAACAAAGGCACGCCCAGGGTCGCGGTGAGCGCGCCGACCGGTAGCTGGCGCGGAGCGAGTACCGTCCGTGCCAGGGTATCGGCGATAACGAGCAGGACGCCGCCGGCAAGCGCGGACGCCGGCAACACGATGCGGTGATCGCTGCCTGCGACGATCCGGATCAGGTGCGGCACGACCAGGCCGATGAAGCCGATTACGCCAACCGTCGTTACCGAGATGGCCGTCGCGAGCGCCGTTACCGAGAATACCAGCAGCCGGAATCCGGACACCGGCAGCCCGACGATGGCGGCCTGCAGATCACCTCGCGCCAGCACATTCAGCTGTCTCGCGACGAGCAGACCGCCCGCGGTGACGGCGAGCAGCAACCAGAGACTTTGTGCCGGCGAGTAGGCGTAATTGAGATCACCCATCAGCCAGAACAGCATGCCGCGAAGGTTCTGGTCCGGGCTCAGGGCGAGCAGCAGCGTCGTCGCCGCGCTGAATCCTGCCGCCAGCACGACACCGGTCAGCAACAGCCTTGTCGGTGTCCACGAGCCGCTGCCCTGGGCAATCGTGAATACGAGCAATGTTGCGGCCATGGCGCCGCCAAATGCCGCAAAGTCCACTGCCGCGGCGCCCAGGCCGAACATCATCGCGAGAAGCGCGGCGACCGCAGCGCCCCCCGAGGTGCCGAGGATGTAGGGTTCCGCCAGCGGATTGCGCAACAGCACCTGCATCAACACGCCGGACACGGCCAGCAGTCCGCCGACACCGAATGCGGTCAGCGCCCGTGGCAGCCGTAACTCCATGACAAGGCGGCGGATGTTTTCCGGCGCCGCGCCGGTCAGTGAGTTCCAGATATCGGTGGCGCTGAGGTCCGCGCTGCCGGATGACAGCGCCGCAATCCCGGCCAGCGCCCAGAGGACGGCGAGGCCCGGAAATAGGAATTGCGGACGGACTAGTCGCAAATGCTGGCTCCGGCAGGATCGGGTGTCCGCCAAACAGCGGCAGCCGCATTGTAATGGATAACGGCCTCCTTCTGGACAGCCCCGGTCAATCGTGCAAAATCAAGCGAGAGGTTTTTGTTCCAGTGAAAAACGACTATATCGATCCCGACGGCTTCCGGGCGAACGTCGGCATCATCCTGTCGAACGGCGACGGGAAGCTGCTGCTTGCCGGCCGCGTCGGCAGCAAAGGATGGCAATTTCCCCAGGGCGGAATGCTCGAAGGCGAGTCGCCCGAAGAAGCGATGTTTCGCGAACTGCACGAGGAGGTCGGCCTGACGGCAGAGGACGTGGCCGTGCTCGGCGAAACCGGCGACTGGCTGCGCTATCGTCTTCCCGAGCGCTTCGTGCGTCGCGACAGCGTGCCGCTGTGCATCGGTCAGAAACAGCGCTGGTTCCTGTTGCGTCTCACCTGTGCCGAAGAGCGTGTCAATTTCGAACAGTCGGAAAAACCCGAGTTCGATCGCTGGCGCTGGGTCGAGTTCTGGCACCCGGTGAAAGAAGTCATCTACTTCAAGCGTCGCGTATACGCCCAGGCGCTCAACGAACTGGGCCCTCACCTGTACCCGGAAGGGCTGCCGCCGCAACCTCGCTGGTGGCCGAAACGCTGGCGAGCGGTCTTCGAGAAAGACCGGAGGCGGGCACAGCCGGGCCGGTCAGAACGGCTTCACGACCGCCAGGCAGATAATCCCGAGTAGGAAAATCACCGGGATCTCGTTGAACCAGCGTAACCAGCGTGTGTCCGCGGGCAGCCGGCCGGCCTCGAGGACCGTTATCCAGCGCCAGCAGCGGTAGTGATAGACGAACAGCCCGGCCAGCAACGCGAGCTTGGCATGGAACCAGCCGATCGACAGGAGCGCGGCGTTGGCGAGCAGCATCAGCAGCCCGAACGCCGTCGTCAGCGCAGCGCCGATCGTCATGATGACGAAAAGTCGCTTCTCCATGAGCGTGAATCGGGCGCGGTCGGCCGGTTCACGGGCCTCGCTGTGGTAGATCAGCAGCCTTGGCAGGTAGAAAAGCCCCGCGAACCAGGTGACCATGAAAGCCACGTGGAGCGCCTTGAACCATAGATAGCCTGCCATCAACCCCATTTCATCGCCCCTTGCGACCTGCCGGCGGAATCAAGCAAATAAACGCGCCGCAGGCCGATTTATACCCAATTCCGTGACCTGCCGCACTTCTGTTTAGGCGCGGGCCCGCGTAACATAACGCGGGTCCATTTAACAGAAAACCAATGGCTTAGCGATGAAACCTCGATCTCACGTGCCCGGTACGGGCTTGAGTTTCGGCATCCGCGCAGGGATAGCCCTCGCGCTGGTCGTCGCCGGCTACCTGTTGTTTGAATTCGGCCGCCTGCAGGCGGCTTACAACATCGTCGACGCGATCGCCGAGAAACAGGCACTGAGGAACGAGATCACGGGCCTTGAAGATCAGATTGTGGGCCTCAAACAGGAGATTGCGCTGCTGGAGACGCACAGGGAGATCGACCGCAAGGCCTACGAAGTGGTGGAGACCAACCTCGCGGATCTCGAGCGCAAGATCCAGGAGCAGTCGGATGCCATTGCGTTTTACCGCGGCATCGTTTCGCCGAAGGACGGCGGCAGGGGATTGCGAGTCCAGGACCTGAAGCTGACCCAGGGCAAGGACGACCGGCATTACAACGTCCGGCTGGTGCTGGTGCAGGTCATGCAGCACGACCGCAGCGTCAAGGGCCAGGTGGCGTTCAGCCTCGAAGGCGCGCAGGACGGTGTGGCGACGACCTACGAACTCGCGCAGTTACTGCCCGAGGAAGGTTCGGCGGGCTGGCCATTTGCATTTCGGTATTTTCAGGATTTCGATCGCGAGCTGGTGTTGCCGGAAGGGTTTACGCCGCAAAAGATCAACATCGAGGTCATTTCAAACACCAAGTCCATCGCGAGCGTAAAACAGAGTTTCGACTGGCTCGCGGGAAGCAGTTAAAGAGAGGGAGTAAAGGATTATGTTCGGGCGCAAACAACGCAGGCACAGCGTCGTCGATACCCTGGTCGGATCGAAATCCCAGGTAAACGGCGATCTCAATTTTTCGGGCGGATGCCACATCGACGGCACGGTCAAGGGCAATGTCTCGGCCGACGGCGACAGCCACTCGGCGCTGAGTATTTCCGAAGACGGGATGGTTGAAGGCGGGGTGACGGTGCCTTATGTCGTCCTGAACGGCATCGTGCGTGGCGACGTCGTCGCCACACAAAGAGTGGAACTGGGACCGACCGCGCGGGTCATTGGTAATGTATATTACAACCTGATCGAGATGGCGATCGGCGCCGAGATCAACGGCAAGCTCGTCCATCAGCCTGAGGGCCAGGTCCCGCTGATCGAGACGCGGGACGAGGAGCGTGATTCCCCTGTCCAGATGGCGTCCGCGAACTGACATTGAAACCGAGTTATGACTGAACAAACACCCGTCATTGGAACGCCCTCCGCGCCCACGCCCATCGTGTTCACTGACGCGGCGGCGCAGAAAGTCGCGCAGCTGATACAGGAAGAGGACAATCCTGGGCTGATGCTGCGCGTCTTCATCTCCGGCGGCGGTTGCTCGGGTTTTCAGTACGGCTTCACTTTCGATGACGAGGTCGAGGAAGGCGATTCGAGCATCGAGAACCAGGGGGTCACCCTGCTGGTCGACCCGATGAGCGTGCAGTACCTGATGGGCGCCGAGATCGACTACAAGGAAGATCTGCAGGGCGCGCAGTTCGTCATCAGGAACCCGAACGCGACCACGACCTGCGGCTGCGGTTCATCGTTTGCCGTATAATTCCGCGGCAACAACCTCCTCAGAGATGGGACCATCGAGAAGGCCGTAGTTAACGCTCCAGCGGATTCAGTATCGACGCAAATTGAGGCCGAGCCGGGCCACCAGGTGCTGGCGGCCGTCGACCTGGGCTCAAACAGCTTTCACATGATCGTTGGCGAGTTTCGCCACGGGCAGCTCGCGATCATCGATCGTCTCAAGGAAACCGTTCGCCTTTCCGAGGGCCTGAGAGCCAAGGGCACGCTGACCAAGGCTGCTCGGCAGCGCGCCCTCGAATGCCTGTCGAGGTTCGGCGAAAGATTGCGCGACATGCACGCCTCGACCGTGCGCACCGCAGGTACCAGCGCGCTGCGCCGTGCCAGTGACAGCGGCGACTTCCGCCGGGAAGCCGAAAATGCGCTCGGTCATCCGATCGAAGTGATCTCGGGCATCGAAGAGGCCCGCCTTATCTACAACGGCGTCATGCACAGCATGCCGCCGACTGACGGTTACAGGCTGGTGCTCGATATCGGCGGCGGCAGCACCGAGCTGATCCTCGGGCAGGGAGAAAAGCCGCGCGCGCTCGAGAGCCTGCACATGGGCTGCGTCGTCATGACCGAGACCTATTTTCCGGACGGCCACATCAGCAAGCAGAGTTTTGACGCGGCCCGGCTGGCCGCGCGACTCAAACTCAGGCCTGTCAAGGCGTTTTTCCGGGACGCACAAAACATCGAGGCCGTGGGTTGTTCAGGAACCTTCATCGCAACCGAGAATGTTGCCCGACAGGTCGGCGCCATCGAGCTGAATGACCTGACGCCCCACGCGGTCGAGGAATTGATCGAGCGTGTCCAGCGGTTTCGAAGTATCGATGGACTGGTCATGCCCGGCTTGTCTGAAAGGCGGGCGCAGGTCTGGCCGGGCGGCCTCGCTATCCTTGTCGAGCTGATGGAGGTGCTGCGCATCGAGCGCCTGAAGGTCTCGGATGGCGCGTTGCGGGAAGGATTGCTCTATGACCATGTCGGCCGCCTGCACCACGAAGACGCGCGTGAGCGCAGCGTGAAAGCGCTGGCGACCCGCTACAACGTCGACAAGGCGCAGTGCCGACGGGTTGCGAAAACCGCACTGCGCATGCTCGAGCAGGTTGCGGACGCATGGAAACTCGACTCACCGCTCGCAGAGCAAGCGCTTCGGTGGGCCGCGTGGCTGCACGAGATCGGTCTGGACATTGCCCACAGCGGGTTTCAGCGGCACGGCGCGTATATCGTTGAAAACGCCGACTTGCCCGGGTTTCCGCGGTCCGAGCAAAAGTTACTCGCTGGTCTGATCGCCTCACAGCGCTCGGAACTGGACCCGTCCAGCCTCGGCTCGATTCCCGGCAAATGGCAGGAGTCGGCGCTGCGCCTGGCGATCCTGTTGAGAATCGCGGTGCTGCTGAATCGCAGCCGCAGCAAAACGGCCCTGCCGGAGATCCGGGTAATCGCCTCGAAACGCAGTATTCAGCTGACCTTGCCTGCGGGTTGGCTGGACGCCAATCCCCTGACGATTACGGACTTCGAAAGAGAGCGACAGTTTCTCGAGGAAACGCGTTACAAACTCGAGTTCAACTGATCAGGGTTGTGCGAGCTCGCGCAGAAAGCTGTCCTGCGACGAAATCGGTTCGGCGTCATTCGGCGTCAGCTTGGCGTAGGAGCCGTCTCCCTTCAATTCCCAGGCCCCGGTATTGTCTGCGAGAAACAGCTCGAGGTCTTTACGCAGTCGTTCCTTGAGAGGTTTCTGCTTGATCGGGAAGCAGGTCTCGTTGCGGCGGAAGAAGTTGCGATCCATCCAGTCGGCGCTGGCGCAAAAGAATTCCTCGCTGCCGTCGTTCCAGAAATAGTAAACGCGCGAGTGTTCCAGGAATCTGCCGATGATCGATCGGATCTCGATGTTCTCGGACAGGCCGGGGACGCCGGGACGCAGCGAACAGATTCCGCGCACGATCAGGTCGCATCTCACGCCCGCGGCCGACGCTTCGTACAGTTTGTCGATAATCTGCGGCTCGATCAGCGCGTTCAGCTTGGCGATGATGCGCGCTTTCCTGCCCGCCTTCGCATTCGCGATCTCGCGATCGATCTTCGCGACCATCGCGTCGAACAGATCGAACGGCGCCGTCAGCACTTTGACGAGGTCTTTCGCCGCCGTGAGGCTGGTCAGCTGCATGAAGACCTTGTGTACGTCCTCGCCGAGGTTCTGATTGCTGCTCAGGTAGCCGTAATCGGTGTAGACGCGAGTCGTTCCGGGGTGATAGTTGCCCGTGCCGAGATGCACGTATCGTTTGATGCCGTCATGTTCGCGGCGGACGACCATCGACATCTTCGCATGGGTCTTGTAGCCCACCAGGCCGTAGACGACATGCGCCCCGGCTTCCTGCAAGCGGTTCGCCGAGGAAATATTCTCCGCCTCATCAAACCGGGCCATCAGTTCCACGACCACGGTGACTTCCTTGCCGCTGCGAGCCGCATTGATCAGGTGTTCGACGATCGGTGAATTCGAGCCGGTCCGATAAAGGGTTTGCTTGATCGCCAGCACGTTCGGGTCGGATGCGGCTGTACCGATGAAGTCGACGACCGGCGCAAACGACTGGTAAGGATGGTGCAACAGGACATTCCGTTGGCGAAGGATGTTGAAGATACTGGCATCCGTGCGCAGTTCCTCGGGAATGCCGGGCGTGAACGGCGGGTACATCAATTCCGGCCGGTCATCGTGGTTGCAGATCGTCGCCAGGCGATTGAGATTGACCGGCCCGTCCACCGCGAACATGTCGGCGCGTTCGAGATGGAAATGATCCAGCAGGAATTCGCAGAGGTCGTCGGGGCAACGGTCGCTGATCTCGAGGCGGACGGCGGCGCCGTAGCGACTCGCTTCGAGCTGACCCTCGAGGGCGAGCACGAGATCCTCGACCTCCTCGTCGTCGACGTACAGGTTGCTGTTGCGCGTCACCCGGAACTGATAGCAACCGTCGACCTTCATGCCCGGAAAAAGCTGCGCGACGTTAGCGTGAATAATCGACGACAGAAAGACGTAGCCTTCTGTCCCGGGTTCGACGAGATGATCAGGCAGACGGATGATTCGCGGCAACGACCTCGGCGCCTGCACCACGGCCCTGTGACGCTGGCGGCCGAACGCATCCTTGCCTTTTAGGCGAACGATGAAGTTGAGACTCTTGTTCAGGGTGCGCGGAAACGGACGGGAGGGATCGAGGGTAAGCGGCGTCAGCACAGGCACGACTTCACGATGGTAGAAGTCGGCAAGCCATTCGCCTTGATCGCTGTCCCACTCGTTGCGGTGCAGGAAGTGAATATGCTCCCTGGCGAGAGCGGGCAGCAACACGTCGTTCAGTATTTCGTACTGGCGACAGACCAGTTCCACGGCGCGGCGCCGGATTTGGTCGAGCAATTGCTGCGGGGTCAGCGTGTCTGGCCCGCCGGATCCCGCGCCGATCTCGACCCGCTGCTTGAGTCCGGCCACGCGGACCTCGAAAAACTCGTCGAGGTTCGTGCAAGAAATACACAGGAAGCGAAGGCGCTCGAGGAGCGGCACGCTCTCGTCCATCGCCTGCGCCAGCACGCGCTGATTGAATTCAATCAGGCTGAGTTCGCGATTGATATAGCGATCGGCGGGCGGTTTGACGGGCGCATCCATCGTTTGGATCCGGCGGTAATCGGACCGATTAGTATATCAATTACGGCGTTTCAGGGCCGTTAACCGAGTCCCGGATAGATGGCGCCGAGCACCTGGGCAGCGCTTGCGCCGGTAACCTCGGGGATATTGCCGGTTTTGCCCTCCAGGCGCCGCTTCGCAAGCCAGGCAAATGCCGCAGCCTCGATCCAGTCAGGGTGCAGGCCATATGCCTCGGTGGAGGTCACGTCGATGCCCGTCAGGTAGCTTCGAAGCCGCTGCATGAGATCAGCATTGTGTATGCCGCCGCCACAAACCAGGACTTCGCCAATGTCCGGCGCAAACCGGAGAATCGAAGTGGCAATCGTCTGTGCGCTGAGCTCTGCCAGGGTGGCCTGCACATCCGCCGTTGAGATCCGCGCATCGCCGCGCGCGGCGAGCCGCGCGCGCACCCAGCTGCCGTTAAAGTATTCGAACCCCGTGCTCTTCGGTGGCGGCTGCTCGAAGTAGGGGTCCGCGAGCATCAGCGCGAGCAGGGATTCGTCGACGCTGCCTTCGCCGGCCCAGGCGCCATTTTCGTCATAGGGCAGCTCCCGATGCGTTCGAATCCAGCCGTCCAGCAATGAATTGCCGGGCCCGGTATCGAAGCCGATCACCGGGTCTTTCTCCGCCATCAGCATCGTTACATTGGCGATGCCGCCGATATTGAGTACGGCCCGGTGCCCGCTGCTGGTCGCGAATAACCAGCGATGAAACGCCGGCGCGAGCGGCGCACCCTCTCCGCCATCCGCCACGTCGCGACGCCGGAAGTCGGCGACGGTGGTGATGCCCGTCCCGAGCGCGATGACATTCGGATCGCCGATCTGCAAGGTAAACGGCCGTCCTGCCCGTGGCTGGTGCCTGATGGTCTGACCGTGACTACCGATTGCCGTGATCGACCCTGGCCCGTACCCCGATTGCCCGAGCAGCGCGACGGCCGCGTCACGAAAGCAATCGCCGACCCAGCGGTCGAGTTGCCCGACACGGTCGACGGTGCACTCTGCCGGCCGTCGCGACGCATCGATGAGTTGGTCCCTGAGGGCGTCCGGATAGTCGACCTTGAGCGTGGTCAGTACCTCACACTCGCGATCGCCGAAGCTGACGAGGGCGGCATCGATGCCGTCCATGCTGGTGCCGGACATCAGTCCTATGAAGAGCGTGCCCGGTTGCGACGCTTCGGGCATGGATCAGTCCAGCGAAAGGGAAGCGACCCGGGTTTGTTTATTTTGCAGCAATTCGTCCAGGATGGGTTCGACCGACGAGAGGAAATCGTCGCGGTATTCCGGCGGGATAGGATCTGCCTGCGGCAGCTTGACCGTGCGGGAATTACGATGCACGCCGTTCAGGCGATACTCGTAATGCAGGTGCACGCCGGTGACCAGTCCCGTCTTGCCGACATAGCCGATCGTCTGTCCCTGTCGAACGCGGGTGCCGTTGCGCACCTGCGAAGCGAATTTCGACATATGTGCGTAAAGCGTCGTGATGTTGCCGCCATGCTGCAGGATGACGACATTGCCGTATCCGGACTTCACGCCGCGAAAGATCACTTTGCCGTCGCCGGTCGCCTTGATCGGCGTGCCCAGCGGGGCCGCGTAGTCGGTGCCACGATGCGGACGTACGGTTTTCAATACGGGGTGGCGGCGGTTCGGATTGAATGAAGAACTCACCCGGAAATCGACCGGCGCGCGAAGGAACGCCTTGCGGACGCTCTCGCCTTCGGGCGTGAAATAGTCGGAACGGCCTTGTTTGTCGACGTAGCGGATCGCCTGGATGGTGCGGCCATTGTTGTTGAACTCCGCGGCAATGATTTCGCCATCGCCCAGGTACACGCCGTCCTGGTAGAGCTGTTCGTAGAGCACGTAGTAGTCGTCACCCGCGCGGATGTCGAGCACGAAATCGACGTCCCAGGCGAAGATGCCGGCCAGGTTCATGACGGTCTTGTCCGGCAGGCCCGCCTGCACGGCGCTCTCGAAGAGCGTGCTTGCGATCCGGCCATGCGTGGTTCTGCGCCGTACCTCGAGCGGCCGTTCGATCATCTCGGTAACGAAGCCGTCGCCGTCCCGGCTGATCTTCATCGAATTCGTGAGGTCGAGTTCCCGGTAAAGACTCATCAAGCGGCCGTCGTCGTGCTCGATAAGCAGCTCGTCGCCGGGGATCAACTTCTTCAGGTAGGGACTTGCATCGTCAAGCGCGACGAGCGATGCCAGGTCGCCGAGGCTCAGGTCATTCCTGCGGAACAAACGATCGAGCGTGTCGCCCCGACGAATCTTGAGCTCCAGCAGCTGGTACTCCGGGGGCAGCGCGAGGGGCGGATGGAAGCCGGGAAACGGCGACTCGACGAGATCCTCTGCAGCGAGCTCGATACTGTCCATCGCGGGCAGGCCGTTATCGCCGCCGGGCAAGGCTGGCAAGCGGTTCTCCGCTGCCGGCTGCAGGGCAAAGACCGGTTCTGCGACCGGCAGGGATTCGGTGTCGATCGCGGCGTCAGCCGGTGTTTTCGCCAGCGCCAGGTAAAACGCGACGCCGACCAGCGGCAGTCCGACGCCGGCAGCAAACCACGGCAGCGCGCTTTGTTTGTCGTCCCGGTTCTCGGCGGCCGGTTTGTAATCGTGACGGATGGGACTCAAAGGGCGATTCAAGTCGCATGTCTCCCCTATCGCTCGACGCCGCTACTCTACAGCGAGTTTTTCAATACGTCAAAGAAATCTGTTATAACTCATAGCCTTAACTTCAAATCGTAAATTCTTTCTCGATCGCGGCCATCGTCGACAAAATGGGTCTACAGCGGGCGGATTGAGTGCTACAGTTCGCCGCCTGAAACCAACCCAGCAGCAGATGACAAGTATCAAGGAACAACTGGCCGAGCTCTCCCGCGGGGCGGACGAGATTCTTCCCGACGGCGGGCTGCTGGCGAAGCTGAAGCAGGACCGGCCTCTCAATATCAAGGTCGGCTTCGATCCCACGGCGCCGGACCTGCACGTCGGACATACCGTGGTGATCAACAAGATGCGGCAGTTCCAGGAATTCGGCCATAACGTCGTCTTCCTGATCGGCGATTTCACGGGATTGATCGGCGACCCCAGCGGCCGAGATGCGACCCGGCCGCCGCTCAGCCGCGAACAGATCGACGCGAACGCGACGACCTACAAGGAGCAGGTGTTCAAGATTCTCGACCCCGAGAAGACGATTATCGATTTCAATTCCCGTTGGCTCGGTGAGCTGGGTTCGGACGGTCTGATCAAGCTGGCGTCGCGTTACACGGTTGCCCGCATGCTCGAGCGGGACGACTTTTCCAAGCGCTTTGCCGCCGGACAGTCGATCGCCATCCACGAATTCCTGTACCCGCTGGCGCAGGCCTATGACTCCGTGGCGCTGAAGACGGACGTCGAGATGGGCGGCACCGACCAGAAGTTCAACCTGCTGGTCGGGCGCCACATCCAGCAGAGTTTCGATCTCGAGCCGCAGATTGTATTGACCATGCCGCTCTTGGAGGGCCTGGACGGCGTGCAGAAGATGTCCAAGACCTACGGCAACTACATCGGCATCACCGACCCCGCCGGCGAAATGTTCGGCAAGGTCATGTCGATCTCCGACGAACTCATGTGGCGCTATTTCGAATTGCTGAGTTTCCGGCCGTTGACTGAAATCGAGGGCCTCAAAAAGGCGATCGACGAAGGCAGGAATCCGCGCGACGTCAAATTCGAGCTGGCCATGGAGATCACCAGCAGGTTCCACGACGACAAAGCCGCGGAGGCTGCCAGGGAGGAGTTCATCTCGCGCTTCCAGAAAGGCGCCATGCCGGATGAAATCGAAGAGATCTCTGTCGCGAGCCAGGACGGCAGCCTGGGATTGGCCCGCTTGTTGAAGGAGGCCGGGCTGGTCAGCAGCACCTCGGAGGCCTTCCGGATGATCAAGCAGGGCGCCGTCCGCATCGACGGCGAGCGTGTCGAGGACCGTGGAGTAGAGATCAGCGCCGGGACAGCCCACATCTACCAGGTCGGCAAGCGCAAATTCGCCCGGGTCACGTTGACCTAAAATCAATGACTTATGCCGGGCAGCGGGCGCCGCTGGCGGTGAAATCCGGCATCCGGGCCGAGCGCCCGTAAATTATTGAAATTATTTGTTGACCGGCCCCGATTGGCCGCTATAATGCGCTGCTCGCTGGGGGTACGGTGTCCCCCGGCCAGACCCCGAAAATCCAGTAATACAGGCACCCTTGGGCTGTCAATTAGGCCCTCTGCGCCTGTATAATTGTGGGTCTGGTTGAAAAAAGGGGTCAGACCCCGTTTTTCAGTAATACCGGCAGCCAGGTGTGCGCACCCGGCTGTGAAAAACGGGGTCTGACCCCTTTTTCATTCGCTCTTTAACAATGTAGTCAGATAATTTGTGTGGGTGCTCGCGTTGGCGTTTGCGTGATAGGCAAAACCAAACGTGAGAACCAACCTAAATTCTAAGTAATTTGGAGAGGGGATTACGTTCTTCTTGAAAGCTCAAAGCTTTTAACTGAAGAGTTTGATCCTGGCTCAGATTG
>JABAOE010000094.1_pt2 | contig 57811 bp, 59 predicted proteins | sample 7062141 | NCBI WGS metagenome assembly JABAOE01 (sample SAMN14538627, study PRJNA623070) | marine sediment metagenome | biome: marine biome [ENVO:00000428]; feature: marine pelagic biome [ENVO:01000023]; material: deep marine sediment [ENVO:00002113] | place: India: Gulf of Khambhat ... | reverse complement strand
GCTCTGGTAAGTCCTCACTCGCCTTCGACACAATCTATGCCGAAGGACAGAGGAGATACGTGGAGTCCTTGTCCGCGTACGCACGTCAGTTCCTTGGTCAGATGGACAAGCCTGACGTGGACTTCATCGACGGCCTTTCCCCTGCGATCTCTATCGACCAAAAGACGGCCTCCCGGAACCCTCGCTCAACGGTCGGGACCGTCACCGAGGTCCACGACTATCTCCGCCTCCTCTACGCCCGGATCGGAGTTGCCCACTGCCCCAACGACGGCACGCCAGTCGAGCGACAGACCCCGCAGCAGATCGTGGATCGCATCCTGGAATTGGATGAGGGCACACGGTTCCAAGTGCTCGCTCCGGTCGTTCGCGGCCGAAAGGGGGAGTATGAGGGCCTCCTCAAAGACCTTGCCCAGCAGGGCTTTGCTCGGGCACGGATCGACGGTGAGGTCCGGGAGTTGATTGAGGAGATCAAGCTCGACCGCTACTACCAGCACACCATCGAAGTCGTCGTGGACCGGCTGGTGCGCAAGGAGGGGATGGAGCAGCGTCTCACGCAATCTCTCGAGACCGCCCTGTCCTTGTCCGAAGGCGTCGCCGACATCGAGATCGAAGACGGCAAGACCCTCACCTTCTCCCAACATCTGGCCTGCTCGAAGTGTGGGCTCAGCTTCGAGGACCTCCAGCCTCGCAACTTCTCGTTCAACAGCCCTTACGGAGCATGCACCGAGTGCTCGGGATTAGGTACCAAGTACCGAGTCGATCCCGAATTGGTGGTGGCGGACCCCGACCTGTCGCTCGACGAAGGAGCCATCGCCATGTGGTCCTCCAATCGAATGCGCTACTACCACCGTCTTCTCACCGGGCTGAGCGGGGCCTTCGGTTTCTCGATGGACACGCCGTGGAAAGACCTCCCCGGCGACATAAGAGAGAAGATCCTCTACGGGACCGGCGACGAGCGGATCACCGTCGAGTACACCAACCGGTTTGGCCGCAAGAGGAAGTGGGACGCCACGTTCGAGGGCGCCATCCCGTTCCTCAACCGCCGCCACGAGTCCGCCGAGTCCGATGGAGCCCGGGAGTACTACCAGGAGTACATGGCGGTGGTCCCTTGCGATGTCTGTGAAGGTGGCCGGCTCAACCCGATCTCGCTGGCGGTCACCGTCGCCGAACAGAACATCGCCGGAGTGTCCGATCTCAGTCTCGGAGAAGCCCACGACTTCTTCGACAACCTCGAGCTGGGTGAGCGGGACGCGCACATCGCCGAACGAGTACTAAAAGAGGTCAGGGCGAGGATCAAGTTCCTCCTCGACGTCGGCCTCGACTACCTGACACTGTCACGGTCGGCGGCGACATTGGCCGGCGGGGAGGCCCAGCGCATCCGCCTCGCCACCCAGATCGGCTCGGGGCTCGTCGGGGTCCTGTACATCCTCGACGAGCCGTCGATCGGCCTCCACCAGAGGGACAACCAGCGCCTCATCGAGACCCTGCTGCGTCTGCGAGACCTGGGCAACACCCTGATCGTGGTCGAGCACGACGAAGAGACGATCCGCACCGCCGACCACATCGTTGACATCGGCCCGGGGGCAGGAGAGCACGGCGGAGCCATCGTCGCCCAGGGCCCTCTGGAGACGATCACCGCTGAGCCTGACTCGATCACCGGCGACTACCTGGCCGGCCGGCGCCAGATCGAGACACCGCTCTTGCGTCGCCACGGGAACGGGGATGAGATAACCGTCCGTGGGGCATCCGAGAACAACCTCCAGGGAGTCGACGTCGAGTTCCCACTCGGAGTGTTCACCGCAGTCACCGGGGTGTCGGGGTCGGGCAAGTCGACGCTGGTTGAGGAGATCCTCTGGAAGAGCCTGGCCCACAGGGTGAATCGGGCCAGGGTTGTGCCCGGCCGTCACAAGAAGGTCGAAGGTGTCGAGGCCATCGACAAGGTCATCGACATCGACCAGTCACCCATCGGGCGGACCCCCCGCTCGAACCCGGCGACCTACACCAAGCTGTTCGACCGGATCAGGACCCTGTTCTCCCAGACCCCAGAGTCCCGGGCTCGGGGATACAAGCCGGGAAGATTCTCTTTCAACGTTTCCGGAGGTCGGTGCGAGGCCTGCAAGGGCGACGGCACCCTCAAGATCGAGATGCACTTCCTCCCCGACGTCTACGTGCCGTGTGAGGTGTGCGGAGGAAAGCGTTACAACCGGGAGACCCTCGAGATCCACTGGAAGGGTCACAACATCTCCGACGTCCTCCACATGTCGGTCGAGGAGGCTCTCGGGTTCTTCGAGAACCAGCCCAGCATCGTCAGAGTCCTCCAGACCCTCTACGACGTCGGCCTCGGCTACATCAAGCTCGGACAGCCGGCCACGACCCTATCCGGAGGAGAAGCCCAGAGGATCAAGCTGGCCTCGGAGTTGGGCAAGCGCTCCACGGGTCGCACCTTCTACATCCTCGACGAGCCCACGACCGGCCTGCACTTCGAGGACATCCGCAAGCTGCTGCAGGTGCTGCAACGCCTCGTCGATGCCGGAAACACCGTGGTGGTGATCGAGCACAACCTNNTCGAGATGCACTTCCTGCCCGACGTGTACGTCCAGTGCGACGTGTGCAAAGGCCGGCGGTACAACCGCGAAACGCTGGACGTTCGGTATCGGGGGAAGTCGATCGCCGACGTGCTGGACCTCACCGTGGCGGACGCACTCGAGTTTTTCGCGAATCAACCCCGCATCCGGGCCAAGCTGGAGATTCTCAACGACGTCGGCCTCGGCTACATCCACCTCGGACAGAGCGCCACCACGCTGTCCGGCGGCGAAGCCCAGCGGGTGAAGCTCGCGACGGAGCTCAGCAAGCGGGACACCGGACGAACCCTCTACATCCTGGACGAACCTACGACCGGGCTTCACTTCGAGGACGTGCGGCTGCTCCTCGACGTGCTGCACCGGCTGGTCGACCAGGGCAACACCGTGGTGGTGATCGAGCACAACCTCGACGTGATCAAGACCGCCGACCACATCATCGACCTCGGCCCCGAAGGGGGAAGCGGGGGAGGACGAGTCGTGGCCACCGGAACCCCCGAGGAGGTGGCCCAGGTCGGGGAGAGCTACACCGGGAAGTTCCTGCGGGAAATCGTCGGAGGATAAGGAGGGCTAGGGCTCAACCGAGGGCGATGGTTGCCGATGTAGCCTTTGAATACTTTGGAAGGTTCTGCCGTGTTTGATTCACGCTCATCCGCTTTCGGCGGTCTCAGGGACTTCGAGGGGAAACACGCCGTCGTAATGGGAGGTGCAGGGTTCCTCGGATCTCACATCTGCACCTGGCTCGTCTACGCCGGCGCCCGAGTCACCTGTCTCGACAATCTGATCACGGGGCACGCCCAGAACGTCGCCCACCTGATGGGAGATCGCAGGTTCCGTCTCATCGATTACGACGTGACCGACTACATGCACGTTTCGGGCGACGTGGACTATGTCTTGAACTTCGCCTCCCCAGCATCCCCGACCGACTACCTGCGCTGGCCTATCCACACCCTCAAAGTGGGAGCCTTCGGAACCCACAAGGGCCTCGGACTGGCGCTCGAGAAGGGGGCTACCTTTCTCCTCGCCTCCACCTCGGAGGTCTATGGCGACCCACTGGTCAATCCACAGCCGGAGTCCTACTGGGGCAATGTCAACCCGACCGGACCCCGAGGCGTCTACGACGAGGCCAAGAGATTCGCTGAGGCGCTCACGCTGGCTTATCACCGAGAGCATGATCTCGACACCAAGATCGTCCGCATCTTCAACACATACGGCCCTCGCATGCGCCCCGGCGATGGTCGAGCGATCCCAGAGTTCTTCAAGGCCGCCCTTGAGAACAGACCCCTTCCGGTCCACGGGGATGGAAGTCAGACCCGGTCGCTCTGCTACGTCGACGATGAGGTTGAAGGCATCCTCCGGCTAGTGATGTCCAACGAGCACGAGCCGGTCAACATCGGCAATCCCGAAGAGGTGACGATCCTCGAGTTAGCCGAACTCGTGCAAGACGCCGTGGGCAACCATCCCGGAATCGACTTCCAGCCCCGACCGGTAGATGACCCAACGGTTCGCCGCCCCGACACTTCCAAGGCCGAGGCTCTCTTGGGATGGAAGGCCCAGATCTCTCTACGTGAAGGGCTTGACCGGACCGTCCCGTGGTTCAAGGAAGTTCTGGACATCTGACCTAGATTCCCTTACATGTCGTGGCCCTATCTGACCGAGTGGTGGCTCGCCGAACTCGAGGGTGATCCCGCCTACGAGACCGTCGTCACACCTCTGCTGTTCGAGGTGTTCGAACCTCTCGGGGGACGCCGATATCTCGACCTGGGCGGAGGAGAGGGGCGAATTGCCAGGTCGGTCCAACAACGAGGCGGGACCGTGGCCTTGCTGGACGCCAACGACCAACTGGCAGAGGCCTCAGGGGTGCCGTCGCTGGTTGCCTCGCTTCCGGAGATCCCACTGGGCGGCGACACTCTCGACGGCGCCTACTGCGTACTGACCCTCGAGCACGTGCCCGACCATGCCACCCTCTTCTCCGAACTGGCACGGGTCGTCAGGCGGGGCGGAGTGGCTGCCTTGGTCATCAATCATCCCGTCTGGACCGCGCCTGGTTCCACCCCGGTCACCGACGTCGACGGTGAGGTCCTGTGGCGGCCAGGGGAGTACTTCTCGCGGGGCTCCAGCGAGGTGCCGGCGGGGGAGGGAGCGGTGACGTTCCACCACCGGACGATCGCCGAGTTGCTCGGATCGGCTGCCGACGCCGGTTGGCATCTGGAGAAGATCGTCGAACGGCCCCATCATGAATTCGACGATCAACCGGGGATTCCGCGTCTTCTGGCGTGCCGCTGGCAGCTCAGTTGAACGGATACACCGACTCCAGCTTCTCCAGGAAGGGCACCACTCCCGCATCAGACCAGATTCGACGTGCCTCCCCTGCGACTTCGTCTGCACCTTCATGATCGGGACCCAAGACGGTCAGCCGATCGAGTTGGGCCAGAGCCACACTGAAGGGCAGCCCAAGGGCCCGAAGTTGGAGAGCCGACTCGCCGTACATGCGTATCGCTTGCTCGGTCTCTCCACCGATGGCCTCCAAAGCGGCTTTCGTGAGACCAAGAGCAGCCTGGAATCGCTCCGACACGAACCCGAGAGAGTCGCCATGGGTCACCAAGTTCTCCAGTGCCTGGACATCTCCGAGCCAGGTGGCTGGGTGAGTCGCGTTGGCGACGGTGACGTCGGACCACAACCCCGCGATCAATTCAAGATTCTTCAGGAACTCCTCCAGTGCCGTCTTCGGCTCATCTTTCATGAGGTACAGCAACCCGCTGCTGTCGTTCAGGCCGATGAGATCCTGGGGTGAAGACGACTCTGCACTCCGGGCCTCGATCTCGGCGAGGATCCCAAGACCGGCGTCGGGATCCCCTCGGTATCCCAGAAGCCTGGCCCGCATGCCCAGTATCTCGCGTTCGGCGAACCATGCGAACTGCTTCGTGTCGCCCAGCTCGTCGAAGAGCCGATCTACCAGCGCCAGGTCGCCGACCTCTTCTGCACCCCATAGCGCCTTGGCTGCCAGAGTCCCGCGATCATCCATGTTTCCCAGTCGGGTCGCCTCTTGGTAGCCGGTCATGGTCACGTCGAGCACCCAAGCAGGTTCGTTCCAACCCAAGTAGGCGGCCATGTTGTTGCGGGCCCGCATCGCCTCTCTGTGGAAGCCATACCGGTCCGCCGAGGCGAGGGCGCCCTCGGTGACCACCAGGCCCTCCATGGTCCGATCAGCGAGCGAAAGCGCCCAGCCCCTGGTGATCAGGGCGTCGACCAACTCACGCCGAAGCCCCAGAGTGGCTGCGTCCTTGAGCGCCTTGTCGATCAATTCGTTGGCCGGCTCGCCATCGCCGTGAAAAGCATGGGCGCGCGCAGTTTGAGAATGAATCGACACCCACTCCGGGGTCACTTCCCCGGCGTCCTCTCTTCTGACCTTCTCGAGCAGATCCAGGGCCTCATCGACCTTGGAAGTCATCATGAGGACCTTGGCCAGTTCGGCCGTCGCCTGAAGCATCAAGCGTTGGTCGCTGTTCTGTTTGGCAGCAGCGATGGCAGACTCGAAATGCTCCACGGCCGAGTCGGTGATGGCGGCGAGCACAGCTGCGTCTCCTGCGGCCAAGGCCAACGGAGCGACCGACGAAGGCTCCTCGACGATGTCGAGAGCCTGGTCGTAGAAGCCGAGCGCTTGGGCATTTGAGCCGAGTTCGGACGCGCGCTCTGCTGCCTCGGTCAAGGAAGTCAGCGCCCTGGACTTCAATGACTCGTCACGATCCCTCGCATTGAGAGCCTGATACGCATCCATGTAGTGGGAGGCGATCACCCCGGCGAGCTCCTCGTCCCCAAGCTCTGTCATCAGCTCGGCAACTCGGACGTGGAGTGCGCTCCGCTCCGACTTGGCGATGCCGGAGTAGGCAACTTCCTTGATCACTCCCTGCACGAATCTGTATTGGCCGCGCTCGGGGGAGCGAGGGTCCGCCTCGATGGCGAGGATCTCCCTGCGCACCATGGGCCCGAGTCGCTCCTCGACCTCACCGGGGGAGAGGTCAGCAAGCTCAGCAAGTGCCTTGACCGTGAATGTCTGACCCAGAACCGAAGCCCTCTGGAGCAGGTGACGATCGTCTGGTTCGAGAGTGTCGAGTCGGGCCGCCACCAGGGAGTGAAGTGTCTCCGGGACAGCCAACTCGGGCGCCTCTCCGACGAGTTGGTAGACATCGTCCTTGTCGGTGAGGTGGCCCTCCCCGAGAAGCATCCTCACCGTCTCCACTGCGTAGAGGGGGACACCTTCCGACCGTTCCACGATCTGGTCTTTGAAAGAGCTGGGGAGGCCGGGGACCATTCCCTCCAGCAACTCTTCGACCTCGGGCGGCGAGAGGGGCTCGATGTGCAGGCCAGTGAAGCCGCGCTGACCGGCGCCCCAGTTCTCGCGTCGGTCGAGAAGCTCGGGACGGGACAGAGTGACGATGAATATCGGATAATCCCGTGACCACTCGAGTAGGGATGAGACGAAGTCGATGGTCCCGTGGTCTGCCCATTGGAGGTCCTCGTAGACCATCACCACAGGCTGGTTGAGTGCCATCCGCTGGAAGAACTGCCTCCAGGCGGCGAACAACTCGTCCCGATCCATCGACGGGGGGTTGCCGACACCCAACAGAGCATGGAGCGCACCTGAGACCCAGCCCTTGTCGTCTTCAGCAATGTGCTCATCGACGCAAGCGCTGACCCTGGAGAGCGTGGTCGCCTCGTCATCGCTTTCGACAATGCCCGCTCTCCGCCGGACCATCTCTCCCAGGGACCAGAAAGTGACGCCGTCGCCATAGGCCGGGGCGCGGCCCTGATGCCAGTAGAACCGCTCCGCCAGCCCATCGAGATACTTCTCGAACTCCCAGACCAAACGGCTCTTCCCGATCCCCGGTATCCCCTGAATCGAGACCAGATGGGCCCGGCCGTCGCGAATGGTGCTCTTGAACAGCTCCTTGACCAGATGGAGCTCAGAGGTCCTTCCCACGAAGGGCGGCTCCAGGCCGGAGACCGCCCCAGCTCCGCCCCGGCGAGCGATCACGCCGGTTGGTCTCCAGACGGAGACTTCTTCGGTCTTGCCCTTCAAGGCCACCGAACCGGCGTCCTCGTAGGCAATGGCGCCCTCGGAGCTGCGCTTGGTGGCGTCGTTGACAAGTGCCGTGCCGGGCACAGCGGCGCCCTCCAGCCGGGAGGCGGTGTTGACCAGGTCTCCGGCGACCATTCCGTGGCTCCCTGCCTTCACTGTTACGGCCGCCTCGCCGGTGGCGACACCGGCCCTCATCGACAGTTCGGGCACCCCGAACTCGACTCCGAGAGCCTTCACGTCTGCGGTTAGGTCGAGGGCAGCCCTGACGGCTCGCTCGGCGTCGTCTTCGAAGGCGGTCGGGGTGCCCCAGATAGCCATGACGCCATCGCCAATGAACTTGTCGACTGTTCCGCCGAACCGGCGGACCGTGTCCGAGGCCAGCTCGGAGTAGCGGTTGAGGAAGTCTCTCACCTCCTCGGGGTCCCGGGTCTCGGAGGTGGCGGTGAACCCGACAAGATCGGCGAACAGAACCGAGACGAGGCGACGTTCGGAGGTGGGTGAGGTCGACGGCTCGTGGGTGCGCGCCGCCGGGTCATCGACCTTGTTGCCGCATTCGCCACAGAACTTGGCTCCGGGCGGCAGACCGGCCCCGCAGTTGGCACAGGCGTGTCCCAACTCGGCTCCGCAGTCGAAGCAGAACTTCTGATCTGGTCCGGCTTCCACGCCGCAATCGGGACAGTTCACCAGGCGCAGGCTAATGAACTGCTCGCGGCCTCTCCTACCCTTGACACCGATGTTCGATCGTCCCAAGCCGTCCGATATACCGGCCAAGCCCGGCGCATACATGTTCAGGGACAAGCATGGCAAGGTGATCTACGCGGGCAAGGCCAAGAGCCTGCGCAGCCGGGTCTCGTCGTACTTCGGAGCTGGCCTGCACCCACGCACCCAGGCCATGGTCGACGCGGCACGATCCGTCGAGTGGATCATCACCGAGTCCGAGGTGGCCGCCCTCATGCTCGAGTACTCGCTGATCAAGAAGCACCGGCCCCGGTTCAACGTCAAGCTCGTCGACGACAAGTCATACCCCTATCTGGCCATCACCCGATCCCACGAGTGGCCGCGAGCCTTGGTGGTGCGAGGCAAGAAGCGGAAAGGCAACGAGTATTTCGGGCCATACGCCCACACCTACGCAATCCGCAAGACCCTCGACCAGTTGCTGCGCACCTTTCCCGTGCGGACCTGCTCGAACGCGATGTTCGAACGCCAGAGCTCCCAGGGACGCCCGTGTCTGCTCTTCCACATCGAGAAGTGTTCTGGGCCGTGCATCGGCGAGGTGGAGTCGGGGCAATACGCCGAGATGGTCGACGGCCTCGCCGACTTCCTCAATGGTGACACCGAAGAGATCCTGGATGACCTCAACGAACGCATGTGGAGGGCATCCGACGAACAGAGCTTCGAGGCCGCGGCCCGCTACCGGGACAGGGTCGACGACGTCCGGCGAGCGATGCTGCGACAAGAGGTCGTGACCGAGAAGCCGGAGCAATTCGATCTGATCGCCTTCCACGGCGACGAGCTGGAATCAGCATTCCAGGTGCTCAATGTTCGGCGAGGGAGAGTGGTCGGGCGCCGCGGCTCGGTCGTGGATCGGGTCGAGGAGCTGAGCGACGCAGAGCTGATGGGCCGCATCATCCGTCAGCTCTACGGCGACGAGGATCCTCCCCGCGAGGTCCTGGTGGCCGTCGAACCCGATGAGGCTGACCTGCTCACCGAGTGGCTGCGCGATCGCCGTGGCAGCAGCGTGGACCTCCGTGTGCCCCAGCGCGGGGCGAAGAGGAGGCTGATGGAGACCGCTGCCGCCAACGCGGCCGAGGAGTTCGCCCGGCATCGTCTGCGGAGGCAGCGCGATCACAATGCCCGGGCCAAGGCGATGCGCTCGCTGCAAGAGGAGCTTGGCCTACCCGAGGCGCCGTTGCGGATCGAGGCCTATGACATCTCCACCCTTCAGGGCACCAACACCGTGGCGTCGATGGTGGTGATGGAAGACGCCACTCCTAGACGCAGCGACTATCGGAGATTCAAGATCCGCAACGTGCGCGGCCAGGACGACTTCGCCTCCATGGAAGAAACCATCCGGCGGAGATTCAAGGCCTACTTGAGAGAACGGGAGAAGCCGGTGTCGGAGCAGGGCAAGTTCTCCTATCCGCCCAGTCTCATAGTGGTCGACGGGGGGGCCGGACAGCTGGGACGAGCGGTGAAGGCGCTCGACGAATTGGACATCGACATCCCCGCCATCGGCTTGGCCAAGAAGATGGAGGAGATCTACCTGCCGGGGGTGCCCGAGCCGATCCGAATCGCACGCGATGCCGACGCCCTCTACCTCCTTCAGCAGATTCGAGACGAAGCGCACCGTTTCGCCATCACCTATCACCAGCAACTCCGGTCGAAGTCGATGGTGGACTCGGTGCTCGACGACGTTCCGGGGGTAGGCCCGAAGCGAAAGCAGAGCCTGATCAAGCAATTCGGCTCGCTGAAGAAGATCAGGGCCGCCACCACCGAGGAATTGGCCGCGGTGGTGCCCAGAGCCGTCGCCGACGACCTGTACGCTGCGCTCCACTCCTGAGGAGACGCCATGGATCTGGCAGCAACCGATGCTCCCCACGTATTGGTGGTCACCGGCATGTCCGGAGCCGGGCGCTCCTCCGCCGCCAAGAGCCTCGAAGACCTCGGCCACACCGTCATAGACAACCTGCCACCGGACCTGTTGGGTCTTGCCGTCCAGTCCCATGACATCCCCCAGGAGAACAGGAGGCTGGCCGTCGTCATCGACTCCCGGGGCGGATTGCCGATCCACGAGGTCAGCGACGCCATCCTCGAGCTGGACAGGGAAGGCGTCGTTTGCCGTGTCGTCTTCCTCGATGCCGATGACGACGTGATCATCCGGCGTTACGAGGAGAACAAACGGCCCCACCCGCTGGGCATGGACACCATCGGCGAGTCGATCGCTGCCGAGCGCGAGATGTTGTCCGAGATGAGGGCAATGGCCGACGTGGTCATCGACACCTCCAGCCTCAACGTGCACGAGCTGCGCGAGCGGATCGACGCCCAGTTCAGCGACGACGAGATGACCCGGCCCATGCGCGTCTCCATCCGATCGTTCGGGTTCAAGAACGGAGTGCCGCGTGACGTCGACCTGCTCTTCGATGTCCGCTTCCTGCCCAACCCCCACTGGGTTCCAGAGTTGCGGGATCTCACCGGACAGAGCAAAGACGTCAGTCGATACGTGCTCGAGAGCGACGGAGCCACCGAGTTCGTCCAACGCATCGACGAGATGCTCGCCTTTCTGATCCCGAGGTTCCAAGCAGAGGGCAAGTCGTATCTGTCGATTGGAGTCGGCTGCACAGGAGGGCATCACCGGTCCGTCGCCATCGCCGAAGAAGTTGCCAAGAAGGTCGCCGAGCACGGGATCTCGGCGGTCGTGCGCCATCGCGACATCGAAAAGTGAAGCCGGAGACCGAGGCCGCTCTCGAGCCGCTGCTGCTGGATCCGACCGGCCCGGTGGTCGTCGCCATGGGTGGAGGGACCGGCCAGGCAGCGGCCTTGGAGGCGATACAGACCTACGCATCGGCGATATCGGCGCTGGTGACGGTGGCCGACGACGGAGGATCGTCGGGACGGCTCACCGAACTCGGGATCCCGCCCCCGGGCGACGTGCGCCGATGCCTGTTGGCCCTGACCCCTGACCCCTCGCTGTGGTCGGAGCTGTTCGCCCACCGGTTTCGGGGAGCAGACGTCTCCGAGCACTCACTGGGAAATCTGATCCTCGCTGCGCTCGCCGACCTGTTCGGAGACTTCCCATCAGCGGTGTCCACTTCCGAGAGGATCCTGGGCACTCTGGGTCGTGTCATACCCGTGGCCGACCGCCCGGTGGACCTGACCGCGATCGTCGATGGTGTGCCCATCACCGGCCAACACGCCATCTCCCGGTCACGGGGCATCATCAGCGACGTGTCCATCGAGCCGTTCGACACCGAGGCGAGTCTGGCTGCCTTGGAGGCCGTTGCCAGAGCAGACCAGATCGTCATCGGGCCCGGCAGCCTCTACACCTCGGTCATCTCCGCACTCAAGGTCCAGATGCTGGCGCCCGAAGTGGTCGCTTCCGGTGCCCACAAGGTCTTCGTGCTCAACCTGGTCACCCAGGATGGGGAGACGATGGGAGTCGACGGGACCCAGCATCTCCAGGCTCTATCGACGCATCTTGGCATCGAAGGTCCGGGGACAGTGGTCGTCAACGACGGCCCCTTCGGGGTTCCGCAGGGTCATGAGGCGGTGGTCGTCGACTCCGATTCTGCCGCCAGATTCGGCTGGGAGGTGGTCACTGCCGACGTTGTGGACTCCTCGGCGGAGTGGCCGGCCCATGACCCGCTGAAGCTGGGACGGGTCCTGGAGGAGCTGGTGTCGTGAGATACCGCACACTCGAAGACGTCGACGTCGAGGGCAAGGAGGTGTTGGTGCGGTCCGACCTGAATGTTCCGCTCGACGATTCGGGGGTGGCTGATGACTTCAGAATCCGATCGGCGCTTCCCACCCTGGAGCGGCTGGTGTCTTCCGGTGCCTCGGTCACGGTCTGTTCCCATCTGGGACGTCCTCAGGGCCACGATCCGTCACTGTCGCTCGGCGCCGTGGCCCGGCACATGGATCGGCTCACCAAACTGGACGTTCGATTTCAAGAACGAGGCGACATCACCGTCTTGGAGAACACCCGGTTCCTCGAGGGAGAGACGGCCAACTCCGATGAGGCCGCCGATCGACTGTCGTCCGGTTTCGACCTGTTCGTCCAGGACGCCTTCGGCTCGGTCCACCGTGCTCACGCCTCCACGGTCGGTGTGGCGGAGAGAATCGAGTCGATCGCCGGACCGCTTCTCGAGGCCGAGTTGAAGGCATTTGGCCGGCTGCTCGAGGGCCCCGAGAGGCCCTACACCGTCGTCTTGGGAGGCGCCAAGGTCTCGGACAAGCTGGGGGTCATCGAGAATCTTCTTCCCAAGGTCGATCGGATGCTCATCGGCGGCGGGATGTGTTTCACGTTCCTCGTGGCCAAGGGGCTGAGAGTGGGAGAGTCTCTCGTGCAGGAGGACATGATCGACGTCGTGGACGGGTTGATGTCCGGCGAGCACGGTCGGAGGGTCATCTTGCCGGTGGACATCGCCGTCGGCGCCAGCTTCTCCGAGGATGCCGAGCGTCACATTGTCTCCGCCCTGGAGATGCCCGAAGGCGCGGTGGGTCTCGACATCGGACCCGAGACCGGCGCCGGGTTCTGGGAGCTGATCGACTCGTCGGCGAGTGTGTTCTGGAACGGGCCGATGGGGGTATTCGAGTGGGAGGAGTTCCGAAACGGAACGGAGCACGTAGCCAGAGCCATGGCCCACTGCGACGGCTACACCGCTGTCGGCGGCGGGGACTCCGTGGCGGCTCTTCGCCAACTCGGCCTGGAGGGGTCGGTCTCCCATCTGTCCACCGGCGGGGGAGCGGGATTGGAGCTGCTGGAAGGCCGGGTTCTGCCTGGGGTCGCCGTTCTGGAAAGATGGGCCTGATGCCAGACCGCAAGCCGCTCATCGTCGGTAACTGGAAGATGAACGCCAACCATCTGGAAGCGATCCAGATGGTCCAAAAGCTCTCATACCGCTTGGACCTTCCTGACTACGAGCGAGTCCAAGTGGTCGTGGCTCCTCCCTTCACCGCTCTCCGCTCGATCCAAGTCATCATCGACCAGGACCGAATGCCGATAGGGCTCGGGGCCCAACACGTCCATTGGGAGGAGAGAGGTGCCTACACGGGTGAGATCTCCGCCCCGATGCTGGCGAAGCTGTCGGTGGGCCACGTGATCGTCGGGCATTCCGAGCGCAGGCAGTTCTTCGGAGAAGACGACGAGACGGTGAACAAACGGGCACGAGCCGTGTTGGCCGCCGAGATGAGCCCCATAGTCTGCGTTGGCGAGACACTGGAAGAACGCGACGCGGGTCGGGCCGAGGAAGTCGTCGTGACCCAGGTCGAGGGAGCACTGCGACGGCTCGAAGCCGACTCGCTGATGGGAATCTCGATCGCATACGAGCCGGTTTGGGCGATCGGGACCGGGAGGACCGCGCTGCCAGATGATGCCGGCCAGATAGCCGGGATGATCCGGGCAACGGTGCTGGAGGTTGCCAACAGCGACGTCTCGGAGTCGGCGAGGATCCTGTACGGAGGTTCGGTCAACCCGGGGAACATCAAAGAGTTCATGGCCAAGACCGACATCGACGGGGCTCTGGTCGGAGGGGCCTCCCTCGATCCGGACAAGTTCGCGGCGATCGTGCGCTACTGGATGTGAGCCACACCCTCGTCTTGCTGCGTCATGGCCAGTCCACCTGGAACCTGGAGAATCTGTTCAGCGGATGGACCGATGTCGATCTCACCAGCCAGGGCGAGGAGGAGGCCAAGACGGCCGGCAGGCTGATGGCCGAGGAAGGGTTGAAGCCCGACGTCCTCCACACATCGGTGTTGATCCGGGCAATCCGGACCGCCGATCTGGCGCTCGCCAGCGCCGGCTGGGACCAGGTGCCCACCAAGAGGAGCTGGCGGCTCAACGAGCGTCACTACGGGGCACTGCAGGGGCTGAACAAGAAGGAGACCGCCGAGAAGTTCGGGGCCGACAAGGTGCACGAGTGGAGGCGCTCCTACAACACCCGGCCACCGCCCCTGGAGCGTTCTGATGAGAGACATCCGGTTCACGACGAGAGATACGCCGACCTCGCCGCTGCCGAACTTCCCCCCACCGAGTGTCTGGCGGATGTGGTCATCCGAATGCTCCCCTACTGGTACGAAGAGATCGTGCCCGACCTCGAGGAGGGCAACCGGGTTCTGGTGGTAGCCCATGGCAACTCGATCCGGGCCCTGCTCAAGCATCTCGACAAGGTCCCCGAGGAGGAGATCGTCGGGCTGAACATTCCCACCGGAATCCCGCTGGTCTACGAGCTGGACGACGATCTGAAACCGGTGTCGAGCCGGTATCTGGGCGACCCCGACGCCGCCCGAACAGCTGCCGAAGCGGTGGCCAAACAGGCGGGGTAGGCGAAGTAGGGACAACCTTGGTACAATTGGGGTCCCGCCCGACGGCGGGTTTCCATTCGTCAACAGCGAGATGAGCCGTGAACTTTGTCGCCGCAATCGCCATCGTCATCCATTCGATCCTGTCCGTCGCAGTGATCGCCCTCGTGTTGCTTCACTCGGGCAAGGGTGGAGGGCTCTCGGATGTGTTCGGTGGGGGGATGTCGACGTCCAACCTGACCGGGTCCACCGTCGTCGAGAGGAATCTTGATCGACTGACCGTGGTGGTTGGAGTCCTTTTCGGGATCAGCACCTTCGTGCTCACCTTCGTCCTCAGCTAGACGTCGAAATACAATCGAACGGCCACAACCTGTCGGAGTGGCGGAATTGGAAGACGCGCCAGGCTAAGGACCTGGTGGGGTGTGTAACCCCGTGGAGGTTCGAGTCCTCTCTCCGACACCAAAAACCCCTGCTAGACGGGGGTTGTCTTTTACCCAAACGACTGTTCTGACAGAGTCGATCTGCAACCCACCTGTACCCGTAGAGGTCGGCGAAGGCGTAGTCCTGATCGATGCCAGGGAGGAGATGGCTGTTGAGCGCGACCGAGGCGCCCACTGCTCGAACTCTCGACATTCAAGTCGCCATGAACCCTCGCTATGTCGCAGATGTCGTAGCGCCTGGCGTGTCTCCCATCCGAACCCGACACCGCAGTGCGATACTGCAACGGGTGGAACGGAACGTCCTCGGTGGTGAACTCGAAGGGTGCAGCCTCGACCCCCTGACCGGGTTCTTTCGCGACGGCTCATGCCACACAGGACAAGAGGACATCGGCAGCCACACGATCTGTGCGGTCGTCACTCGCGAGTTCCTCGACCACCAACGTGAGATCGGCAACGACCTCTCCACCCCTGTGCCGCAATACCGTTTCCCCGGCTTGGTGCCGGGTGACCGTTGGTGCGTGACGGCGCCCAATTGGCTGAAGGCTCATCACGACGGTGCCGCCGCACCCGTGGTGTTGAAGTCGACCAACGAGTCGGTGTTGGAGATCGTGCCGTTCGAGATCCTGCAGGAGTACGCGGTCGATGTCCCGGCCGATCCGGGCATGCTGGAGGACTGAGGCGCCAGGCGAAGAGGCCTGGAACCCTGCCCGCTGGCGATTCTGATGGGTGCTTCCCCCACCAGCCATCGAGGCCGCTGCTAGCCCGCAGTTATCCTGCCGGGATGGAGTCCATCGTCAGCGAACCGGTCCGAGGAACCATCGGAGATACGACGGCGTTGAGGCTGCCGGGTCTCGAGGCGATGCGACGGGCCCTCAGCGGCGCCGGCCCGAAACCGCCGATACACCACCTCATTGGGTTGACGCCGACCGAAGTCGGGTTGGGGACGGCGACCTTCGCCTTGCCCGTGACGCGCTGGCTGGAAGATGGGGTCGGGATAATCTGGGGCGGCGCATTTTCCCTCGTCGCCGACGCCCCGATAGCCAGCGCTCTCTACACGGGGCTGCCACCGGGGAAGATGGTCTTCACCAGCGAGCTGTCGATCAACTACCTGCGTCCCACGACCCGCGACAGCGGACAGCTGGTCGGTCGCGGTCGATCGGTGTATCTGGGCCGCCAGGTGGGGGTGAGTGAGGCCACCATCGAGGACGGCAAGGGTCGCACGATGGCCCATGCCACCACCCGCTGCGTCATCCAGGATGTGCCCTTCGACCCCGACGCCGAGCTGACGGAGGCGGCTCCGACGATCGATGATCCCCCGGATCCCTACCTGAGACCGGTACCCGACGCTCTCAGCCACGACCCGGCCATCTGGGAGGGACGCCGAGTTGACGTGCAGCGCAGCCTGGCAGGTCCGGACATGTGGGGACCGGTGCAAGCCCTCACCGGGCTCACGTTCATCCACGCCAAGGTGGGGACCGTGACGGCCACGCTTCCGGCCAGCCCGTGGTTCAGTGTGGGTGCACCGGCTATGTACGGCGGTGTGTTGGCTTGGGCCTGCGACTCGGCGATCACCGGAGCGGTCTGGTCGACCCTCGATGCGGGTGCCGTGGCCCCGACCCTCGACCTCCAGGTCCGATTCCTCCGTCCGGTGTGGCTTGACGGGAGTGTGTTGGACATCACCGGTCAGATCGTCCACAGCGGCAGATCGATACGTGTGGCGCAGGCGGAGATCACCAACTCGGAAGGCAAAACCGTCGCCATCGCCTCCGGATCCGCGTTGGTGGTGCCGGGCGGTATGGATCAACTGATTGCTGGCCGTCGCCCCGAAGACATCGTCAGGTCGATCGGCGCCGACTGAGTCGACGACGAAGTCGACAAGGGCGCCGCGATACAAAGAACCTGGTCCATCCCGAACCACTCGATCCGCTACTCAGCAAACCAGCCGCCGCACACGACTCGCTGATGGGAGCACATAGAGACGGAAACGCCCGCCTGAGGCCGACTCGGTAGGGTCGCCTCGTGGTAGATCTAGCTTCTCGTGTGTTGAACGTGGCGGCTGGTGCTGGCCTTCTGGTGTTCTGGTATGGGTACGCCTTGCTGCTGCCGTTCGCGAGGCTCAAGGAGGGCATCTGGCATCTGGTGGGGAACCCGCGATGGACCCCGATCAACCTCATCGGTGTGGCTGGAACGATCCTGGCTTCGGCTGGCCTGATCGTGTACTCGTGGTCAGAGGATCTGAGTGGAACAGGGCATGCGGGCGTGGGAATGGCGGTGGCGGGCCTGCAGATGCTGGGAGCGAACCTGGTATGGGAGTCACTGATCTGGCCGGTGTTGGCAAGACGGCGGCCCGATCTGCTGCGATTCGACGGCCCTTTCTATCGGAGTCGTCTGATCCTCGGTTTCTTCGCGATTGCCGGTGTTCTATTCGCGGCTGGATACATCACCCTTGCCGTGTCTCTCGGTGACGGGGCTCCAGCGTGGGTAGCTATCGGCTTGGGTGTTGGTGCGCCGCTGTTCGCGCTCGGTCCCATGTTGGGTCCGGCTCAGGTCGGCGCCAGATCCATCGGGATCACCCTGCTCGCCGTGTCGCAAGCAGCTCTCCCCTTCCTGTAGCGGGCCCGGGTAGCGGCGCGCCGATGTCCGCTGAGTTGAGGCTTGGGGTGTCGGCTCGCGGTGGACGAGGCGTGGACCGATAGGTGACTAACGCCAGCCTCCACACCAAGCAATCCCGACCGGGGTCGGGAGCCAGCAGGCATATGGTTCTATCGCTGGCTCTTAACTGGCAGCAAAGAGGGCGCACCTAGTCGATGTTCATTAGCGTTTCGACCAGGCGCCGATCAACCATCACCACATCGGTTCCCGCGCCGTGGACGAACATTCTCGGCGCAAGTTCGGCCGATTCGGTTTCTCCCAGGCAAGCCAGAATCACGCGAAAGACGTTCGGGGCTTGAATGGGGTCGGGCATTGGACAGTCTGGCGATCTCGCCGCCAAGAGGATGTTGAGCCTCTCTCTAATGTCTGCTATGACCAGTCGGTTGGTTGTCGTATCAGTTGTCGCCTGCTGTCTGTCCCGTGGTCGGCGATGAAGACGAGTACGGCATTTGTCGGAACGGTGTCTGCGATGTCAAACATGAAACGATCCAGGCAGGCCGCTTGCTCTAGATACAGTGCCTCTCGGACTTGGTCGTTCACTCCCGCACGGAGGAATTCGACTCCAGAGGCTCCCGGTTCATAGCGGACGTCACAGCGCTCGTCGAGAAAGAAAGGTGCGTGCGGTGCCATGATGTGAGCGAACACAAAGTCAGGCCGTTGGTTGCTCGCTAACTCCGGGGCTGAGCCCAGAAGCCACTGAATGCTTCGCTGGGCGCCTGCAGTAAAAGCGAATCCGAACTTCTCGAGAATCAGGTCAGCGAATACAGACTGCTCCAGTGCAAAGAAGGTTGCTTCATCGAGAAGCGCCGAAGGAACGCAGACGTCGACCAATGGTCCACACGCCGACCCACTCCAACCCGACTCGACCATCGTCGTGTGATACCCCCAAGAGGACAACGTTCGAGCTAGCTCGTTGTCACCGCCGATGATGTCATAGAGGTCTTTTGTTGTGGCGAGCGTGAGCCCTGGTCCAGGCTCGAGTGGATGTGACATGTCGAGTAGGCTCGAGATCGATGCCGGGGTCGACGGATACGCACTCCATGCTGAACTGGGTACATCGAAACCCCTCTGGTTGAGCTCGGCAACCCAAACGGGGTTCTTGATGCCGAAGTCATCTTCCATAGAGACTCTCCCCGCATATCCGTCGAGCACTATCAGGATGATGTCGGGCCGCTCGGTTGGGGTTCCCACCGGCTCAATGTGTGACGCAACAACGTTGTTTTCCCCCCAGTTCCTAGGGGTTCGATAGACACCCTCAAGCGTGGGAGTGAGAAGGAAGACGGTGGTCGCAACGAGGATGGCCGTGACACCGGGATCAGACGGGATACGGCTTACAAGGCGGGCCAGCGCGAATACACCTGCGGCGAGGACGACCCACCCGAGTAGCGGGAAGACTCCGATGACCAAGCCACCCCGACTGATGCCGACCACGGCGAAGAATGAGACGGCGATCGCACCTCGGCTCGACACGCGGAGCCTTGTCAAGACATACATCAACAGTTCGCCGCAAAGCCACAAGCCAACGCCAAGGAGCAAAAGGCGCTCGGGGTGAGGTACGCCTACGACATTCGAAGCTGCGAGTTGAAGCGGCAGCGAAATGGCAGCTGCGAAAAGCAGAGCACTCCTCGAGACTCTGGTTAGTCGGAGCATCGCGTGATGGTGACCGATCCTGGACGGCTTGCTTTCCCCTGCGCAACTTACTCGCCGGGACCTGCGATCAACTCGTTCACCGAGTGAAACGACTGCGGCGCCAGATCCGGATCTTGGAGAGCTTCTTGGCGATAGTTCAGCATGAGCTCGGCAAGACGCGGGTCCACTTTCAGAATCTTGCACGTTTCCATCACGCGCCCTTCGATTTCCATGGCCAGCTCGTGCGAGAAGAAGAACTCTGAGTAGTCGCGCTCGATGAAAGCTGATGCGAGCATCGGCGCGAAGTCCTCGACCACGGTGCGGGTGGTGGTCTGGAAGTAGTCGAGGGCGACGTTGAGGTCAACGCCACCCTTGTCCATTGTGAAAGAGAAGGCATGAGCCCGGTAGGGCCGAAGGTCATCGGCGGAGCGCCTAGGCGATTTGGCGGTGGACAAGCCCCACTCGCGGAACCCCCCTGAAAGGCCATTTGGCCCTGGATTTATCCCCGGTCAAAACGTACTCCAGACCTGAAGGCGAGAAGCAGAGCGCAGAAATACTGTCACAAACCAGTCTTCAGCCTGCCTTGATCTTTAGAGACTGATCGGAGTTCAGATGCAGCCGGAAGTGTTGGTCCGAGCGCCGTTCGAGGAGTTCGTCGAGAACAACGAGCGGGGCTTGAGACACGCACTGGTCAGCTACTTCGGATCGGACCTCGGTCGGGATTCGGCTGCCCAGGCCCTTCTCTACGGGCTCGAGAACTGGGAGCGGGTCTCTTGCATGGAGAACCCGGCAGGTTACCTCTATCGGGTTGGTCAGAGGTGGGGACGTCGGCAACGCCGCGTTGTTCCTACGCCACGCGAGGCACCTTCCACACGTCAGGATCCCTGGTTCGAACCAGGGCTGACGCCTGCGCTGAAGAACCTCTCGGTGAAACAGCGAGTCGCTGTCGTGCTCCGGCACGGCCTGGACATGACCTACGGGGACATTGCTCGCCTTACCGACTCCTCTCAGTCAGCGGTCAGGAAGAACGTGCAGCGAGCACTTGCCGAGCTGCGGAAGGCTCTGGAGGTGGACGATGAGTGACCTGATTAGTGAGAAGCTGACCCGGATGGTTGACACGATCGACATCGAGGTGTCGCCAATCACTCTCGAAGAACTCGAGCGAATGGCCGAGGTGGAGGCAGCTCCGAAACGAGCGCGCCGCTTCTCCGGACCTGCTGTTGCATTCGCAGGGGCTGCCGCCGTCGTTGTGCTCATCGTTGGCTTCGCACTCGTAACGGGACTCTTTGAGCCCGAAGCAGTGAGCGACACCGTTCCTCCGCCCACCACTGAGGTCGCTCCGAGTACGACCGTTGGCGCCACAACGACATCGCCGGCTCCGGAGGCCTCCGGCCCGGTCGCCTGGGCCCAGGTCGAGTGGGCCCGGGTGCCGGATGACTCTGGGGTGTTTGGTGGAGAGGGTTTGAGGTCCATCGAAGCCGTTGTGGCAGGCGGACCCGGCCTCGTCGCGGTGGGAACGGAGTGCACCAGTCACTGCGCGCCCTACCTGGGACCTCCTCCAGACGGTGTCGACAACCGGGATGCAGCGATTTGGGTTTCGCCCGATGGGGTCAAATGGAGTCGCGTCGCTCACGACGAAGCAGTGTTTGGCGGACCCGGTGGTCAGATCATCACTGACGTCATCGCAGCGGGCCCCGGGTTTGTCGCCGTTGGCATCGTCGACCACTCCTACGTCGATTGGGTTGGTGCGTGGTGGGAGCCCGCATCCGGTCAAAGGAATGATCTCGACGCCGCCGTTTGGACATCCAAGGATGGCTTGACATGGCAGCTGGTGGCTGATCCCGACGGCGTATTCAGTGGCCCTGGCGACGGATCTGCGCCTGAGGCGGGACACGAACGCATGGACGCCATAGCGATCGGAGAGGGGCGACTGGTTGCCGTCGGAAGAGCGCACGATGACGCCGCAGTGTGGGTGTCGACCGACGGGCTGTCGTGGCAGAGGGTTCCCCACGACGATGCCATCTTCGGCGGACCGTCGGGACAGTGGATGCACGACGTTGTCTACACCGGTGAGCGTTTCGTCGCTGTTGGCACCGACGTGAACGGGTCCATGGGCGACCCCGGCGACCTGTCCGCCAGAATGACCGGCGCGATATGGACTTCCGAGGACGGACTCACCTGGTCGAGGATCGCGAACCCCGCCCATCTCTTCGGTGGAGACCCGGACGAGGAAAACCACATGTACATCTCAGCCGTGGCCAGCACACCGGACGGAGTGGTCGCTGCGGGCGTGGCTGCCTGTGTCCCGCGCCCCTTAGCGCGGTGTGAGACGGCTCCGGCTGACCTGCCCATGCCTCTCTGGGTGTCCCCGGACGGTCTCGAGTGGGAGCGGATCGAGGACGACACAGCTCCTTTCGCCTACCTGCCGACATCAGCCAAGACGACTGAGAACAACACGCTGCTGAGACATGCCCCAGTGCGAGCGCTGGCCGCGTTCGAGAACGGAGTGATCTCGGTCGGTTGGGATCGTGGCTTCGCCCACGTCCTCCTGCCAGAGACACAAGTTCAGTTCGAGCACGGGTTCGTCCCCGGTCAGCTCTTCACCGAAGTCGCAATGACCGATGTCGTGGCGATCGGCGATCAGCTGGTGGCAGTGGGCTACTCCCGCGGTGATGCCGCGGTCTGGATCGGGAGCCTTTCGAAATGAGAAGAAACCGCTTGGAGACCAATGAAGGCGATGTGAGACACCAAAGAACATTCATATTGATGGTTGCGGTGATGACTACGCTGGCGTTGGCTGCCACAGCCGCGGCAGCACCACCCCAAGGGAAGGGCAAACCGGGCCCTGTTGAGGGACAGACGTGCGCGGACGAATTCGGCAGCTCAACCTACGTTCTAGGTACCTATGCCGAGACGACCACCGGGTTCACCCTCGAGATCAATGAGAAGGGGTGGACCTGCATCGACGTCGATGTGCCGGCCGGAACTTGGACGGTCAGCGTGCAGAGCATCGGCTCTGCGCGGGATGTGGTCGTCAGACTGAGAGACGCCATTCCCGGAGACGATTGCTGGGAGGTGCAACCCGTCACGGAGGCTCCGACCACTCTCACCTACGAGGGCCCGGACAGCTACCTGGATGCATGTGGGGAGTCGATTTCAGACAGTGACCCGGCTCTGGCCTTCACGGTGTACGCGAGTGGAAAAGGCAACAAGCCATTCAACTCCCCGGTGCTGATCAGGGTCGACCACCCGTCGTAGGCGAATGGCCGAAGCGGTCAGAGAGCGGGGCCTCGGCTGGGGCGGGGCCCCGCTTCTCGAACGGTCTACGGGCTTGAGTAGACCACGCAATCGCGTTGGAGCCAATTGAAGAACTCGTCGCAGGATCCCTCGAACTCGTAGGTCACCCGCTCGACCTCATCGAACTGGAAAGCCGTTGCGTTTAGCTGAGCGAGAAGCGACTCGCTGCCGCAGGATGTGGAGGCGTTGGCTAACCGAGTTCGCGCGTCCACGAGATCAACGACCAGCAGGCCGTCCGCCATATCCGTCGACAGCACGATTCCACTCGTGTCCAGCGAGAAGAAAGAACCGGCACCATCGCCCTGCTCGGCTCGGTTGGGACCGGTTACCAATTGATCGAACGCCGCCCTGATTGGATCGCCTGCAGCATCGATGATCCGTTCGTAAAGCTTCACTTCTGAACAATCCGATCCGTCGCCGAACGCGAAAGCGACAAGGACGGTCTGAGTCTCCGGGGCCAGGGTTGTGGACGTGGTCGAAGACGAGGAAGTGGTAGTGGACGTCGTCGTGGTGGAAGCCGGTGATCCACATGCCGCTACGGCAACAACTGTCAGTGCAAGGACCACACCCGACTTGAAAAACCTTCTCATGTAAACCCTCTAGGGGTTGGACGTGTCTGCCCGATGGTTGGTTCCCGACTCGAGTAGCCATCGAATTCGGTCCAACGAGAGCGAGTAGTGGGCTATCACCGCGATACCCAGACCGACCGCTAATCCCCGACTTCGAGGGAGAAGAAGGGCAACAGCGGAACCGAAGTAGATGGCCTCGACAACGAGTCGAGCCCGTCCCGGGACGGGTACCGGAGCCTTCCCCGAGCGACTTCGATCTCCTGGAACGTTGAATAGACCCCACGCGACGGCTGCCAGCAGCGGGAGGCCGATTGCGGCCAACCACCTGGTGGGACCGTCGGCCAGTTGGTACCCACCCGCGGCGATGGCTACGAGGGCCGCGATCTCCAGGATGAAGCGAAAGGCCAGGTTGACGGGGTGAAAACCAAACATCGCCCCCGCCTAGGCAGGCGACTCCGCAGGTTGGGCGGCAACCGTGATCGGATCCTCCGAGATCGGGATGTGGAGCAGACCGGCGATGACGCCGAGGATCGCCGCCACGATCCAGGCCAGGGTGTAAGACCCGGTGGTGTCGAATAGTCGACCGCCGAGCCACACCCCGAGGAAGGCGCCGAGTTGGTGGCTGAGGAAGGTGATTCCGAACAGCGTGGACAGGTACCTGGAGCCGAAGATCTGAGCGACTATTCCGCTGGTCAAGGGAATCGTCGCCAGCCACAGGAAGCCGATGACCGCACCGAAGGCAACTGCGGTGACCGACGTCAGGGGCAACAGAACGAAGAGCATGAACACCATCGCTCTCGACAGGTACAGGATCGAGAGAAGCGTGCGCTTCCTGTATCGGTCACCCAGCGTCCCAAAACTGGAAGATCCGATGATGTTGAAGATGCCGATCATGGCCAAGGCGGTGGCGCCGACCGCGGCCGTCAGCCCGTTGTCGGTCAGGAACGCAGCGAGATGAGTAGCCACAAATGCGACGTGGAAGCCGCACACGAAGAAGCCGGTGGTCAGGAGTACATACCCGCGGTGACTCCGTGCTCTCCGCAGGAGCTTGGGGAGCGGAACAGGCTCCTGGTCGGCGACCGCTACGGTGGCTGACCGACCCGGGAGCATCGCCCCAATGACTGCTATCAGCGCCAGCCCGACTGCCAGCACTTGCAGCGCCTCCCGCCAGCCAAAGGTTGTGATCAGCCACTGTGCGGGGGGAACCATGGCGAACATGCCGAATGAACCAGCGGCGGTGATCAACCCAAAGGCGGTGGAGCGCCTCTCCGGGGTGACAATGCGTCCGACCGCACCGAGGACCACGACATAGGAGGCACCGCTGAGAGCCAAACCCGGGAGGACGCCCCAGGAGAGGAAGATGTCACCAACCGAGGTGGCCAGGCTCGCCAGCCACATGCCCACGGCGTAGACGATCCCGGAGCCGATGAGGACGACGCGAGGACCGGCGCGGTCGGCGAGTATCCCCACGAGCGGCAGGCCAAAGATCAGGTTCTGGAGGGCAACCGCCAGGGAGAAGGTTTCCCGCCCCATGGCCAGGTCGGCTGTGATCGGCGAGAGGAACAGCCCAAAGGACTGCCGAACACCCATGGCCAGGATCACGATCAGAGCACCGAGAAGGATGACTGTGCGGGGGGAGCGTGTCGACATGGGCTGGCGAATGTAACCACGCAACACGCCTGATCACCGACTGCCTGGCGAGAGGAGTTCGAAGTGCCCCGCTTCCACGAGGGGGTGCTGGGATGCGGCAACGGCCCTCGATTGGTCATGGACCGGATGCTGGAAGTAGTTCTTGGGAGAGACCTAGGGAGCGGGGGTTTCGAGGTGACCCGATCCTTCGGGCCGTTCCGAGTCGAAGTCCGGCCCGAAGGTGTCGCTCCAGACAACGGTGTTGAGCAACCAAGCCGCGGTTAACAGGATGAGGACCGGGAACGACCGCGCAACCCAGGGGTAGGTTTCGGGCGTCGCCCCCAGCCAGCCTCCGATCAGGGCTCCGATTGGAAGCGTCGTCCAACCGATGGCCCGGCTGGCTGTAATAACGCGACCAAGCATCGCGATGTTGGCGTAATGCTGTCGGATCGTGGCAAGTGGGACGTTGATCACCGAGACCCCGATCATCCACCCGACCTGGAGGGCGATGGCCAGTGCGCCGAAGGTCGTGAACATGACGGCCGTGAGACCGGTACCTGCGATGCCCATGCCCAGGATCAACGTGCGACCCAGGCCGAGGCGACGGGCGATCCTCGGCGCGATGAGCGCTCCGGTCACGCCCCCGACACCCATCGCGCTGAGGAGAATCCCGGCTTCGGCCTCGTTGGCCGCGCCCAGAACGTCGAAGAACAGCACGATGAAGGTGGCCTCGATGAATCCCATGACGAAGTTCGGGATTGCGGCGGCGATGGTGGTGAATCGCAGCCTCGGCTCGGTCCATAGGTAGCGGATGCCGTTGATTGCCTCGGTGAGGAAGGGCGCATGCTCCTCGTCGGAGCCACGATGGTGACCGACCGGGCCCACCCACTTGAGGAAGATCGCCGAGACCAAGAACGACGCTCCGTTGATCCATAGGCCAACTTCGGGGCCGAGGAAGACGAGCGCCATGACCCCGGCGACCAGAGGGCCGATGGCGAAGTTGACCTGGATGGAGGCCGTGACGAACGAGTTCGCATCCGAGAGCCGATCCTTCGGGACGAGGGATGGGATGAGCGAGTACAGGGCGCCGTCGAACATGGTCGTCATCGACCCGACGATGAAGGCGACGATGAAGACGGTCGGGGTGCCGAAGTCGCCGACCGTGGCGGCGAGGAAGAAGAAGGCCCCGGCCCGCACGAGGTCGGCGATCACCATCACCGGTCGAAGAGCCCAACGATCGAGGAGGACGCCTCCGACCAGGCCTATCAGAAGAGCAGGAGCCTGCTCAGCGGCATAGGCGATGGAGAAGTCGAGGGTTCCGTCGGAGCCAGTTGCGGCATGGATGTATGAGATGAGGAGAGGAACGGTGAAGAACGCTATGTAGGTGCCGAACTGGCTGATCGTCTGGCCGATCCACAGGGCCAGGTAGCGCGGTCCGAGGGAGCGCATGGAGCGTGCGAAGTCCACCGAGAGAGACGTTACCGCCGGCTGGCGCTGGCCCCGGCTCTTGTTAGATTCAAGGGTTCGATGGCCGAACCTCAAGAAATACCACAGCTCGCCAACGAGCTGGTCGACATGTCGCGTGAGTACCTGCGGCAAGAAGTAGTCAACCCTGCCAAAGAGCTCGGCAAGCACGCCGGGATGGGCGTAGGCGGGGCGATGGTCCTGTCGTTTGGCGCGTTTCTAATGGCCTGGGGCGTGTACCACGGGTTCAAACAGATTCTGCCGGACGGGGCCTGGTGGGTGGTCCTGGCTCGTTTTCTGACGGCCTTGGCGTGTCTCGTCTCGGCCGGCTTGGTGGGTTGGAGGATGAGCGTTGACGATTAGCCGCGATGACATCGAGGCCAAGGCCAGCGAGTTGGTCGCCGCCATCGATCAGAGCAAGGAGTCGGCCAAGGACAAGGCGATACTTGGCGCCGTGCTGGTAGGCGTGGTCGTGGTCGCTGCTTTCTTGGTCGGCCGCCGCAGGGGAGCTCGCAACAAGACCCTGGTCGAGGTCTACCGGGTCTAGGACTTCCCCGATTGATCGCGGCTCACGGCCTGGGGTTCACCACCTCGACCTCTCCCTGGCCGGGAGCGGTGTTGCGGATGACGATCGCCGACCCCTCCTTCAGCTCTTGTCGAGAGATCAAGGTCTTCCTGGGCCTGGTGCGCTGAAGATAGGTCAGGAACACCAAGGCCAAACCAAGCCAGAACTCGGTGCGGTCTCCCTCGCGCAAGCCCCGCCACGACCGCCGCAGGCCCTCTTCCCGGGCGTCCGAGTCGCCCAAGGCCATTCGCATCGCTCGATCTCTCAGCCGTCCCATGTGTCTACCGTGGTCTCCCTTCCACCCAATTAGACCATGCGCAACAAACGAACGACACAGATCATCGTCTGGGTGACCGTGATCGGCATGATCCTCGCCCTCGTGTTCACTGCGGCCGCCATCTTCTTCGCATGAAACTCGCCGAAGGAGAGCCGGCCCTGCTCATCGACTCCAAGGGACGCCGCTTCCTGCTCAAGCTGGAGAGCGGACGTACCTTCCAGTATCACCAGGGGTCCGTCCCGCATGACAAGCTCATCGGCGCCTCCGACGGATCCTGGGTCGAGGCATCAAGCGGAACCCGTCTCCTTCTCATCCGCCCGCGCCTCGCCGACTTCATCCTTCGAATGAAGAGGGGTGCACAGGTCGTCTATCCGAAGGATCTGGGCCCGATCCTCGTATACGGCGACATCGCCCCCGGCATGACGGTCCTCGAAGCCGGTACCGGCTCGGGAGCCCTCACCCTGGGTCTGGCCCGGGCAGTGGGCCCGACCGGGAGAGTGATCTCGGTAGAGCGACGCGAAGACCACCTCGCCCATGCCACCAAGACCCTCAAGCGCTGGTACGGCGAGATACCTGAGAACGTCCAACTGGTGGAAGGGGATGTTGCCGAACAGGTGGCTGACCTCAAGCCCGAGCGCATCGTCCTCGACCTCCCCGAACCCAGGCACACCATCGAAGCAGCTGCCGAACACCAACCCGGCGGGGGAGTGATGACCATCTATCTTCCGACGATCCCGCAAGTGCAGCAAGCCGTGGAGATCGCCCGGCACACCAAGTCGCTGGCCGAGATCGAGGTCAAGGAGTTCCTCTTCCGGGATTGGAACATCTCGGGACGCTCCGTCCGTCCCAAGCACTCCATGGTCGGCCACACCGGGTTCCTCGTCTTCTTGAGGCGGATCGAGGCTCCAGAGGACTAACCAGGAGAACAAAGCAAGCCCCTTCGTATACTGACAATGGCGACCGAAGCCAGGAGGAAGCCCGTGGACACAGGACAGCCACACGATGAAGCGGCCCAGCTCCGCAGCGTCGTCTCGGCCCTAGAGGAGGAACTTGCCATATTGCGGCGCCGACTCCGCGAGTCCGGCCGCACCGACGAACTGGCGGCAGACCTCGCTCGCGCCCGTGATCGTCTCGATAGGGCGGCGGGTCAAAACGACAAGCTCTCCCAACTTCTCGAGGAGGCGCGAGAGCAACTCGGCGTCCTTCGCGAGGAGGTCGAGAAGCTCACATCGCCGCCGAACAACTTCGGCACGGTTCTGCAGATCAACTCAGACGGCACCGTCGACATCCTCACGGGCAACCGCAAACTCCGGGTAGCGGCTCAGCCCAGTGTCGAGGTCAAGAAGCTCGAGGTCGGCCAGGAGGTTCTTCTCAACGAGGCGTTCAACATCATCGACGTCCGCTTCTACGAGCCGGCCGGCGAGGTGCTTCGCGTCCGGGAGACCCTGGACGACGGTCGGGTGGTGGTCATAGCCCATGGGGACGAAGAGAGGGTGCTTCAGCGATCCGACAAGATGACGGAGAGGTATCTCAGGGCCGGTGACTACGTGCGCCTCGATCCCAAGACCAGCCTCATCCTCGAGAAGATGGAGAGACCCGAAGTCGAGGAATTGGTCCTCGAGGAAGTCCCCGACATCACCTACAGCGACGTGGGCGGTCTTGCCGACCAGATCGAACAGATCAGGGACACCGTCGAGCTTCCCTACATGCACCGCGATCTGTTCAAGGAGTACGAGCTCGAGCCGCCCAAGGGCATCCTGCTCTACGGGCCCCCGGGCTGCGGGAAGACCCTGATTGCCAAGGCGGTGGCCAACAGCCTCGCCACCAAGGTCTCCGAGCGGACCGGTAATCCCGATGTCCGTTCCTACTTCCTCAACATCAAGGGCCCGGAACTGCTCAACAAGTGGGTTGGAGAGACCGAGCGCCAGATTCGCCTGATCTTCCAGCGGGCCAAGGAGAAGTCGGACGAAGGCGTGCCGGTCATCGTCTTCTTCGATGAGATGGATTCGCTGTTCCGGACCAGGGGAACGGGCATCAGCTCCGACGTCGAGTCGACCATCGTCCCCCAGCTCCTCTCCGAGCTCGACGGTGTCGAGTCATTGAAGAACGTTGTGGTCATAGGTGCCTCCAATCGCGAAGAGTTGATAGACCCGGCCATTCTCCGTCCCGGGAGGCTCGACGTGAAGATCCGAATCAACCGCCCCAACATGGAGGCCGCCAAGGAGATCTTCAGGATCTACCTGAGCGACGAGACACCGTTGGACGATGACGAGGTCGAAGCTCACGGAGGCGATCGCGTCCAGCACATCAAGTTGCTGATCGAGGAGACGGTCGAGGAGATGTACGCCGAGTCCGAGGAGAACCAGTTCCTCGAGGTGACCTACGCCAAGGGCGAGCGCGAGATCTTCTACTTCAAGGACTTCTCCAGCGGGGCGATGATCGAGAACATCGTCCGCAGGGCCAAGAAGGACGCGATCAAGCGCCAGATCTCCGAGGGAGTCGTCGGGGTTCGGAAGACGGATCTCAAGAACGCGATCACCCAGGAGTTCCGGGAGCACGAGGACCTGCCCAACACCACCAACCCGGACGACTGGGCGAAGATCTCGGGCAAGAAGGGCGAGAGGATCGTCTACGTCAGGACTCTGGTGGGAGGGGACTCGGAGAGTCGTCTCATCGAAAAGGTCTCCGGCGGGCAGTACTTGTAATGGCCCTGCACAAAGTGCTCGGCACTGAGACCGAGTACGGCATCGCTGTGAGGGGGGACCCAGGGTTCAATCCGGCCGTGTCGTCCTCACTGGTCGTGAACAGCTACCCCGGCGACCGGGTCAAGGTCCAGTGGTCCTACGAAGAAGAGTCGCCAGGACGCGACGCCCGCGGCTTCGGCCATGACAGCTACGGCCTGATCGATCCCGAGGGGGCGGTGGTGAACTCGGTGCTGGCCAATGGCGCCCGACTGTATGTGGATCATGCCCACCCGGAGTACTCGGCTCCGGAGTCATACGACCCGCTTCAAGCGGCCCTCTACGACAAGGCGGGGGAGAGGGTCATGGCCGCGGCCGCCCGGGCCGCCTCCGAGATCTCAGGACGCCAGGTCTCCCTCTACAAGAACAACTCAGACGGCAAAGGCAACTCCTACGGAGCCCACGAGAACTTCCTCCTGTCCCGCGAGACCCCGTTCGGGGATGTCATCCGGTACGCCATGACCTTCATGGTCACCCGGCAGATCTTCACCGGTGCCGGGAAGGTGGGCAGGGAGAACGAGCGCCCCTCGGTCGACTTTCAGATCACCCAGCGCGCCGACTTCTTCGAGGAGGAGGTCGGCCTGGAGACGACCCTGAAGCGTCCCATCATCAACACCCGCGACGAGCCCCACGGCGACCCCTCTCGATACCGCCGGCTCCATGTCATCATCGGTGACGCGAACCTGTCCGAAGTCCAAACCTTCTTGAAGCTGGGGACAACGGCACTGATGCTTGCTGCTCTCGAGGACGGCGCACTCCCAGATCCGCTCGACCTCTTCGACCCGGTCGAGGCTTGCTGGCAGGTGAGTCATGACGTTGGCCTCCGCCGCCCGATCGAGCTCGACGGCGGGGGATCGGCTACCGCCCTGGAGCTTCAGTACCGTTACCTCGAGTGGCTTTCCAAGTACGTCGAGAAAGAGCTCGACGAGCCGGTCTGGAACCAGTTGATCCATGAGTGGGAACGGACTCTCCAACTGCTCGACACCGACCCGATGGCCCTTGCCGACTCTCTCGATTGGGTGGCGAAGAAGAGGCTTCTAGAAGGCTTCGTCGACAGAGACTCCCTCGAGTGGACATCCCCGAAGCTGCGGGCGCTGGACCTCCAGTATCACGATGTCGACCCCCACAAGGGCCTCTACAACAGGCTCGCCTCTCGGGGCCGCATGCGGACGCTCTTCACCAGCGAGGAGATAGATGCGGCAGTGGCCAACCCCCCGGAACGCACACGCGCCTACTTCAGAGGACGCTGTGTCACCGAGTTTCCCGGGTCCTTGGTGGCGGCAAACTGGGACTCTCTCGTCTTTGACATCGGCGAATCACATCTGAAGCGAGTTCCTATGATGGAGCCGCTACGCGGCGACGCAGAGAGAGTCGGCCATCTGATAGACGAGGCGGATGACGCAGCCGACCTTCTCCGACGCCTAGGAGGATGAACCGATATGTCTGATCGTGAGCGCTCCCGGTCCTCGGACCGGGCGGAAGAACAGCAAGCCGAAGAGGCCGGTGCCAGCGTCGAGTCGGAGGCCGACATGGAGGCTCTCGACGACTTGCTGGATGAAATCGACGAGGTTCTGGAAGAAAACGCCGAGGAATTCGTCAAGAACTACGTGCAAAAGGGCGGCGAGTGACAGACCGGCTGATGGGGCCGTTGCCTTTGGACGTGCCCGTCCCGGGAGCTAGCTTCACGGACCTCCTCGATGCCGTCGGCGCCGGGCCGGCAATCCAGATCCCCGAGGGCTTGACTCCACCCTCCGTACCCGAAGGGACCACGGTTCTCGCCCTGAGACATGTCGACGGTGTGGTGATCGCCGGCGACCGTAGAGCCACAGAAGGGCATCTGGTCGCGCACCGTCGTATCAGGAAGGTCTTTCCGGCCGACCAGTTCTCGGCCGTCGCGATTGCCGGCGCCGCCGGCCTCGCCATCGACATGGTCCGGCTCTTCCAGGTCGAGTTGGAGCACTACGAGAAGATCGAGGGCATTCGCCTGTCGCTCGAAGGGAAGGCTTCCTTCCTGGCGCGTCTGGTGAGAAGCCAGCTCCCCATGGCATTCCAGGGGCTTGTCGTCGTGCCGCTGTTTGCGGGTTACGACGAACGCGAGGAGACAGGCCGCGTCTACACCTTCGATGTTGTGGGAGGTCGGTATGAGGAGATCGAGTTCGGGAGCACGGGATCCGGCTCGCGACTCGCCCGGTCCTACCTGCGCACCGTCTATCGCGACGACCTCGACGCCGACGCAGCCACCAAACTGTCAGTCCAGGCTCTTGTCGCTGCCGCCCAGGAGGACACCGCCACAGGTGGCCCGGATCTGACCCGCGGAATCCTTCCCAATGTCGTTCGCATCGACTCGACCGGAGTGATCGAGCTCGGCGATGACGCCATCCTGCCCATCGCAGAGCAAGCCGTGGAGAGCATCAGATGACCATTCCGTTCTACGTCGCTCCCGAGCAACTCGTCCGCGACAAAGCCGAGTTCGCCCGCAAGGGGATCGCTCGAGGTCGGTCGATCGTGGCCGTCGACTATGACGATGGCGTGCTGCTGCTTGCAGAGAACCCTTCGACCGCACTCCACAAGATCTCCGAGATGTACGACCGGATCGGCTTCGCCGGAGTCGGCAAGTACAACGAGTTCGAGACCCTTCGCAAGGCCGGAATTCGCCAGGCAGACCTCATGGGCTACCTCTACTCCCGCGATGATGTCACTGCGATGGGCCTGGCCACGGCCTTCGCACAGACCCTCGGAACCATCTTCACCAGAGACCCGAAGCCGTTCGAGGTGGAGGTCCTGTTGGCGGAGTTGTCCGAGGACGGGTCCGAGCATCGCCTCTTCCGGGTGACGTACGACGGGACGCTGTTCGACGAACGCAACTACGTGGCCATCGGGGGAAAAGCCGAGCAACTGTCGGAGTCCTTGGGGGAGCTTTGGCGCGAGGGGATGTCGCTCCAGGAGTCATTCGAGGCCGGAGCCGAGGCCTTCCGCCGGGTCGAAGGACGCGAGTCGGAGGGCTGGGAGGCCGCTGTGCTCGACATGGGCAACGGCCGCCGCTCGTTCCGGCGCCTCGACGTAGACGCGCTTCTAGGCCGGTCCTAGCCCCACCCCAGGCTGATCAGGCCTGAGCTGGTTCCCGTCCTGGGGTGTGTGCCACCTGGTGTTCGCGGACGAGTCGACCAACTGCCCTCCCCGCCGGTATAGCCTGGAGCGATGGATCGGCGGATCTTCGGGCTCGAGAACGAATACGGGGTCACCTGCACCCTGCGGGGCCAACGACGCCTGAGTCCTGACGAGGTGGCCCGCTACCTGTTCCGCCGGGTGGTGTCCTGGGGCAGATCCTCCAACGTCTTCCTGGAGAATGGTGCCCGCCTCTACCTAGACGTCGGGTCACACCCCGAGTTCGCCACTCCCGAGTGCGATGACATTGCCGACGTCGTTGCCCACGACAAGGCCGGCGAGCGAATCCTGGAAGGCCTGGTGAAAGGCGCCGAAGAGCGACTCGAGGAGGAGGGCATCCGCGGCGAGATCTTCGTCTTCAAGAACAACACGGACTCCGCCGGCAACTCCTACGGCTGCCACGAGAACTACCTGGTCAGCCGGCACAAGGACTTTCACAGGACGGTCGACGTCCTCATCCCTTTCCTCGTGACGCGTCAGATCTTCTTGGGAGCCGGGAAGCTCACCCAGACCCCGCGTGGCACCGGCTTCTCAATCGCCCAGCGTGCCGATCACATCTGGGAAGGCGTGTCGTCGGCTACGACCCGGTCGCGTCCCATCATCAACACCAGGGACGAGCCTCACGCCGACGCCGAGCGCTATCGGCGCCTCCACGTGATCGCCGGCGACTCCAACATGAGTGAGTACGCCACCTTCGTCAAGGTTGGGACGATGGTTGCGCTGCTCCAGATGATCGAGCGCGATGTGGTGTTCAGGGACCTCACGCTGGAAAACCCGATCCGTGCCATTCGGGAGGTGTCCCACGACGTCAGTTGCACGAGGAAGATCAAACTAGCCAACGGACGAGAGTTGAGCGCCTTGGACATCCAGTGGGAATACCTCGACCGTGCGATGCGGTTCTCCCGGAGCCCGGGTTTCCCTCCGCAGGTGCAGCGCGCCATCGATCGCTGGGAGCACCTGCTGACCGGACTCGAAAAGGACCCGATGACTCTTGACCGCGAGGTCGACTGGGTCATGAAGTACCGGATGCTGCAGCGGTATGCAGAGACCCGCCAGATTCCGCTCTCCGACCCGAAGATGTCCATGATGGACCTCGCCTATCACGACGTCGACCGCTCTCGCGGCCTCTACTTCTTGCTCGAGTCTCGAGGCCTGGCCGATCGGGTGGTCACCGACGAGAAGGTCGCCGAAGCCGTGACAACACCGCCACAATCCACCAGGGCCCGTCTCAGGGGCGCCTTCATAAAGGCCGCCAAGGCCAAGAAGCGCGACTTCACCGTCGATTGGGTCCATCTCAAGCTCAACGACCAAGCGCAGCGCACCGTCATGTGCAAGGACCCATTCAAGGCCCACGATGAACGGGTAGAGAAGCTGATAGAGAGCTTGTGATCGGCCGCCACTAGAGATGCAAGCCGTCGTCGAACGCACTCTCAATCTTCTGATCTTTCTCCTCGAGTCGCCGCACCCGGTCACCGCAGACGAGGTACGGCGGACGGTCCATGGCTATGACGACAAGTCCGACGAGGCGTTCCACCGAATGTTCGAGAGAGACAAAGAGGTGCTGAGAAGTCTGGGGGTTCCCCTGAAGATGGAGGCCCTCGACGCATGGGAGGTCGACTTCGGCTACACGGTCGATCCGGCGGAGTACGCCATCCCAGACCCGGGACTCACGGAGACCGAACGGGTAGCGCTCTCGGTCGCGGCGAGAATCGTGCGTCTCGGTGGCTCGCACGCCGGAGTCGAAGCCCTCCGCAAGCTCGGCGGCGTGGAGCGGGGTGCCGGCTTGGAGCCGCTGGGTGCCGATCTCGGACCCGAAGCGGAGGTCCTTGGCTCGATCTTCGAAGCCGTAACCGAACGGCGGAGGATCTCCTTCACGTATCGAGACGCCGAGAGAACGGCAAGCCCCTACGGGATTGCTCATCGCCGGGGCCACTGGTACCTCGTCGCCGGGACTGTGGAAGGCGAGCGGCTATACAGAGTCGACCGGATCTCGGGCTTGACCGTCTCCGACACGGCTGACGCCTTCAGCAAACCGCGCGGGTTCGACATTCGCCGCATCATGGACTCCCAGCCCTGGGAGACGGGATCGGACGAGGCAGTCGAGGCAGAGGTCCGATTCGACTCCGATGTCGCCTGGTGGGCGGCCCGAACCCTGCGCAAGGACGTCCCCGACGGCGACTTTACGGTCACTCTCCCCGTCGCCAACACCGATGCGTTCGTCGGGTGGATTCTCAGTTTCGGGAGTGCTTCGACGGTGCTGGCGCCGGATGCGCTCCGTGACGAGGTGGCCGGGCGGGTCGAGGCGGCCTTGCGGGGTCTCGATGGCTAGGACTCGAACCGTCTCTCGGCTTTCCAGGATTCTGGCGCTGATTCCATTCGTGCTGGAGAACCAGGGAGTGAGCGTCGAGGAGATCCTGGAACGGTTCGACTACACCGAGGAACAGCTCACCCGGGACCTGAACACCGTCTTCGTTTGCGGGCTTCCTGGTTATGGGCCCGGGGACCTCATGGAGGCGTACATCGACGAGGACGAGGTGATCATCGATGCCGCCGACTACTTCACCAATGCTCCCCGGCTCACTCCCACCGAGGCCTTGGGGCTGCTGGCCGCAGGCATGACCGTGATCGGTGCCGGCCAGGGGAGCAGGGCTCTCGAGACCGCAGTGTCCAAACTCGGCAAAGCGGTGCTGCCCGACGTGAGGACTACCCTCACCGTTGACGTCCTCGACGAGTCCGAGCACGTCGGATCGCTTCGCCAGGCGGCCGCCCAGGGAAGGGTGGTTGCAATGACCTACAGGTCGATAGGCAAGGAGGCCGTCACCCAGCGTGATATCGAGCCTTGGATCGTGTTCACAGCCCTGGGACGCTGGTATGTCACCGGTCACTGCCGGTTGGTGAATGACGAGAGGACATTCCGCGTGGATCGGATCAAGGCTCTCGATATCACCGACCGAGCTTTCGACCTCCCCGAGACGATCCCGGACCCGGTCGTCGGTTACAGCGCCACGGATGAAGACGTCGTGTGCGAAATCTCGCTTGATCCCAGTGCTCGTTGGGTTCTCGAGTACTACCCCGTGGAGATTCTCCAGGAGGGACCGCACAACACCAAGATCCGCTTCTCCTCCCCGGATGCCGAGGTGCCGGCCCGGCTTCTTCTCAGGCTCGGAGGAAACGCCAGGTTGCTGAGAGGCGGCGAGGTTGCCGCCCGCGTGCGGCAACTGGGCAAAGAAATCCTCGCTCTCTATCGATAGGGGTCTAACGACCTACGTGCCGGGCTTCAGTCCCCACCTCTGCCTGCCGATGGGTGGGTTAGTTATGGGAAATCGGAGACCAGAGATGACCACGATCAAGACGACGTGCTCCCGGTGCGGTGACGTTCACCTGACCCCCGGCGACGTCTCACTTGAGCTGCGGCCCGGAGGCAGGGAGGGCGACTATCACTTCGACTGCCCGACGTGCACCGTTCACCAGAGCCGACCCGCCAACTCTCGCGTCGTCAGCGTCCTGCTAGCCACAGGGGTGCAGTTCGAGGTCAACAACACCGACCCGATCACAGAAGAAGAGATAGAGATGTTCTCGGCTGCCCTCGAGTCAGAGCCTGATCCGCTCCGCCTCCTGGCCGGCTGACAGGCTGGGCAATATGACGGGCACCCTCACGGGCGAGGTGCTCCTCACCTGAAGGTGACGATTCGTCAGGGATCGTCACCTTCATACGTTGTGACGTTCTCGGATGCCTCTCAGCCATTTAGCATCTGCCCATGCTCCAGGGTGGAGAGATCATCATCATCCTCTTGCTTGCGCTCATCGTCCTCGGGCCAAAGCGCCTGCCGGACATCGCGCGCAAGCTCGGTTCATGGACCGCCGAGCTGCGCAAGGCAGCCCGTGAGATCTCGCGTGGCCTGGAAAAGGAGGTCGCCGAGATCAAGCAGCCCCTCGACGAGCTGAAAGCTCCGGTCAAGGAGATAAGCAAGGAACTAAGGGCGCCCGTCAAAGAGATACGGGACGAGTTCCGGGATATCGACAGGGGAGCGAGGAAGTGGACCGGCCCCAAGCCAGTCTCGGGCCCAACGCCCGAAGACGCCATGGCCGACCTCGAAGAGATAGAGAAGGCTGCCGAACCCGACAAGGCCACTGAGTGACCGAGGAGACGCGTCAGTCCCTCCTCGCCCATCTCGAGGAGCTCCGCTGGCGGATCTTGAAGATCTTCATTGCTGTTCTCGTCGGGGGTGTCGTCGCCTTCATCTTCGCCGTCCCGATACGAGACCTTCTCGAGGCCCCGTTCCGCACGGCGGCGCCCGACTTCACTCTCCAGGCCCTGAGGGTCTCCGAGGAGTGGGGTGTCCTGATGCGGATCGCCCTCTTCGGGGGAGCCTTCCTCGCCTCTCCGGTGATCCTCTACCAGATCTGGGCCTTCGTCCACCCAGCCCTCACCAGGAGGGAGAAGCGGTGGGCCATACCGATCGTCGGCGCCCTCGTCCTCCTCTTTGCCGGGGGCGTCGTCTTCGGATACTTCGTCCTGCCTCGGGGCCTCGAGTTCCTGCTGGGCGTCTTCGACGACGTGGCCAACAACATTCGGCTGGGCGACTACTACTCCTTCACGCTGAGGTTCCTGCTCGCCTTTGGGCTGTCGTTCCTCTATCCGGTCTTCCTGTTCGCCATCGCGGCCGCCGGGATCGTGTCGTCCCAGCAGCTCGCAAACGGGAGGCGCTACGCCGTGCTCGCCGTTGTTATAGGGGCGGCGATGATCACTCCCACCGGCGACATCTTCAATCTGGCCATTCTGGCGATGCCCCTCTACCTCATGTACGAGATCACCTACTGGCTCGTCAGGCTGATCCTCAAGAAGTGAGCGACCCTCTCGAGTCGTTCTGGGCAGCCACTTCCTTCGCACCGGACCCTTTCCAGGTCGAAGCGGCCGAGGCAATCAGAGATGGCAACTNNAGAGATGGCAACTCGGTTGTAGTAACCGCCCCAACCGGGTCTGGAAAGACCCTCGTTGCCGAGTCTGCCATCCACCTTGCCCTGGCGAGGGGGAAGCGAGCCTTCTACACGACACCGATCAAGGCTCTGTCCAACCAGAAGTACACCGACCTGGCGAACATCCACGGTTCGGAGTCGGTTGGTCTGCTCACCGGCGACAACGTCATCAACGGTGAAGCCCCAATCGTCGTCATGACCACCGAGGTGCTGAGAAACATGGTCTACGCCGACAGCAGCCGTATAGATGACGTCGCCACCGTCATCCTCGATGAGGTCCACTACCTCCAGGACCCGACGCGTGGAGCCGTTTGGGAAGAGGTGATCATCCACACGCCGCTCTCCGCCCAGCTGGTCTGTTTGTCTGCGACGATCACCAACAACGCAGAGTTCTCGAACTGGATCGAGCAGCGACGGGGGAAGACGGTGCTAGTCAACTCCCATCATCGGCCGGTTCCCCTCGAGTCCATGTACATGATCGGAGACAAGATGGGAGCTGGAAGTCTCACCTTGCTTCCGACGTTTGCCGAGCGTGACGGACGGCGCAGGCCAAACCCGAGGCTGGAGCACATGCTGGGCCTGGAGAAGGGAAGACGACGGCGGTTCAAGACCCCCTCCCGCTCTGAGACCGTTGAACTCCTGGCGTCCGAGGAGATGCTTCCCGCCATCTACTTCATCTTCTCAAGGGCAGGCTGTGACTCGGCCGCTCATCGCCTCCTGGATGCCGGTGTGCGGCTGACCACGGCCGAGGAGCGATCACAGATCCGCAGCATCGCCGAGGAGAGAACTTCTCATCTCGAGGCGGACGATCTGGCCGTCCTCGACTACGACCTCTTCGTGTCCGGCCTCGAGGCCGGAGTGGCGGCGCATCACGCCGGAATGGTCCCGGCCTACAAGGAGACCGTCGAGGAACTGTTCGCCATGGGCCTGGTCAAAGTCGTCTTCGCCACCGAAACCTTGGCTCTTGGGATAAACATGCCGGCGCGCTCCGTCGTTCTCGAAAACCTCTCCAAGTTCAACGGAGAGAGCCACGAGTTGCTGCGTCCCGGGGACTACACCCAACTGACCGGGCGGGCAGGGCGCAGAGGCATCGACTCCAGGGGGTACGGCGTCGTTCTCCACTCCCCGTTCGTGCGTTTTCGTGAAGTGGTGGAAATCGCCGACGTTGGATCCCACGAACTGAGATCGAGTTTCCGCCCCACCTACAACATGACGGCGAACATCGTGGCGAACTACGCAGAGGAGGAAGCGGAGGGGTTGCTGGAGGCGTCTTTTGCTGCTTTTCAGAGGGTCGGTGACCGCCGGCAGGCGGAAGAGAGGATCCGGGTTCTGAAGCATCAACTTCAGGCCGAGGAGGAGCATGCACGCTGTGAGCTGGGAAGCGTCGAGGAGTACTTGGCCGCGATCGAGGCGGCACCGCCGGACAAACGGCGAGAGGCCATCGGGGCTCAGCTCAGCCCCGGGGTAGTGGTGGATGTCGACGGAGGGTCGCGCGACGGCCGGTATCTGGTGGTCAAGCGTCTTTCGTCAAAGGACGGCGGGTCCCGATATCTCGTGCTCTCCACCTCGGGGCGGGTGTCGACGCTGAGCTATCGCCAGATTCCGGAGACAAGCCGTCGGGCCGGCTCGATCGAGCTTCCCGTCCCTTTCCGGCCTCGTGACCGCAAGTTCATCCAGGAGTCGCTGCGCCGCATGCGCAGCATGAAGGAGCGGGCGCAGAAGGTTCCTCGAATTCACACCCTGGTGCATCACCCGGTTTCGGAGTGTCCCGACGCGACCCGGCATGTCGCCGCGCTGCGAAAGGTGGGGCGCCTGCGACGCCGTCTCGACCAGCACAGGACTTCGGCGCGCCAGTCGGGCTTCGGCCTCGTCCAGGAGTTCCGCTCGATTCAGGCGGTCCTGACCGACCTGGGCTATCTGAACGACTGGGCGCTGACACCTCGTGGCGTCCGACTTCGAGGCATCTACAGCGAGTTGGACCTTCTCCTCGCCGAAGCGGTCGAGCACGGTGTCTTTTGGGGCCTCGACCCGCAGGAGTTGGCAGCATTGGCCTCGGTGTTCGTCTACGAGCCAAGATCCGACCATGTCTCACCGCCGGAGTGGCCGACCGCCGAGCTCGACGCCAGATGGAGCGAGGTTGAGGCCCTCTGGAAGAACCTCATCGATATGGAAACCCGGCATCGCCTGTCGCCGACGCGTCAGGCCGACCCTGGCTTTGGTCGGCTGGCCTACGAGTGGGCTGGTGGGGTCAGCTTCGACGACCTCTCCATAGGTGCCATGGCCGCCGGCGACTTCGTGCGAGTATCCCGGCAGTTAGCCGACCTACTCAGACAGCTGCGCGACGGTGTAGGGGAGTTGCGTGAGCCTGCCACCGAATCCCTGGCTTTGATCGACAGGGGGGTTGTGGCGGCGCAAGGAGTCGAAACATGAGTGACTGGCTCGTGGTGGTGAACCGAGCTGCGGGACGGCGACCCACACTGATCGAAGACGTCCGAGCCTCTGTCGAAGGTGCCGGTGTGAACGCCGAGATCGTTGCACCAGACTCAGTCGAGGCAGCATCGGAAGCCATCCGATCGTGGATGCACTCGGGCCGGTCCCGTATTGCCGTCGCCGGAGGCGACGGAACCGTGAATCTCGCCGTAAACGTCTTGTTGGAGATGGATCTGGACGGTCCCCCGACTCTCGGAGTTCTGCCTGGAGGAACCGGCTGTGACCTCCTCAAGACCTTTGCAATTCCCCAAGACCTGGTCGGTGCCGCCCGTCACTTGACAGGCGACGAGACCTACGACATCGACGTCGTGGCGCTGGAAGGCGAATGGGGCCTCCGCTACTTCGCCAATGTGGCTCAGGTCGGAGTCGGGGCCGCAGCAGCCGAGACGGCGCCCAAGATCACGAGACGACTGGGGGCCATCCGCTATCCGGCGGCATTCGGGGTCAGATTGCCGCGCTTCCCGAGAGCAAACGTGGCGGTCAAGACCGAACGTCGCACCTACGAGTCAGAGGCCCTCGCCGTCATCATGGCCAATGCACAGTTCTTCGCCGGGGGATGGAATGTCGCGCCTCGGGCGACACTGATGGACGGCGTGTTGGACATCCAGATAATCGACGCTCAAAAGCGCCAGGCACCGGCCCTGGTCCCGAAGGTGATCAAGGGGACTCATCTCGCCGATCGGTCGGTGCGGCGGTTCACTGCCGCTGAGTTTGAGATCACAACCGACCCCATATGGCCCCTGGAGGCCGACGGCGACCTGGTGGGGAATACTGCAGTGCGGGGTCGGGTTGTGCCGGCCGCGATACGCCTCAAGATCTAACTACGCGTGACTTATACTCCCGCGGCCCCAGGGGGCTAGACACACAGATGCCAAAGAAGAACACGACCGAAATCGCCCAGCCCAACTTCGAACTTGAGGATGTCGACGAGATCGACCCCGACGAAGCCCTCGAAGAAGACGAAGACGACGCCTATGAGGACGACGTAGACGCTGAGGACGACGCTGACGACGACGACTACGGCGAGGACGACGAAGAAGATAGCGACAGCAACGAAGACCACGACGAGGAGACCGCTGAAGCCCTGGAGGAACTTGAGAGCCAAGAGCTCCAACTTCTCGAAGACGAGGCCAACGAAGCGCTGCTGATCGACGAGGTCGAGGAGCTCAGAGCCATGAGACGCGAGGAGTTGACCCTCGACGTCGACGCACAAGGGCAGAAGTCCGACGAATTCGTCTGTCAGAGCTGCTTCATGGTCAAGAAGACGAGCCAACTGGCCAACAAGCGCAGAATGATTTGCCAAGACTGTGTCGCCTGAGAGCGTCACAGTCGTCCTCCCCACCTACAACGAGTCGGAGAATCTGGCCGACATCGCGGCGGCCATCACCGCCCACGGCTACAAGCTTCTTGTTGTCGACGATGCCTCACCCGACGGCACCGGCCCCCTGGCGGACCAACTGGCAGCCTCCAACCCTCGAATGTCGGTCCTCCATCGAGATCGCAAAGAGGGGCTGGGACCGGCCTATGCCGCCGGCTTCAACGAGGCATTGGACGCAGGAGCCGACGTTCTCATCGAGATGGATGCCGACTTCTCTCACGACCCCGCCGACCTGCCGAAGCTGGTCGAGGCGGTGGGAGGTGGCGCTGATCTTGCCATCGGCTCCCGATACGTTCCCGGCGGCGATACCGAGGGTTGGCCTGCGATCCGGAGATGGGTCTCCAAGCTCGGCAATCTCTACGCCAAGACGATGCTCGGAGTTCCCGCGAACGACATCACGGCCGGATTCAGGGCCTTTCGAGCGAGCTCTCTGCGCCGGCTGCCATATGAGTCCGCCCAGGCATCGGGCTATGGGTTTCAGGTGGAGATGGCATGGCGGGCCCATGAAGAAGGCATGACCATCACCGAGGTGCCCATCGTGTTCCGGGATCGGGAGCGGGGAACCTCGAAGATGGGCCTCTCGATCGTGATCGAGGCGATGTGGCTGGTGACGGTGTGGGGAGTTGGCCGCTGGCTACGTTTGGCCTCGAGATGAAGATCGAAGCCCGGGAGGCGACCAAAGCCGATCTCGATGTGCTCGAAGCCCTGTACAGAGGTCTCGAGTCCGAGATGAAGGCCCTCCACCCCATGTGGCCCGTTTCGGACGGCATCAGCGAGCCTGTCCGTGATTCCCTGGAGGCCATGCTGGACGACACCCGCTCAGTGGTCGTGCTGGGAACGATCGACGACTACCCTTTCGGATTCCTCCATGCACGGCTCGAGACGATGTTGGAACAGGCCGACGGCGAGGAGATCGGGTCGATTCGACTCATATTCGTGGACCACGAGGCCCGGGAAGTGTCGGTGGGCGAAGTGATGAGAGATCTAGCCATGTCCTGGCTCCGAGACCACGGCGTGTGCCGATTCGACGCCCACGTGTTGCCCGGGCATCGGCTGGTCAAGAACTTCTTCGAAGCGGGAGGGTTCAGCGCCCGCTCGATTGTCATGCACCACGATGACAGCAAGGAGTGACGCCCCTGTCGTCGGGGTCGGCGTCGTGGTGGAAGACCACGGATCTCTCCTCTTGGTCCAACGCGCCAACGCCCCCAACAAGGGCCTGTGGGCTGTACCCGGAGGCAAGGTACGAGCCGGCGAGACGCTTCAGGGAGCGGCGAAGAGAGAAGTGCAGGAGGAGACGGGCCTCAGTGTCGACATCGGCCGGGTCGTTTGGGTGGGAGAGCACATCGAGCAGGGTCACCACCTGATTCTCATCGACTTCGAGGGAACGGTCTCAGGAGGGAAGTTGAGTCCCGCCGACGACGCTGCGGACGCCCGCTGGGTCCCCCTGACGGAGCTGGGAGACTTCGACCTCACCCCGACGATGCACGACCTGATAGAAAGTCTCTTTCCATGACCATCTCGGCAGTCGATCTCCTTCAGGCCCTGATACGAAACGAGTGTGTCAACGACGGCACGGCCGGCAGCGGTCATGAGTACCGATCGGTTGCGACACTTCGCGAGTTCTTCGGTGTCGAAGGGGAGATCCACGAGCCCGCGCCCGGAAGACAATCCCTGGTCTACCGAATAGAGGGCACCGAACCCGATGCCCCGGCACTTGCTCTGGTCCCACACCTGGACGTGGTTCCCGTCGACCGAGCAGGGTGGACCGCCGAACCGTTCGGTGCCGAGATCATCGACGGCCTCGTATACGGGAGAGGAGCGATAGACATGCTCAATGTCACGGCTTCAATGGCAGTCGCCGCAGCTCCCTACATCCGAGGTGAGAAGACAACCCGTGGAGACCTCGTCTTCGCCGCCGTGGCCGACGAGGAGGCGGGCGGGACCTATGGTGCCAAGTCGCTTGTGGAGGAGAGGTGGGATCTCGTGTCGGCCACTTATGTGATGACCGAAGTGGCGTACCCCGCGCCCGATCACTCCAGGGAAGCGGTTGTACCCGTCACAGTCGGAGAGAAAGGCGTTTTCTGGTCGACGCTCAGAGCGACCGGTACACCCGGCCACGGGTCGACTCCATATGGCGCGGACAATGCCCTGCAAAAGCTCGCCGAAGCCCTCGACGGGCTATTCAAGTCGCCGTCGCCGGTTTCGATTGGTGAAGAGTGGGCGCTGTTCGTGGAGAGTCTCGACCTCGATCCGGGATTGGCCCAACAACTGATCGATCCGGAACGAGTGGACGAAGCCATAGCCACCCTTGCAGTAACCGACCCCCACTTTGCCGGCTATGCCCATGCCTTGACGCACCTGACGGTATCGCCCAACCGCGCCTCCGCAGGAATCAAGGCCAACATCATCGCCGCCCACGCGAGAGCTGAGGTGGACATAAGGGCACTTCCCGGCATGAACCGGGACTTCGTCGACTCGCACTTGTACAAGGCCATGGGCTCTGCGCGAGACTCCGTTCACATCGAGCCAATGCAGGATCTCGAGGCCACGGTGAGCACGACGGAAAACCCCCTCTGGGATGCGATTGGCGACGCAGTCGAGGAGTTGGAAGGCCACAGGAATCTTCTTCCCACGATGATGACCGTCGGAACTGACGCCCGTTTCTGGCGGTCGCGCGGTGCTATTGGCTACGGAGTCGGCTTGTTCGACGACCGCCTCGGATTCTCGGAGATGCTGGGGCTGTTCCACGGCCACGACGAGAAGGTCTCAGTGGGCTCGGTGGAGCGGACGACTCGGCTGTACAGGCTGGTACTCGAGAGGTTCCTGGAGCAGTGACAACGGTCATCTGCGACCTGGACGGGGTTGTCTACCTGGGGCAGCAGCCGATAGCCGGATCGGCGGACGCGCTGCGACGTCTTCAGTCCGCCGGAGTGAACACGCTCTTCGCCACCAACAACTCCACTCGAACGCCTGAGGAGGTCGTGGACAAGATCCGACGCGTCGTAGGAGTCGAGATCCCTCCATCAGCAGTGGTGACTTCAGCGATGGCCGCAGCTTGGCTACTCGACCCGGCCGACAGCCCCGCGCTGATAGTGGGTGGCCCGGGCGTGCACCAGGCGCTAGCCGAACGCGACATCGAGACCACGACGGAACCCGAAGAGGCAAAGAGCGTGGTCGTTGGTGCCGACTTCGAGTTCACATACGCCAAGCTGGCGGACGCCGCTCTCGCCATCAGAGGTGGAGCCCGCTTCGTGGCAACCAACACGGACCCCACCTATCCGACCGAGCACGGCCTTCTTCCCGGCTCCGGGTCCCTGGTCGCCGCCGTGGCCATGGCCGCCGGCATCCAACCGGAGGTGGCCGGAAAGCCCAACCGTGCGATCCGCGAGTTGCTCGGGGAGCAGTGCGAAGGGGCTACATGGGTGATAGGAGACCGGCTCGACACCGACATCGCCATGTCCGACTGGGACGACGACTGGCAGTCGGTGGTGGTGCTGACTGGTGTCACCGACCCCGACGACGACACCTCTTCCGCCGATCACATCGCAGCAGACCTCGCTGACGCTGTGGATAAGGTGCTAGAAAGGCTTTCTGAGCGATAATTCCACCGTGGATCTGACCCAGGACCAGATAGCAGAGATCGAATCCGCTCTCGGGAAGCTGGAGGAAGTGGACCCGGCCGCCCTGCCCGAGCCTGCGGCGGCGTTGGCCTCCCTTCTGAACGCAATCCTCGAAGACACGGAGTCGGAGTGAAGTTCGCTCTCGAGGTTCGCAAGGGCCGTCCTGCGGCGGAGAAGTTCGCCGACGCCCTCGCCGCGACTCTGAAGGACGCGGGCGGCAAGGTCCTCACAGACATAGAGGATGCTCCCGACATCGTCCTGGCCGTCGGCGGTGACGGGACGATGCTCGCCGCCGTAGGGCGCTCGATATCGTGGGATGTCCCCGTGCTCGGCTTCAATCTGGGCACGTTGGGATTTCTCGCCGGAGCCGAGTCAGGAGATCTGGATCAGGTAGTCAAAAGCCTGGTGAGGGGCGACTTCAAAGTCGAGGATCGCACCACGATTGCGGCCACCATCGGGGGAGTCACGGCCACCGGCGTCAACGATGTCGTAGTAGAGAAGATCGACTCGACTCGTCTGGTCCATCTCGACGTGAGTGTGGATGGGAGTCCCTTCCTCACCTATCGCGCCGACGGACTGATCGTGGCGACACCGACAGGCTCCACGGCCTACTCGTTCTCCGCAGGAGGCCCTTTGGTGGATCCAAGGCTCGACGCCTTCGTCTTGACTCCGGTGGCAGCACACTCACTGTTCGATCGTCCACTCGTCATACCCGCCACCAGCGAGATCGAGGTGGCGGTATCTCGCGATCGCAAGGTTGTGGTCCACGTCGACAAGTGCAATCTGGGGGAGTTGGGTGAAGGCGAGACGGTGAAGATCACCCACGGGGCCAAGCCGGCACGGTTCGTCTCGTTTGGCGAGACGACATTTCCGGCCCTCGTCAAGGAGAAGTTCGGCCTGCAGTAGAGCCACTCTCCAATAGTGGCATCGAACTCCAGCGGTGCTACTCTGGCATCCCGTCATGGACGGGCCTCTTTTCTCCCAAGAAACGCCTCAAGAGAGCCCCGCTTCCCCCTCCCGTGAGACCCGATACATCTTCGTCACCGGCGGTGTGGTCTCGAGCCTGGGCAAGGGCATTGCAGCTTCATCCCTGGGGCGGCTCCTCAAGTCGCGCGGTCTGAGGGTCGTCAACCAGAAGCTCGACCCGTACATCAACGTCGACCCCGGCACGATGAACCCNNNNCTCGACCTCGGCCACTACGAGCGCTTCACCGGGGAAAACCTTCGCCGTCTGTCAAACGTGACCTCGGGATCCGTCTACTTGTCGGTCATCCAGAAGGAGCGCCGGGGCGACTATCTGGGCGACACGGTTCAGGTGATTCCTCACATCACCAACGAAATCAAGGAACGGATCCGTCGGGTAGGCGATCAGGACGTGGACGTCGTGATAACAGAGGTGGGAGGGACGGTCGGTGACATCGAGAGCCTTCCCTTCCTCGAGGCCATTCGCCAGTTCGGCAACGACCTCGGCCGCTCGAAGGTGATGTACGTGCACGTCACCCTGGTGCCCTACATCGCCACCTCCGAAGAGCTGAAGACCAAGCCGACCCAGCACTCCGTGGCGGAGCTTCGCAGCAAGGGAATTCATCCGGACGTGATAATCGTGAGGTCGGATAGGGACATCGACGATGCCTCCCGTCGCAAGATCAGCCTGTTTTGCGATGTGGAGCCGAGGGCGGTCATCGCCGCACCCGACGCCCGCGACATCTATGAGGTGCCTCTGATACTTCATGAAGGTGGCCTTGACGAGGTGGTCTGCGACCGATTGGGGATCGTGACCGGCCCGCCCCGTCTCGACGCTTGGAGGGCGATGGTGGACAAGGCCCTTGCCGCGACAGACGAGGTCACCATTGGGATCGCAGGCAAATACGTGGAGCTCCCTGACGCATACCTGTCGGTGGTGGAGGCCTTGAGACATGGAGCCGCAGCCCACGGTGTCAAGCTGGACGTCGAGTGGATCCCGAGCGACGAGTTGACCGGCCTGCTGTCAGAGACCTACCTCGAGGACCTCGATGGCTTGGTGGTCCCGGGTGGATTCGGTTACCGGGGAGTCGAGGGGAAGATCCAAGCCATCCGCCACGCCCGCGAAAACGGCATTCCCTACTTGGGCCTCTGTCTGGGTCTCCAATGTGCGGTGATCGAGTTCTCTCGGACGGTGCTCGGACTGCCAGACGCCAACAGCACCGAATTCGACCCTTCCACTCCACATCCGGTCATCGACCTCATGGCCAGCCAGGAGGACATAGAGAACATGGGAGGCACGATGCGGCTCGGCCTATACGCCGCCAAGCTTGCCGAGGGCTCGAAGGTCAGGTCCCTGTACGGAGATGAATTGGTATACGAACGCCACCGCCACCGCTGGGAGGTGAACAACCGGTACCGGAAGGACCTCGAGGCGGCGGGGATGAGACTGTCCGGACTCTCACCCGACGACAACCTCGTCGAGTACATCGAACTCGTCGACCACCCGTACTTCGTCGCCACCCAGGCTCATCCCGAGTTCAAGTCCCGACCGGATGTTCCCCATCCTCTGTTTGCCGGTCTGGTGGAGGCCGCCTCCCGGCTACGCTCCTCGCGCCCGGCGCCGGCGGCGCGAGACACCGAAGTCACGGTCGACTAGCCCCGTCTACGCTGACCCGAGCGACATTCTCAGTTCTTAGGAGTTTCAGAAGTGATCGTTGGCGTCCCCAAGGAGATCAAGACCGAAGAGCACCGAGTGGCAATCACGCCGGTCGGTGTGAGAGAGTTGACAGAAAACGGCCACGAGGTCTTGATCGAGAAGGGCGCAGGAGACGGCTCGACCATCCCCGACGAGGAATTCGCGGCGCAGGGGGCAACCATCGTCCCCAGCAAGTCCGACGTCTTCGAAGGCGCCGAGATGGTCATGAAGGTCAAGGAGCCTCAGCCCTCCGAGGTCGAGATGTTCCGGGACGGCCAGATCCTGTTCACCTATCTTCATCTCGCCGCATATCCCGAACTCGCCGATGGGCTGGCAAAGAAGGGCATCGTGGCGATTGCCTACGAAACGGTGCAGTTGGGCGACCGTTCCTTGCCGCTTCTGGCCCCCATGTCCGAGATTGCAGGCCGCATGGCCACGCAGGTCGGCGCCTACTTCCTGGAGAGGGCCCAGGGAGGAAGAGGAGTCCTACTCGGAGGCGTGACCGGGACCAGCCCCGCCAAGGTCGTCGTGATCGGTGGAGGGATTGCCGGGTCGAATGCAGCCGTCATCGCCATGGGCATGCAGGCCAATGTGATTGTTCTGGACAACGACATCAACAAGCTCCGACGGCTCGACTCCCTCTATCAAGGGCGAATCATGACTCTGCACTCCAACAAACTCACCTTGGAGGACCAGGTGATGGACGCCGATCTCGTCATCGGGACCGTTCTGGTCCCCGGCGCATCGGCGCCCAAGCTGGTGACCGAAGAAATGGTCAGGGGCATGAACAAGGGTGCTGTCCTTGTGGATGTGGCAATCGATCAGGGAGGGTGCTTCGAAACGTCGCGCGAAACCACCCATGCCGATCCTGTCTACACAGTCCACGACGTCCTCCACTACGCGGTCGGGAACATCCCGGGTGCGGTGCCGCACACTTCGACCTACGCCCTGACCAACGCCACGCTCGAATACGCAGTAGCGCTGGCCAACAACGGCGTCAGCGCCGCCGTAGCGGCACACCCGGAACTGCTGCCCGGTGTCAACATCGTCGGAGAGAGCGTCTGCCATCCGGCCGTGGCCGACAGCCTGGGCCTGGGACACGTCCCGGCATCAGAGGCGCTCGCAAGGGTGTGAGTCCTCGCGCATCGTCCCTCGACGGGGCGATCGACGAATACTTGGTCTCCCTTCGTGTCGAGCGCGGCCTGTCCCCTCGAACCCTCGACGCATACACGAGGGACCTGAGTCAGTATGCCAACTTTCTGGAAGGCCGGCGACCGACCGAGAACCTTGCCCAGGAGTACGCCTCACACCTGGTGGCAGAGAGGCTGGCGACCTCGACTATCGCTCGGAAGATCGCCGTGATAAAGGGATTCCACCGCTTCGCTGCAGTCGAAGGCCTATTTCCCGCCGATCCGACCGCGCTGCTCGACTCGCCACGGCGACCCGACCCCTTCCCGAAGGCGCTATCAGTGGACGAGGCCATAGCGCTCGTCGAGTCGCCCGACCTCTCGACTCTGGGGGGCAGGCGCGACTCCGCTTTGCTGGAGTTCCTCTACGGGACCGGGGCTCGGGTTTCGGAGACCGTTGGCCTCGACATCACGGCCCTCGATGTGATCGACAAGGTTGTCATCGTCACCGGGAAGGGCTCCAAACAACGGCTGGTACCACTCGGACAGAAGTCCGTGGAGGCTCTCCTTCGCTGGCTACCCGATCGACTCGGGCTATTGACTCGGAGTACCCGAGGAGATCCCGTCTTCCTCAACTTGAGAGGGGGTCGGCTCAGCCGTCAGGGTGCATTCAACATTGTCAAGAAGCATGCCGATAGAGCAGGGATGGGAAAGGAAAAAGTGTCTCCCCACGTGCTGAGGCACTCAGCCGCCACCCACATGTTGGAGAGGGGGGCGGACCTGCGAACCGTCCAAGAAATGCTGGGCCACGCTACGATTTCCACAACCCAGGTCTATACGAGGGTCAGCCCCGCCCACGTTATGGAGATCTACGCGGAGGCTCATCCAAGGAGCACATGAGATGGCGCTCGACATTGCAAAGGCCGAGAATGAACTGAAGAAGGAGCGAGAGCGTCTCGTCCATCAGTTGGACGAGCTCGGTGCTGCCGAGTCAGGTGATCTCCGCGCCGACCTCGACTTTGGGGGGAGTTTCGCCGATGCCGCTGCGGTAACAGCCGAGCGCACCGAGGTCTTGGGGCTCATCGACTCCCTGAAGAAGCAGCTCGAAGGCGTCGACAGAGCCCTTGCCCACATCGAAGCGGGCACCTACGGGAACTGCGACAACTGCGGTCTTGAGATCGGCGCCGACCGCCTCGAGTTCCGTCCGGCATCTGTCCTCTGCGTGGACTGCAAGACTCGAGCCGCCAGCTGAGAGGGCAAAGGCCCCAAAGACGCACCCTTCACCGATAGTCTCGAGCCGATGGCATTTCACGTGCGGACCACTGTGTTCGAGGGCCCCCTGGATCTCCTGCTGCAGCTGATCACCAAACACCAGGTGGACATCAGTGCGGTCGGACTCACCGAGGTAATCGGGGAATACCTGTCCTTCCTCGACGAGATGCGTGAACTCGACATCGACGTCACCTCGGAATTCCTCTTGATCGCCGCGACGCTTGTGCAGTTGAAGGCTCAGTCTTTGCTGCCCAGCAGGGGCGACCTCGATCTCGACGAGGAACTGGCTCTCTCCGAGGAGCGCGACCGGCTGCTATCTCGGCTGCTCGCCAGCGTCACATTCAAGGATGTCGCCGCAGTCCTACTTCGTCGCATCCAGGAAGGCAACCGATTCGTTCCACGTGTCTCTGGAGTGGATCAGCCCCTCCGCATCACGGCCCACCCACCCGAACTGCCGGTGGATGGGAAAGGCCTGGCGGAGGTGTTCGCCCGCGTGGCGCTGCGCGCCTCGCTGGAGCCCGACCTAGACCACCTGGCTCTCGAGCTGCCCAGCGTGGAAGAGGCGATCGACAACCTGAGGGCCCGCGTCGAAGAGCTGGCAGTGGCCGACTTCTCCAGCCTCATCGAACACTGCCGGCGGCCGGTCGAGGTGGCGGCCTACTTCCTGGCTTTGCTGGAGATGGCGCGATGGGGGTTGATAGAGGTATCCCAGGAAGATTGGCTCTCACCCATACAGGTCAGGCATCTGGGCGGGGGAGAGCTCGACCTGACCTCGGAGTGGGCGTCGTGAACGAACTGGCTGCTCTCGAGGCCGTGCTCTTTGTCACGGAGGCTCCAATCCCAATCGGCGAGCTCTCCGAGGTCCTGGAACTACCCAAAAAGAGGGTGCAAGAGCTGCTCGACGATCTCGCCGAGGCCATGGCCGAGCGTGAGTCGGGCCTGGCACTCCGATCGACCGCTGGTGGATGGCGTCTCTACAGCCATCCGGAGGCGTTCCCCTATCTGGAGAGATTCTCAAGGTCGGCGACGGCTCGCAAGCTTTCCAACGCCGCCCTGGAAACCCTTGCCATCGTCGCCTACCGTCAACCGGTCTCGAGAGGACAGATCTCGGAGATCCGGGGCGTCGACTCCGAGTCGGCAGTAGGCACTCTCGAACGTCTCGGCTTCATCGAAGAAACCGGGCGCCTCTCCGTTCACGGCAATCCAGCTGTGTACCAAACCACCGATCTGTTCCTCGAGAAGCTGGGGCTGGACTCGGTGTCCGACCTGCCTCCTCTCGCTGATCACGTGCCATCGGCGGATGTTGTCGTCTCTCTAGAGGACAGCCTCCGACCCGGTTCTGCCTAGCCTCCGCCGATGGCGGAGCGGATCCGCATCCAAAAGGCAATGGCGGCGGCAGGCCTGATGTCCCGTCGATCCTCCGAGGAGGCCATTGCCGCTGGGCGGGTCCGGATCAACGGCAAGAAGGCCATCGTCGGCGATCGCGTCGACATCGAGGAAGACCACCTGACCCTCGACGGTGCCCCGATCCCGCTGCAGCCTGATCTCGTGACATATCTCCTCCACAAGCCACGAGGAGTGATATGCACCGCCAAGGACACCCACGGTCGGCAGACGGTGGTTGATCTCATCGACACGGATGCCCGCGTCTACCCGGTAGGCCGTCTCGACGCCGATTCCGAGGGCCTGATTCTGGTGTCCAATGACGGCGAGCTGACCAACCTCGTCACGCATCCCAGGTATGGGATCACCAAGCGATACCTGGCCGAAGTGGAGGGGGTTCCGTCCCCGGCCACCCTCAAGTCGCTGACGAAGGGCATCGATCTGGACGATGGCCCGGCCAGGGCCTTGCAGGTGAAACTCAAGGACTCCTCAAAGGGTAGGGCCCTGGTGGAGGTCTTGATGGTGGAGGGGCGCAACCGCGAGGTGAGACGAATGTTGGCCGCCGCTGGCCACGAGGTGAACCGATTGGTCCGCACCGCGATCGGCCCTCTTGCCGGCACAGACCTCAAGCCAGGGGAGTATCGCTTGTTGACCTCGAAGGAGATCCACGACCTGCTGGCGTCGGGGGTGTCTTCTGACTGAGTCGCGCGCCATTTCTATATCGGGCCCGATCGACATCCGCATTCGCCCGCCTGGCTCCAAGTCCCTCACGATACGCGCCCTGGTGGCAGGCGGCCTGGCCAAGGGCAGGTCTCACATCTACGGCGCCCTCGATGCCGACGACACGCGCGCTGCCGCCCAGGCTCTACGCGACTTCGGCGTCGAAGTTCACACCGACACGGAGCCTTGGATCGTGGTCGGAAACGGAGGCCACCTGGTGGCACCAAGAGAGCCCGTGGATGCCGGAGAATCCGGACTCACAGCGCGTCTCGCCCTCGCCCTGGCGGCGCACGCCGATGGGTCAACCACCGTCACCGGGCGCGGCCGGCTCCTGATCCGTCCGATCTCGGGTGTCGTGGACTCGTTGATGAGCCAGGACGTCAGCGTCGAGACCGAGGGGGGAACCCTCCCGGCCACCGTGCACGGGGTCGGGGGAATGTGGGGAGGAGACCTGGCAGTCGATACCGCGCTGACCTCCCAGTTCGCCACTGCGGTGATGCTGGTCTCTCCGCTGATGAGCGAGCCCGCCGTTCTGAGAGTTGACGAGTTCGGTCCCTCCGCCGGGTACCTGGACCTCACCGCCAAGGTGATGGAGGCCTTCGGGGCGAGCGTGACCACCACCATCACAGGATTCGAGATCGACAACACCGGCTACAGCCCGACCGACTACGTAGTGGAGCCGGACGCCTCGTCGGCGGCATACCCCCTGGTCGCAGCTGCGGTTACCGGGGGCTTGGCTCTTATCGAGGGGCTGACCTCGGAGTCTCTACAGCCCGACATCGAAGTTGCCCGGATCCTGGCCCAGATGGGCTGTGGCGTCGAAGACAGAACAGACGGACTTCAGATCGACGCCCGAGGAGTGAGACTCCGGGGTGTAGATGTCGACATGGTGACCGCTCCCGACGGGGCTCTGGCCGTGGCGGTGGCCTGCATGTTCGCCGACGGGCCGAGCCGGATCGAGGGCCTGCGCACCCTCAAGTACAAGGAGTCGGATCGCCTCGACGCACTGAAGCGTGAGATGACGAGGCTCGGATGCCGGGTTTCGGTGGACTCCGACTCCATCGAAATCGAGCCTGGAGCCTTGTCGGGGGCCGAGTTGGACAGTCATGGCGATCATCGAGTTGCCATGGCTCTAGCAGTATGCGGTCTGGCGATACCGGGAGTTTCCATCACTCACCCCGAGGTGGTCGGCAAGACGTGGCCGGGTTTTTGGGCCGCCTTGGGGGACATGGCGCGATCCGGCGTTGGGGCGAAGCCGGCCTTAGGCTCGAGTCCCGTGTCTCCTCTAGTGATCACCGTGGACGGCCCGGCCGGGACGGGAAAGAGCACAGTCAGCCGCAAAGTGGCGGAATTGGCCGGATTGCCTCACCTGGACACCGGTGCCTTCTACCGCGCCGCCACACTGGCCGCCATCAGGTCTGGCATCGACCTCGAAGACGGGGATCGCGTGGCCGACATCGTTGCCTCTTCCGAGTTCGATCAGTCGGACGGTGTGATGCTTCTCAACGGGGAGGACGTCAGTCGTGAGATCAGGGGAGAGGCAGTGACTTCGCACGTCTCGCTGGTCTCGTCGCACTCAAAGGTCCGGAACATCCTCGTTGGCCACCAGCGCGGCTGGATAGAAGCCCACGGCGGCCGTGGCGTAGTGGAAGGCAGGGACATCGGCACCATCGTCTTCCCCGACGCCACGGTGAAGATCTACCTCGACGCCAGCCCGGAAGTCAGGGCTCAACGCAGATCGGAACAGACGGGCAAAGACCTCGACCTGGTGCTCTCCGACATCCGTCGCCGCGACTCGTATGACTCCACCCGGGAGACATCACCGTTGACGGTTCCGCCCCGATCCTTCGTCGTCGACACCACAGAGCTGACCTTCGAACAGGTCGTAGACGAGGTAATGGGCCTGATACCGACCGACAACTGAACCTCGAACTGCTCCTACCATTGTCCTGACATGCCTGTTCAACGTGTCCTACTAGCCGAGCCAAGAGGCTTCTGTGCCGGCGTGGAGATGGCGATCAAGGCCCTCACTTGGATGACGCGCATCTTCGACGGACCCGTCTACTGCTTTCACGAGATCGTCCACAACGAGTGGGTAGTCGCCGCATTCGAAAAGGTCGGCGTCGTTTTCGTCGACGACATCTCCGAAGTCCCCGAGGGCGCCCCGATCATGCTCTCGGCTCATGGGTCTGCCCCTGAGGTCGTTGACGCAGCACAGCGAAGAGCTGCCGTCGTGATCGACGCCGTCTGCCCCCTGGTGACCAAGGTCCACCACGAGGTGAAGAACATGGCGAAGAAGGGTTTCGACATCCTCTACGTGGGACACCAGGGTCACGACGAGGCCGTCGGCACAGTCGCCGAAGCACCCGACGCGATCACCCTCGTCGAACCGGAGACAGACCTGGACGGTTTTGCTCCCGCCGATGACTCGAAGGTTGCCCTGGTGGCCCAGACAACACTCGGCCTCTACGAGTGGGAGGAAGTGCTCGAGGAGGCCACACGACGTTTTCCCGAACTACGGACAGCCCGAAAGTCTGATCTTTGCTATGCGACGACGAACCGCCAGGCCGCCGTCGAGCAATTGGCGGGGGAGTGCGACCTCATCCTCGTGGTCGGCTCGCACAACTCATCCAACACCCAGGCTCTCGTCCGCGTCGCCGCTGAAAGAGGGGTAGAAGCTCACCGAATCGACTCGGCCGCCGACATCCGAGAGGCATGGCTCGAAGACCGCACAGTTGTTGGCGTGACTGCGGGTGCGTCAGCGCCGGACCACATCGTCCAGGAAGTCATCGAGCGGGTGGACCCGGCCCTCGGATTCGAGCTGCGGAATGTGACCGAAGAACAGGAGTACTTCCCTCTGCCACCCCAGTTGCGCTCATTCGTTCTCACCCTCCAGGCTCTGGTGGAGGCCGGTGTCTCAGCGTCGGAGAACACTGATCGCTCCTGGCTCGAGAACGACCGGCACTGGACCGCCACCGAGGCTTTGAACCTGATCAGCGCATAACTGGCCCAGGTACCAGAATGACCAGCCGTATGCCCACCTTGCCCATCGTCGCGATCGTCGGGCGCCCCAACGTCGGCAAGTCGACGTTGGTCAACCGGATCGTGGGCGGACGGGCGGCCGTGGTCGAGGAGCTTTCAGGAGTGACCCGGGACCGTCGCGAGTTTCCAGCCGACTGGGCAGGTCGTGAATTCATCCTGGTCGACACTGGGGGCTGGGAAGTGAAACCGGAGGGCGACCTGAGCACTTCGATAAGGGAGCAGGCCGAGGGAGCTGTCTCCGGTGCCGAAGCAGTCATCCTCGTCGTCGACGGAACAACGGACGTAACCGACGATGACACGGGAGTCATAGCGATCCTTCGTGCGGCCGATGTCCCGATACTCCTGGCGGTCAACAAGATCGACACCGCTGAGAGCGAGTCCGAGCTGCATCGCTTCTGGGGCCTCGGCCTCGGTGAGCCAAACCCGGTCAGCGCCTATCACGGGCGTGGGGTAGGAGAGCTGTTGGACAAGCTGGTGAAGCATCTTCCCGAAGAGGTGAAGCGAGATGAGGAGGACCCGAGTCCTCGAATAGCCATCGTCGGGCGCCCCAACGTTGGGAAGTCGACCCTCCTGAACCATCTCCTCAGAGAGCGCCGGGTGATCGTGTCGGACACTCCGGGGACAACGCGCGACCCGATCGATGTGGATGTCGAAATCGACGGAGTCACCTACCGGATGGTGGACACCGCCGGCATCAGGCGCAAGCCTCAGATATCAGAGGATGCCGACTTCTATGCGGTGCTCAGGGCACGGGAGGCCCTCAAGCGTTCCGACATAGCCCTGCTTCTGTTCGATGCCACCGAGGGCGTCACCCACCAGGACCAGCGGATCGCCCGGGAGATCGTGGATGCCGGGGTGGGATTGGTCATCCTCGCCAACAAGTGGGATGCCATCGATGACGAGCAGAGGGAGTCGACCGAGGTGTCGATTCCCGATCGATTCGGTTTCGTCGGCTGGGCCCCGATGTTGCGTATCGCCGCCAAGACCGGTGCCCGGGTGCAGCGACTAGGCGAGGCCATCGAGGCCGTCCTCGAGTGCAGGAACAGGCGTGTTCCAACGGGACTACTCAACCGCTCCTTCAGGCAGTGGACCGCAGCCCATCCGCCGCCCGTTCGGAAAGGCCGTCGGCCCAAGATCCACTACGCGGTGCAGGCAGGGACCTCACCTCCCACATTCGTGCTGTTCATCTCCGGCGGCGAGTTGGGAGACGACTATCTCCGGTTCATCGAGAACCGCCTGCGCGAAGACCACGACTTCACCGGCACACCGATCCACTTCGTCGCGCGGAGCAAGGACCGGCGATGACTGACCCCAATGGGCAGCACCCTCGGGACGAGGACCTGAAGGCTCCGTTCAGCTTCAAACTGATGATCGCGCTGACGGTCCTCTACCTCGGCTGGCGCCTGGTCCAGGGCGTCGCCTGGCTCTGGGACCGTCTTGTGGGTTGATCGATCGCCCTGTCTACCTTGAGATCGCTCGGCTGGCCCATGTGCAGATTGAACCTCCTGGCTGCGTGTCTTGCCTCGACTTGACCCGGAGCCAGGTCGGGCTGGCACTGGATGATGACCGTGCCGTGATCGAGGTTGTGGACTTGAAGAGGGTCAGCTACGTCGGAGGTGTAGACACTGCAAGCGGCTGACGTGGGCGAGTGAGGCCCCGAAGTCGGCGGGTCAGAGTTGTAGGCGGGCTCGGGCATCTCGCCGTCCTTCCCTTCGCCGCACGGACGCCATCGAGCGTAGCGCCGTCGACGGTTCCGGCCCCGGGCACGGCTGCCTCGCCGCAGCCCGGCGATGCGTCGCCGGGCACTACCTCCGGTCTGGGGCCGGGTCGCTGCGTCGGGCGACGAGGAAGTAGGCCTCCATCTCTCCCTTGCCCTTCACGGTGATGACGCCGCGCGGTTCGCAGACGAACGCATCACGGATCAGCTCGTAGGTGGCGGTGCTCAACTGGATCGACCCGGCCACGCCTTCCGACTCCATGCGGCTGGCCGTGTTGACCGCATCGCCCCACAGGTCGTAGGCGAACTTGTGGGTTCCGAT
>JABAOE010002426.1_pt1 | contig 58469 bp, 51 predicted proteins | sample 7062141 | NCBI WGS metagenome assembly JABAOE01 (sample SAMN14538627, study PRJNA623070) | marine sediment metagenome | biome: marine biome [ENVO:00000428]; feature: marine pelagic biome [ENVO:01000023]; material: deep marine sediment [ENVO:00002113] | place: India: Gulf of Khambhat ... | reverse complement strand
GGCCAAGCAGGCCGAGGCCGAGCGCGAGAAGCGGGCCAAGATCATCCACGCCGAGGGCGAATCCCAGGCCTCCGTGACCCTGGCCGAGGCGGCCCAGCGACTGGCCACGAGCCCCAATTCCATGCAGCTTCGGTACCTCCAGACCTTGACGGAAATCGCGTCGGAACGAAATTCGACACTGATCTTCCCGCTTCCGGTGGAGCTGTTCCGACACCTCCTCCAGCCGGCGGACAAGAGGGCTGCTGATTGACGACGACCACCCGCAAGGCGGTCGAGGACGCGCCTGTCTGCAGGCTGCGTGACGACCCCGAACTGCTCGAGGCGGTCCTCGAGGCGCACCGCTGCCTCGAGATGTCCGAGCTGCTCAGCGTCCTGTTGCGCTACGCCATGGGTTGGAGCGGGGCCACGGTCGGGCTGGCCTGGGGTTCCGCCGGCGAGGGCCGTTCGTTCCGCCGCGCCGCGGCGAGCTTCGGTCGCGACGACCCCCGTTACCTGTCGATTCAGAAGGTCCGCGCGGGGACGCTGCGCGAATGGTTCGGGGATCAGTCCGGGCCGCTCAGGGGGCTCGGGCCGCTGGCCACGATCGTCTCTTCGGGGATCAGTCGTGGCCCGCACGGCCGGGTGATCCCCGTCAAGGACACGGCCAACCAGTGGGCCGGGCTGATCTGGTTGGGGTTCGACGGCGAACCCGACGCCGCCATCTGCGCGCGCCTCGACGAGCTGTTCGATCATGCTCGCCAGGCGGTAGGCCACGCCATGCAGGTCGTCGGCCTGCGGCGATTGATCATCAAGGATGACACGGCGGCCTGTTTCAACCGCCGTTATTTCGAAGAGTTCCTTCCCGAAGAGCTGGCGCGCGCCGCGCGGTTTCGTTCTCCTGTTTCGTTGATTTTTCTGGATATGGACAACCTGAAGGAAGTCAACACGCTGCACGGGCATTCGATGGGGAGCCAGACGCTGCTCGAGGTTTCGCGTCGCATCCGTTCGCGCATCCGCAAGTTCGACAAGCTGTTCCGCTTCGGCGGCGACGAGTTCTGCATCGTGCTGCCGGAGACGGAGTGGCACGGCGCGCTGGAGGTGGCGGAGCGTGTGCGCGAAGCGATCATCATGAAGACGTTCCTGCAGGACGAGATCGGTGGCGGCGGTATCTCGATGACGGCATCGTTGGGTATCGCCTCGTTCCCGCTGCATGCCCGTACTCAGAAAGGCCTGATCGCGATGGCCGATCGAGCCATGCAACAAGTGAAGAAGAAAACCAAGAACGCGGTGGGAATCGCCGAGACAACGGGGGAAGACGCCGATGGCGGAACGACAGGATAACGAGGTCCGAGAACTACGGCTCGAAGGAGCCGGTCTCTTTCTCATCGTCGCTTTTTTGGGTGCCGGCCTGGTGGGTGCCTTCTTTCTGGGACGCTGGTATGAGCGATCGAGCGCACCGCCGGCCGCGCTGACCCAGCTCAACTCCGACCCACTGGAGAACGTCGTCCCGCCGGACCGGGTCGAAGACGTCGACGCGTCGGCGAATGCATTCGACACCGTCGACGGCGCGACGGTGGCCGAGCCGGAGCGGCAGGCCGTTCCGCCGGCAGCGCGCAACAGCGAGGTCGCGCAGCAGGAACCTGTCCCGGCCACGGGCCCGGCCGACGCGGGTGACGGGCCGTTCTATGTCCAAATCGCCGCGTTCCGCGATCGCGGTTCGGCGGACAAGGTCGCGGGCGAGCTCACGTCGGGAGGGTACGCCGCCAACGTCTTCTCCGAGGACGGTCCGAGCGGTCAGCTGTACAAGGTTCGCGTGGGCGGTTTCGCGACCCGTGACGAGGCTGCGACGGTGGCCGGCGAGCTGAAGACCAAGGGCCATGCGGGAGCGTTTCCGACCAGGATCGATTAACCCCGCTGTGCTATCTTGCGGCCGAGTTTTCGGAGTGAACGTGGCTACGCCCGATCTACAAGAATTGTCGCAACAAGTCGATGCGCTCGAGGGCAAGGTGGAGTCGCTACGGAGGTTCCTTTGATGTCGAGGCCAAGCGACGCGAGCTCGACGAACTGGAACAACGCCTGACCCATCCCGATGTCTGGGGCGATCCGGACAAGGCGCGACAGATCCAGCAGCGGAGAGCTCGTCTCAGCGAGTCCGTGGAGGCGTCCGAGAGCCTGACCGAGCTGCTCGACGACGCCCGCACGTTCCTCGACCTGGCCCGCGAGGGCGAAGATGTCGGAACCGATCTGCACGAGTCGGTCGAACGCCTCGTGCGGCGGACCGAGGAGTTGGAACTCGACGCCCTGCTGACCGGCGATCACGACGCGTCCAACGCGATCCTCGAGGTGCACTCCGGGGCCGGAGGCACCGAGTCCCAGGATTGGGCCGGGATGCTGCTTCGGATGTATCAGCGGTGGGCCGAGCGTCGGGGCTTCAAAGTCGACTTGCTGGATCTGCAACCCGGCGAGGAGGCCGGGATCAAGAGCGCGACGCTGAGCATCGAAGGCGCCAACGCCTACGGCTACCTGCGGGTCGAGCGCGGCGTGCACCGGCTGGTGCGGATCTCGCCGTTCGACGCCCAGGCGCGCCGCCACACGTCGTTCGCGTCGATCGATGTCCTCCCCGAGGTCGAGGAGGGCGGCCATGTCGAGGTCGACGAGAAGGACATCCGCGTCGATACGTACCGCGCTTCCGGCGCCGGCGGACAACATGTCAACAAGACCGAGTCGGCGATCCGAATCACGCATCACCCCACGGGAATCGTCGTGACCTGTCAAAACGAACGCTCGCAGCATCGCAACAAGGACGTCGCGATGAAGATCCTGCGCGCGAAACTGGTGGAGGTTGCCGAACGCCAGGCTGAAGAGGCACTCGCCCAGGAGGTCGGGGAGAAAAAGAAGATCGAGTGGGGGTCGCAGATTCGTTCGTACGTCCTGGCACCCTACCGGATGGTCAAGGATCACCGGACGTCGTTCGAGATCGGCGACGCGGACCGCGTGCTCGACGGGGACCTGGACGGGTTCATTCGCGCCGCGTTGACGCACCAAGCGGGCGAGTCGGGGGAGAGGGTCGACGAGGTGGCGGGGTGAGCGAGCTCGACGATCGCGCCGGTGAGGTCCTGCGCACCGTCATCCGGCGTCACATCCTCACGGGAGAGCCGGTAGGTTCGAAGACGGTCACCGACGGCGCCCACCTGGACCTGTCACCCGCGTCGATCCGCAATGTGATGGCGGAGCTCGAGGAACGCGGGTTGCTGCGGCAACCGCACACGTCGGCGGGCCGTGTACCCACGGATCAGGCCTACCGTCTTTACGTCGATCGCATGTTGCGCAAGACGCGCATGCCTCCGAGCCAGGCCCAAGCGATCGACGACGCTCTGGCGGGCAGCCGCGGCGAGATCCCCGATCTGCTTGCCGAAGCCTCGCGCCAACTGTCGCAATTCTCGAACCAAGTCGGTCTGGTCCTGGCGCCCAACCTTCAACGGATCCCGATCGATCGAATCGAGTTCGTACGACTCGACACGCGCCGCGTTGTAGCGATCCTCGTCACCCGTTCGGGGGTCGTTCACAACCGTATGTTCGAGACCGCGGAACCGGCGGCCCAGGAAGAGCTGGACCGCATCGGTCGCTACCTCACCGACGAACTCGCAGGTTTGACGCTCCCGGAAATGCGCGATCGGGTGCTTTCGCGGATGGCGGAAGAACGTGCCGCCTACGACCGCTTGACGCGCCAGAGCCTGGAGCTCGGCCGCCGGGCGCTCGAGTCTCACGAGGAGGAGGCCGAGCTGCTCGTCGAGGGCGCCTCGAACCTGATCGGCTCGCCGGAGTTCTCGGAGCTCGAGACGATGCGCGGCCTGATGCGGACGCTGGAGGAGAAGAAGGCGCTGATCCAATTGTTGTCCCGGGTGATCGACGAGGGCGGCCTCCAGGTGGTGATCGGCGGGGAGAATCCGGACGAGCAACTCAGCAGGTGCTCCCTCGTGGTTGCGGGCTACGGGACGAAGGCGCAAACTCTGGGGACTTTGGGGATTGTCGGGCCTACCCGGATGGAATACGCGAAGGCGATCGCGCTCGTCGGGCACCTCGCCACGGTGCTCTCCCGTCTGATGTCGGGCCCGGGAGATTGACCTTGCGTCTCGCAGGGCCCAGATTCTCCAGGATTGCGACGCCGAGGGAGGTGTCCGCCCGGAGGGTGGCCGATCACCGATGACCAGATCCGAGACAGACGGAAAGATGATTCTTCCGCCGGAAGACGACGACGATATCGAGATCGTCGAGATCGTGGGCCTGGACGAATCCGCGCCGATCGAGATCGAGGGGGAAACAGGGGAGGGCTCCGAAGACTCGGACGACCTGATCCTGGACTTCGACGACGATTCGGACCATGAGGCCGCCGCGAAGGACGAGCGACAGCGCCGTGTGCGGCTGCAAGCGGATTTCGAGAACTACAAGAAACGAACCGAGCGGGAGCGTGATGACGACCAGCGCTACGCCTCCGCAAGAGTGGTGCAGAACCTGCTGCCGGTACTGGACAACTTCGAACGCGCGATCGCATCGGCCAAAGGCGCCGATTCCGGTTCCGCTTTGCACCGGGGTGTCCAACTGATCTTCCGTCAGATCCTCGACGAGCTGCGCCGCGAGGGCCTCCGCTCGATCGATACGGTGGGTGAGCCGTTCGACCCCGAGATCCACGAAGCCGTCGAGACCGAGGAGCACCCGGATCTGCCGCACCAGACCATCACCGAAGAGCTGCGGCGCGGCTACATGCTCAATTCCAGACTCCTGCGTCCGGCCCTGGTCAAGGTCAGCACACAACCGGGCACGCGGGACGCGGATTCTTCATCGAACGAGGGAATCTAGGATGGCCAAGGCAATCGGGATCGATCTCGGAACCACGAACTGTTGCGTCTCGGTCATGGAGGGCGGCAAGGCCAAGGTGATCGCGACGAAGGAAGGCGCGCGCACCATCCCGTCGATCGTCGCCTTCACCGCGCGTGGCGAGCGGCTGGTCGGGCAGATCGCCAAGCGCCAGGCGTTGACCAACCCGACCAACACGATCTACGCGATCAAGCGGCTGGTCGGCCGCAAGTTCGATTCGCCCGAGGTGGCCAAGGCGGCCCAGCTCGTCCCGTACCAGATCGTATCCTCCAAGAACGGCGACGCGTGGATGCGCGTACGTGACAAGGATTATTCACCCCCGGAATTGTCGGCCTTCGTGCTGCAGCACCTCCGGGAAATGGCCGAGGACTATCTCGGAACCGAGGTCAGCGAGGCGGTGATCACCGTCCCCGCCTACTTCGACGACGCCCAGCGCCAGGCCACCAAGGACGCCGGTCGCATCGCCGGCCTCAACGTCCTGCGCATCATCAACGAGCCGACGGCGGCGTCGCTGGCCTACGGGATGGACGAGGGCACCGCGGCGCGCAAGATCGCGGTCTACGACCTCGGCGGCGGCACCTTCGACATCTCGATCCTGCAGCTCGGCGAGGGCGTGTTCGAGGTGAAGTCGACCTCCGGCGACACGTTCCTCGGCGGCGAGGACTTCGACCAGCGCATCGTGGACTGGCTGCTACACAACTTCCGCGAGGAATCGGGCGTCGACCTGCGCTCCGACCGCATGGCGCTGCAGCGCCTCAAGGAGGCCGCCGAGAAGGCCAAGTGCGAGCTGTCACAGGTCGACGAAGCCGAGATCAATCTCCCGTTCATCAGCGCCGACGATGCGGGCGCGCAACATCTGCACACGACGCTGACCCGCTTGAAGCTCGAGGAGTTGGTGGACGACCTCGTGCAGAAGAGCCGCGGCCCGTGTGAGGAGGCGCTGAAGCTCGCGGGTCTGGAGGCTTCCGACATCGACGAAGTGCTCCTGGTGGGCGGCCAGACCCGTATGCCCAAGGTGATCGAGACCGTCCGCGAGATCTTCGGTCGCGAGCCTTCGAGCGAGATCAACCCGGACGAGGTCGTCGGTGTCGGCGCCGCGATCCAGGCGGGCATCCTCAAGGGCGACGTCAAGGACCTGGTCCTGCTCGACGTGACGCCGCTGTCGCTCGGCATCGAGACGCGCGGCGGGATGTTCACCAAGATCATCGAGCGCAACGCGACGATCCCGACGCGCAAGTCGAAGATCTTCACCACCGTGGCCGACAACCAGACCAAGGTCGAGATCCACGTGCTGCAGGGCGAGCGCGAGATCGCGGCGCACAACAAGTCGCTGGGCCAGTTCGAGCTGGTCGGTATACCCGCTGCGCCGCGCGGCGCGACGCAGATCGATGTGACGTTTGATATCGACTCCAACGGCATCGTCAGCGTGCAGGCACGCGACTGCACCACCCAGCGCGAGCAGAAGATCCTCGTCACGCCATCGAGCGGGCTCTCCGAGAAGGAAATCGACGAGATCATCGCGGACGCGAAGCAGCACGCCGAAGAGGACCGCAGACGCGCCGAATTCATCCGCGCGCGCTCCAGGCTGGAGGGGCTGGTCGAGAGCAATCAGAAGACATTCAACGAGTTCGGATCGATGTTGCCCGAGGACCAGCAGGCCGAGGCACGTAAGATCCTCAGCGCCGCGCGGCATGCGCTGGAATCGGGGAACGCGGGCGAATGCACCGAAGCCCTGGAGAAGATTGCGGATATGGGTAGAATCCTCTCCGAAGTGATTCTCTACGATCCCGGCAGTCTCTCGCCGGAAACCGGAGGGGAATCCGGAGAGGCCTGACCACGTGTCCGACCGGGACTACTACGAAATCCTCGGTGTCGATCGCAGCGCTGCGGATTCCGCGATCAAGAGCGCCTATCGCAAGGCCGCGATGAAAAATCACCCGGACAAGAATCCCGGGGACAAGCAGGCCGAGGAGCGCTTCAAGGAGGCCGCCGAGGCCTACGAAGTGCTCTCGAATCCCGAGAAGCGTCGCATTTACGATCAATTCGGCAAGCGCGGCCTGGGGAATCAGGGTGGCTTTCACGGCTTCAACCAGGACATCTTCGGCGACTTCAGTGACATCCTGGGTGATCTGTTCGGTGGGAGTATCTTCGGCGGCCGTCGCAGGCGCACGGGATCGGCCGGGAGGGACCTGCGCTTCGATCTCGAGATCGAGTTCGAAGAGGCCATTCGCGGCATGGAAACCAAGATCCAGGTGCCGCGCAACGAGACTTGTCCCGATTGCGGCGGCCAGGGGGCGCAGCCGGAGGGGATCGAGACGTGCCGCGAATGCGGTGGCCACGGCCAGGTGGCGTTCCGGCAGGGGTTCTTCACGCTGTCGCGTCCTTGCGGGTCCTGCCGCGGTGCCGGCCGTCGCATCACCCAACCGTGCGGGACGTGCCAGGGCGCCGGCACCGTCCGGCACGAGCGAACACTGACGGTGCGGATTCCGCCCGGTGTCGACGATGGGATGCAGCTTCGTCTCTCCGGAGAAGGCGAGGCCGGTCGTGGAGGCGGGCCGCCCGGGGATCTCTACGTCGTGCTCAGCTTGCGGGAGCACCCGGTCTTCACCCGAGACGGCCGCGACCTGCGCTGCGAGGCCAAGGTGAGCATTTCCCAGCTCGCGCTGGGCGCCGAGCTGGAGATCCCGACGCTCGACGATACGCACACGCTGCACATACCGGCCGGGACACAGAGCGGCACGGCGTTTCGTGTTCGCGGCAAGGGAGCGACGGCCGTCGGCACGAGCGGCAGGGGCGACCTCTACGTGCAGGTTCACGTGGTCACCCCGAGGAAACTGAGCGTCGAGCAGCGTCGGCTGCTCGAAGAACTCGCCGAGCACGACGACCTCGAGGTCGAAGGTCCGAACCTCTTCGAACGGGTGCGCAATATCTTCGGCTGATCGGAGGGTCGGAGGGGTCAAGTCTTGGCATGAGACATAACTCGATTTCGATCTATCATCGGTCTCGGAGTTATGTCTCATGCCAAGACTTGACCCCATGTGGAGGGTGCTCGTGTTGCGTCTGCCGCGTGACTACGCGGACAGGCTCGCCCCGGAACTGGCCGCGCTCGGGCGGGGTGTCGAGAGTCGCCGCATCGACCACCGGACCGAGGAGATTCGGGCTTTCCTCGGAAACGAACCGGACGACGCGACGATGCTGCGTGACTGGGCCCTGCACCGGCTCGCCGCGCTCGACGTCGACTCGTCGCGGTTCACGTGCAGGGTCGAACGGGTCGACGACGGGAATTGGGTCGAGCGGTACCAGGAATCTCTCCGCCCGTTTTCACTCGGAGCGCGGTTCACCGTGCACCCGCGGGGACGAATCGAGACCGATGACGGACGCGAACCGCTGCTGCTGATTCCCGGCAGAGCATTCGGGACGGGCGAGCACGCCACGACTCAGCTTTGTGTGGAGCGTCTCGAAGCCGTCGTCCGACCCGGGCAACGATGGCTGGACATCGGGTGTGGAAGCGGGATCCTCCTGCTCGTGGCACGGGCGCTGGGTGCGGCGGGCTGTGTCGGGGTCGAGATCGATCCGGACGCCGCCGCGGTGGCGCGTGACGTCGTCACACGCAACGGCGTGACGGAGTGCGAGATCCTCGAGGGCGGACTGGAGCGCGCCGTTGCGGGCGAGTGGGACGGGGTCGTGTGCAACATCAGCACGACGTTCGTGCGGATGCACGTCGCGGAACTGGCCACGCTCCCGCGTCGGGGCGGAACCCTGCTCGTGTCCGGCGTGCTGAGCGAAGACGTATCGGAGTTGTCCTCGCTGTTCTCCGACCACGGCCTGCGCGAGTCCGGCCGGGACGGCCGTGATCCCTGGGGATTGATCGCGTTCTCGGTTCCCCGCTAAATCGCCCGAATCCGGGGGGTTTGACTTCGCTCCCGGGCGCCCCCAGATTAAGAACAGGCTCAAGCTTGGCCTGGAGGGACCGATGCATATCAACGACTTGCTCAAGCTGGCGACGGATCAGGGCGCCTCCGACCTCCACCTCAAGGTCGGATCGCATCCGGTGCTCCGGGTCAACGGCCGCCTCGCGCCCATGATCGATCAGAAGCGGCTGATGCAGGAGGACACCATCGCGATGGCCTTCAGCATCATGAGCGCGCGCCAGAAGCAGAAGTTCAAGGACCACTTCGAGATCGACATGGCCTACTCGGTGCCGGGTCTCGGCCGGTTCCGCTGCAACGTCTTCCAGCAGCGCGGCACGGTCGGCATGGTGTTGCGTGTGATCCCGGTCAAGATCAAGACGATCCGCGAGCTCGATCTCCCGGTCGTGCTCGAGCAGATCGCCCATGAGCGCCGCGGTCTCGTCCTCGTCACCGGAACGACCGGTTCCGGTAAGTCGACGACGCTGGCCGCGATGATCGACCACATCAACGCGAACCGCACCGAGCACATCATGACGATCGAGGACCCGATCGAGTTCCTGCACCGGGACAAGAAGAGCCTGGTCAACCAGCGCGAGGTCGAGGTCGACACCAAGTCGTTCGCCTTCGCCCTGCGCTCCGCGCTGCGCCAGGATCCCGACGTGATCCTGGTCGGCGAGATGCGCGACCACGAGACGATCGAGACCGCGCTCACCGCGGCCGAGACCGGCCACCTCGTGCTCTCCACGCTCCACACCGTCGACGCCACCGAGACGATCAACCGCATCATCTCCGTCTTCCCGCCGCACCAGCAGAAGCAGATCCGGCTGCAGCTGGCCGCGGTGTTGAGATCGATCATCTCGATGCGCCTGGTTCGTCGCAAGGAAGGCTCCGGGCAGGTTCCTGCCGTCGAGGTCCTGCGGGCCACGCCGTACATCCGCGACTGCATCGAGAACAAGGAAAAGACGAAGCTGATCCAGGGAGCGATCGCGCAGGGCACGTCGCAGTACGGGATGCAGACGTTCGATCAGTCGCTCTACAACCTCTACCAGCAAGACCTGATCAGCTACGAGGAGGCATTGCGACAAGCCTCCAACCCGGACGAGTTCAAGCTCAAGATGGCCGGCATCCAGTCGACTTCCGAGATGGCCCGGTCGGACATGGAGTCCACGTTGGTCGAAGACGACGGTTCGGTGACCGCCGACCCGCACGACGCGGACTCACCGTTCGAATTCTCGAACACCTAGCGCCCTTAGGTCGCAAGGGTTCGAAGTCAGGGGCCGCCCTCGGCGCCCCTTCGTGCTCAAACACCTAGTCGGACACCCGCAGTTCTGATTCGCGAACCTCGCGGCCGCGGCGCCTCGTTGCGGCGTCTGTTAGGCTGCCCGAATGGATCGCACCGTCGAACCGCGAGTCCTTGCGCTGGGCTGGCTCGCGCGTCGTCCACTGTGTCAAGCGGAGCTGCGGAAGCGTCTGGCCGCCCGAGGCGTGGATCGCGACAGCGTCGAGCGGACGGTGGCCGATCTCGTCGCGGAGCGATTGCTGGATGACGAGGCGTTGGCGCTGGACTACATCGTGCTGCGTTCCGGGCGACTCCGGCTGGGCAAGCAACGGCTGGTTCGCGATCTCGAGCGTCGTGGCGTCGATCGGGACGTGGCCTTGCGTGCCTATGGCCGCGCTATCGAGGACGGCGATGTGGATCCGGACGAGTTGCTCCGCGAAGCCGTCGCGTCGCGTCTGCGCCGTGAGCGCAAGCTCACTCCCGCAGCGCAGCGCCGCGTATATAATGCGCTGCTTCGTGCGGGATTCTCTGCAGAGGGGCTGTACGCCGAACTGAAACGCCAAAGCGCCGCCCTCGAGTCGGCCGAGCACCAGGACGACGATGAAAGTCCATGACGCCCGGAAGTCCTTCCTGGACTTCTTTGCCGAGCGCGATCACAAGATCGTCGCCAGCTCACCGCTGGTCCTGCGTAACGACCCGACCCTGTTGTTCGCCAACGCGGGGATGAACCAATTCAAGGACGTCTTTACGGGCGGCGAGCGACGCGGCTACACACGCGCGGCAACCTCCCAGAAGTGCCTGCGCGTCTCCGGCAAGCACAACGACCTGGAGATGGTCGGGCGCACGCCGCGCCACCACACGTTCTTCGAGATGCTGGGCAACTTCTCGTTCGGCGACTACTTCAAGAAGGAGGCCCAGGCGCTGGCCTGGGAGTTGCTCACCCAACGCTTCGGACTGCCTCCGGAACGCCTCTGGGTCACGGTGTTCTGCGGAAACGACGACGTTCCCGCCGACGACGAATCGCTGAAGATCTGGCGCGACGAGGTTGGCGTCCCGGCCGAACGAATCCTGAAGCTGGGCGAGAGCGAGAACTTCTGGCGCATGGGTGAAACGGGTCCGTGTGGACCCTGCAGCGAGATCCACTTCGACCTGGGTGAGGCATTCACGTCCGTCGACGGAGTCTCGACCCCCGAGAACGACGACCAGAGGTTCCTCGAAGTCTGGAACCTCGTGTTCATGCAGTTCGATCAGCAGCCCGACGGGAGCTATGCTCCGCTCCCACGTCCCAGCATCGACACCGGGATGGGCTTGGAGCGGATCGTCTCGGTCCTGCAGGGCAAGCGCAGCAACTACGACACGGACGTCTTCACGGGCTTGTTGCAGGCCACGTCGCGGCGCTGCGGCACGGCCTATGGAGCGGACGACGAGCGGGACTTTTCGATGCGTGTGATCGCGGATCATGCACGGGCTTTCTGTTTTCTGGTCGCGGACGGCGTGGTTCCGGCGAACGACAAGCGCGGCTACGTGCTTCGCCGCCTCCTACGGCGAGCCATCCGGCACGGGCGAAAGCTCGGAATCGAGGAGCCCTTCCTGCACGAGATCACTCCGGTCGTGTTCGACGAAATGGGCGGGGTCTACCCCGAGTTGCTCGCGGCCAAGGAGGCGATCCTCCAGATCGGCCGGCTCGAGGAGCAGAGGTTCGAGGACACGCTGGCGACCGGACTCGCGATGTTCGACGAGGCGCTGGGCAGGACGGGCGACACGCTGCCTGGAAGAGAACTGTTTCGACTTTACGACACGTTCGGTTTCCCGCTCGACCTGGCTCGCGACATCGCCGAGGAACGCGGCGTGACCCTCGACGAGGCCGGGTTCGATGCGGAGATGCGCAAACAGCGTGAACGCGCGCAGGCTTCCTGGAAGAGCGCGGCCACGACCGCCGCAGAGGGTGCTTGGCAGGAGTTCGGCGGGCGCTACGAAACGACCTTCGACGGCTACGAGCGGCTCCGCGCCGATGGGCTCCCGGTCCTCGCTCTGGTTCGAGAAGGCAAGTCCGTCGAGCGCCTCGAGGAAGGCCAGACCGGTGAAGTCCTCCTCGAATCGACGCCGTTCTACGCGGAGTCCGGAGGCCAGGTCGCCGATCACGGTTGGCTCAACGGGCCCGACGGGCGTCTGTCCGTGACCGACGTGCAAAAGCCGGCCGCGGGCCTGATCGTGCACCACGTCGAGGTGCGGCAGGGGAGTGTCGGGGTTGGCGACGCGGTGCATGCCGAGATCGACGTCGCGCGACGCTCCGCCGTACGCCGCAACCACACGGCGACGCACCTGCTTCACGCAGCGCTGCGCGAGGTCGTCGGCACACACGTGAAGCAGGCGGGTTCGCTGGTGGCCCCGGATCGTTTGCGTTTCGACTTCACACACTTCGCCGCGCTCAGTGACGAGGCGCTGGCCGATATCGAATCACTGGTCAACCGCAAGGTGCTCGAGAACCTCGAGGTGGAGACCGAGGTGCTCGATATCGACGAGGCGCTCTCTCGGGGCGCGATGGCGCTGTTCGGCGAAAAGTACGGGCAGCGGGTCCGCACGGTGCGGATGGGGGACTTTTCGCTGGAACTTTGCGGCGGAACGCACACCGACAGCACCGCCGAGGTGGGGCTGGTCAAACTGGTCGGGGAGCGCGGCGTCGCTTCCGGCACGCGGCGCGTCGAGGCGCTCAGCGGAGAGGCCTCCCTGTCTCGCTTTCGTACGGAGCACGACCTGGTACGGACGCTGGAGGAGCAGTTGTCCGTACCCGGTGAGAAGGTTCTCGAGGAGCTCGAACGCCGCGCCCAGGCCGCGCGCCGCGTCAAACGCGAGCTCGAGAAACAACGCGTCGGTGGGCTCCGCCAACAACTCCTGGACCAAGCCAGGAACGCGCCGGAGGTCGCCGGCGTGAAGCTGCTCACCGCCCGCGCCGATGGTCTCGAAGGGCCGGAAACCCGCGAACTTGCCGATGTCCTGCGCGGGGCCCTAGGTTCTGGTGTAGCGGTCCTGGGACGCGCGGGGGCGGACAAGGCGTCCATCCTCGTGGCAGTTACCAAGGACCTGACCGACAAGATTCGGGCCGGCGACCTGGTTCGCACCCTCGGTAAGGTGATCGGGGGAAGCGGCGGCGGCCGACCCGACATGGCCGAGGCCGGCGGCAAGGACCCGGCGCGTCTCGACGAGGCGCTCGGACTGGCCGCGGGAGAGATCGAGCGATGCATGGAGCACGGAGACGGAGCGGCCTGCTGACGATCGCCCCGCTGGCGATACTCGCGGTGCTGTTTCCGCCTCGGGCTCGGGCGGGCGACGCGCTTTACTACAAGGAAGAGGGCGGAGCGATCGTCTTCACCAACGTCCGCGGCTCCGGTCTGCAGCCGCTGCCCGGGTTCTCCGGGCGTCGTGAAATCACGGCGGTCAACGCGCTCCCGTCGACGCCCTACGACCGCTTCATCGAGTATCTCGCGACGAAGACCGCCGTATCGGCGGACCTGATCAAGGCCGTTGCCTTGGTCGAGTCGGGTTTCACGGAAACCGCGCGGTCGCCCAAAGGGGCGCTTGGCCTGATGCAGCTGATGCCGGCCACCGCCAGGAGATACGGCGTGACGAACCCGTTCGATCCGCATGAGAACCTGCAGGCAGGGGCGAGGCACCTCGGATCGTTGCTCGACCGGTACGACGGCGACCTGACGCTGACGCTTGCGGCTTACAACGCGGGGTCCGGTGCGGTTCGGCGCTACGGTGGCGTGCCGCCGTATCGCGAAACCAGGGACTACATCCGAAAAATTCGGGATCTTTTGGGCGGCCGAGCGGCGGCCGGCCCGAAGGCATCGTCCGAGCGGCGGACCCGAGGGGCGTCGTCGTCCCCGGTACGCGTCGTCTACAAGGACGACGGCACGATCGCGCTGGTCAACTGAGTCCCGTGTCGGGTTACCCGGCGCGGTGCAGGCGCTCACGCACCGCACGCGGCGACGCGTTCTCGTACTTGACGAAATTGCGGTAGAAGTCGCGGTAGTTGCGGTAACCGACACGGTAGGCGATCTCGGAGATGCTGCGGCGCCCGTCCGCCAACATCCGGCGCGCATGACCGATTCGAACGCGCTGGATGTAGGCGGTTAGCGTCAGGCCGGTCTCCTGACGGAAAACGCGTGACAGGTAGTTGGACGAGACGTGGAGGTGTGCGGCCACGGTCGACAGGGAGGTTCGACGGTCGTAGTGGTCCTCGATGAAACGTTTCGCCCTGTCCGCCAGCCGGGTCGTGCGGCTCGACGGCCCCTGCTGCCGGTCGGTCAGGTACTGGAGCTCCCGCCGAAACGCGTTGCGGGCGCGTGCGGGCTGGGTGGCCTGGGCGAAACGCTCGATCAGGCGGAGGCGTGTCGCCTGGTAGCCCGGTTGCCGGTCGTGTCCACGGTGGACCCGCCGGTTCATTTTCTGAAGGATGTCGAGCAGGAGCTGACAGAAGAGCCGCGAGTCGGCCTCGCTGCCGGGCAGCTCGAGACCACGAACGAGGGACCACAGCCCTTTACGGCAGGAATCCACGTCGCCACGCTCGAGGCACGCGAAGGCGTCGGTCTCCCGTGTCGGGTCGTACCCCAGCCGCGTGAAAAAGCCGGGGACCCCCGGATTGCCGTGCAGGACCAACCCCAGAAACCTCCCCAAATGCAGGTTTTTCGTCCCTTTCCTGAGCCGATTCCCGTGCCGGACTCGACCGGGAGAGTTTACGAACGGGCCCCCATGAGGTCAAGCGCGGTGGCATCGTCCGCAGATTCGTCATCGGGTCCAAACACTTGACTTGACAGAGATTAGGACCGGGCATAAACAAAGGGAACCCGATCTCGCCGTGGGGGCGGCCGGGTAGCTTGGTGGGGGGCAAATGGGGCAGATCGAGCCACACGAGCCGGATTGGGGCGGCCGAACGGTCGATCCGAACCGGGCCGACGGGCCGGCCGAACCGACTCGTTTGGGGTCCTACCTGAGACGGCTACGCGAAGGCTACGGGTACACCTTGCGCAAGGTGGAAGAGCGAGCGTCGGCGATGGGAGAAGCGATCGACAACTCCCAGCTGAGCCGCTTCGAGAAGGGCAAGGCGATCCCGTCGTTCGACAAACTGCGAGCCCTCGCCCGTGTGTTCAACGTTCCGGTGCAGAACTTTTCCGATGTTCTCGATCTCGAGGAATACCAGCACCTCCGGCCGGAGACGACCGATCACGCGACGTTGCTGAAGGCGGGCGCGGAACTGGTCGATCGGGGTGAGTACGGACGCGCCTTCGTGACGTACGAGAAGGCGATCGAGGTCGCAGAGACCGGCTCGGCGTCGCCGGAGTCCAAGGAGATGATCGCCGAGGCCCGCTGGCGCATGGCCATCGCGCTCAAGAAGCTCGGCAAGCTGTACATGACCGAGCGCGAGCTGCGCGAGATCCTCAAATGTCGTGAGGAGCTGTCCCCCCGGACGCGACGCCGCGCCCTGCTTCAGCTGAGCTTCCTGTATCGCGAGTTGGGCGATCTTTACCTCGCCCAGGTTCTTGCACGCGAGTCGCTCCAACTGGCCCGCGAGGAGGGCGATCGCTCGGCCCAGGCCGGCGTCCTGAATTCGCTCGGCAACATAGAGTTCGACGAGGACCGGTACGCGGAGGCCGAGAAGTGTTATCGCGAGGCGCTGGCCGTGCTCGACGAGATGGGTGGGTACCACCAGATGAGAGCGATGGTGCTGACCAACATCGGCGGTTGTCTCGCCGCGCAGGGCCATTTCGAGGACGGCGTCTCGACCCTACGGGAGGCGCACTGTCGTGCCAAGGAGGGCGGCTTCCGTCGCGTCGCCGCGTTGTCTTTGACGCGCATGGCCGAGGCCGTCCGCGATCACGGCGACTTTTCGCAGTCGCGTGACATGCTGGCGGAATCCGATGCGCTGGCCTCGCGCGCCGAGGACGTCTACCACGACATCCTGTTTCTCAACGCGTACCACCGTTGGGATATGGCTCGTAACGAAGGACACGGAACACGGGAGAAAATCGCGTTCGGTCGGCTCCGGCACTTGCGTTCACTGCTGCAAAGAAGATTCCCCGAGGTGGACGCGTTTGACCGGCACATCGAAAGGACGCGGAGGTAAGAGCATCATGAAACTTGGGGTCCTGTGGAGTGCCGCCGTGTCGCTGTTTGTCGGCTTGGCCGTCCAGACCGAAGCCGAGGTGCGCGTGCGTACGCAGGCGAACGGAGAGTACGAGGCGACCGTCATCGTCCCCGGCGGTCCTCCGTGGAAGCTGGGGATTTGGGGCACGCGGCTGCGAGTGAGCTCTCGCGGCGGCGATCCCGCCCTGCTCAACCCGCACGGAGACAGCTTCGGGGACCTACGGCCCACGGTCGCCGAGCAGTCGCTCGCCCCCCATCATCCGTGGGTCGTCTGGAGCCGGTTCAACGGTGTGGACTACGACCTCGTCTACTCCTCCTGGCACTACGCCTGGGCCAAGACCTCGCCCGTCACACGGGTTCGACAAGCGGGTGACGACCTCGACCCATCGATCGGCTTCTCGGCCTACGGGCAACCCATCCTGGCCTGGTGGAACCGCGACATCGAGGACGGAAGCGGCGCGGTGTATTACAGCGTGTTCACCGGACGCGGCTGGTCCGAGCCGGCCAGGATTTCGAGGTCTTTCGGCGGCCGCCATCCGGTGGTTGACGTTCAGGGCGAGACGATCATGATCCACTACGACACCGATGACGGTTCGAATCGGTTGACCTTCATCGTCCCGTTCTTCGATCCTGCGACGATTACCGACGACATCGATCCGCAGACCTTTCTGAGCGTTGGTGGTGCCGAGATCAGCGCGAAGGGGGCCAAGGACAAGAACTGATCTCGGCCTCGTTCTTCACGGATAGTCGGCCCGGGGACTTCCCCGGGCTTTTTGCTTGGCCGACCCGCGGAGCTCTTTGGTCCACCCTCTGCGTGCGTGGTATGGTCCCCCCGTCCTCGAAGAGGTGCGGCTTCCCGATGGTCCTGAACCTGCCGAACACGCTGACGCTATTCCGCATCTTCTTGGTTCCGCTGTTGGTCGTGGTGTTGCTGACGCCGCCGTGGGCCGTGATCAAGATCCAGGACACACTCGGGTTGGCCGGTTTCGGGGCGTGGCTCATGGACTGGCGCGAGATCATCGCCGTCGCCATCTTCCTCGTCGCCGCGGCGACCGACTGGCTCGACGGCTACCTCGCACGCCGGCGTGATCAAATCACGGATTTCGGGATCCTGCTCGATCCCATCGCGGACAAGCTCCTGACCGTCAGCGCCTTCATCGCGCTGGTCGAGATGGAACTGGCCCCGGCGTGGATGATCGTGATGATCGTCGGTCGCGAGATCGCGGTGAGTGGGATGCGCAGCATCGCCGCCGCGAAGGGGCTCGTGATCGCGGCGTCGAGCTGGGGCAAGGTCAAGACGGTCAGCCAGGTCGTTGCGATTTCGCTGCTGATCCTCACCCACACGATCGAGCGCTGGCTTCGATTCGGGAACATCGGCGTGATCGCGCTCTGGGTCGTACTGTTGTTGTCGGTTTACTCGATGGCCCAGTACTTCCTGGCGTTCTCGCGGCAGGTGGACCTGGGAAGCCCTTCGTGATCGCAACGATGTTCGCGCACATCCGCCGCAATCTCGTGCGCGGTCTGCTGTTGATCCTGCCGCTGGCAGTCACGGTATGGGTCCTTCACCTGCTGTTCGGTTTCGTCAACCGCCAAGCCACACCACGCCTCCAGCAGGTGGTGGAATGGCTCGGCATCGAGCCGCCCGACGGTTGGCTCGGTCGCGCCGCTTTCGCCGTGGCGAGCGTGGCGATCACCGCGGCCCTGATCTACGCGATCGGTCTGCTGGGCTCCAACTTTACCGGGCGCCGCTGGCTGCGCTGGTTCGAGTCCTGGATCTTACGCGTGCCCTTGGTACGGAGCGTCTACGGGCCGCTGCGGCAGTTGCTGGATTCATTCGGATCCGACCGGAACCGGAACTTCTCGCGCGTCGTGCTCGTGCAGTACCCGCGCGAGGGGATGTGGGCGATCGGGTTCGTCACGACCGAGCAACGTCACACCTTCGGTGGCGGGCGGGAAAAGACACCCGTGTTCCTCCCCACGACGCCGAACCCCACGTCCGGCTGGCTCATCTTCGCGGACGAGGCCGATCTGCTCACGCTGAACCTCACGGTCGAGGAGTCGATCAAGTTGATCGTCTCCGGTGGCATCGTCGGCCCCGACGATCTGGGCCGGTACGTGCGGTGAAGCGCGCGGCGCTCATCGCGGTCGGTTCCGAGCTACTGCGTTTCGATCGCTCCGATACCAACACGGTCTGGCTCACGGAGCAGTTGGATCGACTCGGGATCGAAACCGTTGCCCGGCTGTCCCTGCCCGACGAGCCCGCGACCATCAGCAGGGTCCTCTCGACTCTCGTCGATTCGAGCGACCTCGTCATCCTCACCGGCGGCCTCGGGCCCACCGAAGACGACCGGACGCGTGACGCTTTGAGTCTGGCCGCCGGGCGAGAGCTCCAACACGACCCGGACAAGGAACGCGATCTGCGTGCGCGTTTCGCCGCCGTGGAGGTCCGATGGACGGATCGGCAGGCCCGCCAAGCCTGGCGGCCCCGGGGTGCAAGCTGGATCATCAACCCGGCGGGGAGTGCCGACGGTCTGATCCTCGAGCACGGCGGGACCACGATCGTCGCCCTGCCCGGTGTTCCGTCGGAAATGAAACCGATGGTCTCGGCCCATCTCGAAGCCTGGGTCGGCACGGGGGAACGGCAGCGCGTGTTGCGGTCCGTGCTGCGCACGTTCGGCCGGGGCGAGGCAGCGGTCGAGGCGAAGATCGCCGACCTGTACGATCAGCCGGGAATCGAGGTCACCGTGTTGAGCTCTCCCGGGGAAGTCACCATCGCCATCCAGGCAAGCGACACGTCATCCGAGATCGCGTCGAAGCGGCTGGAGGCGACGCGGGCCGCGATGTTGCAGCGGCTCGGCGGCGGCGTGTTGGTCGACGATGAGCGCCCGTTGGCCGAGATCGTCGGGAATCTGTTGCTCGAAGCCGGTCAGACGCTCGCCGTGGCGGAGTCCTGCACCGGGGGGATGCTGGCCGCGGAAGCGACGGCGGTCCCCGGATCGAGTCGCTGGTTCCGTGGCGGCTGGGTGGTCTACAGCGACGATCTCAAGCGTGATCTCGCCGGAGTCGATCCCGCGCTGCTCGAGCGTCACGGCGCGGTCAGCGAGCCGGTCGGCAGGCAACTCGCCGCGTCCGTCCGCCGTCGCTGCGGCGCCGACTGGGGTGTCGGGATCACCGGCATCGCCGGCCCGGGTGGCGGCTCCGCAGGCAAACCCGTTGGCCTGGTTCACGTTGCGCTGGCCTCCGCGACCGGGACCGAGCATTGGCGCACGGTCCGTCCCGGAGGACGCCAGGGGGTACGCCGAGGCAGCGTCATCTTTGCGCTCGAGCAGCTGCGCAGGGCGCTGGTGGGGCGGGAGCGCTGAGACAGTTCCTTGCCATCGAGTTGCCCGATGCGTGGCGGGAGGCGCTCGACGCGTACCGCGCGCGTCTGGAAGGCCGGCTCGCCGGTTGGCGCTGGTCACGCGCGGACTCGATCCATCTGACGCTGCGTTTTCTTGGCGAGGTCGATGCGGACACGGACAACGGTGCGCGCCGGCAGTGGAAGGAAGCCGTGTGGGCCCACAAGCCGTTCGAGCTGAGACCGGGGCCGCCCGGGTGGTTCCCCCCGCGCGGACGTCCGCGCGTCCTGTGGGCGAGCGTGGATGCCAGTCGCGAGTTGGACCGGCTCGCCGAGTCGCTCGAGCAGGCCGCGCGGCGCGCCGGCTTCGAGCCGGAGACTCGGGCGTTCCGCCCGCACCTCACGCTGGCGCGGGCTCGTCGAAACGAACGTGCCGGGGTGCCCGGGGCAGGCGAGCCGCCGCTCGCCGCTCCCGCGGTGACCGTCTCGGAGGTCGTTCTTTATCAAAGTGTGCTGCATCCCGCTGGCGCGCGCTACACTGCGCTGGAGCGCTACCGTTTGGGCTGAACCGGGCGGTTCTTGCGAGGGATCTGTTGGCTGGACCGATCGCAGTGCTGGGCAGCGGGGCATGGGGCACCGCGCTGGCGGCACACCTTCGCCGCGGCGGCGCGACCGTGCGTCAATGGGTACGGGAGCCCGAAGTCGCGGATCAGATATCGGCAGGGGAAAACCGCGCCTTCCTGACAGGGGTGGCCTTGCCCTCCGGGATCGGCGCCACGCCCGATCCCCTGGCCGCCGTCGACGGGGCGGGTATCGTGTTCGCGGTCGTACCCAGCCACTTCGCCCGTGAGGTCTACCATCGCATCGCCCCCGCCGTTAGCCCCGGGACTCCCGTCATCGCCGCGGCGAAGGGCATCGAAGAGAGGAGCCTGGCGCTACCCTGCGAGGTGATCGAGGAGGTTCTCGGTGAGGCCTTTCCGGTCGCGGCGTTGTCCGGGCCTTCTTTCGCCTCGGATGTGGCGCGAGGTAAGCCGACCGCGCTCGTCGCCGCTGCGGCCGACGCGGAACTGGCGCACCATATCCAAAGTTTACTCGCGACTACGGAGTTGCGTGTGTACACGAACGACGATCCCGTCGGCGTGCAATTGGGTGGGGCGCTGAAGAACGTCGTCGCGCTGGCCGCCGGCATCGTGGATGGTCTCGGCGCGGGGCCAAACGCACGCGCGGCGTTGATCACAAGGGGTTTGGCCGAGATCACGCGGCTGGGCAGCAAGCTGGGGGGCCGGCCGGCGACGTTCGCCGGGCTTGCCGGGCTGGGTGATCTGGTCCTGACCTGCACCGACGCGCAATCGCGCAACTTCACCGTGGGGCGGCGACTCGGCCGCGGCGAGTCGCTCGCTGCAATCCTCGACGGCGCCACAACGGTCGCGGAGGGTGTTCGCACGACGCTGTCGGCCTACCGGCTGGCGCAACGTGAATCGGTGCGCATGCCGATCGTTACCGAAGTCCACCGTGTCCTGTACGAAGAAGAGGACCCGCGGGAAGCGCTGCAGAGCCTCATGGGGCGGCCACTCACCTCCGAGAACGAGCCGCACGAGATGCGCCGGAGATGATCGACATCCATTCGCACATCCTGCCTGGTATCGATGACGGGGTGAAGACCGAGGATGATGCTGTCGAGTTTGCCCGGCTGGCCCTGAGCGATGGCATCGAGACGATCGTCGCGACACCGCACTGCAAGGAGGGTTTCTTCTTCAACGACCGTTCGAAGGTACTCCAGGAGGTCGAGAAACTGCGCGCGCGGCTCGCGACGGAGGGGGTCGGGATTCGAGTCGAGCCGGGAGCGGAGGTTCACATTTGCCCCGATCTGGTCCAGCGGATCGCCGACGGGCGGGCGCCGACGTTGATGGACAACCGACGCACGCTGCTACTCGAGTTGTCGTTGAGCCAGTACCCCGTGGAACTGGAGAACCTGGTCTTCGAGCTGAAGCTGGCAGGACTCGAGGTCGTGTTCGCGCACCCCGAGCGCATCCGCTATTTCCAGGACGATCTGTCGCGCTATGAGGCGGTGATCCGTCAGGGCGCGACAGGGCAGATCACGTCCGGGAGCATTCTGGGCGTTTTCGGCACTGATGTCGGGGATTTCAGCGAGGAGCTCCTCACCAAGGGGCTGGTTCACGTCATCGCCTCCGACGCTCACAACACGCGCGGGCGCCCCCCGCTGCTGGGGGAAGCCGTCGAGGTCAGTGCGGATTGGATCGGCGAGGCGCGCGCCCGGGCGATGGTGAATGAAGCACCGCGCTCCCTGCTCGACGGGCAGACACCGGAGTTGCCACCGGTTGAAGCCCCGCGATCGCGTGTCGGCGGCTTCCTCTCGCGTTTCTTCAGGAGCGACTGACATCCTGCGAGTGACGGTTTGATAGGCTACAGCCTGGAGGGTACGACGATGCGATTCTTTGCAGCCGGTTCGAACCGAGTCGTCGCGGTCGTGGCGTTGCTCCTCATCGCCTCCGTGTCCTGCGGGGGTGGGCAAAAACAGGTCTCGACCGAGCCCAAGGCGCTGACTCCGGCGGAGAAGGTCCGCATGGCCGACTCGTTTCGCAACGCCGGCCGCATGAACGACGCCCTCGAGTTGCTCCACGAGGTCGTGGCCGAGAACGAAGGCAACGCGCAACTGCACACGGTCTATGGCGAATACCTGTTGCTCGCCGGGCGTTTCGAACAGGCGGAGGAACAGCTGACACGGGCCCTCGCGATCGACGCGTACCTCACCGACGCACGCAACTGGCTCGGCGTCGCACTTGCCGAGCAGCAGCGTTACGATGAGGCCCGGCAGCAATACGAACGGGCGCTCGAGGACCCCGCTTACCCGTCGCCCCAGCTGACCTACCTGAACCTCGGAATGCTCTACCGCTCGCAGGGCCTCGACGAGAAGAGCATCGACCAGTTCCGTCGCGCGGTTCAGATTGATCCGCGCTATTTCAAGGCGCACTACGAGTTGGCGCTGGCGCTGGAGTCGGTCGGGCAACTCGACGAAGCGCTCGATGAGTTGATCGTCGCCGAGCCGGCGTATCGGGCCGACGGTGATTACTGGTATCGGCGGGGGTTCCTCGAGTTTCGTCTCGAGCGTGCGGCACAGGCCCTCGATTCGTTGCGCCGCTGCCTTGACGTTTCACCCGGTAGTCCCGCCGCGGCCCAGGCACGAGAGTTGATGCAAGTCATTCAGGGTTAATGGCGCTTTCAATCTTCAAGAAGCTCGCGCGCGGTCTCTCGCGCACTCGCGAGAGCATTGCCTCGACCCTCGGCGGGCTCGGGAGTGAGGCCGCCGTCGACGAGGAGACGCTCGAGGATCTCGAGGCCGGCCTGCTGGCGGCCGATCTGGGCCCCGAACTGACCGCGGAGGTGATCGAGGCGGTGCGCGAGCAGACCGCTACGGATGGGTCCGCCGTGGCCGCTGTTCGATCGACGCTGCGTGCCGCGCTCGGACAGGAGCAGACGTGCGAACGCTGGAGCTCGCCACACGTCGTGTTCGTGGTCGGCGTCAACGGCGGCGGCAAGACCACGACGGTCGGCAAGCTGGCTGCGCTGGAGCGAGAAGCGGGGCGTAAGGCGATGATCGTCGCCGCGGATACCTTTCGAGCCGCTGCGATCGAACAACTCGAACGCTGGAGCGAGCGGTCCGGCGCGGAGCTTGTCAAGCAGCGTGAGGGAGCCGACCCCGCGGCTGTCGTGTTCGACGCGTTGAAGGCTGCGACAAGTCGTGGAATCGATACGGTGCTCGTCGACACCGCCGGGCGGCTGCACACCAAGGTCAACCTGATGGCGGAGTTGGAGAAACTGGGACGGATCGCCGCCAGGGAAGTCGAGGGCGCGCCGCACGAGGTCCTGCTGGTGGTCGACGCGACCACCGGGCAGAACGGACTCACGCAGGCCCAGGAGTTCACCCGCGCGGCCGAGTTGACCGGGGTCGTGCTGACCAAGCTCGACGGCACGGCCAAGGGGGGCGTCGCCCTCGTGATCCAACGCAAGTTGGGTGTTCCCGTCCGTTACGTCGGCGTCGGCGAGGGCCTCGACGATCTCCTGGCGTTCGACCCCGACGCATACGTCGAAGGCTTGCTGGCGGTCTGAGTACCATGGCATTTACGCGCGAGGATGTTCGTTGGATGGCCCAGGCACTGGCGCTGGCCGCCCGAGCACGAGGAAGTACGGCGCCCAACCCGAGAGTGGGCTGCGTGCTCGTTCGCGATGGGGCCGTCGTCGGCTGCGGGCTTCACCGCGGCGCGGGAACCCCTCACGCCGAAGGACTCGCACTCGACGCCGCGGGGGACAACGCCCGCGGCGCGACCGCGTACGTCAACCTGGAGCCCTGCGCCCACCACGGCCGAACGCCCCCCTGCACGGATCACCTGATTGCCGCGGGGGTGGTCCGGGTGGTCGCGGCGATCCGCGATCCCGATCCGCGGGTCGACGGCCGCGGTTTCGCCGCGCTCGAAGCGGCCGGGATCCACGTTGCGACCGGGCTGCTGGCGAGCGAGGCTGAGAGGATCAATGCCGCGTTCCTCCACCGGCATCGTGCGGCCCCTCCGCTGGTCACCCTGAAGGCGGCGCTGAGCCTCGATGGCCAGCTCGCCGCCGCGGGCGGCGAGTCGCGTTGGATCACGAGCCCCACGGCGCGTCGCGTGGCGCACCGCCTGCGCCTCGATCATGATGCGGTGTTGGTCGGTGCCGGCACGGTGCGACGCGACGATCCGCGCCTCTCCATCCGCCTGGATGACGCGGAAGAGCATCGCCCGGTCGCCGTCTTGAGTCGAAGCCTGGAGCTGAGCCCCGACGCCCGTCTGTTTGCACGCAACGATCCCGCGAGCGTCCTGGTGTTTACCGGTCCCGACGGCTCCGAAGCGTCGGCCCGCGCGATCGAGGGCGTGGCGACGGTCGTCCGTGTCGCCGAAGACGAGCGCGGTCTGGACCTCGGCGCCGTGCTACGCGAGCTCGCCGAGCGTGGTGTGCATTCCGTGCTCGTCGAAGGCGGGGGGGCGACCCTGCACCACTTCCTCTCGCAGGGGCTTGCCCAGCGGGCCGCATTGTTCCAGGCGCCGTTGGCGCTCGGCGCGCGTGGAGCCACCGCGGCGTTCGACGGCGAGACCGTGGTGGCACCGTCGGCCGGTTGGTCGCTCGTTCGCGAAACGGTTCTCCCCGTGGGACCGGATCAGCTCGTCCTCGGGAGTTGGGTCGCGCCCGACGCTGGAGCGTGAGGATGTTCACCGGATTGATCCAGACGATCGGTGAAGTCACTGCCGTCGACGGCGTGCCGGATGCCTGTAAGCGGCTCCGCATCCGCACGACCCTCGACGAGTTGGCTCACGGCGAAAGCGTCGCGATCGACGGCGCGTGCATGACCGTCGCCGAGACGTCCGGGGAGGCGTTCGCCGTCGACGTCATGCCGGAGAGCCTGGACCGTACCACGCTCGGCGCGCTGCGCGTCGGCGACCGGGTGAACCTCGAGCGGGCTCTGCGAGTGGGGGACCGGCTCGGGGGACATCTGGTCAGCGGGCACGTCGACGGCATCGCCAGCGTCGACTCCGTCGAGCGCCACGGGGAGGACCACCGAGTCTGGCTGTTGCCGCCGCCGGCGCTTCTACGTTACATCCCGGAGAAGGGCTCCGTGACCGTCGCGGGTGTCTCGCTGACGGTTTCCGGAGTCCGCGAATCCGGCTTCGAAATCGCGCTGATCCCGGTGACCCTCGAAGAGACGACTCTGGGTGCCCTGTCACGTGGCGACCGGTTGAACCTGGAGGTCGATCAGGTGGCGCGCTATCTTGAAAGGTTGACGCGGGCAAGATTCAGCGAGGACGACGTATGAGCAAGCGACCGGACGGCCCCTTTGCAACCATCGAAGAGGCGATCGAGGAGATCCGCCAGGGGCGGATGATCATCGCGCTGGACGATGAGGACCGCGAGAACGAAGGCGACCTCGTCTGCGCCGCCGAGGACGTGACGCCGGAGATTGTCAACTTCATGGCGACCCACGGACGGGGGCTCGTCTGCATGCCGATGACACCCGAGCGTCTCGACGAACTCGAGATTTCGGAGATGGTCGAAAAGAACACCGCCCGCCGGGGCACGGCGTTTTGCGTTTCCATCGAGGCACGTCGCGACATCACGACCGGAATCTCGGCGGCCGATCGGGCGCACACGATTCGACTCGCCGTCAACCCCGAAACGCGGCCCGAGGACCTGGCGCGGCCGGGGCATGTGTTCCCGTTGCGTGCCCGGCCGGGTGGGGTGCTCAAGCGCGCCGGGCACACCGAGGCGTCGGTCGATCTGTGCCGGCTGGCCGGCCTGCGTCCCGCGGCCGTGATCTGCGAGATCATGAACGAGGACGGTTCCATGGCCCGCCTCGATCGTCTCGAACCCTTCGCTCGCGAACACGGCCTGAAGATGATTTCGATCGCGGATCTCATCGCCTATCGGATGCGTAACGAGCGGCTGGTCAAGCGCGTGGCCTCCCCCGAGTTGCCTACCGACAACGGCAACTGGCGCATCCACGCGTTCCACTACGAGCTGGAGAACCTGACGCACGTCGCAATGGTCCTCGGGGACCCCCAGCCGGACGATGCGGTCCTCGTGCGGGTGCACTCCCAATGCCTGACCGGCGACGTCTTCGGCTCGACGCGCTGCGACTGCGGCCCGCAGCTGCACGAGGCGATGGAGCGGATCGCGAAGGAGGGCAAGGGCGCGATCCTGTACCTGCGCCAGGAGGGACGCGGCATCGGCCTGGCGAACAAGCTCCGCGCCTACGAGATCCAGGACACGCATCAGATGGATACGGTTCAGGCGAACATCGAGTTGGGCTTCGAACCGGACCATCGTAACTACGGCGTCGGCGCACAGATCCTCTACGACCTGGGGATCCGCCGCCTGCGCCTGATGACCAACAACATGGGCAAGTACGTCGCGCTCAAGGGCTACGGTCTGGAGCTCGTCGAGCGCGTCCCGATCGAGCTGCCGCCCAGCGAGAGCAATCGCGCCTACCTCGAGGCCAAGAAGATCAAGATGGGTCATCTCCTGAAGTCCGTGTAGCGCCGTGTTTGACTCTCTTTCCGAAAGGCTCCAGGGGGCATTCAAGAAACTGACCGGGCAGGCCCGGATCAGCGATGCCGTGTTGAAGGACACGCTTCGCGAGGTCCGCATGGCCTTGCTCGAGGCCGACGTGCATCTCGGCGTGGTCAAGGAGTTGACCGGAGCCGTGCGTGAAAAGGCCGCCGGGGAAGAGGTGCTCAAAAGCCTCGCGCCCGGGCAACAGGTCATCAAGATCGTCCGCGAAGAGCTCGAGCGGCTCCTCGGCCAGGACGATGCCGGTGACCTGGACCTTGCCGGGAAGCCGCCGTCGGTCATCCTGCTGGTCGGCCTCCAGGGGTCGGGTAAGACGACCACCACGGCGAAGCTCGGGGCTTGGCTCAAGAAGAACGGGCGTTACCCATACCTGGTCCCGGCCGATGTGTACCGTCCTGCGGCGATCGAGCAGTTGATCAAGGTCGGCACGCAGGCCGGTCTCAAGGTCTACGAGCACGACGGCTCGCAGGCCCCGTTGGAGATCGCCAAGGCCGGGATCCTGGCGGCGCGCCGGTCCGGGTTCGACACGGTGCTGATCGACACCGCGGGGCGGCTGCATATCGACGACGCTTTGATGGACGAGCTGCGTGGGCTGAAAGCCGGCCTGGAACCCCGTGAAATCCTGTTCGTCGCCGACTCCATGACGGGGCAGGATGCGGTCCGGTCCGCGGGAGAGTTCCACCGGGCGCTCGAGATCACGGGCGCCGTGCTGACCAAGCTGGACGGCGACGCACGTGGCGGCGCGGCGCTTTCCATCCGCCACGTGACCGGAGTGCCGATCAAGTTCGTCGGGCTGGGCGAGAAGATCGACGATCTCGAGCGGTTCCACCCCGACCGGATGGTCAGCCGGATCCTCGGCATGGGCGACGTGCTCACGCTGATCGAGAAGGCCGAGGAGGCGGTCGACGAGAAGCAGGCCGAGGAGCTCGAGAAGAAGATCCGCAAGAACGAGTTCACGCTGCAGGATTTCCGTGACCAGCTCAAGATGCTCAAGAAGATGGGCCCGCTCAGCAACGTGGTGTCGATGCTGCCCGGCATGAGCCACGTCAAGGAGAGCGACCTGGACCCCAAGGCGACCGTCCGGGTCGTCGCGATCATCGACTCGATGACCCCGCGCGAGCGGCGTTACCCGCAGATCCTCAACGCCAGCCGCAAACGTAGGATCGCGAGGGGCAGCGGCCGTACGGCACCGGAGATCAATCGCTTGCTCAAGCAGTTCGCGCAGATGAAGCGGATGATGAAATCGATGCAGTCCGGCGCGAAGAAGGGCAAAAAGGGCCGCTTCCCATTCCCGCTGCCCGGTCGCTAGGGCCTGGGTGGGGCAATCCCGTCGACTGGGCTATAGTGTGCCGTTTGGCGCGGCAAGCGCTGGTGGAGGAAGGATCACGTGCTGAAGATTCGTCTACGGCGAATGGGCGCGAAACACAGCGCTTTCTATCGCGTGGTGGTCTCGGATTCGCGCAAGCGACCCACGGGCCGCTTCATCGAGAACCTGGGGACCTACGATCCCGGCACGGACCCCGCGACGGTCAAGATCGACGTCGCGCGTACGGAAGACTGGATCGGCAAGGGGGCGCAGGTTTCGCCGACCGTGAAGCGCTTGCTGATCCAGGCCAAGAACGCGCAAGCCGTCTGATCGTGGCCGAGGGGCCCCACGTGAAAGAGCTCGTCGAGTTGATCGCCAAGTCGCTGGTCGACCGGCCGGACGACGTTCAGGTTTCCGTCCACGAATTCGACGACGAGGGTCGCACGCTCTACGAGCTGAGCGTGGCTCCCGACGATCTGGGCAAGGTCATCGGTCGGCACGGAAGAACCGCGCGTTCGGTGCGAACGATCCTCGCTTCCGCCGGACTCAAGATCGATCGACGCATCGACTTCGAGATCGTCGAGTGATCCCGTGCCGGAGCTACTCGCCATGGGCCGGGTCCACGGTCACCGGGGGCGCGGCGGAGAGTTGACGGTCCGCGTCGCGGCGGGCGGTGCCGCGCGATGGAGCGCGGTCGACGAGGTCTGGTTGCAGCGCGGCGAGGATGCGGCCGAGCGCTTCGAGGTTCAGCACGAAAAGGCCTACCGCGATCGGTGGGTGCTCAAGCTCAAGGGCATCGACGACTCCGACGCGGCCGAGCGCTGGCGCGGCGCCACGGTGGCGGTGGCGCGCGATCGTGCACCCGCGCTCGGCGAGTTCGAGCACTGGCACGCGACGCTGGTCGGGATGGAGGTTCTGGCGGCCGAAAGGCGGATCGGGACGGTGCGCGACATCCAACCCACCGCGGGCTCGGATCTTCTGGTCGTGGAGGCTGATGGCGGTGACGAGGTCCTGATTCCGCTCCACCGGGACATCGTCATCGACGTCGACGAGGCGGCCGGGACCGTGTGTATCGATCCGCCGCAAGGCCTGCTGGATCTGAACCGGGAAGACGATTAGGAACGATGCTCTTCGATGTCGTCACACTGTTCCCCGGCTTGTTTGCCGGACCGCTCCAGGAGAGCATCCTCGGTCGTGCCCGCCGCGGCGGCACGGTCGGCATCCGGTTGCACGACCTGCGGCGCTGGGGAATCGGGGCACAACGACAGGTGGACGACACCCCCTACGGCGGCGGGGGAGGTATGATCTTGCGGCCCGAGCCGTTCTTCGACGCGGTCGATTGGATCCGTCGGGAGTACCCGGTGCAGGCTGAACGGGTCGTGCTGCTCTCGCCGCAGGGCGGGCGGCTGACGCACGATTCGGCCCGCAGGTTGGCCGGTTTCGAGCGGCTGATCCTCCTGTGCGGGCGCTACGAGGGGGTCGACGAGCGGGTCCGGGAGGGGCTCGCGGACGAGGAGCTGAGCATCGGGGACATGGTGCTGACGGGTGGCGAGCTGCCGGCGATGGTGGCGATCGACGCCGTTTCGCGCTTTATTCCCGGGGTTTTGGGCCGCAAAGAGGCGGCGGAGGAAGACTCATTTGCCCGAGGGCAGTTGGACTCCCCATATTACACCCGACCCCCCGTGTTTCGCGGGAGGGCGGTGCCGGAAGTCTTGCTCTCGGGTGACCACGGAGCCATTTCTCGCTGGCGCGAGAAGAAGGCTCGAGAGGCGACGAGAACAAAGAGGCCCGATCTGCTAGAAGGAGACGGGCAACACAGGCGCTGCTGACGCGCGAGGCGAGGACGGAAACATGGACGTGATTCGTAGCATCGAAGCGGAAGGGCTCAAACCGGAACTACCCGAGTTTCGCTCGGGCGACCGCGTGCGTGTCCACGTCAGGGTGGTCGAGGGTGAGAAGTCTCGCACCCAGGTCTTCGAGGGCGATGTGATCGCCCGGAAGGGTGGGGAGGGTCTCAAGGCGACCTTCACCGTCCGCAAGACCTCGGGTGGGATCGGGGTTGAACGGGTCTTCCCGCTGCACTCGCCGAACGTGCAGAAGATCGACGTCGTGCGCCAGGGTCGTGTGCGCCGGGCGAAGCTCTTCTACCTGCGGGGACTGCGTGGTAAGAAGGCCCGCATCCGCGAACGCCGGGTACGGTAACGCGGGCCGGGTAGATCCCGGCGAGGGTTGGAATGGGCTCGGATTCAAAGCGGTCTCTGGCCGCCGGCGAGAAACTGCTCAAGGCGGGCAAAGTCGCCGAGGCGATCGCTGAGTTTGACCGCGTCGTTGAAACGTGCAACGGCGATCTCCTGACGGTGAACCGGGTCGGCGACGCGATCGTCGCCTCGGGGAACCCGGAGAAGGCGGTTCCCTACTACGCGCGGATTGCCGATCAGTTCTGCCGCCAGGGCTTCTATCCCAAGGCGATCGCGATCCGCAAGAAGATCCTGCGCCTGACCCCGGAATCCGCCGAGGCCCTGGTCGGGCTGGGCGATCTCTACGTTCGCCAGGAACATCCCGCCGAGGCGCGTAGCTACTACCTGCGCGCGGCGGACCTGCTACTCAACGGGAAAGACTTCGCCGGGGCCAAGGAGGTCTACCAGCGGCTGGTCGATGCCGAGCCGGACGATCCGCGCCACCGAGTCCGTTTGGCGGAGACACGGGCCGCCGCCGGAGAGACCGAGGAGGCCGCAGGTGACCTCGTCGAGCTGGGCCAGAGGCTCCTCGAGTCCGGCAAGCCGGAAGATGCCGAGAAGGCGTTCCGCCGGGCGAGCGAGCTGGTCGCCGATCGGCCCGAGGTGATCTCCGGACTCATCGCATGCCTGACCGAGACCGGGCGGGACGAGGAAGCGCAGAAACTGCTCGAAGAGGAGGTGGCGAAGCCGGAAGCGGCGATCGCGCTCGTCGCCGAGCTGCTGGCCTTGTACGAGGTCAACGGGCACACCGAAAAGGCGGACGCCCTGTTCGCCGCGGGGCGGGCCCACGAGCTGCCCGACGAGACGTTCTCGACGCTGGCGCGTTTCCACGATCGCAAGGACGGACAGGCAGGTTGGTGGTCCCGCATCGAACCGGCGTTGAAGCGGTGGAAAGCGGAACCTCATCGCACCCGGTTGTTGGCCCTGCTCGATGCCTGGCCCACTTGGACGGACGCGCCGTTGCTTCCGGCGCTCGAATGGCGTCTCGCCTTGGCCGACGAACAGGGCGACGAGAGCGTACAGGTCCGGGTGCTCGAGCAGCTCGTCGGGGCCTACAAGACCAGGGACATGGACGCCGAAGCCGAGGAGGCGCAGGGCCGCCTCGACGAGCTGCGGCCACCGGCGGAGGCCGCGCCGGAATCCGCCACCGTCCAGGCGGCCGAGCCGGAACCGGGACAAGACGAAGAGGCGATACCTGCCACCCCCGAGGCGGAACCTGCGAAGGACGTCCCGATCGAGTTCGAGGCCCCGGCCGTTCCGCTGTCACGCGCGGATGAGGAGTTCGTCTCCGGTCGCATGACGCAAGCCGAGATCCTGGAGAAATACGGTCTGCTCACGCAGGCGATGGATCAGATCTACGAGGTCATCGAACGCTTCCCGGGACACCTCGAGGCGAACCAGCACCTCGTGACGTTGCTGCGGGGAACCTCGCAGCAAGCTGCCCTGGGGCAGGCGCTGGTCAAGCTCGCCCTGGCGCGGCGTGCTGCCGGACGGCTCGAGGTCGGCCAGCAGGCCGCTGCCGAGGCCGACAAACTCGGCGGGATCGATCCGGAAACGCGTCAGATCCTGGCGGCGCTCGACTTGTTCGCGGACGAGTCGGCGCCACGGGCCACTCCGGCGGTGGAAGCCCCGACCCCCGCGCCTGTCCTCGAGACGGCTCCCGCCGTACAACCGAGCGGCGGCGACGCGGTGATCGACTTCGACGCGATGGATGAGGACGAGGACGCCGACGATACCGACGAGGAGCCCGCGATCGACGTGGCCCCCGTCGAGGAGCCTGCGGTGACGCTGGCCGAACCGGAGGAAGTTGCCGCGCCCGTGCCGGTCGCGGATCCCGAAAAGGTCGCCGAACCCCCGCAGGCCGCCGCGCCCGTTGCCGAGCAGCCCAAAGAGGCCGCCGACTCCCGCGGAACCGAAGCGGCCATGCGCTTCGAGCCGCTGCCTGACATCGGCGATGGCCAGGAAGACGACGATCTCAGCGCGATCGCCGCGGCACTCGACGACGAGCTGTTCGACGACGACCCGCTGGATGCTCCCAGCTCCGAGAGCGAGGAGAGCCTGGACGAAGTGTTCGCCGCGTTTCGTGAGCGAGTCGAGCAGGAGGTCGGCGCGGACGACTATCGCACGCACTACGACCTGGGCATCGGCTACAAGGAGATGGGCCTTGTCGACGCTGCCGTCGCCGAGTTCCGGATCAGTGCCAAGAGCGCGGACCTGTTCCAAGAGTCCTGCGTGATGCTGGCCCTCTGTTGCCGGGAGCTCGACCAGTTGGATCAGGCGGCGAACTGGTACCGGCAGGCGCTCGACACGATCGACGATGGCAATGCGGGGGCCTTCGATCTGCGCTACGACCTCGCTGACGTGCTGCTCGCCAGCGGCGACACCGGCAGCGCGCTGGACCTATTCCGCGACCTGCACCAACTCGATCCCGGATTCCGCGATGTCGCGGAACGGGTGACGCAGCTCAGCGGCGCCGTTTCCGAGTAAAAACCGACAGAATGGGGAACTCCGAGGCCGCGTCGCCCTGACCGGGTATACTCCCGTTGAACAGACCGGCCGGTCGGCCCGGAGGGCTGTCCGTGCGCCGGTAGATGGGGGGCCGCATGGGACGCCTGACCGCGCTGGTGGTCGACCGTGATGCCGCGATCCGGGCGCGGCTGCAGGACCGCCTGGCCGCCCACGAAATCGAAGCTCGCGGGGCGGTTTCCCATTCGGACGCCTCCACCTGGGCCCGTAGCCATGACGTCGATTTGCTTCTGGTTGCCCCGGGCGAGTTGATCGGCGAATGTGAGACCTGGCGCCGGCGTCCCGTCGTCGTGGCGGTGTTCGCCACGGCGGCCGAGTTGACGTCGACCGGCTCGACCTGGCTCGACCGCGGCGCCGACGATCTGCTGGCGTTGGACGACGGAGACGTTCAGCTCGATCTCGTGCTCAAGCGCTCCGCCTCTTTCGCGCTCCAGCGCGAACGACACGCGGACCTGCAGCAGGAACGCCGTGATCGCGCCGGGTTCGGCGGGCTCGTCGGCCGCAGCGCGGCGCTGGAGTCCATCCGTGAGCGGCTCGAGCGACTCTCCGCGATCCACGAGACGGTCTGGATCGAGGGTGAGCGGGGAGTCGGCAAGAAACGGTCTGCGCGCTGGCTGCATCAACTCACCGCGAAGCGCGGGGATCCGTTCGTGGTGCTCGAGGCGGATGATCTCGAGATCGCAGGCTGGGAAGAGCGCGTGCTGGGGTTCCACGAAGGCGGATCGCGACGCACGCTCTACCTCGTCGAGCCGGCCTTGCTCCGTCCCGAAGTCTCCGAGCGATTGCAGCGTTGGGTCTTGCGTGTCGGGGAGACGAACCCGACCGGCCTGCGGATCGTGAGCGGATCGACCTTGTCAGTCGACGAAGCGATCGAGCAGGCGCGGATACCACGGCCGCTGGCATCGCGTTTGGCGCAGACTCGTTTATCGATCCCGGCGTTACGCGAGCGCCTGGAGGATGTCGCCCCGCTGGCGATGCACTTCGTCCGCTCGATCGGGCACGTCAACCAGCTTGCGCCGTTGCGTCTGTCGGCGGCCGCACTGGATCGCCTCGAAGCCTACGACTGGCCGGGCAACGTCCGTGAGCTGCGGCACGCCATCGAACACGCCGCGATCCTGGCCGACGGGTTGATCGACCTGCCGCACTTGCCGAAGACCGTTCGCGACGACGGAGCGACGACGCCGACACAGAACGGGGAGGATCTTGCATCGCGGCCGTTCCGTGAGGCCAAGGGGATGGTCGTTGCGGAGTTCGAGCGCGCCTACCTGACCGCGTTGATGCGCTGGGAGCGCGGCAACGTCACCGCGGCCGCACGCTCCGCCGGGATGCTGCGCTCCGCGCTCCAGCGGCTGCTGCGCAAGTACGGCCTCAAGTCGGCAGATTTCCGACGCAAGGCGACGCCCAAGGGAGCGCCCACCGCGAGTGGTCCACAAGCCGACTGAAGCGTCGGGCGTGTGGAGGCTGCTGATCGAGCCCGATGCCGACGGCGCGACCAACATGGCCGTCGACGAGTCGCTGCTCGACGCCTGCCTCCAAGAGGAGGGGCGCGACGCGCCCCCGACACTCCGGCTCTACGGCTGGCGTCCGCCCACGCTGTCACTGGGAAAAGGCCAGTCCGCCGAATCCGGTCACGCCCCCGCGTACCTCGCGGCGGAGGGAATCGACCTGGTGCGCAGGCCGACGGGCGGCCAGGCCGTACTCCACGAACACGAGCGGACCTACTGTGTGGTCGGCCGGTTGGATCGGCCCCCTTTCGACGGCGGCGTCCTGGAGACGTACCGGGCGATCTCGGAGGCGCTGCGGCACGCGCTGGAGCGACTCGGCGCGGACGTGTCGACGGCGAACCACACGCCGGGCGAGCGATCAGCCGACGGGCCGGTCTGTTTCAACGTGCCGTCGAGCCACGAGCTCCTGTACGCGGGCCGCAAGCTGATCGGTTCCGCGCAGATGAGGCGACGCGAGGCGTTCCTCCAGCACGGCTCGATCCCGATCCGTCTCGATGCCGCCAGGCTCGGCGGGGCGATCGGGGCGCCCGCAGACGGTTCTAGCTTCGCCGGCTTGGCGGAGGCGCTCGGGCGGGAGCCGGAAAAAAGCGAGCTGGACGCCGCTTTGGTCGCGGGGTTCGAGCAGCGTTTCGGCGTCAAGCTCGAACCGGGCTCGAGGAGCGCCCGGGAGACCCAGCGGAGCACCGCGTTGCGCTGCTGGAAATACCTGTCCACGAGCTGGACGCGTCACGGGCGGATCGGGGACGCGGAACGGGCGCTCGCGCCGCCGGGATTGTTCGGAACGGCCCGGACGGGTCTCTAGCGTCGCAGCCAGATCACCTGGGCCCGGCGCCCGTCGAGGCCGTTCCACTCGGTCGTATCGAAGCGCTCGACGACCCAGGCGGGGAGCGGTTCCCGTCCCTCGGGCGGCTGAATCGCGAGCCCGATGCTGAAGAGGCCCGCTTCCGTGAGCGTCTCGAGCCGGCGACCGTTGTCGATCAAGAAGACGGAAATCTCGTCGTCGAGGATCTCGCGTAAGCGGTCGTCGGGCACCATCAATTCGCCCTGCTCGTTCAGCTTGAAGCGTTGGAACGGGTAGGGGAAGTGCAGCAGGTCGTGGTGCTCGACGGAGCAGTACTCCGTCGGCTCCGTGCCGCGCAGGTAGACCTCGCTGATCAGGTGGTCGCAACCGGCCCGACGGTCGGCGCGCAGCCCGGTCTCGCGATCGATCGTCACGATCGTGACGCCGGGCGGGACCGCGAACTCGCGCAGCGGGAGAAGCTCGATCGCGCGCTCCATGAACGCCTGCCAGATCGGTAGCGCGGCGAGCGCCCCGGTCTCCCGGTCGCCCAGACTCTGCGGTTCGTCGAAACCGACCCAGACGCCGACGGCCAGATCCGGCGTGTAGCCGACGAACCAGGCATCGGTGTTGTTGTCGGTCGTGCCGGTCTTGCCGGCAATGCTCTTTCCCAGCCCCTTCGCGCCGCGACCGGTGCCGTCCGTGATGACGCCTTCCAGGACCCGGTTCATCAGGTAGGCGATCTGCGGGCTGACGGCGTCGCGAACGCCCGGTTCGAAGCGCTGAACCAGCGCCGAGTCTCGGTTGTAGACCTCGCTGATCAGGTGCGGTTCGACGAGCACTCCCTGGTTGGCGAACGCGCCGTAGGCGCTGGTCAGATCGAGCAGGCTGATCTCGAACGCGCCGAGCGCGAGCGAGGGGAACGGCTGGAGCTCGCTGCGGATCCCGAGGCGACGCGACGTGTCGATCACCGCGTCGTAGCCGATCTCGTTGAGCAGCTTCACGGTCGCGATGTTGGCCGACTTCTCCATCGCCTTGCGCAACGTGACGGTGGAGTAATAGGTGTTCGTGTAGTTTTCCGGTTGGTAGGGGTCGGGACTGCGCCGGCTCAGGAACACCGTGGGCTCGTCGAGGATGCGGTCGCCCAGGCTCCAACCCTGGTCCAGTGCGGCGGCGTAGACCAGCGGCTTGAAGGCGGAACCCGTTTGGCGCTGGGCCTGGGTGACGCGGTCGAACTCGCTGCGTTCGAAGTCGAACCCGCCGACCAGCGCGCGGATCTCGCCGGTCGAGGGGTCGATCGCGACGAGCGCCGCCTCGACCGCGGGTTCCTGGTCCAGGGTGCCCGTGACGACGAGCTGCTCCTCGTCGATCGCGTCGAGCCGCACGCGCAGCACATCGCCGCGCGTGGCCAGAGCACTCGGCTGATCGATCTTCGTCCAGGCGAAGGCGTCGGACGTAAGCCTCGCCGAGTAGGGGCCGATGCGCAGGTCGATGGCGTTCTTGTCCACGCCGGTCACGACCGCATCGACGACGTGACCCGGTTCGAACCCCATCTTCCACGAGGCCGGTTCCCACGTCTCCGTGTCCTCGTCCTCAGCAACGCGCTCCGAGACCCCACGCCATCCTTGACGCTTGTCCAGGCTCCGCAGACCGAGGTCCATCGCCTCGTTCGCCGCGAATTGAAGCCCGGGATCGAGTGTCGTGCGCACCTCGAAACCTTCCTTGTACAGACTCGAGCTGCCGTAGTTGTCCTGCAACCAGCGGCGTACGTTCTCGACGAAGTAGGGCGCGGGGTTCTCGACGCGGCGCAGCGGCGAGGTCTCGATCGGCTCCTCCCGTGCGGCTTCGGCCTCGTCCTCCGAAATGAATCCCTCGATCACCATCCGGCTCAGGACGTGGTTGCGCCGCGCGAGCGAGCGCTCGGCGTTTTTGAACGGGCTCAGCGCCTCGGGGCGCTGGATCAGGCCGGCGATCGTCGCCGATTCGACCAGGTTGAGCTCGCGCGCGGGCTTGCCGAAGTAATAGCGCGAGGCCGCTTCCAATCCGTAGCGCCCGTGACCCATGTAAATCTGATTCGCGTAGTAGCGCAGGATCTCCTGCTTCGTGTACTGGCGCTCGATCTCGAGCGCCAGGACGGCTTCCTGGACCTTGCGCGTGATCGTCTTCTTGGGGTGCAGGAACAGGTTCCGGGCGAGCTGCTGGGTCAGCGTGCTGGCGCCCTGCGCCAGGCGCATCTTGCGCACGTCGCTGATGACCGCGCGCGCGATCCCGCGGAAATCGATCCCGGTGTGACGGTAGAAGTTGGAGTCCTCGATCGAGATCAACGCCTGCTGAAACGGGACCGGGATGTCGTGGTAGTCGATCAGGACGCGGCGCTGCTCGGCGAACGTGGCCACCGTGGAATGGTCGACGGCAAGGACTCGCGACATCACCGGCGGGTTGTAGTCCTCGAGCGCGCGGACATCGGGGAGGTCGAGCCGCATGAAATAACCCATCGAGGCGCCGACGAGCGTTGCGAGCAGGGTTCCTCCGGCGATCAGACTCCCACGCCAGTGGGTACGGAGGAACGGTCGGAGACGGGACATGACGGCAAATCTCCTCGGCGGCCCCCGGGAGTCTCAATCGCGACCCGAGTCAAAGCATAGCTCCTTTTGTGCGACGAGAACAGTTCTTCATTAGAATCTCCCGGACACAAGAATCTCCCGGACACAAGAGTCTCCCGGACACAGAGTCCCCACCGGGTGCAACGTTGAGACGTTTCGAGCTCAAGTCCGATTTCTCGCCGACGGGCGATCAACCCGGGGCGATCGCGGCCCTGGCCGAGGGGCTCGACGAGGGTCTGGCCGATCAGGTGCTGCTCGGCGTGACCGGCTCGGGCAAGACGTTCAGCATCGCGTCGTTGATCCAACGCGTGCAGCGACCGGCACTCGTGCTGGCGCCGAACAAGACGCTGGCCGCGCAGCTCTACCAGGAGTTCAAGCGGCTGTTCCCGGACAACGCCGTCGAGTACTTCGTCTCCTACTACGACTACTATCAGCCGGAGGCCTACGTCCCGCAGTCCGACACCTACATCGAGAAGGAAGCCACGATCAACGAGGAGATCGACCGCATGCGCCACGCGGCGACGCGCGCGCTGTTCGAGCGCCGCGACGTGCTGATCGTGGCCAGCGTGTCCTGCATCTACGGGCTGGGCTCGCCCGAGGCGTACCACGGCATGATGTTGCTGGTCGAGCGCGGTGGCCGGTTCGACCGCGACGCCGTGCTGCGCAAGCTGGTCGAGATCCAGTACGAGCGCGTCCACACCGACCTGCGCCGCGGGGGGTTCCGCGTCCGCGGCGACACGGTCGAGATCTGGCCGTCGTACCTCGAAGAGGGAATACGGCTGGAGTTCTGGGGCGACGAGATCGAGTCTCTGGCACGGTTCGATCCGGTTCGCGGGAAGGTCCTCGAGACGATCCAGCGGCATCCGATCTACCCCAACTCGCACTACGTCACGCCGCGGGACCAGCAGATCCGGGCGATCGAGGCGATCCGCGGCGAGCTCACCGAGCGGCTGAGCCAGCTGGAATCGGAGCGCAAGCTGCTGGAGGCGCAGCGCCTGCACCAGCGCACCAACTTCGATCTCGAGATGATGATGGAGGTCGGCTACTGCCACGGCATCGAGAACTACTCGCGCCACCTGACGGGCTCGGAGCCCGGTCAGCCGCCGCCGACGTTGATGGACTACCTCACGCCGGAGACGTTGATCGTGATCGACGAGAGCCACGTGACGCTACCGCAGCTACGAGGGATGTACTACGGCGACCGCTCGCGAAAAGAGACGCTCGTGGCGCACGGGTTTCGTCTGCCCTCCGCGCTGGACAACCGCCCGCTGCGCCAGGAGGAGTTCGAGGAACGGCGCGGCCAGGCGATCTACGTTTCGGCGACGCCCGGCGAGATCGAGCTGGAGCTCGCCGGCGGACGGGTCGTCGAGCAGGTCGTGCGCCCGACGGGATTGCTCGACCCGCTGGTCGCGGTACGCCCGATCGACGGACAGGTCGACGACCTCCTCGCCGAGATCCGACAACGCGCCGAGAAGGGCGAGCGGACGCTGGTCACGACGCTGACGAAGCGTATGGCCGAGGACCTCACGGAGTACTACCAGGAGCTCGGTGTGCGTGTCGAGTACCTGCACTCGGAGGTGCAGACGCTCGACCGGGTGCGCATCCTCCGCGAGCTGCGGCTCGGCGAGTTCGACGTGCTGGTCGGGGTCAACCTGCTGCGCGAGGGGCTCGACCTGCCCGAGGTCTCGCTGGTGGCGATCCTCGATGCCGACAAGGAGGGCTACCTGCGCTCGGAGCGCTCGTTGATCCAGACGATCGGGCGGGCCGCACGCCATGTCGAGGGGATGGCGATCCTGTATGCGGACAGGGTCACCGGGTCGATGCGCCGTGCCATCGACGAGACGCAGCGCCGGCGCGAGATCCAGCAGGCTTACAACGAGGAGCACGGCATCACACCGGAAACCGTCAAGCGGGCCATCGACGAGTTGATGGGTTCTCCGGTCGAGGCCGACTATTCCACCGTGCCCTTGACGACGGAGGCTGACGACGAGATCTTCGAAGACCAGAAGGCTCTGGAGGAAGAGATCAGCGCGACCAGAAAACGGATGTACGTGGCGGCCAAGAAGCTCGATTTCGAACGGGCCGCCGAGTTCCGCGACCGTCTGCGTTACCTGCAGACGCGAGCGTTGATGGCGTGACGGGATGAGACGGAGAATCCAGCCGCCAGGCGTGGAACACTTCACGGGCGCGCACGACCCGCTCGGCGACGCGGTGTTCATCCTCCGAATCGGCGACATCACCCTGCGCCTGCGTGGTCTGGATCGAGGCGTGGTCGAAACGATGGAGTCGCGTTACGCGAAGTTCGTTGCCGACGATTTCGACGGTGGGCTTGACGTCGAGGTGTGTGACGCGTCGCGCGATTACTACATCGACCCGCCCGACACGGCGGAGGACAACCCGGTGCACCTCGAGTGCGACGGGGAACGCGTTCGTTTCGTCGGCTATCGGCTTGCCGGCATCTTCGACACCGCAGGGGGGAGCGGTCGCGTGATGCTCGCCCGTGGCGATCACGAACCCGCCCACCGAGCGCTCGAGAACTACATCCGCGCCGCGGTCGCCTGGCAGGCGGCCGAGCGGGGCGGGGCGTTGATCCACGCGGCCAGCGCGGTGTGGGAGGGGCGCGGTTACCTGTTCTACGGCGAGTCGGGCGCGGGAAAGTCGACGTTGTCGGAATGCAATCGGCGTGGGACGGTGCTCAGTGACGACCTGTCGCTGGTGTTGCCCGGAGCCGAGGCGGGCCTCGAACTCATCGGAACACCTTTCCGGGGCACCTACGAGTCCGGCGAACGTGTCGCCGGCCGCTTCCGCCTGGCGGCGGGGTTCCGACTGATCCAATCCGCTGAGGCGCGGGTGGAACGCGTCGAACGCGTGCGCGCGCTCTCGGAGTTGATCGGCAACCTGCCCTTCGTGGCCGAGGGCTTCGCACGCCGTCCCGACCTGTTCGCCAAGATCCAGCACTCCTTCGGGGATCTCCCTTTGGCGCACCTGCACTTTCGTAAGGATGACAGCTACTGGGACGCGATCCGCAAGGCCGGCCTGTAGCATGCGCCCGGATCTGAAGGACAAGCTCGAGCGGCTTCCGGAGCGTCCCGGCGTTTACCTCTACCGCGACCGCAACGGGGAGGTGCTCTACGTCGGGAAAGCCAAGTCCCTGCGCCAACGCGTCCGATCGTACTTTCAGTCCGCGGCACAGCATCCCCCGCGCACGGCCAACCTGGTCGCGGAGATCGCGGATCTCGAGTTGATCGTCGTGGACACCGAGATGGAGGCGTTGATCCTCGAGTCGAATCTGATCAAGAAGGAGCGTCCCCGGTTCAACGTCATCCTGCGCGACGACAAGCACTTCCCCTACCTGAAGCTGTCGACGAAGGACACCTACCCGCGACTGTCCTTGGTGCGCCGTGCGCGGCTGGACGGGCATCGTTACGTCGGGCCGTTCTTGCCGGCGGCGCGTGCGCGACAGACCATGAAGCTCGTTCAACGCTACTTCGGCGTGGCCACTTGCCGCGAGGTCTTCGATGGGAGACGCCGGCCGTGCCTCTATTACCACCTCGACCAGTGCCTCGCCCCGTGTGCGGGCAAGACCGATCCCGAGACGTACGGCCGCGCGGTCGACGACACGACGATGTTCCTCGACGGCCGCCACCAAGAATTGAAGCGCTCCCTGACGCGCAGGATGAACGAGGCTTCCGATGCGCAGGCGTACGAGAAGGCGGCGCGTTATCGCGACACGCTACGCACGGTCGAGAGTCTCTCGGTCAAACAGCAAATGTCCTCGGTGGGTTTGGAGCAGCAGGACTACTGGGCGCATCACGCCGAAGGGGACCAGGTCGTCCTGCAGCTGTTCCAGATCCGCGAGGGCAAGGTGCAGGCGCGCCGGGAGTTCACGAGCGAGAACACCGAGTTCGACCCGCAGGCCTTCTACGCCACGGCGCTCACCCAGTACTACTCCGACGCGTCTCCGCCGCGTGAGGTTTACGTGCCCGTGCTGCCGCAGGAGCATGAGCTTCTGGAACGCTGGCTCGGTGACCATCGCGGCACACGCGCTTTCGTTCGTGTGCCGCAGCGCGGTCCCAAACACCGCCTGCTGCTGCTGGTCGAACGCAACGCGAAACTGGCGTTCGAGTCCCGCTTTCGCGCGGGACACCGTCACGGCGTCGCGGCGCTCGAGCAGCTCGCGGAGGCTCTGGGGCTCGACGAGCCGCCGTATCGGATCGAGTGCTTCGACATCTCGAACATCCAGGGCGCGGAAGCGGTCGCTTCCATGGTCGTTCTGGAAGGCGGAAAACCTAACAAGTCGGGCTACCGCAGCTTCAACATCCGTGGCGTCACCGGGCCCGACGACTACGCCTCGATCGCCGAAGCCGTGACGCGGCGCTACAAGCGGCTGCTCGAGCAGGATGGCCGGATGCCGGATCTCGTCTTGATCGACGGCGGGGCCGGGCAACGTGCGGCGGCCGTCGGCGCTCTGGCACGGATCGGGTTACCGATGGTCCCCGTCGCCGCGCTCGCGAAACGCGAGGAGGAGCTGTACCTCGAAGGCCGCGGTGAGCCGTTGCGACTGGAACGCAACGCACCGGCGTTGCACCTGATCCAGCGGTTGCGCGACGAGGCCCACCGCTTCGCCGTCACGCGGCACCGCCGGCGACGCAGGAAACGGACGCTCAGGACCGAGCTCACGGACATCCCGGGGATCGGACCGGTGACTGCGAAGAAGCTCTTGCGCGCGTTCGGCTCGGTCAGGGGCGTCCGCGAGGCCAGCCACGAGGAGGTGGCCAAACTCGTCGGACCCCGCGCGGCGGCCCGGATTATCCGGTTTTACGGGCGTTCGGGTTCGCGCTGACCGGCGCTGGTTCCGCTCCCGCGGGGGCCCCATATTGGGTTCCATGTGGTTGTGGCGCACACGGGCCGGGGTGCTCTTGTCGGTCGGCACGGTCGCCTGCATCACGCTGGCCGGCTGGGTTGCGATCGGTGTCCACCGTGCGACGACCCCGGCGCGCCCCGCGGATCCGCTGCCCGATTTCGAGTCGATGCGCATCCGCGTGACGGAGGTCGAGTTTCCCGCGGCCGACGGGGTCGCCTTGAGCGGTTGGTGGATCCCCGGTGAAGCCGGGATGCCCCCGATCCTGCTGTGCCACGATCGGAACAAGAGCAAGCGCTCCATGCTCAACCTGGCGATCGCGCTGCGCGAGAAGGGCTTCGGCATCCTGACGTTCGATTTTCGCGGCCACGGCGCGAGCGAGGGCAACCGCTCCAGCCTGGGGGTTCTCGAAAAGCGCGACGTGACCGGCGCCCTCGACTGGCTGGCGCGCGTCGAGCCGCGTCGAGTCGGCGTGTTCGGGGCCGGCATGGGAGCCCACGCCGCGGTGCTCGCCGCGATCGACCGCCCCGAGCTTCGGGTCTTGGTACTCGACGGCCTGTACCCCGATGCGGCGTACCCGTTGTCGCGCGATGTGGTCCCGGCGATGTCCTGGGCCCGCAAGGGTCTGGCGTTCCTGGCCAACGGCGCGTACTTCTTGTTCCACGGGAGCTCTCCGTCGTCCCGCCGTGCGGCGGATACGATCGCCGCACTGGCCGGACGGGATCTACTCATGCTCGCGCCGGCCTCCGACAGCGCGTTGATGGACGAGATGCGCGAGATGCTCGAGAAAATCCCCGAGCAGGTCGATTCCGACGGCAACCTCGTCGTGGTTCCTGCGACGCTGGGGGAGGGTCTTTACGGCGAGCAGCTCGGTCGTTACCACGATCGCGTGACGGGGTTCTTCCGTTCGCGTCTGATCCGCGACGCGGTTGCGCTCGGGGCCGGCTGATAGACTCTCCCGCATGAACCTCCGAGCCGGCGCGGCGTTGAAGACCTATCTCCGCGAAGCCGCCGCCGAGATCGACGCGTTCCTCGAGCGTGCCATCCGACCTCTGGAAGCCACACCCGAGGTCCTGCACGTGGCCGAGCGCTACGCGCTGCTTGCCCCGGGCAAGCGCCTCCGCGGCGTGACGTTGCTGGCTTGCTCGGAAATGTTTCGCGGAACGCGCGAGGCGGCGTTGCCGTTCGCGGCGGCGGTCGAGATGGTTCACGCCAGCTCCCTGGTGCTCGACGATCTGCCCTCGATGGACGACGCGACCCTGCGGCGAGGTCAGACGACCCTGCACCGGGTGCACGGCGAGGCCAACGCAATCCTCGTCGCCGTCTCCTTCCTGACCCGCGCTTTCGAGTTGATCGCCAGAAACGAGCGGGTCGGTCTGGAGGTGCGTCGCGAGGCGTCTTTGGGACTCGCCCGTGCCATCGGGCACGACGGGTTGATCGGGGGCCAGGTGGCCGACCTGGAGTCGACGGGGTCGCGGCTCGAGCTCGGCGCTCTGGAGTACATCCACGCCCACAAGACCGGCGCCCTGTTCATGGCCTCCGCCGAGCTCGGAGCACTCGTGGCCGCCGCGCGGCGCGAAGAGCTCGAGCAGGTTCAAGCCTACGCCAAGAATCTGGGGCTGGCCTTTCAGATCACCGATGACCTGCTCGACTCGAGCGGGGATCCGGAGCGCACCGGAAAGGACGCGGGCAAGGACCGCGACAAGACGACATTCGTGGATGTCTGCGGCGCCGCGGGGGCGCAACGACTCGTCGACGAGTTGATCGACGCCTCGGTCTCCGCGCTCGAGGGCTTCGGCGCGTCGGCGGCCCGGTTGCGTGATCTCGCGGAGATGGTCCGGCGCCGGGATCGCTGACCCTCCGGCCGTTGGATTCGGTTCGGGGGATGGTTTATGTTGTTTTCCCTTGACGTTCGGTGTCCGGACGAGGGGTGTCGTTGATGCGTTCCATCAGTTGCCGCCGGGGTTTCTACGGGATCGTCGTGGTCTCGATGCTCGTCCTGCTCGGGTGTTCCGGGTCCGCACCGGAGGGCGGACCGGCGAGGCCCTCGATCCTCCTGATCACGGTCGACGGTTTGGTGGCCGCGGACCTCGAACCCTTCGGCGGCACGCTCCCGATGCCGCGGATGCAGGGGTTGGTCGACTCGAGCGCGAGCTGGCCCGCCGCGCTCAGCGCGGTGCCGATGACGCGTCCCGCCGTCGCGACCTACCTGACGGGCGTCGCCCCGGATCGGCACGGAGTACGCGATGACCTGTTCGCGGCGCTTCCCGCGGAGATCCCGACGCTCGCCGAGCGGTTGACCGCCGCCGGCTACCGTACGGCCGGCTTCCCGGACTCCAGCTTCCTCCCTGACCGGAGTGGGCTCTGGCGAGGATTCGAGATCGTCGATCGGCCCCCGCCGGTTCCGATCAACGGCGGTCGCTGGCTCCCGGCGGTGCGCCCGCCGAAGATGACGGGCGACGCCTTTTCGGCCTGGCTCGACAGCCTTGCCGAAGGGGACGAGTGGTTCGGCTGGATTCATCTCTCCCTCCCCTTGGTCGGGCAGCTCAAGCAGCAGTACTTCACGACCGAGTTGAAGGATGAGGCGACTCCCGAAGAGGCGGTTCAGGTCAACGATCCCGCCGGTTATGCCGAGACGCTCGCCGAGTTCGACGCGTTGCTGGGAGTGATCCTCGATCGAGTCGAGGGCCGGCCCGGAGCATCCAACACGGCCGTCATTCTCGCCGGGACGATGGGGGATCAGCGTCGCGACGACTCGTCGCGGCTGCCCGGTCTCGGGTTTTCACTGGCGCCCGAAGCGGTGCACGTCCCGGTCGTCGCACGCTTCCCCGGCGGCGCCGCGGTGGGCCGCGCCGACGACGCAGAGGTCTGGTCCCCCGACGTGGCAGCGACCGTCGCCGTTCTGACGGGAGTCAGCCTTTCCCCCGACGCGGAAGGACGTTCGTTGACCGAGCCCGGCGTGGCTCGGACGGTGTTCTCCTGGAGCTGGGCTCTGCTCGATCAGTTGGGCTGGCGCCGCCTCGCGCTTGCACGCGACGCGACGGGGGAACTCGTCGTCGGCACGCCGGGCTCCGGCGATGCCCCGTCCGCTGCGCTGCAGGCCGCACTCGATGCCCGTACCAACCCTGTCCGAGCCGGGCTTCCGGAGAATGTCGTGGCCGACCTGACAGGCGAGTTCGAGATCGTGCCCGAACCGCTCGATGTGGACGGACGGGATTTCGACGACGAGGAGGTGCGCCGTCGAATAACCGCGTTCCTCTGGATGGCGCGCGCCAAGTTCCAGCTGAACAAGACGGCCACCCCGTTCTTGACGCCCACGAAGCGACGCTGGGATCCGGGGGCCTACGCGGCCCATCTGGATAGCGGCCAGACGATGGCGCTCCGAGGCCTCGGCGCGGCGAAGCGCATCACCCGGAAGGCAACGGAGCTCAGACCGGACGACCCCGAGGCATGGCACTGGTACGCCCACGCGATATGGAGGGACTCCTGGGAGTCCGGGGAGAAGATCATCACGGCGATCCAGCCGTACCTGGCGAATCAGGCCGACGCGCTCTACGACCTCGCCTGTGCACGATCGCTCGCGGGCGAGCTGGAAGCAAGCGCGGACTATCTCGAGCGCGCCTACCTCGCGGGCTTCCGCAACCGTGATCACATTTCGTCCGACCCCGACCTCCGCAACCTGCGCGAGAGCGAGCACTTCGCACGAGTGATGCAGCGGTTCCACTGATGCGGCGCGCACTCGGCCGGGCCGTTCCGTTGCTGTGTCTGGTGTTGCTCGGCTGCGACGCACGACCCGAGGTCACCCGCGTGGTCGTTGTGACCTGGGATACCACCGGCGCGGACCGCCTCGGCCCCTATGGCTACGACGGCAACACCACGCCGAGCCTGGATCGTTTCGCCGCGGAGTCCGTCGTCTTCGAGCGAGCGGTTTCACCGGTTCCGACCACGTTGCCGTCGCACAGCACGATCTTCACCGGGTTGTACCCGCAGGATCACGGCGTGCGTTACAACCTGGTCCACAAGCTCGACGAATCGGCCGAAACCCTGGCGGAGATCCTGCACCGCGAGGGGTTCAAGACCGCGGCCTTCCCATCGACCGAGGTGCTGGGGCGAAAGTTCGGCCTGGATCAGGGCTTCGAGCACTGGGACCAGCTCGATATCAAGGAAACCGAGGTCAAGCGGTTTCGCGCGATGGCCGGTGGCACCCGCCCCGCGAGTGATGCCGTCGATGCCGCGCTCAAGTGGCTGGACGGGGAGAGGGATCACAAGGTGTTCTTGTGGTTGCACTTCTACGACCCGCACCACCCCTACCGGCCACCGTTCCCGTACTCGTCGCAGTACGTCAACCATCCGTATGACGGTGAGATCGCTTATACGGACGCGCAGTTCGGCCGGTTCTACGACGAACTTCGCGCGGATCCGGCGTGGTCCGAGACCCTCCTCGTGGTCGCGGGAGATCACGGAGAGGGGCTGCAACGCCACCGCGAGACGTGGCACTCCTATCTCGTCTACGAAACGACGCAGCACGTGCCGTTGATCGTCCGTGCCCCCGGGATCTCCGCCCGAAGAGTTGCGGAGCCGGTCACCCTCGCCGACCTGACGCCGACGGTTCTCGATTTCGTCGGGACCGATCCGCTCGAGGACATCCGTGGGGTCAGTCTGCGTTCTCCGATGCGTGGCAAGAGCTCGGGCGATCGCTTCGTCTACTTCGAGAGTCACGCCGGAAAGCTCAACTACGGCTGGCAAGAGCTGAAAGGGGTTCGTTTTCGAAACTGGAAGTTGATCGAATCCAGCGAGCCGGAGCTGTTCGACCTCGATGCCGACCCCGCTGAGTTGAACAACCTCGCCGCGACCGACCCCGAGCGTGTGCACCGGTTCCGTGAGGAGCTGCAACGGGTGGAGGTGTCCATCCTCGACGAGACGATGGCGTCGAAGACGGATCAGCAGCTGTCTCCGGAGCAACAGGCGGAGTTCGCCGCCCTGGGTTATGTGATGGGAGGCGGGGGCGGATCGGCGATCGAGGGCGCGAAGCGCCCACAGGAGATGATCGACGCCGAGTTCGAGATCTCCATCGCCGGGAATGCCATCCGCCGTGGGGATTGGGAGCAGGTCCAGGAGGTCTGTTCCTACATCCTGGACCGGGATCCGTCCAACAAGTGGGCGCTGACCAACACGTCCCTCGCGAGCATGAATCTGGGACGACCGGAGGACGCGGTGGCGCCCTCGAAACGACTCGTCGAGCTGTACCCGGACAACGCGAACAGTTACTCCACTCACGGGCGCGCGCTGAGCGAGGTCGGGCGTGCGGTGGAGGCATACGAGCTCCTGCTCCTGGCGCGAGACGCGATCGAGGATTCGGAGGCGGTGGGTTATTTCCTACTGGTAGCCGGTTTCGACGCGGAAGAGCCCGTGTGTGACGGCCTGGTCGACGAAACGCTGCAGAAGTACCCGAAGTCGGGGCGAACCCACGTGCTCAAGTCACGCTGTGATCTGCGCGGCCCCGGCGGGGTCGACGCCGCGATCCAGACGCTGACCACGGCGGTCCAGTTGGGCTACAGAGGATTGAAGTTGCTCGAGCACTTCGACGAGTTCGATCCCGTGGTCAAGGACCCCCGGTTCGAGCTGTTGCTCGAGCTGCAGGACGCCTCGCAAGACAACGTCCGGGTGATCCCGGGCGTGCCCGCGGACTCGTGAGCGCCGCCGAGCGCCAGCCGCTGGACTACGAACGCGTGCGCTCGGAGCTCGCCGAGCGCGGCTACCTCGGGGGACGAGTCGGGAGGTTCGTCCTGCAGGAGGGGGCCAGGCGACGGCGCTCTCCACGGCTGCTCCGAACGGCGATGAAAGCCGCGATCCTCGGGGCGCCCGTGCTGGCCTTGTTGCTGGCGGCCACGGTCGCCCGCGACAACCGGCCGCTGATCGCGCCGCGTGACTTTCCGCTGCTGTGGCTTTACTTCACGCCACTCTGCGGAGCGGCTCTCTTCGTCTTGGACGCCGCGGTCGGTTGGATCAGTGGCCGGCTGAGCGGGGTCTTCGGCATCCGCGGCGGGGAGACCACCCGTGCCGCGCTGCTCGCCGGGGTGCCGACGGTGCTCTACTTGTTCCTCCTCGGCCGGCACTCGGGAGGGTCCCAGGGCCTCGCGATCGAGAGCGCGTTCTTCGCGCTCGGCGTGCTGGTCGTCGTATTCGTCTCCTGGCTCGCCGGACTCGTCTCGGTGGCCGGAATCCTCGGTCGCACCGGGGAGGTCACGGGCCGTCGCGCACGCTCCTTGCGCACGCTGTTCATCGTCATCCCGCTCGCGATGCTGGCGGTTACCGTCCTGCGTCTGAGCAGCGAATGGCGCAGCGCGGAGGGTGTTCCGCCGGATTTCGAGATTGTTCCGGCGGCCCGTTTCGTGTTCCTGGGCATCGACGGGATGGATGGCGAATGGGTCGAATCCCTCGAACCGTCCGGTGCGGTCGGCCGGTTGCTCGAGTTGATGGCGTCCGGCGTGGTGGTCCCGCTTCAAGCGGAGACCCGCGGGGAGCCACCCGAGGTCTGGACCTCGATGCTGACCGGTGTCACGGGCAGCGTCCACGGGTTGCGGTCTGCCGGTGCGGAGGTGTTTCCCGGGATGGCGACTCCTCTGAGTGCGGGCTCCGGTCGGCTCCCGTGGGTCTCGGCTCTGCGGCTCGCATTCCCGAGCAGGACGGTTCCGGCGAGCGGCACCGCGCGACGTGTCCACACGGTCTGGGAGATCGTGGGGCAGAGGCGTCGAGCTTTGTCGGTCGGGTGGTGGGGGAGTTGGCCGGCCGGCGGAACGCCCGACGCCCCATGGGTCGTCTCGGATCGGGTGTTGCCGAAGCTGCTCTCCGACGCCGAATTCGATCGAGACGCGTGGCCCGAGGCGCTCTACGCCCGGATGCGCGGAGCTTTCGACGAGACGCGAATCCGCTTGCACGCCGAGTTCGACGCGATGTTTCCGGATCTCGAGACGGACGTGAGGCGACTCGTGTGGGAATCGTACTTGATCGACGCGTTTCACGCGTGGACGCTGCGTGAGTTCTGGGACTCGGCCGCGATCGAGAGCGCGTTCGTCTACTTCCCGGGACTCGAGATCCTCAAGCACCGCGCACCCGGTGCCGGGATGTCGGTCATCCAGCAGGCCGCGCTCTTCGAGGGGTACACGCGCTGGTTGGACGGTGCGATCGCGACAGTCGTCGACGAGGTCGGCGAGGCCGCCACGGTGATGGTCGTGGGCGATCCCGGCCGGGACCCGTCGCCGACCGCGGAACCGTTCGCCGTCGTTCGCTCCGGCGCCGTGACCGGTCCGTGCGTCGACACGCCTCGGGGGGCGCTCACGGTGGCCTCCGTGGCATTGGCCCTGAACGGGTTCCCGTTGAGCGCCGAGTTGCCGGACCTGGAAACCGCGGGATGCCTCGCCCCGATCGCGGCCTCGAGCGCGACGATACCGAGCTACGGCCGCAAGCCGGTCGACACGCGCGAAGCGGTCAGCGCTTACGACGAGGAAATGGTGAAGCGGCTGCGCAGCTTAGGGTATTTAAACTAAAAGGCATCGCGACGCAGCAATCCGAACTCGTTGCGAGTCCAAGACCTTGGTCGTACACTTACGGCACCTTTTGGCAGGGCCGTTTCTGAGACTCCAAGGCCGGGGGCCTGGGGCGTTTCCCGGGATCGGGTCTGTTCGCGAAGGCGAGGCGAGGACAGCATGAGTTCGGATTCCAATCCCCGCAGGCATCCCGACACGGCTTTTCGCCCGGTGGGCGACGAGGGTGGTCTCGTCGTGATTCCCGGACGCGCCGAGGTCAAGGTGCTCAACCCGACCGCGATCAAGATCTTTTCCATGCTCGACGGAACCCACAGCGTGGAGGCGATCGTGGACGCGGTGACCAGGGAGTTCGACGTGAACGATGAACAGGCGAGTCGTGACGTGGCGGACTTCCTCGATGTCTTGAATGCCAACGGCCTCCTCGCCGAAGCGGGAGAAAAGGCTCCCTGGGAAGCGGAACTTTGAGCGAAGCGCAGCAGTACACGCCGTACCAAAAGCTGCAGCGTAAAGCCTTTGCGGCCGCGATCCCGATGAACTGCCAGATCGAGATCACCTACCGCTGCAATCATCTCTGCTCGTTCTGTTACAACTCGCCGACCGGCGAGCGCGAGATGACTACGGCGCAGTTGTTCGAGGCGCTCAAGAAAATCAATGATTTGGGCGTTTTGTACGTCACCCTGACGGGTGGCGAAGCGATGTGCCACAAGGACTTCTACAAGATCGCGGCCGAGGTGCGCCGGCTGGGGATGGCGCTGCGGATCTACTCCAACGGCTACCTGATGGCCGACAAGAAGGTCGTCGAGCGACTCAAAGCGCTCAACCCGATGGAGATCGAGTTGTCGCTTCACGGCGCGAGGCCCGAAACGCACGACGAGCTGACGCGTATCCGTGGCTCTTTCGACAAGCTGATGATCGCGATGGACAACCTCCACGAGGCGGGCATCAAGATGGTCATCAAGTGCCCGATCACGCGGCTCAACCAGGACGAGCTCTTCGACATCAAGGCGATCGGCGACAAGTACGGGGTCAACGTCAACTTCGATGCCGTGATCACCCCCAAGGACGACGGTTGCCAGGATCCGCTGGCCCTGCGCGCCGACGACGAGTTCATCGAGAAGTACTGGGGCGAGTGGTACGCCGAGCTGACCGGGGGGGTCGCCCCGCCCCGGGCGAACCACTGCGCGGGGGACACCGAGGCCAACTGCGGCACCGCCCGGGCGGGCTTCACGCTGGACCCCTACGGCAACATCCTGCCCTGCGTGGCCTTACGCCGCAGCGCCGGGAACATCCTCGAAATCGACGATCTGGCCGAAGTCTGGCAGAAATCGCCGGTCTTGAACGAGGTACGGGATCTCGCCGTCGAGGCCCGCCAGAAGCTCGACAAGCACCAGGACGGCCAATACTTTACATTCTGCCTCGGCGTGGCCGAAGTTCAGACAGGAGACCCCCTCGGCCTCTACCCGCAGGCCGAAATCAACGCCAGATCGGTCCGTCGAAACTACGAATTACTACAAATCCAGGACCCGGATGCTTAACCAAATTCTGCTTGAAAAGGCCAGAAGGCCAACGTATATAACGAGTCCAGCCGGGGCAGAATGCGCCGGTCGATTGTTTTTTACCGAGATTGTTGCGTTAAAAACGGGAAGAACCCACGCAACCAGGGGGAGGCGATGAAAAAGACGTACGAACGTCCTGCGATCGTTCACACGGAAAAGCTTGAAGCTCGGGCTGTGTCTTGTATGAAGGCCGACAGTAACGGTTGCGCCTCGGGGCCGATCCAGAGCTAACTGCTTTTCCCCGATACGATCTGATCGGGGTCTATGGCTAAGAGATACGGTCTCGCCTGGCGAGGCCTCATGTTCTGGATCGTCGTCGCATGGGGCGTGGGCCCCCAAACGACGGCTGCCGAGACCGCGGTCGGATCGGGTCAATCAAGTTACGCCTTCCAGGTCGAGGTTCCGGAACCGCGGTTCCAGACGCACCAGGACGGCTCCTCCAAGATCACTTTCGAGGGCTTCGGGACCGTGGAACGGCGGCCCGGAGCCCCAGACCTTTCCTCCAAGACCTTCCTGATCGCCATCCCGCCGGGAGCCACGCCGCGTGTCGAGTACACGTTGCGTGGTGTGCTGCGACACCACGCGGTCGTTCCGTCGCCGGTACCCCACAGGCGTTTCGACCCGCGAACGGACGACGGACGCCGGGCCCCACTCGAAGCCGACCCGGTTGAACCTTTTAATAGGATGCGTGGCTCGGTGCGGGACGTTTACGAACGGGACCCCGCACTCTACGCCGCCGGGACCGACGGACAACCCTGGATCGAACTCGGCCCGGTCGGCGTGTTGCGTCACCAGACGTTCGTCCCCGTTCGGGTTCGCGGGGCTCGATGGGATGGCGACACCGGCCGGCTCGAGGTCGCCCCGGGCTTCGACATCCGCGTACTCTTCGAAGGCCCGTCCGCCGTGCAACCAACGCTGCCTCGGATCGCCGAATCGGAGGTCTTCGAATCCGTCTACCGCGAGTCCTTCCTCAACTACGAGCAGTCGCGCGCATTTCGCAGCCCCGTTGCCGAACCCGTCGCGCCGGAAACGCGGCAGAGCTCCCGCGGCGGCGGCACACCCCGGCAGAAGTTGTTCATCCGTGAGAACGGGCCGGTGCGGCTGGACTTCGCCCTCATCGACCCGACGGGTTTCGTGGCTCATCCGCTGGACACCTGGCGCCTGGAGAACCAAGGGGAGCCGGTCCCGTTTAGCACCAACGACGACGGCGACGGCATGCTCGAGTCGGGGGAGTGGGTCCAGTTCTACGGCCAGGCGCTCGACACGGAGCCCGAGACCGAGCTGAACACCGACTTCCCGGGCACCGAGATCGACCTTTACGCGGACCGCGACTTCACCGACGAGAACGTCTACTTCCTGACGGTCGGCGCGCCCGGCCAGGCGTCCATGCCGGAGCAACCCTCGGCGCCGCAGTTCATCCCGCCGGCGCCGCCCGCGATGGTGGACACGACCTTGCACCTCGAGACCGACGACGGGTTCCGACCGCTCGGCGCGGCGGATCCGTGGTACTGGGAGCCGGTCCAGCTGTCGCTCGACCCGCCGAGCGCCACGCGCACCGAAACCGTGGTGCTTCCGCAGCTGCACGACACGACCGCGCCGCTCCAGGTGCGCGTTCAACTGCGTGGCGTCTCGGATCTCTTCGCCGTCGATCCGGACCACCAGACCACGGTGACGCTGATGAACCAGTCCAACACGGTCCTGGCCAGCGATCCCGCGACGTTCGACGCGCGCATCCTCTACGTCCATGATTTCGGTTGGACGTTTCCCGGGACGGGTCCCGAAGCGACCGATCCGATCAAGCTCGAGATCGAAGCGCACGACATCGGCGGGGGTAATCCCAACGACGTCATCCTGGACTGGATCGAGGTGGACTACTCGCGCAGCTTCGTGACCGCCAACGACCGTTTCGAGTTCGTCTGGCCGGACGCCGAGCAGGAGTTCCTGGTCGACGGGTTCAGCGAGACCGCGGTCGAAGTTTGGGAACTCACCGAGACCGGCTCTCAGGGCGTCGTGCAGACGGTCCGCTTGACCGGTGTGCAGGCGGCGTCGTCCGGTCCGGGGACCTTCTCCGCACGGTTTCGCATTGACAACGATCCGCTGCTGCCCGACGGGACGCCGCGCCGGTTCGTCGCGTTTGCCGACTCCTCGATCACGGTGCCGTCGACGGCCGACTTCCCCGCGGACGTCGTCTCCGACCTCCGCTCCAACCTGAACCAGGCCGATCTGATCGTCATCGCGCACGACGATGTCCTCGACACGACGCCCGGACAGCCGCTCGATCTGCTGCTCGCCCATCGGGCGACGGCTGCCGGCGGCGGCCTGACTTCCAAGGTGGCCCGCCTCGAGGACATCCAGGACGAGTTCAACTTCGGGTTGCCCGGCCCGCTGGCGATCCGTGAGTTCCTGCGCTGGGTCCTCTCGACGAGCTCCGGCGAGGGGTGGGCGGCCCCCAAACCCACCTTCGTGCTGCTCCTCGGCGATGCGTCCTACGACGACAAGGCGGGTACGGCGAACGGGAACTACGTCCCCACGCAGGTGATGTACCGCGACGTCCTCGAGCTCGGCCACTACGCGTCCGACAACCTGCTCGCGGCGGTGGCCGGCGGCGACCAGCTCGCCGACTACGTCGTCGGTCGGTTGCCGGCCCGATCGCTCGGCGAGGCCAACGGCTACCTGCAGAAGATCCTCGACTACGAGACCATCGCGCCCGCAGGGCCGTGGCGCGAACACGCGGTGACATTCGCGGACCGCGGAAAGATCGGGAACAACCCCGGCGAGGCGTTCCAGTTCGAGACCGTCAACCAGACCGGCCTCGACGAGATCGGGACGCAGCCGTACACGTCACGGGCCGTGCGTTACTGGACCGACTTCTACGACAACGGCGTCATGTTTCCCGAGGACGCGATGCGCCAGGAGATCAAGGACGCGATCAACGGCGCGGATGCCTTCACCGGAGCCGCGGTCACGCAGTACACCGGACACGGTAACTTCGTCGTCTGGAGTGACGACGCTTTCTTCGACGAGCGCGACAGCATGTTCCTCGACACGGACGACCTGACCAACGGGCTGCGGCTACCGTGGTTGATCGTGCAGAACTGCCTGACCGGCGGTTTTCATATCCCGCGGTTCAACACGATGGGAGAGGACTGGATTCGACGCAGCGGGGGTGGATCGATCGCGGTCTTCGCCCCTTCGGGCCTGGCGTTCAACTTCATCGGGATCGCCGTGACGGAAGACGTGTGGGGGACGCTATTCGGCCCGCAAAAGCGCCGCGACATGGCCACACCGATCACCGTGGCGTTGACCGATCTCTGCGCCCAGGGTTCCATCGAGCAGTGCCAGCACTACGTCCTGCTGGGCGACCCGGCGACGCGGCTGCAGCTGCGCTCGACCGAGCCNNCGAGCCGGCAACGGGGGTGGCCGCGACGGCCGGGAATCTTCAGGTCGATCTGAGCTGGACCGCGAGCACGACGCCCGGGGCGAGCTACATCGTCATGCGCAACCAGGATCTGGCCCAGCCGTTCTACGTCAACCGGACCCCGACGCCGATCGCGACGACCCAGTTCACCGACACCGACGTCAGCAACGGATCGACTTACTACTATCACGTGATCGCGATCGACTCCGACGGTTTCGAGTCGGCGTGGTCGAACTTCAACAGCGACTGCGGCGTGTCCGGGCCCGACTGCGTGCGGGCGACCCCGCTCAACCCGAACCCTCCGGGCATGCCGACCGGCCTGACTTCCACCGATCCCGGCCTCGGCAACCGGCTGACGTTCGCGTGGGACGCCAACCCCGAGGTCGATCTCGACTACTACACGATCTCCTGGGGACCGGGGAGCGGAAACCCGGCCAACGTCGTCCAGGTTCCACAGCCGATCTTCGTCGCCACCGGATTGACCGAGGGGCAGACCTATTGCGCCGTCGTGTCGGCGACGAACACCTCCGGGAACACCTCGGCCGCCAGTGGCGAAGTCTGCGACTTCCCCGCCATGGGTCTGGGCGTCCGGCTTCCCGATTTCATCGACGACCTCACGGCCCGCAAGTCCGGCGTGGACGTGCTGCTGGAGTGGTCGGAGGTGACCACCGACCTCTACGGGAAGCCGGCCACCGTGGTGAACTACGAGATCTTCCGTGGCACGGCGCCCGATTACTCGGTGGGCGGGCTGACGAAGATCGCCGATTGCCCGGCACCCTGCGGCAGCTACACGGACCCGGGCGCGTTAACGAACGGGCTTCCCGAGGTTTACCGCGTGCGGGCCGTGGGAGCGGACATGCGGCCGGGCGCGCTGGGCTCGGAGGCCCCCCGGGGCGTCTTCCTCGATCTCGACCGTGGGACGCAGCCCGGCGACGTGCGCCTCACCTGGCCCGCCGCAACCGAGGATCTCGACGGCCGTCCCCTCGACCTCCAACACTATGCGGTCTACGCGTCCGACGCCCCGCTGACGCGGGAAAGCGTGATCGATGACCTGATTACCCCGATCCTGACCACCACGCAGACCAGCGTCGAGCTCACTCCCGCGGCTCAGGACCGCTTCTACTCGGTCTTCGTCGTCGACACCCGGGGTAACATGAGCCCGGACTGACCGGGCCGGGCGGGAAGAAGCGAACGGTAAGAAGGGGGCTCTGTTGAGCGGACGCGCGGCCGAGAATGCCGGCGAACCGTTGACCGCGGACGGCCGCAGCACGGAAGCGGATTCGGATCGCCGCGTCGACGGCGAGCTGATCGCGGCTGCCGCCGCGGGCAACGACGAAGCGCTCGACCGTCTGCTCCGCCGGCACGAATCGTCGGTGCTGCGACTGGTCCGCCTTCTGGGCGTTGGCCCGGACGATCGCGAGGACGTCGCGCAGGAGATCCTCGTCCGCGTGTTCCGGCACCTGGGAACCTTCAAGCCGGGTCGGTCCTTCCGGGGCTGGCTCTACCGAATCGCGGTGAACGTGGTCCACGACCATCGCCACCGGCTCAGCCGTCGCGCCCGACGGGAGTCCCCATGGTCCGCCGGTCTCGAGGAGACGCCGGACGCATCGCGGGCTCCCGGGGAGGTCGCCCTGGCCCGCGAGCAACGCCGCGTGCTGGAGGGCGCGCTCGACGCGCTCAGCGAACGCGAGCGAGCGGTCTTCGTCCTGGTCGAGTTGGAGGGCCTGGAGCGCCGCGAGGCCGCGCGAGCTCTGGGCATCACGGCGATCACGGTGCGCAGGCATCTCAGTCGGGCCAATAGCCGTCTCCGGACGCTGTTGCGGGAGCCGCGAAAAAAATCGTGAAACGTTGAACGCAACGGCCCTGCGTNNACGTTGAACGCGGCGGCCCTGCGTCCGGTAGTAGCTCGTGTAGGACACGAGCGATCGGGAGCCCGAGGAGAACCTTCGTGCAATTCGGCAAGAAAACCCCCGACAATCGAGACGATACGTCGCAGGACGTGGTTGCCGCCGCCTTGGCCGCCTGGCGGGATGCGGAATCCCGGCTCCCCGCGGAACGGCTGTCCGCCGGGGCGCGGGCCAACATCCGGGTTCTTGCCCGGCGCGGCTCCGAGCGCCCGCTCGCGCGGCTCTTCCTGCCCGCCGGCAGGATCGCCGCCGTCGCCGCGATCCCGGCGCTGATTCTCGCTTTTTCCTTCGGTTGGCTGCTGCGCACCGGGGAGGCGCCCGTGAGCCCGAGCGAGGCCTCCGTCTCGATCGCGACGAGCAAGGTCAACGGCCAGGCGGTGTTCGACATCGCCAACGGCGGACGGGTGCACCGGGTCTACAAATCGACCTCGGCAAGGGATTTCGGCCATGCCGATCTCTTCGCGACGGTCGAGGACGGCTTCAGCGACTCGCTCCGCGGGGACGAGACGTTGGTTTTCTATCGGATCGACTGAATTCAAGGTTTTTGTTGATGTATTGTAATAATCGCCAGCGTCAGAGCGGTAATCGAGGGGCGATCAATAAATCGCTTTTCGCCTTGACGAAAGTCGGGTTGCCGGTACATTTACGGGCACGAAATCAGCGGCCTGTAGACGGCATCCGGGTTGAAAAGGGGCGAAGCGACCGTCCTGGCGGGTGGCAAACGACCGCGGAGGAGATTTCATGAAGAAAAGAGCTTTCGTAGTGGCGGCCCTGGGCCTTGCCGCTGTTTTGGTGGCCGGGGGGCTGGTCGCGTCCAACATGGGGTTCAAGCTGAACTTCGCGCTGGATGGGCCGACGGCCAACGGTTCCTTGACCGGAACCAACAGCCTCGCCCTGCCGTTCAACCAGCAGACCAGCATCGTGAATGCTGAAAATCTGATCCAGGACATCGCGGCGGACAACGGCGACGTCGGAAACCTGCTGCCCACGGTGGCCTCGGTGTCCCGCCAGCTCCGCACGACGGACGCGCCGGAAATCTACACCGGATTCTCGGGCAACAACTTCGCGATCCAGCCGGGTGAAGGCTACACGGTCGTGATCGCGCCGACGGCCTCGCCGCTGACGGTGCCGTACATCGTCGTCGGGTCGCACGACCCGGCCCTCGGCGTCGTGCTCGACGCGCCGGGCGACAACGGCTCGCTGACCGGCACGCAGGTCGTGGCGGTCCCCTACCACACCACGGCGGCCAACGCCGAAGATCTGATCAACGAGATCAACGCCGCCGGTGGCGTCGTCGCGTCGGTTTCGCGGAAACTGCGCGCCAGCGACACGCCGGACATCTACACCGGGTTCTCGGGCAACAACTTCGCGTTGCAGCCCGGCGAGGCCTACACGGTGGTGATAGCCGCGGGCGGCGGGGTCACCTGGATCCCGAGTCACTATTAATTGCTTTCAGAGCATCAGAAGCAGGAGGAGCAGAAAATTATGAAAACGATGACCAAGGTCTTGGCCGTCGCAGCAGTCGCGGTTTTCGCGCTGGCGCTTGCCGCGCCGGTGAAAGCGGCCTGCGGGACGAACGCGATCATC